>Ga0302227_10002140_pt1 | contig 13915 bp, 11 predicted proteins | sample II_Palsa_N1_1_FD_193525 | JGI IMG/M metagenome (GOLD analysis project Ga0302227, IMG submission 193525) | Peat permafrost microbial communities from Stordalen Mire near Abisko, Sweden - II_Palsa_N1_1 | ecosystem: Environmental > Terrestrial > Soil > Palsa > Peat permafrost | place: Sweden...
CTTGATCCAAATTTGGAACTATCTCTAAATTGATAGCTCCGAATTGCGTACAAAATAAAATCCACGATAGGCTCTGAGACGAGTCCGTGGACGGAAACGAATCGAGAAGAAGTTGCTCTCAGGGCAAGCCCAATCGTCAACCAGCTTATAACCCAGTTCCTCGACTGCAGCCACCCACTGTTTTCGGTTAAATACGTTGTAAGGTGCCAGGCTAAAACCCATATCGTTGAGCGTTACAACTGCTTCACCGTCCCAAACGGGTATTCGATTGATCAGTACGTGCTCGGGAAGGCTCGGTAGTTTCCTAAGAAGATCGGGTAGTGTGTCTTCAATCAATTGAAGGGCGCCACTGCTGAAAAATACGTCGCACTTGCCAGTCTCCTTCAAGTCGGCGACAAATCGCAGTGGTTTGCTTTTTTCCCCCTCACGATTTGCCACTGCGCGGCCCGCCTCAAGAACCGCGGGGACGTCGAATACGACCCATTCGAAGTCGTCGGGAAGAGGAAAGTACTTGAGAGCAATATAGCAAGCTGAACCAATGCTGCCTCCCACATCGACGACCCGCATGCCTCCACGTGCGATGTTGCGTAGGTGGAGCAGAACCGCATAGTCGCTTTGTCTTACGAGGGTTGTAGGGTAACTCGAGAAAATCTCCGTTGCGGCACTCTGGTCGTAGCCCACGGGGTTTCCCTTGGGGATAGCGGCCATAGCTGCGGCCCATGAGGGAAATATGCCAATCCAAGTGTTGACGTGCCCAAATGTAGGATTTCCAGAGAGCAGAGACCAAGGGAATTTCCTGACCAGTTTCAACGTAAGTTGGTTCATCGTGTCCAGCTCTCTATGGACGAATCGCGTAGGGATCGCCCTACGAGAATCATCTCCTCAAACACAATCTCGGCGTCGGAACAAATCATTCGTTGGGGTCCTATCTGAAGATCAAAAGATGCAGGAGGTCTGCTTTGTGTGATTGGTCATATTGCGGTTCTATTGCAGTCCGCGCAGTGCCTTGGAGAAGCTTAGTCTTGGTCCGCCTCCCGTGACTTGAGCGTCTTCCTCTTCCTTGACCTCTCCTTCGCCGGGAGCGAAGAACAGGTTGCTTTCAAACGCGTGCTGGCGCGTGTACAGATCAAAGTAGCGGCCATGAGCATCCAATAGCTCGGCATGCTTTCCGCGTTCACGGATCAAGCCGTCTTCGATTACCAGAATCTGATCTGCGCGGCGAATTGTCGACAGTCGATGCGCAATCACGAACGTCGTACGGCCTCGCATCAGGTAAGAAAGGCCCTCTTGAATCAGAGCCTCGGACTCTGAATCAAGGCTCGATGTGGCTTCATCGAGGATCAGGATCTTCGGATCTGCGAGGATCGCACGCGCGATGGAGATTCTCTGTCTCTGGCCGCCCGAGAGCTTGACTCCTCGTTCGCCTACAATCGTGCTGTAGCCATCCGGAAACTTCTGTGCAAATTCATCTACTCGTGCGATACGACTTGCTTCGAAAACCTCTTCCGGACTAGCGTCTGGCCTTGCGAACGCCACGTTATCGTGAATCGTTCCGTCAAAGAGGAAGGATTCCTGCAGCACCAAACCCAGGTTGTTTCGAAAGCTTCCAAGCTCAACGGTTGTCAGGTCCACTCCATCGACCCGGATCATTCCGAATGTTGGATTGTGGAACGCGCTTACCAGGCTGATGATCGTAGATTTACCCGACCCCGAAGGCCCTACCAGAGCTGTTACGCTTCCAGGCCGAGCTTCGAACGATATGCCATTTAACACCGGCTTGTCGGCATCATATGCGAAGCGGACATCGTCGAAGAGGATGTGGCCGAGCAACTCTTCCTGTTTGATTTGAACTGCGCGTCTCGGATCGCTGTCTTCTTCCGATTCTGCAAGCACTTCCCGTGTGCGATCCATTCCGGCGATTGCTTCGGATATCTGTGTCCCGAGTGTGACAAGCTGAAAGGCTGGGGCGATCAAGAACGCCAGGAAGACGTTATAAGTAACATAGCTTCCAAGTGTGAGTTTTCCGCCGAGGATTTCACGCGCACCGAGGAACATCACGAGTGAGCCAACCACGCCCACCACCGCCGTCGACGAAAGACTCATAAACGAAATCGCCGTGATGGATCTCATATAACTTTTCAGAAGGCGGCGGACATTCACGGCGAACTGCGCCGACTCGCGAGCCTCTGCGCGATAGCCCTTGACAACACGTGCACCCGCCAGCGATTCGGTGAGCCTTCCCGTAGTTTCCGCGTAGATTACCGACCGCTCGTGAAAGATGCCTCGAAGCTTGGCGAAGACGCTCTTCAAAGTGAATGCAAAGAGGCCAAGTATCGCGAAACACAACAGCGTCATCTTTGGGCTGATTCGCATGAGGATCACGAACGAGAAAACCGCGGTCAACAGGCTTCCGACAAAATCCATGAGGCCTGTCCCCACTAGATTTCGTATCCCCTCGACATCCGACATGATTCTGGAAACAAGTGTTCCTGTACGGTTGGCATCGTAATAGCGAATAGGAAGCCGCGCGATGTGAGACTGCACTTTAATTCGCAGGTCCGTGATCATCATCCATGCTGATTTAGACAACAGTTGTGTCAGGGCGAACGAGGTTCCAGCTTGGATGAAAGTGGAACCGAGCACAATCCCGACGAGCGGAAGCAAGAGGTACCCACGGTGTTTGACGATGACATCATCGATAAGGAATTTCGTCGAAGCTGGCAGTGCGAGAGCGGCGATTTTGTTCACTACCAGCAAAAACAGTCCGCAGAGCATGACCCATCTGCGGGGATAGATCAGGGCCCATATGTCTGGCCACACGCTCGAAAATCTGTTTTTCTTCGCTCCCTCATTGATTCGGCTCGCAGCATTGACACTACTATTTAGAGCGTTGGGAGTTCGCTGTGACTTGACCGGATTCGTAGCCATAGCTCAGCTCCCTGTTGTAAAGAACATCATGTGAAAAGTACCCACCTGAAAAGCTGGTGAATGAGATAAAGGCGCAGCACTTGTTACACACAGGTAGGAATCACGCGCTCTCTCCATTTGCAGAATCTCCGGTCGATCGTGCTTTGATTGTACAGGAACCTTGGTTTAGAAAACTCGCCACTAACTATGGCCAGGAATGATGCAAAAGTTGGATTGACGGACACGTCGAACCAACGCGTAAACAGCCCGGATTTGCCAGCCGCTACCTATCGCCGGTCGACAACGACTTGGACTGCGACCGGCACCCATGCCGCGAAGATCCGGAAACCCATTTACGGCTTTGGATTGATGAATTCTCAGGCGTGCGCTACAGGCGCGGCACTAACATGCAAACCAAGTCCTTACTCCCGTTGAAGCGCAATATTACCGGCGCGCCGACGGCGTCGCGGGGGAGAGGTAGCCAAAACGTCGCGCGAGAAGAGATCGTGGATGCCTCTCCTGCAGGTTTTCTATTGCACTCATTACGACTCCGGCAACCTGTAGATACAGCCTCTTTACTAATTTAGCCGGGCTCAACTTACCATTAGCGGATTCGCAAGATAGATCGACGAAACCAGGCCAATTAGCGGAATGCATGATATTCGTGCAGACCGATACCGATGTGCTAACCACGCGAGCAGAGTGCCACCATCGCGAAGGAACGAATATGGACTCGCCGGGCTGGATGATTACCCGATATTGTGTGGCCTTCGGGAAATCTGGAAAGCGCTTCCGATCGACGTGGTCAAGATCTTCAATCTGCGACGTGCTGGGAGAGTTCTCGTGTGGGTAGATGTATGCGGAATCCTCGGGTGCAAACAGCACAAATTCCTTATCCCCATAGATCTCTGTAATCATAGCGTGGGAGTTGTCCGAATCGTAATGCATTAACGGGAACTTGCCGCCGACTCCGCCAATCAACAACTTCAAGTACCCGTCGGGGCGACGGAACCGCTTAGGCATGAGCGGACTGCAGTACCTTCTCGGAAAGGCATAAGTGTTCTCTGGCGCCAAGTCCGGCAGAAGCTGGGGCATGTGTTGATGGATGATCACCTTATGCAGATAGGGGCCCGGCCTCTCGGCAGTTGAGGCAAGCACGCCATCCATCACCTCACCGAGTTGCTGCTTGACGCCGTAGGTGACTTCAACGATCTGAGATCCAAATCGAGACTTGAAGTATTCCGGTGTCCAGTTTTGTAAAGCTTGCCAGCCCGGCGCTGCGTCCTGGATCACTACTGGCCGATTCGTAGCAACATAATCTCTTAAGAATGCGGAATAAGGAAGATCCCGGGCATTGACCTTCGGGACTTGCACAATTGTCGTGCTTGAATTGGACGCCATATCTGGGGATTGCTGAAAGGTGATCATTGAAGTTCTCCTGCGATTGCGATGGCAATCGCTGTAGATTCGCGATATTCATCAGAAGGCAATCGCTTGATTTGCACGTTCATCTTCCCAAGGCTTGATCGGACTGGCTGAGAATTCCCTCGAAGTTAGGGTGAACTGTATCGACATGATACATCAGCCAGATTCTAAGCGTCGCTGTTTCAGCGATGCCCGCAAATCCCACCAAAGCGGCATTCGCACGACAGAGGAACTTACAGTCTGCGGATTGCCAACATGCAGCGATCAAACGGTCGAACTTGCAGACCCGCAGAATGCCCGGACAGAATCAGTTAGCTTTCGCTCTCGACAGTGAGACTGACTTCATTTCCCACCAATGTTGCAAACCGTGCAGCTTGCGTAGCCTTCTTTCCCATTGCGAAGCGGTCTCCATCTAGCTTGAATTCATCGAAGAGCGGTTCTAGACACCAGGCGGAGAACAAAAGCTTCATACGCGCCGGCACTCCAGCTAATGTCAAGGACAATCCAGTGGCGAGCAACCTCTGTCTGGCGTCCAACAGAGCTCCCAACCCTTCGGCACTCGCGTAGCTAAGCTCACGCAGGTGAACTACAAGTAACTGACCGTTGGCAACGCAGCTGGATACGCTTCGGTCAATGGTGCTAGCTGTATCAGCTTCAAGATTGCCCTGAATGTGCAAGTGAACCATTCCGGCATCGCTGGTACGGTTTACGGCTGAGGGTCCGCGATGTGGACGCTGGAGACAAGTTGCCATCAAGGCCAAGGGTAATTTGAGAGCGAGCCCGGTGAAATTTCGGGTATAGCGCGGAAGTAAACGAGAGGGCTCTTGAATGCAGCGGCCCAGCCACTCCAGCCCGCTACGCTGCATCCATTTCGGGGCTCGGTTCACGTCGCCCACCAAAATGTCCATGCTGCCTCCGATGCCAATTGACACCGGTACGCCGAGGCGGCGAGAGTGCATCCGAATCCACTTTTCCTGCTTTGGGTTCCCGAAGGCAACGAGCAGGATGTCGGGTTTAGCAGCACGAATTCGCTCCAGCGTATCCCCGTGATCCATTCTTTCCAGATCCACGAGTGGAGGAGCATGATGCCCGACTATGTTGACGCCGGGATAAGACGCTCGCAACACGTTGGTGGCTCGCTCTGCCACTCCAGGCCGCCCACCCAACAAATAGATGCCATAACCCTTTCTCGCTGAAAGACCGGCCAGCATGGGAACTAAGTCGACGCCGGAGACGCGCTCTTTCAGCGGGTTGCCCAGGAGTCGCGAAATCCAGACAAGTGGCATGCCATCTGGCAACACGAGGCTGCAGCCGGCAATGATCCTGTGCAAATCAACATCCTTGAGAGAGTTGAGCCAGAAATCAAGATTCGCTGTAGCAACCTGGTGGGTGCCACCAGAGAGCACCAGCTGCTCAATTTGCTCGACAGCTTCCTCCGCTGTCACATTCGCCAATGGCAACCCCAAAACTGCTACAGAATGCTGCAATTCCTTGCTCATGCTGTCCTGCCTTTTCCTTGAGATAACTCTCTTAATCGGTCTGCCCGAATGCGACGGGATGGGGGCGGAAAACTGGCAATATTTACCAATTTCGCTGCCCTTGATCGGATTCATCCGTTCGGGCCGGTTTCTCAAGCCAAACTTCGCTCGTGGTGTATGTCAAAAGAGAATGTTCTGAGACTCTTAATGGCTCTCTGATTCCCCTGCACCGCGTAGCCCCATGCGACGGATGCAGAAGAGTTGTTTACTCCTTCAAGTTACAAGCCTCTGTCCTCATAAACAATGGCGAAAAAGTGGGCGTTTTGACCCCCTTTTCCTAGCCTTTAGGTACTAAGAGAACAGCAGTTAAGTAACCATTTTAAGTTACCCGACTAACACGATTGTGAGATTCGAGGACGATTCGTTTCAGTCCATCCTCTTTATTTGGGTTCTCAATCATCCTCCGCGTAATTTGAGAGGGAATGAGTTGCACCGCAGCGCGGGAGGTCTGTATCGGCGTTTCTAAATGATTGGAGCGCAGCGGGTTACGAGTGCTCTGGTGGTGTTGTGGCCAACGTCATTTGATGATGGCAGGTCGGAGCGAATTAAATAAGCGATTCGGAGGAGGTGAGAGCAAAGCAAAGCGAATTGCTAGGGGGATTTTCAGAAATCATAGGCAATTTTAAGTCTCTGCGACGCATAATTGCTGGTCCCCTTGCCAATCTGTGAATCTTGCTTCCGGCCGACGAGAGTTGAGGTAGCACGGCCGTGTGATTTCTATCTTCGATCGCTGGGCCTAAAGTAATAGTTACCTTGAGGACTGAAGGGACATTTCATGGTTACCTCGCTGGGTTTTCGTATACTGGAGCCACGTTGCCAGATTTCTCAAAATCGACAATCTCACGCGAGGGCCTAACGGGCCCGCGCATCGGGTACCTGCTAAGCCGGTATCCGGCGATCTCACATACCTTCTTCTTGAAGGAGGTGCTGGGGCTGCGCGATCGAGGCCTGACGATCGAGACAGCATCGATCAATCTCCCCGATCGGCCAGTTGAAGCACTACCACCGGTCGAGGTCAGCGAGTCTGATCAGACCTTTTATGTGAAACCAAAGGGATTCATGTCGGCTGGTTTCCGAGTTCTTGCAATTGCAGTGGAGAATCCGGCGGTCACGGCTCGTGGAATATTTGCGGCTCTGGCGCTTGGCGGTTGGGATCTGAAAGCTCGCGCCTTCGCGTTCTTCTATCTTGCGGAGGCGCTTCTGGTCGGCAGTTGGATGCGTCGCCGTTCGTTACCCCATCTGCATGTTCACTTTGGTGGCGCAGTCGCAACCGTGGGAGTGCTCACAGCCAAGGCATGGCAGATTCCCTGGTCACTCACGCTTCACGGCCCTGACGAGTTCTTCGACCAGGGTTCTTTCTACTTGAGACAGAAGATCCAATCCGCTAGTTTTGTCATCTGCATCAGCGACTTCTGCAAGAGTCAGGTACTGCGAATCGTGCCAGACGCCCAGGAGAACCGCCTCGAAGTAGTGCGATTGGGGGTTGATTGTGTCGCTCTTCCGCTCCTGCGCCCGACCTCCGGTTCAACTTCCGGGCTTGATCAGTCGAACTTGCTCCGCCTAGTATGCACGGGTCGAATGGTAGCGGCTAAAGGGCACCGTATCCTGTTGCAGGCACTTGCATCGCTTGATCTATCAGGTTTTGAATTTACTTGTGCGCTCATCGGCGATGGCCCCGAGCGGCGTTCTTTGACGGATCTTTCCATTCAGTTAGGCATTGCGGAACGAGTACGATTTCTGGGCGCGATGGGCCATGCTGAGACACTCGCAGAGGTCGCGAAGGGGGAGGTTTTTGTTCTTGCAAGTTTTGCCGAAGGCTTGCCAATCGCCCTGATGGAGGCCATGGCACTCGGATTAACTTGTGTAAGCACTACCATTGCGGCTATTCCCGAGCTGATCCGTGACGGAGAGAACGGAATTCTGGTTTCGCCGGCGAATCCTGAGGCGCTGGGCAAAGCTCTAGTCGAACTCGCGGGCGACGTTGCGCGTCGACAACGCCTTCGCCAACGTGCCCGAGAAACGGTAGAAGCTCACTACAATCTCGCTACCAATTTGGATGCTTTGGCAAGAGTTTGGAAGCGAAGAGTCCCCGGAGCAAGCGAACGAGTGTGAATTGAGTGTCCAATTGGCACATTTTCGGAACATACTATCGGGTGACCAAAGATTCAAGTCGCCCGGACGCTTGAGACAAGTAAAGTTTGAATTGCACGGCTTGGGTTTACTGCGAAGGAGTCATATACATTGAAAGCAAAACTTGAAATGGTAAGGTTGGCGGCAACGATTATTCCCCGCGCCTCAATTGCAGAGCTGAGTCAGCCGAGGAAACACGGTGTCCCCATGGGTCGGTTCGAGGCGATCCGAGCAAATCAGACAAGCGAAAGCTGTAACTAACCACGAAAGAGCAGATGCCGTCCAAGATCGTCAAAACCGCCCTTGCTGTTCCCTTGGTGCTTTGGCATCACGGGATGGCGTATGTTCTTGAATCTTGGCGACGGATGAGCGCATTCGCGGCCCTGCGGGCCAGCCTTAGCGTTCCGCTGCCGGCGAGTACAGTCATTCTTGGTCGGGCAAGCGTTTATGGTACGGGACGGGTTCGCTGTGGCGAAGGGTTGTTGATATACCCCAATCAGTACATTGAGACGCGAAGTGAAGGTGAAATTGTTCTAGGGGACGGAGTGGTTCTTTCCAGTGGAGTGCATTTGGTGGCCTACGCGGGAATCTTCATCGGAAAGGGAAGCATGATTGGTGAATACAGCAGCATCCGCGACGCTAATCATACTCGGGCGGAGGGAAGAAGACTGCGAGATTCCGGCCATCTCGCCAAGCCGATTGTGATCGGCAGCCAGGTTTGGATCGGACGCGGAGTTGCTGTGCTTGCAGGAGTCACGATCGGTGACGGAGCGACGGTGGGCGCGAACGCCGTGGTGACAAAAGATGTACCTCCAGGTGAGGTTGTTGCTGGCGTGCCTGCCGTGCCTATTCATCGAAAGGCGCCAGTTGAGGTAGAGGTTGAGTCATGACCGCGGTTGCCGGTTCTTCTGCGTCTCTTCCCAGTCTTTCCATCGTCATAATCGGTCGAAACGAAGGAGAACGTCTTGAGCGGTGCATCCTCACCGCCCAGGCGATTGAACGCTGGAAGCCAACAGAAATTCTCTATGTGGATTCAGGTTCGACCGATGGCAGCCTGGGACTCGCGTCACACCTTGGCGCCACAGTTCTGCCTCTGCCTCCCGGAGCTTTTACCGCTGCGCGTGCCCGCAACCTCGGCTGGCGCCGTGCCGTAGGCGATCTGGTGTTGTTTCTGGACGGCGACACGATCCTCAACGCCGATTTTCCTCTCGCCGCTCTTGCCGAATTAGACAAGGATCCCGTCAAAGCCGCGGTCTGGGGCCATCGCCGCGAGGCCTGTCCATGCTTGTCCATCTACGTCCGTGTGTTGGATCTGGACTGGGTCTATCCTCCGGGAGAAACGCTCTTTTTTGGAGGCGATGTATTGGTGCGTCGCGCTGCGCTTGAAGCTGTTAACGGCTTCGACGAAACACTCATTGCCGGCGAAGAGCCCGAGATGTGCCGTCGCATGCGCACTCTCGGCTGGCGTATCCAGCACATCGACGAGCCCATGACGCTGCATGACCTCGCAATCACGCGTTTCTCTCAGTATTGGCGACGCTCCCAACGGGCAGGTTATGCGTTTGCAGCGGTCGCTGCGCGTTTTCGTGCTACGTCTGACCCTTTCTGGTCTGACGAGGCACGCCGTAACCGGCTCCGCGGAGTCTTCTGGCTTCTTTCGCCATTGGTGGCTCTGGTCCTGTCGGTGGTTCTTCGGTCACCGTGGCCATTTACCCTCTGGCTTCTGCTGCTACTGGCCCTCGCGACGCGCACCTCCTGGCAATATCGTTGGAAGCCGGCCCCCTGGACTACGCTGCTCCTCTACGGATTCCACTCGCATCTCCAACAGGTCCCGATTTTCTTGGGACAAGTTCAGTTTCTGCTCAATCGCAACAAAGCGCTCATGGAATATAAGGATGTGGCTCCAATCCACGAAAAAATCGAGACGCGCAACACATGAGTTCAGAAAAGCTACCACACGAAAAACCTGCTCAGAGTATTGCTACCCTCTCCAGTCGCGAAGTCTATCGCAACCCTTGGCTCACCATGCGCGAGGATCAGATCCTCCGCTCCAACGGTCAGACGGGTATCTATGGCGTCGTCGACAAGGATGATTGCGCAATCATTATTCCTCTCCAAGAAGACCGTGTCTGGCTGATCGAACAATTTCGCTACACCATTCAGCAGCGCTGTCTTGAATTGCCGCAAGGCGGATGGGAAATGGGCAACGTCGATCCTGAGGAATTGGCGCGAGGCGAGCTTAAGGAAGAGTTGGGGCTCAACGCCGACCAAATGATCTATCTGGGGTCAGCTTGGATTGCCTATGGTTTTGCAAACCAGAAACAGCATGTATTCCTTGCTACTGGTCTTACCCCTACCGAGAAAGAGCCCGATCCTGAGGAGCACGATTTGATCGCGCACTTAGTCTCCATCTCTGAGTTTGAACAGATGATGCTGGACGGGACGATCCGTGATAGCTGCACTCTTTCAGCCTGGGGCCTCTATCTGATCTGGAAAACGCACCGTTAGACTAGTAAGGATGCTCGACCGGGCCCATTGGCCTTGGAGATGATTGATGACCGCAGTCCATTCCGATGCATTTGTATTCTTGGGCGCAACCGGCGATCTTGCCTACAAACAGATATTTCCTGCGCTGCAAGGTCTGATTCGCGATGAAGGATTCAACCTGCCGATTATCGGCGTAGCCAAGGCGGGCTGGACACTTGACCATCTCAAAGCCCGCGCCAAAGACAGCCTTGAACATCATGGGGGCCTCGACGAGGCAGCTTTCGAAAAGATGCTGGGCCTGCTGCGTTACGTGGACGGCGATTACAACGATTGCAACACATTCGACCAACTTCGCAACCTCCTCGGCGACTCCAAGAATCCGTTGCATTACCTGGCGATTCCGCCAAGTCTCTTTGCTGCCGTCGCTGAGAATCTCGCCAAGTCTGGCTGCGCCAACAATGCACGCGTAGTTGTGGAGAAGCCCTTCGGGCGCGACGTGGAATCGGCCAGGGAACTAGGTCGCACCTTGCATCAGTACTTTCCTGAGGGGAACATCTTTCGCATCGATCACTATCTGGGTAAGGAGCCGGTACAAAACATCCTGTACACGCGCTTTGCCAACCCAATGTTCGAACCGATCTGGAACCGCGAACATATTCGCAGCATTCAGATCACGATGGCAGAGAACTTTGGCGTGCAAGACCGTGGCAGGTTCTACGACGAAGTGGGCGCTCTCCTGGATGTTGTTCAGAACCATATGCTGCAGGTCGTTGCGAACCTGACCATCGATCCTCCCACAGGCGAGGACTATGATGGCGTGCGAGACCGGAAAAGCGAACTAATGCGAGCCATCCGGCCACTGAAGGCGGAGGATGTGGTGCGAGGACAATATGACGGCTACCGGAAAGTCGTCGGCGTCGCCCCGGGCTCTCCTGTCGAAACCTTCGTTGCAATCAAACTGGAGATCGACAGTTGGCGCTGGGCTGGCGTGCCAATCTACGTACGCGCGGGAAAGATGCTGCCCGTTACATGCACCGAAGCTTTGGTTGAATTCAAGAGGCCACCCAAAGAGACATTTGGAGAACTAGTTCCAAATACATCGGCACACATGCGCATCCGCGTCAGTCCGGACATGTCGATAGGGCTCGGTGTGCGAGTCAAGACTCCGGGAGAACGAATGGTGGGCCGCGATGTCGAGCTCGAGTTGCATCGCCAGGCCGCTGATGACATTCCGCCGTATCAGAGGTTGCTTGGCGATGCCAGTCGCGGCAATACCGAACTCTTTTCACGGCAGGACCTGGTAGAGGCCCAATGGCGAATCGTTGAGCCGGTCCTCGGAAACGTCACCCCCTACTACGCATACGCACCGGGCACCTGGGGACCTCAAGAAGCTGATCAGTTGATAGGGAACGACGGGCCGTGGCTAGATCCCGTGGTCACGACATAACAAAACGCCTCAGGCGACCTTGCCTTTGACTGCCGACCATTTCGCGTAGGGGCCTCTCATCGGCGATCACCGGTATTCTTCTCAGCCGACCTAGTTGTTTTTGGATCTACGAATATTGTCGTTGACATCTACGAACATCCTCGTATATTGTCTGGCTCACGGTGAAGACGCGGGAAATTCCGAGACCGACCGAAGGCGAACTCGAACTCCTGGGAATTCTGTGGGAGCGAGGTCCGGCGACTGTTCGCGATCTGTTTGAGGCAGTCAACAAAAAGCGTGACGTCGTATACACGGGCATACTCAAGCTGCTGCAGATTATGACGGAGAAGGGCCTTGTCGAGCGCGATGAGCGAGAGCGCGCACACGTCTATCGAGCAGCGATTTCGCAATCCGACACCGAGGTGCGATTTCTACGCGAATTGAGCGAAAGGTTCTTTGCCGGCAGCGCGGCACAGTTGGCTTTGCGTGCTCTCGAGATGGAAGCGGCCAGCGATGCTGAACTCAATATGATTCGAAGGTTGATTGCGAAGAAGGAAGCTTCGCGTTTGGAAGCCTCGGCTGCTTCGCGGGGAGATGAGCGATGAGCGGACTAGCCGGAGGTTGGTTATCTCACTCTGAATTGGTCGCATTGGGATGGACTTTGCTGCATTTTCTATGGCAAGGAACTGCGGTCGTGGCAGCGTACGCTCTTGCGGACAGACTTATTCGGGGTGCATCAACATCAGCCCGCTACGCGTTGGCTATAGGTGCGCTCGGGCTCATGCCGCTGATGGTGTTGGCAACCTTTGCGAGTGAGATGGGAAGCGTAGCTCGGCCACTGCCGACCACAGCTTCGACGCGGTTGGCAAGCGGGGTTCCTTCGGAATATGTCGATACATTGTCTTTGCCGTCGAACTCGCGCTCGATCGCTGCCTTAACGCGGCGCGAAATCAGCCGGTTGACGCAGCGGGCGGAACCGATCTTGCCTTGGTTGGACACATTCTGGATGTTGGGTGTGCTTCTGCTCGCCACGCGGGCGATGGGTGGGTGGCGCCGGCTTGAGCAGTTGCGACGAAGCGCGCGACGGATCGTGCCAATTCATGTAGAACAAAGTTTTCTGCGCGTCTGCGAACGTGTTCAAGTCGGCCGCCAAGTAGCTCTACGTGTATCTGATCATGTGATTTCGCCGATGGCAATGGGTGTCTGGCGAGCCACGGTAATTCTGCCGATGAGCGCAGTGCTCAACCTGAGTACGGAAGAATTGGAGGCAGTGCTGGCTCACGAGCTAGGTCACATCCGGCGCTGGGACTATGCATGCAACTTACTCCAGACGGCACTCGAAACAGTCCTCTTCTTTCACCCCGCAGTATGGTGGCTGAGCCGGAAAGTTCGAGATCGGCGAGAGGTTTGCTGCGATGAGATTGCAGTGAGAAGCTGCTCAGATCCAATTGTCTATGCGCAAACGTTGTTGCGACTGGAGGAGCAAAAGTTGGCTCGCCATCAATGGGCAGTAGCCCTTAACGGCAGCAACGGATCCCTGTTGGGAAGAGTCAAGAAAGTCTTGGGAGAGGATGAACCAATGGATAGGAGAGTGACAAGTGGTGTGCGGGTGGTGGTGGCTAGTGCGGTCGTAGTTGGATTGCTGCTTGTACCCAAGATGAGTGATGCAGTGGCTGCCTCACGGCCAACAGGTGATCACACAGTCACGCTTATACCTCAGGCCGTCTCCTCCGTCACGACTCCAAAACCCACTCCGGCGCATCGTTCCGAGGATGCAAACGCCAGCGAAGCGACAACGTCCGCTTTATCTGCAGGAACTTCCGAGGGCACTGCATCGAACTCCACCTCGACTGAGGATGGACAAGATTCTGCGAGCACAGGCGAAAGTCAAAGCGAATCCAAGCCTCATTCGAAGGGAATCTCATATATCGACGGAATGCGGGATGCCGGATATCCGTTGGATTTGAACAATGATCTGAATACTCTCATCTCACTGAAGTCC
>Ga0302227_10002142_pt1 | contig 13903 bp, 10 predicted proteins | sample II_Palsa_N1_1_FD_193525 | JGI IMG/M metagenome (GOLD analysis project Ga0302227, IMG submission 193525) | Peat permafrost microbial communities from Stordalen Mire near Abisko, Sweden - II_Palsa_N1_1 | ecosystem: Environmental > Terrestrial > Soil > Palsa > Peat permafrost | place: Sweden...
ATCTCGTGCTGCTGTTCGATCCAATTCGGCAAATCAAGCGAAAGACCAAATTCGCTTTCGAGCTCACGATTCAGCGCGGGGATATCCCACTGCTCGTCGATGCTTTCAGCTGGCACGTGCGCGCGCACCAACGACTGCACGACGTCCTCGCGGATGTCGGTGACCGTGGCGGAGACCTCTTCACCCTCAAGCAATTCGTCGCGCTGGCGATAGATCACCTTGCGTTGATCGTTGGCAACGTCATCGAATTCAAGCAGGTGTTTGCGGATATCGAAGTTGTGCTGCTCGACCTTGCGCTGCGCCTTTTCGATCTGCCGGCTGATCATGCGATCTTCCAGCGCGTCGTCATCCTTCATGCCGAAGCGCTTCATCCAGCGGATAAGGCCTTCGCCGCCGAAGATGCGCAGCAGATTGTCTTCCAGCGACAGATAAAAGCGCGAGGAGCCCGGATCGCCCTGGCGACCCGAACGGCCGCGCAGCTGGTTATCGATGCGACGCGACTCGTGCCGCTCGGTGCCGATGATGTGCAGGCCGCCGGCGGCGAGCACCTGCTCGTGGAGCTTTTTCCATTCGGTCTTGACACGCTGACGCTCGATCTCGCTGGCGCCCTCGGGCAGCTTGGACATTGCCGCTTCGAGGCTGCCACCGAGCACGATATCGGTGCCGCGACCAGCCATATTCGTGGCGATCGTCACCTGCCCCGGCGCGCCAGCCTGCGCCACGATGTGCGCTTCGCGCTCGTGCTGCTTGGCATTGAGGACCTCGTGAGTCACCTTTGCCTGTGTAAGCAGACCGGACAACAGCTCGGACACCTCGATCGAAGTAGTACCGACCAGCACCGGCTGGCCGCGCTCGTGGCAGGCCTTGATGTCCTCGATCACCGCGCGGTATTTCGGATCCTGCGCGAGGAAAATCATGTCCGAGTTGTCTTTGCGGATCATCGGCATGTGGGTCGGAATGACCACCACTTCCAGGCCGTAGATGCTTTGGAACTCGAACGCCTCGGTATCGGCCGTGCCGGTCATGCCGGCCAGCTTCTTGTACATGCGGAACAGATTCTGGAACGTCACCGTGGCCAGCGTCTGGTTTTCGCGCTGGATTGGTACGCCTTCCTTCGCCTCGACGGCCTGATGCAAGCCGTCGGACCAACGGCGCCCGGCCAGGGTACGTCCGGTGAACTCGTCGACGATGATGACCTCACCGTCGCGCACGATGTAATCGACATCGCGCTGGTAAATACCGTTCGCACGCAGCGCCGCGTTGAGGTGATGCACTACGGCCAGATTCTTCGAGTCGTACAGGCCACTGTCCTGCTCAATGACGCCGGCTTCGCGCAACAATTCGTCAGCGTGCTGCATGCCCTCTTCGGACAGGTGCACCTGCTTCTGCTTTTCATCGACCCAGTAGTCGCCAGGACTGGTTTCGTCGGGCTGGCGGATCATCCGCGGCACGATCTTGTTCACCGCCAGATACAGCTGCGGCGAATCCTCCGCCGGACCGGAGATGATCAGCGGCGTGCGCGCTTCGTCGATCAGGATCGAATCGACCTCATCGACGATGGCGTAATGCAGGCCGCGCTGGTAGCGCTGCTCCTTGCTGAGCGCCATGTTGTCGCGCAGGTAGTCGAAACCGAATTCATTGTTGGTGCCATAGGTGATATCGGCAGCGTAAGCCTCGTGCTTGTCGGCGTGATCCATCCCCGGATACACCACACCCACATTGAGACCAAGAAAGTTGTACAGCTTGCCCATCTGCGCGGAGTCGCGGCGCGCCAGGTAATCGTTGACGGTAACCACATGCACGCCGTTGCCGGCCAGCGCATTGAGATATACCGGTAACGTGCCAACCAGGGTCTTGCCTTCACCAGTGCGCATTTCGGCGATCTTGCCCGAATGCAGCACCATGCCGCCGATCATCTGCACATCGTAATGGCGCATGCCCAGCGTGCGTTTGGCCGCCTCACGCACCACCGCAAAGGCTTCCGGCAACAGCTTGTCCAACGACTCACCGCCGGCAACGCGCTGCTTGAACTCTTCGGTCTTGCCACGCAGGGCTTCGTCGCTCAGCTTTTCGAACTCGGACTCCAGCGCATTGATGCGGGAAACACTTCGGGAAAGCTGGCGCAGCACGCGATCGTTGCGGCTACCGAAAAGACTCGTCAGGGCACGGTTGAACATCGATCTTCCGGATTGGGAAACAAGTTGCCTGCAACACGCGCAAGCCAGTCGGGCATATTACTACATGCCTATGCGAACCAGTTTTACGGCCCCTATTGGGTAGCCTTGAAGAGCGAGTATCTGTACCTGAACCTACCTGCACTGTTCAGGGGGAGCAGAACTTCGACCCAGCCATCCGAATGGCGGCAGTCGCATCCAGATTCAAGGGTACCGCCAGCCTTTGGAAGCCTTCAGCTAGCGATGATTGCGTGCGAAAGCCAGCGGATTGACCACGCGACCGTCGTACCAGACTTCAAAATGTACGTGCGAACCGGTCGAACGCCCTGTGGAACCGGCCTGCGCAACGACGGTACCGACCTGAACGTGTTCACCCGCATGCACTTCCAGCGCGCTGTTGTGTGCATAGCGAGTCATGTAGCCATTGCCATGATCGATCTCGATCACATTGCCATAGCCATTACGCACGCCAGCGTACGTAACCATGCCCTCGGCCACAGCATGCACAGGCGTGCCGTAAGGGGTGGCAATGTCGATGCCGGTGTGGCGAGCGGAGCGACCATCGAACGGATCCGGGCGCGCACCGAAATACGATGATATATAGCCCTCCACCGGCATACCGGTAGGTTTCAGATTCGATTCGATCTTGGCATCCAGCAACAGGCTCTGCAACGCAGACAACTGCGCCTGCTGGGTATCAAACTGAGTCGCCAGCTGGCTGATACTGCTATCGAGTGTCTGCGGCAAGGCATAGGCGCTACCGCTGACGTCCTCGACGCCACCGACCGCCGGCTGCTGATCGAAATTGAATTCACTGGCGTCAAGCTTGCCGACTTCGGTAAGACGTTCGCCCAACGCGTTCAGTCGTGTCGACTGTGCCTGCAACTGGCCCAGCTTGACTGCCAGTGCATCAAGCCCGCGCTGGGAATCTTCGCGTACGCCGCCGAGCTGGGTGTTTTGTTGTCGTATCTGCTGCTGCAGTTCGTGAATTTGCGACAGCGCCCGATCACGTGGACTGGCCACGGTCAAAGCCAGACCAACGCCTGCCCCCACACATCCCACAATTGCCAGCGCCAGTGTCGAAAGCAGCTTCCAGCGTACGCGCCGGTCGGCCAGATCAAGTGTTTTGGGCAATTTGCGCGAACGTGAGACGAGTATGATTTGCATATGTTTCCAAAATCGAATGCGGGCACCGTGCAACGCACCACTCCAGCCGGCCCCAATCAGGCCACTTCCCGCCGCATGGGCAACGGACCGAAGTCCCTTGTCGACTGCGGCTCCTTCGCTACGCTGGCCAAAAAGGCCGGCGAGCTCGAAGCGCTGGATCGCGCCTTGCGCCAGACGTTGCCATCGCCATTGCGCGAACAGGTGAGATTCGCCAACCTGCGCAACGATCGCCTCGTCTTTCTGGCGTCATCACCGGCCTGGGCAACGCGCCTGCGTCTCATGCAGACGCAGATCCTTGCCACCGCCCACGCCATCGGCACAAGCGCCAGTTCAGTCACCGTGAAAGTGGCCCCCCAACCGCCGGTCGTGATCGAGCCGGACAGGTCAAAACCGCTTTCTCCCGCCGCGGCGGCCCATCTTCAGGCAACTGCAGCTTCGCTCTCAGACCCCGAATTGCGGGCACTGTTCCTTGGATTGGCGTCCCTCGCCGAAACCACTGATTCCCAAGCCAAAACCGAACGGTAAACTGCCAACGTTTTCGGCACCAACCATTCTGAACATTTTCGCCGACACTCAAGAATCGTTTCAGCGATTATGCCAAGCGGAGATTTATAGCACGACTTCCCGACCCCATTGCAACAAATGTCGAGGACATGTGAACGAAATCGGAGTGATTGAGCGGCATGTCGCAAAACCAAAAAGCCACGTCTAAAGACGTGGCTTTTTGGTTAACTTGCTTGTTTTCCAGGCGTTAGTTGGATCAAACGGCCTGTGCAGGGTGCGCGTAGGAGATCGGCGAAGTCGCCGGGTCATCCTGGTAGCTCACTTCTTCCCATGCCGTGACATCAGCCATCAGCGTGCGTAAAAGCTTGTTGTTGAGCTCATGGCCGGACTTGTGCGCACTGTAGGCACCGATCAGGCTGTGACCCAACAGGTACAGATCACCGATCGCATCGAGAATCTTGTGCTTGACGAACTCGTCCTCGTAGCGGAGGCCATCTTCGTTGAGCACGCGGTAATCATCGAGTACCACCGCATTGTCCATCGAGCCGCCGAGCGCGAGGTTCTTTTCGCGCATCATTTCGATGTCGCGCATGAAGCCGAACGTGCGTGCACGACTGACTTCCTTGACGAACGACGTTGTCGAAAAATCGATCTCGGCGCGCGAGGTGCGCTTGCTGATGATCGGATGATTGAAGTCGATCGAAAAGCCGACCTTGAAACCTTCGAAGGGCGAGATGCTGGCCCACTTGTCGCCTTCCTGCACTTTCACCGGCTTCTTGATGCGGATGAAGCGCTTCGCGACGTTCTGCTCTTCGATACCAGCGGACTGCAGCAGGAATACGAAGGGACCGGCACTGCCGTCCATGATCGGAACTTCCGGCGCTGAAAGGTCCACGTAAGCATTGTCGATGCCTAATCCTGCCATGGCAGAAAGAAGATGCTCGACGGTTGAAACTTTGGCTTCGCCGTTGACCAGCGTGGTCGACCAGCTGGTGTCGCCAACGTTGTCCTGACGGGCGCGAATATCGACCGGCGGTTCAAGATCCGTGCGGCGAAACACAATGCCGGTATTTGGCGCTGCAGGCCGCAGGGTCATGTAGACCTTGTCGCCTGTGTGCAGGCCCACGCCGGTAGCCCGGATAATATTTTTGAGCGTACGCTGCTTGATCATTTTTGTTGGTACCCGTGTAGGCACAGCCAATTAGGAGCGGATGCTAACACAGTTTTAACCTGCGGCAATAGCAAACCATACCGTACAGTCTGATTAAACCTTCATGCTTCCTTCATATCTGAAGGCAATAAGCAGACAGAACCTTGCTCCCGATACCATCGAGCATCTCGACACAACGCCCGTGCCTGGGACGGGAATCCGGCACGGGTGTCGAACCAGCAACTCAGGCAGGACCTGACTTGCCAGCCATGCGCCACTCCGGACGCATAGTCACTGCTCGCACACGAACGAACCAACAGTCCGAACGCTTAGCCAGCACACTTCGGCGCAAAAATCGTGCCGAGTCGTCATCTATCTCGCGTAAAGCACGCGCAATAGATGCGATTTCAAATGGACCAGCTAAACGGGCATTTGTTCAATAATTTCACGCCTCCTTAGCGATTCTTTTCAAACTCAGTCCGCCTGACGGCGCAGAAACGCCGGAATATCCAGGTAATCGAAGCCCGGTTCGGCACTCTTGGCCGGCACGCCATTCGCATCGGCGCGGGCGTGGTGGCTCACCGTCGTCGCTTCCGGCTGGGCATAGTCGACCACTTCATTACCCGTACCAGTACGCAGCACGACCGGACGTGGACGCATCTGCACCTGCTGGGTTTCGACCATGCGCATCGGCTGACGCGAGGCGGCGGCACGGTTGAGGCCAGTAGCGACCACAGTGACGCGCACATCGTCCTTCATGTCCGGATCGAGTGAAGTACCAATCACCACGGTGGCGTCTTCGCTGGCGAAGTCGTGGATGATCCGACCGATTTCGTCGAACTCGCGCATGGTCAGGTTGGTGCCGGCCGTGACATTGACCAGGATGCCGCAGGCGCCGTTGAGGTTGACATCTTCCAGCAGCGGATTCTTGATCGCCGCTTCTGCCGCGGCCTGCGCACGGTCATCGCCGCGGGCGGTGCCCGAGCCCATCATCGCCAGGCCCATTTCGGACATCACTGTACGCACGTCGGCAAAGTCGACGTTGATCAGGCCAGGAGCTGTGATCAGGTCCGCAATACCCTGCACGGCGCCCTGTAGCACGTCGTTGGCTGCCTTGAACGCGTTCAGCAGGGTCACGTCGCGACCCAGCACGCTGAGCAGCTTCTCGTTGGGCACAGTGATCAACGAGTCGACATGCTGCGACAGGTCCTCAATGCCCTTCAGGGCGACCTGCATGCGCCGACGACCCTCGAACGGGAACGGCTTGGTGACCACCGCCACGGTGAGGATGCCCTTTTCCTTGGCCAGCTGCGCCACCACTGGCGCCGCGCCAGTGCCGGTACCGCCACCCATGCCGGCGGTGATGAACACCATGTCGGCACCTTCAAGCATCGCTTCGATGCGTTCACGATCTTCCAGCGCGGCCTGACGACCAACCTCTGGATTGGCACCGGCGCCAAGACCCTTGGTTACGTTGCCGCCCAGCTGTAAATGAGTGCGCGAGCCGCAGCTGGTCATGGCTTGCGCGTCGGTGTTGGCGACGATGAATTCGACGCCTTCGATGTTGGCATTGAGCATATGGGCCACGGCATTGCCGCCGCCACCGCCTACGCCGATGACTTTGATGACTGCATTTGGTGCGAGCTTATCGATGAGTTCAAACATTTCCCGTCCTCCTAAAGAGTTGTTGTCGTTGTAACCAGGGAACGCGACTCCTTGTCGGTCCATGGTGGTGGGCTGGTTCCATCTGCCCTGGGTGACAACTCCATGCGCCACCCGAAAACGTTGCTGTTAAAAAAACCTGTTGTTCAAAAACCTGGTCGTTCGAAATCAGAAATTCTTGGTGATCCAGCCGCGCAGCTTGTCGACGATGCCGCCGACACTGCCGCCGGCCGGTCCGCTCACGCGCATGCCGCCGGACCGCGCGCCATGCAGCAACAAACCAACGCCGGTGGCATGCAGTGGACTGGCCACGACTTCGCCCAGACCGCTGATCTGCTGCGGTACACCGATGCGCACCATCTTGTGGAAGATCTCTTCGGCCAGCTCCAGCGCGCCTTCCATCTTGGAAGCGCCGCCAGTCAGCACCACGCCGGCAGCGACCAGGCTCTCGTAGCCGGAGCGACGCAGCTGGTCCTGCACCATCTCGAAGATTTCCTCGTAGCGCGCCTGCACGCTTTGCGCGAGCGACTGTCGGGCCAGCCGGCGCGGCGGTCGATCGCCGACGCTGGGCACCTGGATAGTCTCCTCGGCATGCGCCAGTCCGGTCTGCGCGCAGGCGTACTTGATCTTGATTTCCTCGGCATGCGCCGTTGGCGTATGCACGCCATAGGCAATGTCGCTGGTCACCTGATCACCGCCGATCGGCAGCGAGGCGGTGAAACGGATCGAGCCCTGCGTGTAGATCGCAATGTCGGTCGTGCCGGCGCCGATATCGACCAGGCAGACGCCCAACTCGCGCTCGTCGTCGGTCAGCACGGCCTTGGCACTGGCCAGCGCCGAAGGCACCAGCTCGTCGACCGACAACCCGCAGCGCTGTATGCACTTGGTGATGTTCTGCACCGCCGCCGCTGCGCCGGTGACCAGATGCACGTTCGCCTCCAGCCGCACACCGCTCATGCCGACTGGCGAGCGAATGCCGTCCTGGCCGTCGATGCGATATTCCTGCGACTCCTTATATAGGACCTTGCGATCGGCCGGGATCGCGACCGCACTGGCCGCTTCCAGCACCTGCTCCAGATCGCCTGCGGTGACCTCGCGGTCGCGAATCGCCGCGTTGCCATGCGAGTTGCGCGTCTCCAGATGACTGCCAGAAATCGATGCAACCACCGAGCGGATATCGCAGCCCGCCATCAGCTCGGCCTCTTCCACCGCGCGCTGGATCGAATGCACGGTGGATTCGATGTCGACCACCGAACCGCGCTTCATGCCACGCGACACATGGGTGCCGATGCCGATCACGGTGATTGGCTCGCCCGGCTCGTACTCACCGACAATCGCCACCACTTTCGAGGTGCCAATATCGAGGCCGACGACCAGTTGTTTGTCGTTGCGCGGCTTCATAAGGAGATACTCATATGCGGGTCGGGCCTTCAGCGTGGGTAGCGATCGACGGTTGTGGCCAGCGCACGGCAAATCCGTTGGTGTAGCGAAGATCGGCGTAGGCGAAGGCGTCGGCATGACCGGCCGTCATCTGCGGATAGACGTCGAGGAAGCGGCGCAGCCGACGGCCAGCCTGGTCGCGATCGCCGATCACGATCTGCGCACCGCTGGCGGTGGTGACGCTCCAGCTGCCGCGCTCGGTCAGCGCAACGCCGGTGATTTCCAGATGCGTACCGGCAAAGGCCTTGTGCGTCTCGGCATAAAAGCTAACCACCTCGGCCAGCCGATCGTCCGGCCCATGCAGGTTCGGCAGCGCGCTGGTGTCATCCGTACCAGGCGCATCGAATACCAGACCTTGTCGGCTGATCAGCTGCTTGTCGTTCCAGCGCGCAAATGGCTGACGCTCATAGATACGAAGCAACAAGGTGTCGGGCCAGCGCTTGCGCGCCTCCACTGACTCGACCCAAGGCAGCGCGGCGACCGCTTTCTGCACCGCATCGAGATCCAGCGCGAAAAAGCCCTTGCCAAGTCGTGGCAACACCACCGCACGCAGCTGATCCGCAGTGACGTGTTTGAACTCCGCCTGCACGGTGAGCTGGGTCACGGGCCACCGATTGGCCGCAAACCATCCGCGCAGCACGCCGACGATCGGCAGCGCGACCAACGCGATGGCCAGGCACCATGCGATGAGGCGGACGGTGCCTCTCATGAGCCCTCCCGAAAACTGGTCTCGAGTACGCGCCAACAAAGCTCTTGATAGTCGATGCCCGCTTCGGCAGCGGCCTTGGGCACCAGCGAGTGCGAGGTCATGCCCGGTGCGGTATTCACTTCCAGCAGCCAGTTACGACCAGCGGCATCACGCATCACATCGACGCGTCCCCAGCCGGCGCAGGCCAGCGCGTCGAAGGCGCGCAGCGACAACTCGCGCAGTGCCTGCTCGGCGGCGCCATCCAGGCCAGGGCAGATGTACTGCGTATCGTCGGCGATGTATTTGGCGTTGTAGTCGTAGTACTCGCCCTTCGGCACGATGCGGATGCTGGCAAGCACCTGCCGATCGAGAATGCCGACGGTGAATTCACCGCCGCCTTCGATCAGCGTTTCCATCATCAGGTCGCCCGGATATTTCGCCGCCAGCGCCACCGCTGCATCCAGATCCTTTTCGTCAAAAACGCGCGTTACGCCAACGCTGGAGCCTTCCCAAGCCGGTTTTACCACCAGCGGAAAACCGATCTCGCGCGCGGCGGCATGCATGTCCGCTCCGCGCGGCAACGCCTTGAAGAGCGGCGTCGGCAGGCCGATCGCCTGCCACACCTGCTTGGCGCGAATCTTGTCCAGCGACAGCGCCGAACCGAGCACGCCCGAACCGGTAAACGGCACGCCGAGCGACTGCAGCGCGCCCTGCAGCTCGCCGTTCTCGCCGCCGGCACCGTGCAGGATATTGAACACGCGTGCAAAGTGACCGGCACGAACCGCATCCAGCAAGGCCGGAATGCCGTCGATGGCATGTGCATCCACACCGCGCGCCTTCAGGGCAGCCAACACACCGCGACCGGAATCCAGCGACACCTCGCGCTCGGCCGAACTCCCGCCCATCACCACGGCAACACGGCCGAACTGGGCTGGGTCGGTGATCTGGTTTGGCCGGATTTTATTAAACATAGGGTTTGACTGACTCATGATTTATGCGTCCTCAGCTCACCGGCCTGCGATAGCTCCAGTGCTGCGGCACCGATGTCGCCCGCGCCGAGCAGCAACAGCAGATCGCCGTCGCGCAACAGGGTCGGCAACGTGTCCTTGAATTCGCGCGGATGCTCGATCAGCACCGGATCAACCTTGCCGCGTGCGCGCACCGCACGCGCCAGCGCGCGGCCATCGGCGCCAGCAATCGGTGCCTCGCCGGCGGGATAGACATCCGTCAGCACGAGCACGTCGGCTTCCGCCAGCACATTGGCAAAGTCATCCAACAGATCACGCGTACGGCTGTAACGATGCGGCTGAAAACCCACCACCAGGCGACGCTTTGGCCAACCACCACGCGCGGCCTCGAACACCGCGGCGAGTTCACGCGGGTGGTGACCATAGTCGTCGACTAGCAGCACGCTACCGCGATCAAGCGCGATTTCGCCGCGAGCATGAAAGCGTCGACCGACGCCCTGGAAATGTTCCAGCGCGTGCGCCATCGCCTCGGCTTCCACACCGAGCTGCCAGCCGATAGTGACCGCGGCCAGCGCGTTCAACACATTGTGTCGACCAGGCAGATTCAACTTCATGGGCAGCGCATCAGCGCGAGCCGGCAACACCACATCGAAGTGCATCTCGAAGCCGTGCTGGGTGATGTTGATGGCGCGCACATCGGCGTCGGGCGTATCGATGCCATAAGTCATCACGCGACGCGTGGTGGACTTGGCCAGCTCAGCCACTTCCTCATCATCGACGCACAACACGGCCAGGCCGTAGAACGGCAACCGATGTAGAAAATCGGCGAAGGCTTTTTTCACCTGTGCGAAATCGCCGCCGTAATTTTCCAGATGATCGGCATCGATATTGGTGACCGCCGCGATCACCGGCGACAACAGCAGGAACGAGCCATCGGATTCGTCAGCTTCCGCTACCAAATACTGACCGGTGCCGAGCCGTGCGTTGGCACCGGCCGCATTGAGCTGGCCGCCGATCACGAAGGTCGGGTCGTAGCCTGCTTCGGCCAGCACGCTGGCGGTGAGGCTGGTGGTGGTGGTCTTGCCGTGCGTGCCGGCGATCGCGATGCCACGGCGAAAGCGCATCAGTTCGCCCAGCATCTCCGCACGCGGAATCACCGGAACACGCGCGGCACGTGCAGCGACCAGTTCGGGGTTGTCCTTGCTGATCGCGCTTGATGTCACCACCACATCGGCATCACCGATATGTTCGGCGGCATGGCCTACATGCACGCTGATGCCAAGCTGCTGCAAACGTTGCGCGGTGGGCGAATTGGCCCGATCCGAACCGGACACGGCATAGCCGAGATTGTGCAGCACCTCGGCGATGCCGCTCATGCCCACACCACCAATGCCAATGAAATGCACGCGACGGAACGTGCTCATCAAATCCTCGTGGGCATGGAGGCGGCGCAGTGTCATGCGGCGACCTCCATACAAGCACGCGCAATCACTTGCGCCGCGTCGGGTTTGGCCAGCGTGCGCGCGGCGACAGCCATCGCAGTCACGCGAACGCGGTCATGCAGCAACGCAGAAAGTCGCTGGGCCAGTTGCTGTGCGTCAAGATCACGCTCCTGAATCAGTTCGGCCGCACCGATCGCAACCAGCGCTTCGGCATTGCGCGTCTGGTGGTCGTCCACCGCGTGCGGGAACGGCACCAGCACAGCGCCCAGTCCTGCAGCCGTGAGTTCAGCCAGCGTCAGCGCGCCGGCACGGCAGACAGCCAGATCGGCCCAGCCGTAGCTGCCTGCCATGTCATCGATGAAGGGCACGACTTCGGCTTCGACGCCGGCTTGCGCATACGCAGCACGAGCCTCATCGAGACCGCGACTGCCGCACTGATGCAGCACTTCCGGACGTTCGGCCAGCGTCAGCTGCGCCAGCGCTTTCGGCACCGCCAGATTCAGCGCACGCGCGCCGAGGCTGCCGCCAAGTATCAGCAGTCGCGGCGTGCTGGTGCGGGCGCCGATGCGCTGTGCCGGCTCGAGTAGCGATGCGATGGAAGCACGTACCGGATTGCCCACCCACTCGGCATTCGGCAACGCATCTGCGAAACCCGCCAGTACGCGTTTGGCCAAGCTCGCCAGCTTGCGATTAGTGAATCCCGCCACGCGATTCTGCTCATGCACCAGCAGCGGCCGGCGCAACAACCATGCCGCGAGGCCGCCGGGGCCGGCGACATAGCCACCCATCGACAGCACGCTGCGAGGTTTGGTTTTGCTCAACACCCGCAGCGAGGCGCCCAGCGCGCGCAGCAACATCAGCGGTGCCAGCAATCGGGTACGCAAGCCTTTGCCCCGCAAGCCACCGACCGCCACCGTATGCAGTTCGATCTGGTGTGCCGGTACAACTTTCGTCTCCATGCCGCCGACCGCACCGAGCCACACCACCGGTATGCCCTGCGCGCGCAGACACTCGGCCACCGCGAGGCCTGGGAAAATGTGGCCACCGGTGCCACCGGCCATGATCAGCACGGGCGCGGAAGCGGTCATGCGGCCATTGCCTCGCCCGGGTGAATGACGGCAACATTCGCATCAGGTGCTGACGCCGCCAATGACATGCGATTGCGCACTTCGCGCGCGTCGAGCGCGCGATTGATCTCAAACGTCGCGCGCAGCAGCACGCCGGCCATCGCGCAAGTCAGCGCCATCGATGAGCCGCCGTAGCTGATCAGTGGCAAGGTCAGCCCCTTGGTTGGCAGCGCGCCGAGATTCACGCCCACCGACACGATGGCCTGCATCGCGATCATCAGCGAAATACCAAACGCCACGTAGCCCGCAAACCGCTGGCCAATCTCGACACCCTTCAGGCCCAGATACAGACCGCGCCCCACTACTATCGCGAACAGGCCCATCACCAGCACCACGCCGGCCATGCCCAGTTCCTCGCCGATCACCGCGAAAATGAAGTCGGTATGCGCCTCCGGCAGGTATGACAGCTTCAGCACGCTGGAACCCAGACCGACACCGGTCCATTCGCCACGGCCGATCGCCATGAGTGATTGGGTCAGCTGAAAGCCGTCGTCAAACGGATGATCCCAGGGATGCATGAACGTCGTCAGTCGCTTCATGCGATAGCTTTCGCCAGTCGCCGCGACATACAGCAGCGGCATCAACGGAAGACCCATCAAAAACAGGAAGACCGGACGCGCGCCACCTAGCCAAACCATCGCGATGCTCACCGCAATCACCAGTGTGGCCGAGCCGAAGTCCGGCTGGGCGAGCAGCAACAGCACGATGATGCCGGCAACGGCAATCGGCTTGATCAGGCCCATGAAGCGCGTCTCGACGCTTTCGCGATGACGTACCAGGTAGCTGGCGATGTAGATCACCAGGATGAGCTTTACCGCTTCCACCGGCTGGAAGGTGGTCACCAATAGATTCAACCAGCGCCGTGCGCCGTTGATGCGCATGCCAAAGTGCGGCACGAAGACAGCGAGCAATAGGACGAAGGCAAGGGCCAATAGCGGAAACGCGTACTTCTCGAATAGCTTCAGCTCGGTGCGCATCACCATGCCGGCTGCCAGCATGCCGAGGCTGAGAAAGATCAGGTGCTTCTTGAGGAAATAGAACTGCCCCAAGTGCTGGCTATCGGCTACCGCGATCGAGCTCGAAGTCACCATCACCACGCCCACGCTGGCCAGTCCGATCAAACCGATCAGAAGCAGCATGTCGAAGCGGCCGCGCGGACCTTCGCGGCGTTTTGCCTGTGTGTTGTCGAAGTCGAACATGGTGCCGGCCCTCATGATCCAAGCGCGCCGCGTTGCTTTGCGGTGGCTGTCAGGTGGTGGAGTGCGACGCAGGGCATGACGGCTCCATGTTCAAGGAGCAATCCGCCACATGGCGGCCACCGCAAGGCAACCGTTCGGGCCAGGTCCTTCTGCCCACGGGCCTGCGTCATCGTTCGATCATGTATCGACATACATTCACTCGCTCTTCCTTGTCCTGCAGGCAGAACGCTTCTGGCGCGACGTGCTTGGATCATGAGGGCCGGCACTAGCGCACCTTCAACGTGGCAAGACCGACGAGCACCAGCACGACGCTGATGATCCAGAAACGCACGATGACGCGGGGCTCGGGCCAGCCCTTCAATTCGAAGTGGTGATGGATCGG
>Ga0302227_10002145_pt1 | contig 13891 bp, 11 predicted proteins | sample II_Palsa_N1_1_FD_193525 | JGI IMG/M metagenome (GOLD analysis project Ga0302227, IMG submission 193525) | Peat permafrost microbial communities from Stordalen Mire near Abisko, Sweden - II_Palsa_N1_1 | ecosystem: Environmental > Terrestrial > Soil > Palsa > Peat permafrost | place: Sweden...
TGGTTGCGATCGTGGGAGAGAGTGGCGCGGGCAAGAGTTCGCTCCTGCACCTTTTGGCGGCGTTGGATACACCTACCGCCGGAGACGTGTGGTGTGGAGAGAGCCGGTTGAGTTCGTTTACGCCAAGGCAGGCGGCAGAGTTTCGGAATCGCGATGTGGGATATGTTTGGCAGTTTCACTATTTGTTGCCGGAGTTTTCGGCCTTGGAAAATGTGGCGATGCCTCTGCTGGCTCGCGGGATGAGACGGGCAGAGGCGTTAGAGAAAGCGCGTTTCTGGTTAGGTGAGGTGGGGTTGGGGGATCGTGCGGAGCATCGCTCGGGAGAGTTGAGCGGAGGTGAGCAACAGAGAGTGAGTTTGGCCCGGGCACTTGTGGGAGAGCCGAGGCTGCTGCTGGCAGATGAACCCACGGGCGATCTGGATGGAAAGACGGCGGAGGTGGTGTTTAGCTTGATTCAGCGTCTGCATGAGGCACATGGGCTGACAAGTGTGTTGGTAACTCATAATCTGGAGTTTGCGGAGCGATGCGACCGGGTGTTGAGGCTGCGAGAGGGACAACTGCTGATGGCCAATCAATCGACAACCTGTTGAGCTCCAACTAAATCTTATCTATACAGTTCAATGAGTTGACGGTACTGCTTCTTCCTGGGCCACAAATCATCAAACTGTCAGGCAGATATCGGTTTGTGTAAGAGTGCACCTAATTTGGTGCTGGTTTTGCACAGGCACCGTCTAAAAGAGTGCTAAGTTATGCATAACTTTCGAGGGATTTCTGAAATTTTGTACGGACGACTACACTGGGAAGTAGTGGGATGGATGCTTCGTAGGTTGAAGTAGCCTGATTTGGTCTTCGGGAGTGAGCGGCACGGAGACGGTTTTGGGACCAACGGCGCTATGCGGCCTTCGGGCTGGATGGTGGTCGGCTTGAAGGGGATATATGTTCGAACGCTATACGGAGAAGGCGCGGCGGGTGATTTTCTTTGCCCGCTATGAGGCCAGTCAGTTTGGGTCGCCTTACATCGAGACTGAGCACCTGCTGCTTGGTTTGCTGCGTGAGGACAAGGCGTTGACTAACCGCTTTTTGCGGTCGCATGCGTCGGTAGAGTCGATACGCAAACAGATTGAAGGGCATACGACGATTCGGGAAAAGGTATCGACTTCAGTCGACCTGCCGCTGTCGAATGAGTGCAAGCGTGTGTTGGCGTATGCGGCAGAAGAGGCTGAGCGGTTGTCGCATAAGCATATTGGGACTGAGCATTTGCTGTTAGGGCTGCTGCGTGAGGAGAAGTGTTTCGCGGCAGAGATTCTGCAGGAGCGCGGGTTGCGGCTGCCCGCAATTCGCGAAGAGCTGCAGCGGACGACTCAGGAGAAGGCTCCATCTTCGAGCGGAAGCAAAGGACAGCGCGGCGAGCAGAGCATGTTAGCGGAGTTTTCGCGAGACCTGACGCAGTCGGCAATGGATCAGCAGCTGGATCCACTGGTTGGCAGGGATAGCGAAGTAGATCGCGTGATTCAGATTCTGTGCCGTCGCACGAAGAACAATCCTGTGCTGATTGGCGAGCCTGGTGTGGGTAAGACGGCGATCGTTGAAGGACTCGCGCAGAAGATTGCCGATGGCGAGGTGCCGAGTTTCCTGGCTGATAAGCGGGTGCTGGCGCTGGATCTTTCGCTGATCGTTGCGGGAACGAAGTATCGCGGGCAGTTTGAAGAGCGGTTGAAGACGATCATGAAGGAGTTGATGGAGAATCAGAACTCCATCGTGTTCATCGATGAGCTGCATACACTGGTCGGCGCTGGGTCGGCTGAGGGTTCGCTTGATGCTGCGAACATTTTGAAGCCGGCGTTGAGCCGCGGCGAGATTCAGTGCATCGGCGCGACAACCCCTGCGGAGTATCGGAAGTCGATTGAGAAGGATCGATCTTTGGAGCGGCGTTTTCAGGCGGTGAAGGTGCCTCCGCCAAACGAAGAAGATGCGATCAAGATCATCATGGGGATCAAGGAAAAGTACGAGAAGTTTCATGCAGTGAGCTATACCGACGATGCGATTACGTTCTCGGTGTCGCACTCGAGCCGATATATTCCTGATCGTTTTCTACCGGATAAGGCGATCGATCTGATCGATGAGGCTGGCGCTCGCGTGAAGCTGCGGCAGACGTCGATGCCTGAGGAGCTGACCGAGGTTCAGAAACGGATCAAGTTCATCGTGCACCGGATGGAGAACGCGATTGCGAATCACGAATTCGAGAAGGCACGTTTCTACTCGGATGAAGAGCGCAAGGAGCGCGAGAACCTGAGGGCTCTACGCGACAAGTATCACCTGGATGACTCTTCGGCGGGGATTGTGACGCGCGGAGATATTGAGGATGTGGTGAGCCGTTGGACTGGCGTGCCGATTACTTCACTAAAGGAAGAGGAGACGCAGCGGTTGCTGCGGGTTGAGGAAGAGCTGCACAAGCGCGTGATCTCGCAGGATAAAGCTATCTCGGCGCTGGCTCGGGCGATTCGGCGGTCGCGTGCTGGGTTGAAGAATCCTGCTCGGCCGATTGGGAGCTTCCTGTTCCTTGGGCCTACCGGCGTAGGTAAGACAGAGATGGCGCGGACGCTGGCGCAGTTCCTGTTTGGCAGCGAGAAGGCGCTGATTCGCTTCGACATGTCGGAGTTCATGGAGAAGCACTCTGTGAGCAAACTGATTGGTTCACCTCCGGGGTATGTAGGGTATGAAGAGGGCGGTCAACTGACGGAGCGCGTGAAGCGGAACCCGTACTGTGTGGTGCTGCTCGATGAGATTGAGAAGGCGCATCCGGATGTATTCAATCTGCTGCTGCAGGTGTTTGAAGATGGACAGCTGACAGATGGGCTCGGTAATACGGTCGACTACAAGAACACGATCATCATCATGACTTCAAACATTGGGGCGAAGCACCTGCAGAAGCGGCAAGGGCTGGGCTTCCAGAGCGAGAAGGAAGACATGGTGCTGGACAAGATGGAAGAGCTGGTGCGAGGCGAGGTGAAACGGACCTTCAATCCAGAGTTCCTGAATCGTCTGGATGAGATCATCATCTTCACGTCGCTGTCTGATGCGGACTTGATGCAGATTCTCGAGTTGCTGGTGCAGCAGTTGAACGTGAACCTGGTGCATAAGGCGATTACGATCTCTGTGGCCGATGATGCGAAGAAGTGGATCATCGAGAAGACGGCGGGAGATCGCAGCTACGGTGCGCGGCCTTTGCGTCGTGCGCTGCAGCGGTTCGTTGAGGATCCCCTCTCGGAGGCGCTGATTGGCGGCGGGATCTCTGAGCGTCCGGCATTCCTTGAGGTCTACATGGAGAACAACAAGCTGTTCTACCGTCCGATCTCCGCTGATGGCGAAGAGAAGATGGCTGGGCTTGAACTAACTACTGTTTAGGTTTGCAGGTTGATTATTCGACGCCCTGGCTATTCGTCAGGGCGTTTGATTTTTAAGTATTTTTTGGCTTAACGCAAAACATCCCGGAGATTCCGGGATATTTTGCGTTCCAGAGAAGGCAGATTGGTGCAGTGAAAAATCTAGACCAGAGATTGAGCGCTCTTTACTGCGCTGTTGACGGCGTCGCCTGCCTTGTCGACGGCGTACTCTACTTGGCCCTTCGTACGCTTGATGGCTTTCTGGGTCTCTTCGCTCAAGCGCTCGGCCTGAGCCTTGAGGTAGTTGCCTGCGTCCTCAAGATAGTCGCCAGCATCCTCGGCTCTCTTGCGAAGCTGCTTGCGAGTCTTGACTCCGGTTTGTGGAGCGTAAAGGAGAGCGATCGCGGCTCCTGCAGTGACGCCAATTCCGAAGGCAAGCCAGTAATTCTTTGCAGTCATTCGAAGTACCTCGTGCGAGATTTTGCTTCTCTAACTGAATTGGATTCCTAGGGTAAGCAATTGGTTGGTTGTTTTTTGATAATGAGAGGATTTTGAGGCACTTGCGGAGAATCTTCTTAGGTAATGGCGAGGCGGTTCCTCACCTTTGCAACTGCACCAGGATCGAGATGGTGCACGCTACAGTGAGGAAGAGGTGAACGATGAAAGATGTTGTGATTGCTCTTGTTTTTCTTGCCATCATTGTGGGGCCGGCATTTTTTGCTCTGGATGTATTTGGTGAAAAGAACCAACTCTAAACGACAAGACCGGCCAGCTCCCTTGCTCGAAGAAAGATGCGCGTGAACATAAGTCGGTTGAGACGACCGGTGTTGGTATTGCGCAAAGATGGATGGTAGGTGGCGAGCAGGTGAAGGCCATTGGGTAGAAGATATTCGGCTCCGTGCGAAAAGTTGTAGTCCGACTTGCGGCTAATGACTCCGGTTTGCAAGAGAAACGCCATGTATCCGTCGAAGGCTATCTTTCCGAGACACACGACAACACGCACGCGAGGAAGAGCGTGGATCTCCTGCGCGAGATGGATGCCGCAGTTGCGAATCTCCTGGGGAAGCGGCTTGTCACCCGGTGGCGCGCAGCGAACGACAGAGGCGATCCAGGCATGACGGAGCTTGAGGCCATCGTCACGGGTGACGGCACGGGGTTTGGTGGCAAGTCCGAGTTCGTGAAGGACCGGATACATAAAATCGCCGGAGCCATCGCCGGTGAAGGGGCGGCCGGTGCGGTTGGCTCCGTGAGCACCTGGAGCAAGCCCCAGGATTAGGATTCGGGCGCGTGGATCGCCAAAACCAGGAACAGGTCGAGACCAGTAGGTCTGGTCGAGGTAGGCACGACGTTTCGTCTCTCCGATACCGCGGCAGTAATCGCGAAGGCGAGGACAGAGCTCACAGTTGATGATGGTTTCCCGAATCTGCTGCAGGAGTGGAGACGTGCTTTGTGTGTTGGCGGATGTCACTTCTTCTAATCATAAGTGGAGGAGACGGTTGGGGAGATGGGTGCGTCCAACAACTGAGTAGAATGATCTTCGTATATCACGATGAGGAATAGGCGGGAAGTTGGAAGATCCAAGACTGAGCAGGATGTACTGGGCGCTCTTGAAGCAGTGGGCAGTAGAACGCCGCAGAAGCATATGGCATGCGGCTGTGATGCGCTCTGGCTTGCTGACTGTGCTGGTTCTTTCATTGCTGCTGGCAGCTTTGGCATTTGGATGGCGCACCCATAGGCTGGGGCAGTTTGCGATGCTGAAGAAGCAGCTGCGAGCTAAACCCAAAGTGGATGTTGTGTTTCGGCCGGGCGGGCAGGATGTTATTAAACTTGAGCGTTCGCAGATGATTGGCGGCAGCGGCCCTGAGTTTCTTTCGGCTACGTTGATGCCGGGACGCGGGATGAATATGTTGCAGATTTCGGCCTACCTGCCGCAGAAGGGCGAGGTCAATCTGCTCGCTTCTCCGGCGCTGGATATTGCAGCGGAGCAGTTGAGCGGCAGTGGACCGGACGCATCGGGAGCACAGAGCCTGGCAATGGGAGCAGCGATTGAAACTCCGTGGGCGGGATGGATCTCCGGACCGCGAACTCCAGATGGAAAGAGCCTGACTACTGCATGGCATGGAATTCATCTGACCCTGCCGACTGGAGTGAAGGATAGCTACGGGCTGGACGGTACGGCAGCTTCCGGCGGACTGCTGCTGAAACAACCGTCGGCTTCCGTTAGCACGAACATCATGCCGGATGGAGGTGAGGCAAGCGCTACCTTTCGGCCAGGAAACTTCGACGGTCACTGGCTCTCTCAGACAGAGATCACTACAACCGTCGAGCTGAGCGGTAGGGCGATTGAGTTTAAGATTGCAGCTCATAACATCGGTGACACGGCCGAACCGATTGGAATCGGCTGGCATCCGCGATTCGCGATTATCAGTGGGCATCGGGGGCAGATGATGCTGCGGCTGCCCGAGGCACTTCGAGCAGAAGTGAAGGATCGTCGCACTGGCGAGTTGAGCGGAAGATTATTGCCGGTTATCGGGACAGAGTATGACTTTACCGGCCGTGAAGGGGCGCAGTTGGGCGCGCTAAGCCTGGATGACAGTTTTGTGCAGTTGAAGCGGGGCATGATGGCAGATGGGCCGGTTGCGGAGTTGCGCGATCCGGAGAACGACTATGGACTGCGAATCACGGCGACATCCTCTACCATCAAGGTTTTGCGCGTGTACGCACCCCTGGACGGGTCGTTTGTTTCGATTCAACCGCAATTCAACTACGACGATCCATTTGGACATGAATGGGCCAAGACGGAGGATACCGGGATGGTCGTTTTGCAGCCGGGACAATCGACCCAATGGAAGATCCGATTGGAGATATTTTCCTTGAATTCAGCCTCGCCGGAGCCCTTCTAGCCGCGTTTTTGATAGGTCCACCTTCTGGATTGGCGATTTGGGAAGATCAGAATCTGAAAGAACGGTATCGCGTGGTTTGACCCTCTCGCTCCAAGACTCGTACAGTAGATAAGAGGCGTAGATCGCGCTCGTCAGGGTATCGGCGACGGTGCGACATATACAGACGCTGACTGGAAGGCAAGGATTTGACCCCGACTGAGATGACAGAGACAAATGAGACTGCAGACCTGCAGCCAGAAGTAGCGACTACGCACGATCATGAGCATCATGACCACGCTCACGACCACGAACATACGCATCAACATGCACCCGCACTGAACCCAGATCTGACTCGAGAGATTGAGGTAGAGGTTGGAGCGGATGAGGTGTCGAAGAGCTTCAAGAACGTGGTGAAGCGTTATCAGAAGCTGGCGAGGATTCCTGGCTTCCGCGCTGGTAAGGTGCCTGAGACGCTGGTGCGTTCGAAGTTTTCCAAGGAAGTTCGGCAGGAGGTTCTCGAGAGCCTCGTATCGGAGCGCTTCCGTAAGGCAATCGACGAACAGAAGCTTCGTCCAGTGTCAGAGCCACAGTTGCTGGATTTGCAGTTATTTGATGGCCAGCCGCTGAAGTTTAAGGCTGCGTTTGAAGTTGCGCCAGAGATCGATGTTGCGGGCTACGACAGCGTTTCGGTGACCAAGCCCGAAGCTGCTCTGACCAATGAGGAGTACGACGCCGAGCTGTCTCGTGTGCTGGACAGCCATGCGACCGTGGAACCAGTGGAAGAAGATCGTCCGCTAATTGACGGCGATTGGGCTGAGATCCAGTTCCGTGGCGAGGTAAAAGACCTGGCGCAGACGGTAACTGAAGATGGCGTACAGAGCATCTCGGACAGCGAGCCAATTACGGGCGAGGATGTTCTGATCGAGATTGGCGGAAAGAACACTCTGGCCGCCTTCAACGAGGCACTGCGTGGTGCGAAGCCTGGGCAAGAGCTGAAGTTCGAAGTGGACTATCCAGCCGACTTCGGGGAACGGCGTCTCGCAGGACAGACGGTGAGCTACGACGTGACCGTCAAGGGCATCAAGCGGAAGACCTATCCGGAGCGCGATGCGGAGTTTGCCAAGCAACTGGGCAACTACGAGAGCTGGGATGAGTTCGAGACCAAGCTGCGGGAGCATGCGTCGGATCGCAAGAAGAACGCGCTTGAGAGTGCCGCGAAGGACAAGATGCTTGGCGAGTTTATCGAGAAGTTTCAGTTCCCTGTTCCTGAGGCTTTCGTGCAGCAGCAGATCGAAGCACGGCTGGATCGCGGACTGCGGGCGCTGGCTCAACAGGGCATGAAAGTTGAGGATATGCGCAAGCTTGACTTCCAGCAGTTGCGCGCCTCCCAACGTGACCTGGCGGTGAACGAGGTAAAGGTTTCGATGATCCTCGATCGCATCGCCGAGGTCGAGGGCGTCACATTGAGCGAAGAGGATTTGGAGCGCGAGCTGTTGTTGCTCTCGATCCAGTCGCGTGAGCCATTGGAGACTCTGCGTACCAGGCTGTCGAACGATGGCGGGCTGGACCGGATTCGCGAGCAGATGCGGCGCGAGAAGACTGGAAGCGTGCTCTACGAGAAGCTGGCTTCGTAGGGTGAAGTTGTCGGGTTGCTAACGGACAGAAAGAAAGAGAGTGTTATGGGACTAGTACCGATGGTGATCGAGCAGACGAGCCGGGGCGAACGCGCCTACGACATTTACAGCCGTCTGCTGCGTGACAACATCATTTTTCTGGGCACACCGATCGATGACAATATCGCCAATGTGATCATTGCGCAGATGCTGTTTCTGAGCGGGGAGGACCCAGAGAAGGACATCCAGCTTTACATCAACTCGCCGGGTGGTTCGATCACAGCAGGCTTGGCGATCTATGACACGATGCAGTACATCAAAAACGACGTAGTGACGTTCTGCATCGGACAAGCTGCCAGTATGGGAGCGTTTCTACTAATGGCGGGCAAGAAGGGCAAGCGGTTTGCGTTGCCGAACTCACGAATCCTGATCCACCAGCCGTCGATGGGCGGACTGAGCGGCCAGGCGACCGATATCGACATTCATGCGCGTGAGATTCTGCGTATTCGCGAGATTACGAACAAGCTAATGAGCGCCAGCACGGGCCAGACACTGGAACGTATCGAGCGAGATGTGGAGCGCGACTTCATCATGACAGCCGCGCAATCCAAGGAGTATGGCATTATCGACGACATCATTGATCGGCCGCGCACTTAGCGAGCTTTGTTTACTCTTGGGAACCCGGGCCAATGGTCCGGGTTCTTTCTTCTTATGACCATTTCGGGGTACTCCGGTGCCCTCCGATCCACGCTTTGTAAGTTGAATCGGGTGTAAACTTACAGTAAGACTTTGTTGCGCGCACGACTCAGGAGTAGTCGCATTTATGAAAACTTCACGGGGCTCAGACGAATCTCTTCGTTGTTCTTTCTGCCATAAATCGCAGGACGCGGTTGCCAAGCTGATCTCATCCCCTTCCGACTATCCGCGAGCATATATCTGCGATGAGTGCGTGGCGGTTTGCAATTCGATTCTTGAAGACGATCGCACCGAGACACAGCCAGGCGCAGCGCCGGCTCATCTGCCTAAACCGCAGGAGGTAAAGGCTTTTCTGGATGAGTATGTCATCGGGCAGGATCAGACCAAAAAGAAGCTTGCAGTTGCGGTCTACAACCACTACAAGCGGATTCAGATGAACAAGACTCGCGGCAACGATGTTGAGTTGGCCAAGTCGAACATTCTGCTGGTGGGCCCTACGGGTTCTGGAAAGACTCTGCTGGCGCAGACAATGGCAAAGATGTTGGACGTACCGTTTGCGATCGTAGACGCGACAACACTGACCGAGGCGGGGTACGTAGGCGAGGACGTTGAGAACATCATCCTGAAGCTGCTGCAGGCTGCTGATGGCGACGTTCAGCGGGCACAGAGCGGGATTATCTACATCGACGAGATCGACAAAATTGGACGTAAAGACGAGAACCCCTCGATCACGCGTGACGTCTCTGGCGAAGGCGTGCAGCAGGCGCTTCTGAAGCTGCTCGAAGGCACGGTTGCCAATGTTCCGCCCCAGGGTGGACGGAAGCATCCTCACCAGGAGTTCACTGCTGTTGATACGACAAATATTCTCTTCATCTGCGGCGGAGCTTTTGTAGGCCTGGAGAAGGTAATTGGACGGCGAATCGGGAAGAAGGCCCTTGGGTTCAAGGCAATTGCGGACCCTGACGCGAAGGACGGTGATGTAACACCGATCCGCGCTCAGCGCGATGCGGAGTTGCTGCGTCAGGCGGAACCGCAGGACCTGCTGAAGTACGGATTAATTCCCGAGTTTGTCGGTCGGCTGCCAGTGTTGGGAATCCTCGACGAGTTGGACGAGGTAGCCCTGGTCGAGATTCTGACGAAGCCGCGAAATGCGATTTTGAAGCAGTACACGAAGCTCTTTGACTATGAAGGCGTGAAGGTGATCTTCACCGACGAAGCTGCGCGAGAGATCGCACGTGAGGCTCTGCAGCGGAAGGTTGGCGCGCGCGGTCTGCGAATGATCCTGGAAGAATTGATGCTGGATCTGATGTACTACGTTCCCGGGAATAAGAAGGTTAAAGAACTTTCTATTACTGCGGAGATGGTGAAGAAACACAGCTTAACTCTCCCGATGCTGCTGGAAAAAGCAGGCTAAGGAAGTGCGCTGATTAGTTAACAGATTGACTGTAATCGATGTTCAGAGGGTCGCAACGACGTAAATTGTCGTTGCGATTGCTGCTTTAACGAGTGAACATAATTTCAATTCCCTGCTGGTTGTATTTGTGGAATACCTTTATGAGGTCCGAGGAATTACAATCACCTGAAGCCGCGACGCCGTTGCATCATTTCCGGCGTTTTAACGTCTAATTGGAGAGAGATGACAAATCAACCAAAAAAAGCGCTAAGCGGCGATGTTCGCAAGCTTCCTATGATGCCCATTCGTGACATGGTCATCTTCCCTCATATGATGACGCCGTTTGTCGTTGGACGGGAATCAAGCGTTCGGGCGTTGGAAGAGGCTCTGTCCGGCGATCGCAAGATTTTTCTTGCAACCCAGCATGACGCTTCTGTGGATGAGCCAAGTGCCGACGACATCTACGAGACTGGCACGATAGGTAATATCGTTCAAAGCGTGAAGATGCCGGACGGGAATATTAAAGTATTGGTTGAAGGTGTAGAGCGCGCCCACGCCACGGAGATCAATGATGTCGATGGGTTCTTCGTTGCGACCGTACGGACTGGCCATACCCATCTAGAGACGACCCCTCAGGTTGAACAACTGATGCAGCGGGTCCACTCGCTCTTTGAGCAGTATGTGAAGCTGCAGCAGTCGTTGAACTACGAAACCATGGCGGCGAGTGTTCGTGCAGATGAACCGGCTAAACTCGCGGACACCATCGCTGCAAATCTGCAGCTCTCGATTGAGGAGAAGCAGGAACTGCTCGAGGTCTTTGATCCTGAAAACCGACTGACCAAGGTCGCGGATGTGTTGGATGTGGCGATCGAAAAGCTGAATATGGATCGCACCATTCAGTCGCGTGTGAAACGTCAGATGGAGAAGGCTCAGAAGGAGTACTACCTCAACGAGAAGATCAAAGCTATCCAAAAGGAGCTTGGTCGCGGCGAGAAGTCTGAGTTCGACGAGCTGAAGAAGAAGATTGAAGCTGCGGCGATGCCGAAGGACGTTCTGGAGAAGTCGCTTCAGGAGCTGAAGAAGCTCGAGGCGATGCCTCCGATGTCGGCTGAGTCGACTGTTTCGAGGAACTATCTGGATTGGCTCCTGGCAGTGCCGTGGAAGAAGAGGTCAAAGGAGATTCGTTCGATCGAGCACGCGGAGCAGATTCTGAATGAAGATCACTATGGATTGGAAAAGATCAAGGAGCGGATCCTTGAATTTCTCGCTGTTCGTCAGTTGGTAAAAAATCCGAAGGGGTCCATTCTCTGCTTTGTCGGACCTCCGGGTGTCGGTAAGACTTCGCTGGGAATGTCGATCGCTAAGGCTACAGGCCGCAAGTTTGTGCGGATGTCATTGGGCGGCGTTCGGGACGAGGCGGAGATTCGTGGGCATCGTCGGACATACATTGGTGCTCTGCCGGGCCAGATTATTCAATCGATGAAGAAGGCCGGAACGAAGAATCCGGTGTTCATGCTGGATGAGATCGACAAGATGGCTTCGGACTTCCGCGGCGATCCTGCGAGTGCGCTGCTTGAGGTGCTGGATCCTGAGCAGAATGCTTCGTTCCAAGATCATTACCTCGACGTCGAGTACGACTTGTCGCAGGTTCTGTTTGTGGCCACGGCAAATGTGCTGCACACCATCCCTGGACCGTTGCAGGATCGCATGGAGATTTTGCGGCTGCATGGTTATACCGAGATCGAGAAGCTGGAGATCGCCAAGCAGTACCTGGTGAAGAAGCAGCGTGAAGGCACTGGTCTAACCGAGGAGCAGATCGTCTTCGAAGATGCCGCCTTGAAGCAGATCATTCGCGGCTACACACGCGAGGCCGGCGTCAGGAATCTCGAGCGAGAGATCGGAAACGTGTGTCGTAAGGTTGCGCGACGCGTGGTGAAGAATGGCGCGGAGCACAAAGAGACGATCACCGGGGAGAACCTTGGCGACATTCTCGGCGTTGCGAAGTTCCGCGACTCCCAGGTGCACGAGAAGAGCGAAGTCGGTCTCGTCACTGGTCTCGCGTGGACCGAGATGGGCGGAACAATTTTGCAAACCGAAGTTCAAGTGCTGGACGGCAAGGGCAAGATGACAGCGACCGGGCAGCTTGGCGACGTGATGCAGGAGTCGGCTCAGGCTGCGCTTACATATATTCGTTCACGTTCGCATCATCTTGGGTTGGCGAAGGACTTCTATAAGAATGTCGACATCCATGTTCACGTGCCGGAGGGGGCGATTCCGAAGGACGGTCCGTCGGCTGGCATTACGCTGGCTACCGGACTTGCGAGTGCGCTCACCAAGATCAAGGTACGACGTGATATCGCCATGACCGGCGAGATCACGCTGCGTGGCAAGGTGCTTCCGATCGGCGGCTTGAAGGAGAAGCTGCTGGCAGCGCATCGTGCAGGCATCTTCGAGGCTATTTTGCCCGAGGAGAACCGTAAGGATCTTGCTGATCTTCCGGAGCTGCTGAAGACAAGCATGAAGCTGCACTTTGTCGAGGAGATGGATCAAGTGCTGAAGTTGGCGCTTGAGGGCAATCTGCCGGAACTGCAGGAAGAGACGCCAGAGGCTCTTGCGAACGTGATACCTGCAGCTGGAATCGAGATTCCTCAGCCTGTTGCTCATCAGTAGAAGCCCATCAACCCAAAGACGAAGGCCGAACCCATGTGGGTTCGGCCTTTTGCTCTTGGAAGGCAAGTTAATGCCTGAACTAGACGGAGCGTCTGCCGCTCACGAAGTTCATAATGATAGAGATCAGCGCGAAGATCAGGAGTAAGTGAATCAGAAAGCTGCTGATATGCAGGACGAAAAACCCTCCCAGCCAAAGCAAGACCAGTACAACAGCAAGAATGAGAAACATGAATACCTACTTTCTTAGTTCAAAGTGACGCGCCAAGCGCGAATGATTACAGGACATATGAACCTTTGCGCAGGCAATTCGTTGCTCCACCAGGGAGAATATCCGTCTTGCATATGTCTTGCATGTATCAACGGAGGTATCCCTTCAACTCGTTAATCGATCGATTTCAGCCGAGTTGGAGCCGCCTCACAGGATGCCTCCCCACCACCCCCTTACTGGAGGGTAAAGTATCTTATAGCAATAACTTACAGCAAAGCTTCCGATGCAAAGTATTCATATCAAGGACTTTATGCCTAAAGTCTCCCAAATGAAAGAGTTAGCGCGTCTTTCTGTTCTTTTGCCCCTTGCATCGGAAGATCTGGCCTCGGAGCCGCTTGTTTAAGCATAGCTCAGTAGCCACACCCAATACGCAAGCTGCATGGTTCTGTAAATAGGGCAGTTAGGCCCTGGAAGGACTTGACAGACATATTTGGCCCAAAACTTGGATATTTCTTAGCAGATATTTCTTTCTGAGGGTGACTACTCCGCTCTGAGGGCCTGCATGGGCTCGACGGATGCGGCGCGGTGGGCGGGAATGAGGCATGCGACGACTGCTGCGGCCAGTAAGACGAGAGCCACGGAAGCAAAGACGGAGAGGTCCAGTTTACCGATTCCGTATAGCGTGCTCTGCATGCCGCGGCCAACGAAGTACGCACCAACGAGGCCAAGGGTGAGGCCGATACCGGCAAGAGCAAGACCCTCCCGTACGATCAGAGCGACGACGCGGCTTCGGTTTGCTCCTAGGGCCATGCGGAGAGCAATCTCGTGCGAACGTTGCGCCACGGAGAAGGACATGACGCCGTAGACGCCGAGCGCTGCGAGCAAGAGGGCGACGGCGGCGAAGCTGACAAAGAGGACGAGAGTGAAGCGGTCGTTGGAGAGGACAAGCTCGCGGACCTCATCCATCGAGCGCGGTTCGGCGAGGGCGATCTCGGGATCTACGGAGTGGACAGCGGCAGCGATGCTTTTGACCATGGTCGCGGGAT
>Ga0302227_10002148_pt1 | contig 13882 bp, 7 predicted proteins | sample II_Palsa_N1_1_FD_193525 | JGI IMG/M metagenome (GOLD analysis project Ga0302227, IMG submission 193525) | Peat permafrost microbial communities from Stordalen Mire near Abisko, Sweden - II_Palsa_N1_1 | ecosystem: Environmental > Terrestrial > Soil > Palsa > Peat permafrost | place: Sweden...
CAACGGCCACCTGCCCGATCCGGATGAAATCGAAGCGCTGATCACGCCGCGCACCCGCGCGCTGGTCCTGATCAACCCGAACAATCCGACCGGCGCGGTGTATCCACGCGCCCTGCTGGAACGCCTGGTCGCTGTTGCCGCGCGGCATCGACTGCTGCTGCTTTGCGATGAGATCTACGACGAGATTCTTTATGACGACGCGGTGTTCCAGCCGCTGGCCGAAGTCGCCGGCGAGCTGCCGTGCATCAGCTTCGGCGGCTTGAGCAAGGTGCATCGCGCCTGCGGTTACCGCGTCGGCTGGATGAGTTTGTCCGGCGACCCGGTGATGCGCTGCAGCTGCTCGCCGCGCTGCGTTTGTGTGCCAACGTCACCGCGCAGTGGGCGGTTATTCCGGCGCTGCAGGACGCGCCAACCATCAACGCGCTCACCGCCTCGGGCGGGCGTCTGCACCAGGCCCGACAGGCGGTGATCGATGGTGTTGCCGCGAGCGACTATCTCGAACTGGTTGCGCCTGGCGGGGCCTTGTATGCGTTTCCGCAGGTGCGCGCCAGCCGCATCGCCAGCTTCGACGACAACGCTTTTGCGCTGCGCCTGCTGGAAGAGGAATCGGTGCTGGTCGTTCCCGGCTCCAGCTTCAACGTGGCGGCCAGCCGGCACATCCGTCTAACTTTGCTGCCACCGCCTGCCCAGCTGCGCGAGGTTTTTGTGCGTATCGAACGGGTCCTGCAGCGCATGGCCGACGAAAAGCCGCGGCAGTCCGTGGCGGCGGTGGCTTGAGCCATGCCGCGGACCACGTGCCGAATCGGCGATGCATGCGCGCCGCGCGATGTCGGCACCTGTTCCAGTGCTGACTTCCGGACTCGCTCATGACACCTGCCGCGCCGCCGCTGCACTACCTCGCTCTGGGCGATTCCTACACAATTGGTGAATCGGTACCCGCAGCCGCACGCTGGCCGGCACAGCTGGTCGAACAACTTCGTCAGCGTGGCGTCGTGATGGATGATCCACGCATCGTGGCGGTGACCGGCTGGACTACCGACGAATTGTCCGCCGGGATGGATCAGGCATCGTTGAATCCTACCTACGATCTGGTCAGCCTGCTGATCGGCGTCAATGACGAATACCGCAGTTATCCGATTGACGACTATCGCCACCGCTTTGCCGCGCTGCTGCAGCGGGCCGTGGCGCTGGCGGGAAATCGTCCGCAGCGCGTTATTGTTGTGTCGATACCGGACTGGGGCACCACGCCGTTTGCGCGCAGCGACTCGCGCGGTTCAACGCAGATTGCTGCCGAACTGGATGCGTATAACGCCATCGCCGAGACCGAATCCGCGCGTGTCGGCGCTCGCTGGGTCGACATCACCGCGCTGTCCCGCCAGCACGCCAGCCTGGTCGCCGACGACGGGCTGCATCCTTCGGCCGCGCAGTACACGTTGTGGGTCGATGCGATTCTCCCTGTCGCCGAAAAAGCGCTTATCCCTGCGCACTGATGCTTCACTCGCGGCCAGCCGCCGCGGCTGCAACCGTGCTGCCATCATTTCGCCACGCCGCGGTGATCTAGGCGCACGACACTGAGCTCCCGGTACCTACCGGAGTCTTGGTCATGGCGAACTTTAACTGCCGCAGCGCCTTCATCTCCGACGTGCACCTAGGCACGCCCGATTGCAAGGCCAGCTACCTGCTCGATTTCCTCCGCCAGTTGCGCTGCGAAAAGCTTTATCTGGTTGGCGACATCATCGACATGGAGGCACTCACCCGTCGACATGGGTGGCACGCCGATCACAGCGCCGTAATGGCCGAAGTGTTTGCCATTGCCCGGCGCGGCGTCGAGGTGATTTATATTCCCGGCAACCATGACGCGCCGCTGCGCGGCATGGCGGGCCAGACCATCGGCGGCGTCAAGGTTCGGCTTGACGCCGTGCACGAAGGCGCCGACGGTCGACGCTATCGGGTAAGTCACGGTGATGAATACGATCCCGAACAAATTGGCCGCGGCTGGATGGTGCATCTGGGTACGGCCATGCACCGCGTCATCTGCTGGAGCAACCGGCGCCTTCATGGCGTGCGTCGCCGGCTGGCGCTGCCGTATCTGCCGCTGTCGATCATCATCAAGTCGCATATCGGCAGGGCACTGGCTTATATCCGTGCGTACGAAAATCGTGTTGCCATCGACGCCGGGCAACGCGGTTTCGACGGCCATATCTGCGGTCACATTCACTACGGCCAGGTACGCCAAATTGAGGGCGTGCTGTATCTGAACGACGGTGACTGGGTCGAGCACTGCACCGCGCTAATCGAAGACCAAACAGGCGCCATGGAACTGATCCACTGGAGCGAACGTCCCACTGCGCTGGGACACGCCAGCCGCGAGCTGTTGCTGCCTTCACCCTCTGCAGCGCTGGCCATGGCACCGCTGGCAGCTCGCCGACGCAACGGGCCGCCCTTGCGTCCGGCGGCTTAGAGGCCCCTCGTCAGCCGCTCAAGATGCGCTCGTTTTAGGCGGCCTTTCGCTTGAACCGCCCGGTTATTGCCGCCATATGGGATGATTAATGCACCCATTGGAGCTCCCCATGTCCCTCGACAGCGCCACCCGCGAACGTATCGAAACCGTACTCAACGACCACCGCGTGGTGCTCTTCATGAAGGGCGACCGGCGCCAGCCGCAGTGTGGATTTTCTGCCGCGGCCACCAATATGCTCAACGAGCTGCTACCCGATTATCACACCGTCAACGTGCTGGAAGATGCGGAAATTCGCGAAGGCATCAAGGCCTACGGGGAATGGCCGACCATTCCCCAGCTGTATGTCCAGGGCGAACTGGTCGGCGGCGCCGACATCATTCGTCAGCTCTATACCAGCGGTGAACTGCATGAGCTGTTCGGCGCCCCGAAACCCGACCGCACGCCGCCTGAAATCACCATCACCGATGCGGCCGCCGAAGCCATTCGCCAAGGCACGGCCAACGCTCAGGGCGTGGCGCTGCATCTCGAAATCGGTCCCGATCACAGCGCCGGCTTCCAGCTGGCTCCAGCGGGCGAACACGATATCGTTGTCAGCAGCAATGGCCTCGAAGTGCATTTCGACCCGGCCAGCGCGCAGCGCGCCAAGGGCATCGTCATCGACTGGGTTTCCACAGTGCAGGGCGAAGGCCTGAGCCTGAAATTTCCCGGCGCGCAGGAAATCAAATCGCTCACCGTGCAGGAACTCAAAAGCCGGCTTGCGCAGGGTGATATCACCCTGATCGATGTACGTCCCGCCCACGGCCTGGCAGCTGCGGCTCCCATCGCGCAGGCCCGCGTGCTGGAAACCGAAGGCTATGAAGCGATCGCCGCGCTGCCGAAAGACACGCCGCTGGCCTTTATTTGCCACCACGGCATTTCAAGCAAGAACATGGCCGAGCGATTCGCCGCGCATGGCTTTACCAATCTTTCAAACGTGGAAGGCGGCATGGATGCCTGGGCGGCCGAGATTGATTCGAGCGTGCCGCGCTACTGAAAGTGGCTACCGGCACCGGACTTTGCGAAAGAATCCTTGAGGTGAGTTTTTGATCTTGATACGGCGCGTGCAAGCACGGTCAAGCCCTGCCCATCAACCGAAGTAGCCGGGCTCATGCCACAACAGTCGTCACTTTCGCCGGACATTCGTCGGCTGCTGGCAGATGCCGGGAAGGCGCTCAATCAGGGGCAGCTCGGCGTCGCCGAGCAGGCGTTGATGCGGGTTCTGGCAGTGGAGCCGGGGTTGGTCGACGCGCAGTTTCTGTATGGGCTTGCCTGCCTGATGCGCGGAGACCATGCCAAGGCCGCCAGTATGCTGCGCAAGGCCGTGGCGCAGCGTCCCACCGATGCCAACATGCAGACATATCTCGGCTGCGCCCTGCACGATGCCGGCGCGTTCGGCGACGCCCTGATTCACCTGCGCCGAGCCTGTGAACTGGCGCCACGGCAGGCCAAGCTTCGCTACAACCTCGGCAAGGCGTTGAAGGAGCAGGGCCAATTACGCGATGCCGACGCTGCCTTTCGTCACACGTTGACACTGGACCCACAGCACGTGCTCTCCCGTTTGGGCGTAGCTGATATCGCCACCATGCAGGGCGACATTCCGCGTGCCGTGGCAGAGTATCGGCACGTGCTGCGCCGGCATCCCGAGCGCGCCGAGGCGTGGCACGGGCTGGCCAATCTCAAAACGGAATCGCTGGGCCCGGGCGACATCGATCTTATTCGCCGCGCCCTGCGTCAGCCCAACCTCCAGTCCGACACGCGGGTGATGCTCGGTTTCAGCCTGTTCCGCGCGCTGGACGACCAGCAGGACTACGCCGGCGCTTTTGCTGCGCTACGTCAGGCAAACGCGGATAAACGCCAAGAGATACAGTGGGACGCCGCCGCCGAGCGCGCGCAGATCGACCGCATCATGCAGGCCTTTGGCGCTCCGCTGCCCGCGCCGACAGACCCCACGCTGGGTCACGAGGTCATTTTCGTCGCGAGCATGCCGCGCTCGGGATCAACGCTGGTCGAACATATCCTCGCCACGCATCCCGAGGTCGAGGGCGCCAACGAAATTGACGATCTGTCCCAAGTCATTGAGAGCGAATCGCGTCGTCGCGGCCAGCCCTTCCCGCAATGGGTATCGGCGGCTACCAGCGACGATTGGCATCGGCTGGGCCACGACTACCTCACGCGCACTGCGCGCTGGCGCGAGAAACGCCCCCGGTTCACCGACAAAAACGTCATCAACTGGCCGCTGCTGGGTGCCGCACGCATGATGCTGCCCGGCGCAAAGATCATCCACTGCCACCGCGATGCTGTAGAGACCTGCTTCTCCTGCTATCGCCAACTGTTCCGCGACGGCGTGCTTTACAGCTACGACCTCGACGAGATGGCCGAGCATTACCGCGACTACGAACGCCTTAGCGCGTTCTGGCTGAGGCTCCACCCGCAGCACGTGCTGGATTTCCCCTATGAAACCCTAGTTCGGCAACCCGAAGCGCAGATCCGCCACCTGCTCAACTTCTGTGGCTTGCCCTTTGATCCCACCTGCCTCACACCCCACCAGACCAAGCGCGAAGTGCTTAGCACCGCCAGCGCGGCGCAAGTACGCGAGCCCATCCGCGCGGATACGACGCATAGCGCGCCATATGTGGAGTGGCTGCAGCCGCTGCGGCAGCGGCTCTCAAAGCAAATATAGACGCCACCCAAAAAAAGCAGCTGCAAAGTCCGAAACAGAAGCTGTCACCGCGACGAGTATCCCGCTGTTTGATCTTGCAGACTTCGTTGGCCTGTACACCAACGATAGATTGGTAGTCAGCGACGGCCAACATAAAGCAAGGCCGCCGGTTGCCCGGCGGCCTTGCTGTTTTATATCTCTTTCCCTCACACCGCCGCTCGCGACGGCATGAGGTTGGAGAGTGTGACTTAGAAGTCGTACTTGGCGTTGAGGCTCACGTAGCGGGGCATTTCCGTCGAAAGCGGAACGTTGTAGATCGGGCTATATACAGTTACGCCGCGGTTGTTAGCTACCTCATTATTGGCATAAGCGCTGGCGTAAAGCGTCGTCTTCTGCTCGTTGGCCAGGTTGTGGACTTCCGCCTGCAAGGTGAGGTGCTTGCTCGCCCAGTCCGGCGTATACGTCAGACTCAGGTTGAGCTGATGCGTCCACGGAGTGCGGCCAGTGGCGCCCGGAGGAGACGGCACGCCACCAAAGCCCGTGCCTGTGGCTGAGATGCTGCTTGGCGTGCCACCGCAGTAGTGCTCGTACGCACCGCCATACTGATCACCATCAATCGTGTCGCCGTAACCGCTCAGGCAGACCTTCGGCGCACCCGACTGCATGATAAGGGTGCTGCTGACCATCCACTCCGGCGTAATGGCATAGGAGCCAAAAGCCTTGATGGTGTGGCGATGGTCATTGGCGAGATCACCGTTGCTGTTCGCTTCGATGTCGGTGTAATCCCAGTTCGCCGTGGTCGTTCCGGAGAAATGTTGACCCTGCGAGTTCGAGATCTGCCCCGTAGCGGTGTCGGTCGGACCTTCGTCAGTACCGTACGACTTGGAGAACACGTAGTCGAGCTTGCCAAACCACTTACCGTCCCAGGTGTGTTCCAAATAGCTATCCAGAGCGTAGTAGTCGCGCGACGGCTTCACCGGATATGTAGGGAGGAAACCTGCCAAGACCCCCTGCCCGGTGTTCGGGTTCCAGGCAATCTGGCCGCCAGGAGCCGCTGCGCACGGGATAGACGCGCTCCTGCCAGGATTAACCAGACCGGAAGCGCAGCCGTACGTATCGTTGAGATCGATGTCATCTACGAAGTTTTTCGTCTTCTGATAGGTCGCCTGCTCGCCCCACACCAAGCCGGTATCGCCAACCTGCTTCTGGAAGCCCAGCACAAATTCATCCTGGTACTCCGCCTTGAGATTGGTCGCAGCATAGTCCTTGGTGTTGCCGGGGACGCCATTTTCACCATCCGACGAGTAGAACCCCGGTGTCGTGACACCCGGAGCCAGCGCAACGGGAACCGGGGTCAACCCGGTGGGAACACCATTCGCATTGATGCCCTTATAGGTATAAATGACGTCACCGAAGACTGTACCAAATGACGGATTACGTGTGGCCAGACCTGCAGGCAACGCCAGGTAGTAACGCCCGGCGTTAGCGAACACTTTGAATGTGCTGTCGCCAAACACGTCCCAGCTGGCGCCCAGACGCGGTGCCCACTGCGGGCTTTCTTCATTTACATAAGCAACACCACCGATGCCGAGGTTTTTGAACTGGTCATTGCGCACGCCAAGGTCAAGCAGCAGGTTAGGGGTAACCTGCCAACGGTCTTCGATATACTGTGCTTTCTGGCGTACAGCCAGGCTCACGTCCGACCCGTACAGTTGCTCATCAACGTAATTGCCGGCGCCGGGATTCCCAATGTAAGGGACCGCGTTCGGGCCCGTGGCGTTAGGCGGGACGCCGTTGAAGTATGTATAGCTACCACCGCCAAGAGTCGAGAAACCGTCGTGATCGTCACGGTACTGCACGTTGTCGATGCCGAACTTGATGTCGTGGTCGGCTGTCACCTTCCAGTCAAGGTCGACGCGCAGGTTGGCCGTCTTGGTTTTATGATCCGGGTTCGGGAGCTGCTGATCAATCAGGCTCGGAACGGTAACGCCTGCCGGCACTGGGACCCCTGAAAAAGACACCGGTGCCACACCCGCCTCACCCGCGAAGTTGGCGTAATATTGCCCCGTCATAATGCCGTACTGCGCTTCGAGCGTCAGGTCGTCGGTAATGTACGAGGTGTACTTGAGGACACCGATTTTGAAGGTGTTCTTAGTTGTTATACCCGGGCCATAGAGCGAGCCGACTTTTTGGTCAGAATAGTCGTAGTTATAGTAGTTGCTGGTGGTCTGCTGCTGCTGGGTCTGGACGCCAGTGAACTCCAGCACATTGCTGTCGTTGATGTTCCAGTCCAGTTTGCCGTAGAGCTTGGGCGATTTCACAGCCTCGGACTGAAAGAAACCCGCCGGCGTCGTCTGGCCATTGGCCCCAAGGCCTTGCTGCGTGCTGTCGTGCTGCCATTCGGCCGTGATAAAGAAGAACAGCTTGTCCTTGATCAGCGGACCGCTGAGGTAGGCGTCGTAGACCGACTCCCAATTTTCGTTCTGCTTTCTTCCGTTCTCAATCTGTTTGTAGCCGGCAGGATAGTTAGTCGTGCCTTGATTGGCCAGATAAGCATTACCGGTATTGTCCACAATGCCGACCGGCGTCAGCGGATTGTTGTAGTGGATATTGGTGAAGTTGCTTTGAGCCCAGGACGGCTGCCAGGACACATACAGACCCGCATGAAAGTCGTTGCTGCCACGTTGGCCGACCTGGCTGATCACGCCACCGGTAGAACGACCGTATTCAGGACCATAACCGGAGGTGATGGTCTGCTGCTCGGCAATAGCGAAGTACGGCAGCGCCACGCCGCCCGCACCACCGATCGGATCGGTCGTGTTGAAGCCGTTGAGGTAATAGGCGTTTTCCACGACGCTGTTGCCGCCGATGGAAACAAGCGGCGTACCGGTCGGACCCGTGCCGAGGCTGGAACCACCCGCGTTAACCCCGGGGGACAGCAGGGCAATGGCTTCAGCAGAGTGAGCCAACGGCAGCGACTTCAACTGCTCCGCGGTGATCACCTGGGTCTGGCGGGTGGAGGACACGTCGATCGGAGGAAGCTTGTTCGCCGAAACCGTCACGGTGGACAGGTTTTGTGCGTTAACGCTGCCGTTGGCGGCGGCTCCGCTGCTGCTCACGTCGGCAGCAGCGAACGGCACAGAGGTGCCGCCGGATACGCTCACCTGTACATGGTTGTGCGAAGACACCACGCTGCCGCCTTGCAGCAGCGACACGGTGTAGTCGCCGATCGGCAGCTGGTTGACGCCATAGCGGCCATCTTTGCCGACCGATACTTCGCGGGTCAGGCCAGTGGCGCTGTTGACGACCCTGACTGTTTCGCCGGTTGCCGCCGGAGCGGTACCAAATACTGAACCCGTCGTGGCCTGGGCGAACACCTGCCCAGAAAGACCAAAGCCCATGGCCACAGCCATGGCCAACGCCGTGCGGCGAACAGGCGTACCAATACGACGCCCATTCACCCGATTAGATGTGTTTGCAGCTTTATTAGCGTTCATCAAATTGATCCCCAACGACAAGAATTTTAGACACCCGTTTTAAAGTGGTTTCCGTCCCGACTGTTGCGTAGAGGGCCCACCGCTATAGATTGCAGTTCGAACCAACCGGCACCACAGGGACTTAACCATTTCCCCAAAAGTCAGACCTAGAAGTTGTAGCTCCGTGAACGCATCCGGCCTTCACACGCGTTTAGCAATTCGGTCTGGGCTCGACAATAAAGCTCCAAATAACATTAAGTCAACAACTTAAGTGGATTATTTATCGCCGCAATTAAATGCGGCATAAGGCGCAATTAACTACGGCCTATATGAAATATATTGCGCCTCGCTTGAAGGTATTTGCGCCGAGCAGGAGCGAGCGCATAGCGCGCGAAAACAGCACAAAAAGGGGCACATACGGCGGCACCCGCAACCAATAAAACCATAATACTGATTGCGCGCGGAGGATGGATATAGGTGGCTCTACGCAAGCCACTGGAGCAATCTTGTAATTCAAGTAAACGCACCGAATTATGCGCAAACCATCGAGCGAAGGCTCTTCAACACCGCCGAAATATCTTGGTCACTACCAAATTTCATGCTCAGGTGGTTACGAATGAGCAATACAGATACTGCGGTTCCTTCAGCTACTTTGAATGTTATCAACCGCGCGATGAGCAACCGGCAAGATCAGCGCAAATGCAAATGCTTTTCTGGCGAAGAACACTACTGGATATCGCAACGCTAGCCAATGCTAATCCCCTCTGGGTATTTACACGGAATAGATTTAGCCGTCTGCACGTATTGGGCTCGACGGGTGCGCAGGCCTGATACAGATGCTCTCCTTAGTCACCGAACTGCTACTTAATCATTTCGACCACTGGACGCTCGACTGTAACGGCTAACCGCGACTCCAGTGCTTTAAGCCAGCTCGGTTGAAATATGAAGATACTCCCCCTTTATAGGAGCTCATTCTGGCAAGCACTGAATCAAACCAAGGCACGCTAGAACAGCGGTTCCGCCGCCAGCAGTTTTCATTTTGGGATTTCGACATTCGCCAAGTGCAGGTGCTGCACCTATCAGTACATACGACAAGTCTTTCATTCCGAAACTTGAAGTCTCGCTGCCATGGTCTGTTTTTGAGAGAACCTCACGACCAAAATGTTGCTACTGCTGAACGCTCTTGCTCTTGTCTACCTTCGCCCGCAGGCTCGCTAGACATTGCTCATCATCGAGCCTCGCTGGGACGACGAACGAGGGACTCCCTATTTTTCAACAGGCAAAAGCTCACAAGAGCTCGATTATGAAATTACCGTTCCCGCTGCCATCCGTGCATCTGCGGAGACCGGCATGAAATTGTAAAAAAACGCCAAGCAATTGACATTTCGCGGAACAAAAAAACGCCTCGAATTTTCGAGGCGCTTTCTTTTTAGCTCGATAGACGGTGCGACTTAGAAGTCGTACGTTGCACCGAAGCGAACGTACCGTGGCTGTTCCACACTAATTGGCAAACCATACGTTGCGCCATACGAAGCTCTGTACTGCGTTGTCTTCTGCTCATTCGTCAGGTTGTAAACGTAAGCGCTGAAGGCCAGCTTGTGATCGGCGAAGGCCGGACGATACTCAAGGTTGAATGAGAAAATGTGCTCCCAAGGCGTACGACCAGCATCACCGGGAGACGCAGGCACGCCACCGCAGAAGTGGTAGTTGTTGCCTGTATAAGCCGGTGCCGTCTGGTCTGCACCAAAGAGCCCAATGCAGCTGCGCGGGGTGCCGGAGATGATCGCCACATTACCGGACACGTTCCATTCCGGCGTGAACTGATAGCCGCCGAAGGCCTTGAACTGGTGCCTGCGGTCGTTTTCAAGACTGCCGCCGGCATATTTTTCGAGCGATGGGTAATCCCAGTCTTCCGTGGCCGCCACGTCTGCCTGGCCAATATCGGAGCGCACCTGACCTTCGGAATTACCGTAGCTGTGCGACCAAAGGTAATCGACCTTGCCCCACCACTTGCCGTCAAACGGATGGCTCAGGTACAGATCCAAGCTGCCATACGAACGCTTAGCCTGCGGAAAGCCCAGCTCAGCGTTGGTGAGCGGAACATCACGGTTCACACCATCGGTATCCTTCACGACGAACACGGCGGCGCGACCCGGATTGAAGAAGCGGCAACCACGATAGGCCGTCGGATCATTAGCGTCGACGTTGATGCCAAGGGCCGCCGCCTTGTTCAGCAAAACATCCTGATCACAGGTGTCGTCGGTCTCGTTTTTCAGATCGCGATAGGTCGCCTTGGCACCGTAAACCCACTGGGTATCCAGGAACGAGATCGTCTTGTCGAAGCCAAGAATGTACTCGTCCTGGTACTGCGCCTTGAGCGTTTTCGACACCGTCTGTTTCGGGTCGGGCGGGTTGCCATATTCGCCGTCCGGCGACACCGGCACGCCAGCGCCGAGAGCCGTTGGAATAGGCGTCAAGCCAGTCGGATAACCGGTAGCTGGATCGATACCGGTGTAGGTGTAGAACGTCTGCAGATACGTTGACGAGGACGCACCGCGCAGAGCCAGCGCAGTGGGCAGCGCGAGATAGTAGCGACCTGCGTTGCCGTATACCTTGAGGCTGGAGTCACCGAAGACGTCCCACGCTGCACCCAGACGTGGCTGCCATTGCGGCGCATGCTGGTGAATGTAAACCTGACTCGACGAGTTGTAGTTGTTGAACTGGTCGTTGCGAACGCCAAGGTTCAACAGCAGGCGATCAGTCACCTGCCAGGCGTCCTGGATGTACTGTGCGCGCTGATCAACCTCGACCGAGCCGCCAGCGAACACAGTGTATTTGTCAGCGTAATAGCCGTTTGCTGCCGGGCCGGTCGCGCCGACCTGGGAGCCGATCGGCGTATTTCCGTCCGCCGCCTGACCGTATTCCCACGCATAACCAGCATTAGCGGCGACCGTTGTGGAATCGTTGAGATCCTGCGTTCGCTGATTATCGATACCGGCGGTAATGGTGTGATCACCCAGCACGTAGGTGACATCGAAACGGTAGTTGGTGCCTTTCGCCTGGTGCGAAGGATCTTCAACCGAGTAGATGGTCTGCGAGTTGCCTAAGCGCTGACCACCGGTAATGTTCGGATCCTGGTTCTCCGGGGTGATGATCTCGATCAGGTTTGGATCAAAGCCGGCAGGCGTGCCCGTGTAATACTTCACCTGCTGCTTGCCGAACTGTGCATTCACAGTCAGCGCGTCGGTGATGTAACCGGTGTACTTGGCGATCCACGCCTCCTGAGAGGTTTTGGTCGGGATGTCTCCATTGACGAGATCGCCGGCACCGCGGGTATCGTAATCGTAGGCAAAAGTATTGCCGTTGAAGCTCTGCTTGTTGGACGCACGGGTGAACTCCAAGATATTGGAGTCATTGATATTCCAGTCGAGCTTCAAATACGTCTTGGGGTCGTGATAGGTGCCCTGATCCTGGGTCGGGCTCGAGCTGATCGCGCTGGTCGTCTTTACCGTCTGCTTTTCACCCTCGGCGGATGCGAAGAGGAACAGCTTGTCCTGGATCAGCGGACCGCCGAAATAAATGCTTTCCACCGCATCCCAACCTTTATCACGGCTCCGGTCGCGATATATGGTTCCTGCGTTTGCCGGGAGGACTCTGGATTGGGGATAGGCGTCGGTGGGATAGGGATAATCGATATTCCGCGGATTGGCGGCCGTATTGGTGGGCGTAAACAGCAGCTGCGCGCCAAAGTGCCAATCGTTCGTGCCGCGCTTGCCCACCTGATTCACCACGCCGCCATCGGAGCGGCCGTACTGGGCACCATAGCCGCCCGACAGAATTTCTTCCTGTTCAATCGAGCCATAAGGCAAAGTGATGCCGCCCAGGCCATGGACCGGATCCGTGACGTTCATGCCGTTGAGGTAGTAGGCGTTCTCGGTAACCGAGCTACCACCGAACGACACCAGAGAATTATTCGTGGGCCCGCGCAGGGTCGCAAATGCCGTGCTGCCCTGAACCGCGCCCGGCGCCAGCAAGGCGATGGCCTCGGCAGAACGTCCGATGGGCAACGTGCTCAATTGCTTGGCCGTGATAACCGTGCTGGAACTGACGCTTTTCACGTCGATCGGCGGAAGCTGGCTGGCGCTCACCGTAACGCCTTCAAGGCTTTTCACGTTTTCCGGACCGGCGACGTCTGCGCCTGCAAATGAAACTTCCGTACCCGCGCCAACAGTGATGCTCACGTCCGATTGCTTGCTGATCGTCTTGCCATCACGCTGCAACGTTACATCGTAAGAGCCGACCGGTAGTGACGACACGGCGAATCGGCCCGCTGAATCGGTATTTACCGTACGAGTAAAACCCGACGAGCCCTTGACGGTGATAGTTTCACCGGGCTGCGCAGTTCCGAAAAAACTACCTGAAGTCGACTGGCCGTAGGCTGCACCTGCCAGCCCCAGACCCACTGCCACGACGATCGCGGTTCGACGGAACTGCCCCACTTTATTTCCCTGAAACTTGCTCATCTACGTTCCCCTAAATTCCGCCTGCTGAAATACAGGCACAAAGCCAAAACACGACCGTTCTAGTCACGTACCCCAAAATCAAATCAATCAACAACCTGTTCAATGTCAGGTCGTGGGCGCCTGTCAGCCCGCAAACGAAATGTCGGCCCGAGCAAACAAGCCGCACTTACTTGCGTTAAAACTTACGTTTCGCAAATAGCTTTGTCAACACTTTTTTAGCAATTTGGTCACACGATCGCAAGATAAGCAGCGTTTGCAATCCAACGTTTGAACATTCATTAGGCGCGATAAGACGTGACGACTAGTCAACTCGCACTACTTTCAACGGACTCCTGGTCTCAGAAATTCGCTATAAATTAAATTAGATCAAATACTTAAATTCAAAACGTCGCCGAAGCTTGCGGAAGGCTGCGCTTGCGAGCCCGGCACCTATAAAGACGCGCTACTTCGTATCTTTTTGCGGTCATTAGGCCGCCGCATATTGCAATCGCCTCGCAACACCTTGCACCAGCAAGGTCGCGTCGGCGAAAGGAGGTCCATGGGGGACGTGTATAAAGGTGGCGATAGTTCTGCCAGCAAAAATCGAGCTTTGGTCCGCGTTCGCTGCAAAACGTTGCGTGCTATGTTTCGCCAGCCTTTTGTGGACGGGAGAACGCAATGCGGATGGGCCTGGCGATCGACGCGGCCTGCGATTTGTCGCAGGCTTTTTTGCAGCAGCACAATG
>Ga0302227_10002155_pt1 | contig 13856 bp, 20 predicted proteins | sample II_Palsa_N1_1_FD_193525 | JGI IMG/M metagenome (GOLD analysis project Ga0302227, IMG submission 193525) | Peat permafrost microbial communities from Stordalen Mire near Abisko, Sweden - II_Palsa_N1_1 | ecosystem: Environmental > Terrestrial > Soil > Palsa > Peat permafrost | place: Sweden...
TTTATTTCTTTCTAATATAGTTGCCCTAGTGACCACTGTCAAGAAACGGGGCAACGTGCTCATCCCGTGCCTCCCCACTGGCGTTGTCTACGACCTGATCGAGGTCGTGGCGGCCTACCTGCTCAACATGAACCAGGGCGCGGTGCCGATCTACCTGGTCTCGCCGGTCGTGGACCAGTCGCTGGGCTATGCCAACATCCTGGGCGAGTGGATGAGCAAAAACAGGCAGGACAAGACGTTCTTGCCCGAGCCGCCGTTCTGCCACGCGGACCTTGTCCGATCCAACCGCGTCAAGCATTTTCCCAATCTCCACGGCTCGTTTGGCGCGACAATGCGATCGCCGTGCGTCGTCTTTTGCGGACACCCGTCCCTGCGCTGTGGCGATGTCGTCCACTTGATGCGCCTGTGGGGCTCGTCCTCCAAGAACTCTGTCATCTTCATTGGTATCGCTTTCTCAAAAAAAAAAAAAAAAGCTTCCGGCTGTTGAACTTGTTTTGTAAAAGATCCAGAGTACCCGCCCGCGCCAGCACTGGCACCGTACCATCCGCTCGCAATGCGCGTGTGCTACACGCCGATCGATCCGAGCCTAAACTATGCCGAGGCCAGCGGACTCCTGACCTCACTCAAGCCGCGCCAGATTATCGTCCAAAGGGACGACATGGATGCAGGGTTCCTGCTGCCCCCGGCGCTTGCCAACACCGCAAGGCTGCACATCTTCCCTGCGCGTGCAGGGGAGTGTATCTCTGTGGCCGATGCCGCAGTCGGCGGAGGCGGCAGCACCGAGACGCACACGAGCGGGCGTGCCGAGCTGTCCGAGCTCCTGGCCCGCGAGATCCAGCCTACGCTGGTCGGCACCAAGCGTGTTCACCGCCTTGCCGCGATTCTGTCCTTTTCAAACCACCAACTCTCGCTCATCCCGCCCAGTAAGCACGATTTGCACAAGATGAAGGCGAGAAGACGTCGGCTCCTGTTTGGCAACATTGCCGTCGAGACGCTGCTGGACCAGCTGAACGCAAGCGACGTCGGCAGCATCGACGTCCACTCCAGTCCGGACCGCAGCTGTGTCACCATCACCCTCGCCGCCCTAGGTGCAGTTATCCGTATCGACGGCGCAAAAACATCGGTGGAAGTCGCTGATCGCGAGACCCGCCATCTTCTCAAAACTCTCCTCCTAGGGCAGCTTGAACGGTTGTAGCCTAATTAAAGGTTTTAAACGGCCTGGCAACCTACGCACAACTCCATGAGTTTCAAGAGAGGGGGGGAAGGGGAGTAGCATGATAAACACAAAGACACTTGACATGCAAAACAAAAACAACAAAAAAAAAGGGTACTTGTATTTATTTTTATTTCAACGATGGAAGACGCGCAGAGGGACACCGCCTACGGGGTTGAGGACGACCTGCATACGACTGGGGATGTGATCCTTGATAGACTCGATTCGGACCTTTTGAAGGATCTTGACGAGCATGATTTTTTCCTCTTGCAGGGCAACTAATGAACGACCAACAAATTGTTCACAACTGAAGCATTAAAAATCGGGAAGGCATACACTTTTGGCCAACGCAGTTTCGCGAGCCAGCCGAAAAGGGGATGTACGCATAGGGGTTACGGCCTTTCTCGCGCTCGGGAAGCCATCGATCGGGATCAAACTTGTCGGCGTCTGGGCCCCAGACCTCCTTGGAACGGTGCATCGTCAGCACCTGGCACACAACAATCTGTCCCGCCCTGATGCGGTAGCCTTCAAACTCGATGTCGTGGGCAAGCTCACGGGCAAACAGCGGCACGCCGGGGTACACTCGCAAGCCCTCCTTGACGACCATGTCCAGGTACTTCATCTGGTTGAGGTCGTCCAGCGTAACAACGCTGTTGTTGCCGATCACCTCCTCAATCTCCTCATAGAGCTTTTGCTGGATGGTTTGGTGGTGACCCAGCAGCTGCAAGCACCAGATTGTCGATGAGCCAGTGGTGTCGTGGCCAGCACCGATGAATGCTACATGAAATAGCAGATAAATTAAACAAAACGAGAATTCCGGACGGCAAATGACAATTACTGTTGACTTGGTCCATCAGGTCTTGGTCCGAGAAGGCTTTGCCGTCCTCACGTTCAGTCGTGAGAACGATATCCTAAGACATGGTCATTAGTTTTGAAAAGAAAAAGCAGGAACCCTACAATAAAGGACTTGCGCTGAACGAGCTCGGGATTTTCGGCGAGGGCTTTGCGTCGCTCGTCGATAATTTTTTGAGTGAAATCTGAGTAAAACAAATAATAATAATAAAAAGACAAAATTAAACCAGACGAGGGGAGACGCCCATTACCATTGAGAGACTGGATAAACGTCACAACCTCGCGGCCACTCGGATGAAAGTTGTAGTAAAAGAAATCGTTCTGGGCGATCGTAGCTGGAAAAAAATAACATTTATAATAATAAAAGCGAGCGCCATACAAGAGAGACGACTGGTGACGGATTCGGCACCCTTGTTGAAGGCATCTGTGAGGTAGTGGCGATCGCCGCTGGTCTGTGCGTGCACTTCGACGCCCAGCGCGGTTTCGATGATGACGTCGAAAGCACACATGTTTGTGAGGTTGCTTGCATCTTCGGTGATCTTTCCCGGGCACGCTTTCAGTCATTGATAAAGATAGATTGGTTATGGTACCTCCCCGGAGGGCGTCTGGAGGAAGCGCTCGACCATGATGTCACTCTGCTTGTTCATGACCTCGGCATAGTAACGAAGGGCGTCAAAGTGGAACGATGGAGTGATGGCCTGTCGGTCAAACTTCCACTTGTCGCCCCAGGACGTGACGAGGCCGTCACCAAAGGCGCGTCCAAAGATGAGACCTGTATACTCGGAAATCGTTGAGCAAAACTATTGCAAATACGTTGGCGGGCATTACGATAAAACCACGGCTTCTTGTTGTGCTTTGGGTTGGCTGTGCGCAGCAGGAAATTAGGTCAGTAATACGGATCCGTTTCGCAAGTGGGGGCTACGCACCGACAACCAGCTTTATCAGGTCTGGATTCATGGTGTGGATGGTGAAGATGTTGCCAACGTACATTTGGAAGATGCCCTGCTGGGGCGACCACTTCTTGAACAGCTTGGGCCACACAAACTCGTGCGTCGTGCGATCGAGCATCTCGATGGGCAGCGACAGCACACATCCAATGAGGGGGAGGATGCCCGGGCCAGGAATCTTGAGCTCTTCGCTGTTGGCCTACAGTGCAATGTTTGCTTTATGCCCACACGACTCTCGTTGTGTTGTTGTTACAATGATAAAGTAGATGTATCTGGCCAGCGTCAGCGTCACCAGTGAGCCGACACCAGCGAGCACCCAGTCGTACCACATTGTACCTCAAGAACTCCGCACTGGTCGACGAAAAAGCAAAACTGCCCTGCCCGCAGTCACGTTCACAGAAAAAAATTTTTCACCACTTTTTTTTTTTTTTTTGTGTTTTTTGTGTTTTTTTCCTTTGGGTGCACGGGGGTTCATCAGGTTTGTTCTTTACTTTATTTTAGGAAAAGCATAGCATCGGCGAGCGAGATTTTGTACTGGTAGGGGGTCGACCGGCCGGGCCAACGCTTCTTGTAGCTGGCCGAGATCTCCTCCATCACGTTGGTCAAATTGGTCTTGGAAGCATCACGCAAGAGCTCGATCAACTCCTGGTTGTACCGGATGATAGCCGCGTAAAGACTCGCAAGGTCGCTACATTAGAGTAGTTTTTAGAGTGGAGAGACACCGAGGCGTACCGCTCAAGGTCAAAGTTGAGGTCCGTGGGACCGAGATTGAAGCGCTGCGATGTCCCGTTCTCTTCGCTGGCGATCTGGCGGATAAAGCTGCACGGCCAGAGAAGGTCAATATTATTTTCTAGCAGTAGCTTTTTTGTACCTCTTCATCTTTGGGATGTTCTCGTTGAGGAATCTGTCCAGGAGGGCAGCTCCCTCCGCGTCAAAGACGTCCTTGTCGACCTCGGCCTTGAAGTTGGCAAGGTACTGAAGGATGCGCGCGAGGTTCTTGAGGATGAGAGTTGCCCTTTCGTCCAGGTGATAATCGATCACGCCGTACAGTTTGGGCGAGACGACAGCCGGGCACAGCAGGCGCAAGAAGAAGAAGCCGTTGACGACCATCAAGCCCACGTTGTTGGCCGCGTCCTCGTCAGAGCCCTCGTCGGCAAACTTTGAGATGGCGGCATCGCTCAAAGAATGGAAGAACCTGAACAAGAATAAATTAATAAAGTAAAAAAATAAGAAAAATAAGAAAACGTACAAAAACAGCTCGGACGGAATGCGCAGGACCGACTGGTAAATAAGGTCAAATAGGTCCCTGATGGCCGGGAGGTAGGACGCCGATTTCTCCAGGTCGATGCCGTACTTGTCAATATTCTGGACAAAGGGACGGAGAGTGTCGCGGATGTACGAGTATCCTGCAAGCTTCATGTACTCGACAACAGCCTTGGTTCCCACCGTGTTGACTCTAAACAGGACCGTCTGCGGGAAAAAAAAAAAAAAAAAAAGTAAGTTGATATGAAAAAAAAAAAATTCTGTACTCGCTCGCCAGTGATTGCAATTTCGCGGTTGGCCAGCTCCATCACAAAGTCTTTGGCCTTGTTTTGTGATATCAAGATTCGCAAAACCCACTGGATCATTTGCTCGCGGTCGCCCTTGGTGAGCGACAGCAGACTGGACAGCAGGCGGAAATCGGTTGTGGCGAGGGTGACGAGAGGCTCATAGCTCTATCATAGTAGGCATGATTATAGATTTGCAAAAGAAAAAACGACCTTTATACCTTGAGGGGAAGAATGAGCTCGTACTCGAGCGTGAAGCGAAGAAAGACATTGGGTTGCGGGGTAGAAGTTGACGACCCCTTTTCCTTCTTGACGGGGGCCTGATTTTTCAGCACAAACCATTCTTCGACCTCGACATGGCTCGAGAGCGCAGAGAGCTTGATGGAAGCCGTCCCGATTTCCTGGTCTTGTAGTTGGCCCTTTAGTGACAACGTCACCTTGAGGTCGTCGATCGAAGACGGCACTTCCATAAAGAAAAACTCCTCGTTCCATGTCAGTTCTGTAAAATCAAAATTAGTTGAGAAATACAACGCATACATTTTAAATGCTTACTGCTCGCCTTGTTGTTGCGCTGCACCTGCGTCTTGGCGACGACGGCCTCGCCCATGATGACTGAGCAAAAGTAGTTGCCGCCCGAGGGCACGTTGATCCCGTCGACGATACGGAAGCGGAGGGATCGCGACTGTCGCCCGGCGTCGCTATCGCCGTCCTGTGAGCGGTCCCTAGAGCTGGACGACAAGTCGGTTGCCCACTCTGTCGCTGCCTCCTTCGTTGGTGCTTCCAGGATAACCCAGCCGGCGTCTGTTGTTATTTGCACACTATTACACAGGTTAAGTGTGTCGTAAAAAAAAAAAAAAATACCAATTCGGACGGCCAAAATATGACTCGTCGACCTCGCGGACGATGGACGATCGAAGGTTGATAATGGTGCGCGGTGTGATGGACGCCTCGTCGGTAAAGACATAGAGACACTGGTGCGCGGCGACGAGGATGCAGAGCCGGTTCTTCCACTTGCTCTTTTCGCCGAGCGAGCACACGAGCACCTCCTTGCGATTTTGCAGCGACTGGAGGGACTGGGACGTGATCTTTTCACGCGAGATGCCGTACTTGTTTTCGGGGAAGAAGACGCTGTCATCCGTTGCCTTTGCGGACGTGCTGACGGTGTGGATGACCGAGTGGTCCAGTAGCAGCTGCGCCGTGCGAACGGCCTGCTCCCTGGTCTTGGGCTTGATCTGGCCGTGTTGGAGCAGCCAGTCGCACATGTCTGTGCCCGAGAACACGGCCTTTCGCAGCTCTTCAAACAGTGTGGACGACAAGCTGATGCTCTCCTTGCGCGCTGCGGCTGCGCTTGCTGCCGACGCAGAGGTGGATGCCAACGCTGCAGCCTTGAAAGAGGCGATCCCCTTTTGTGGATCGTTGAGCAGCTGCGAAATGCGAAAGATCTGCGGCGTGATGAAGCGGAACGGCGCGCGGGCGTCCTTGAACGACATGTCGATCGTCGTCTGCCAGACATAGTGCTCGTCGATGAGGAGCTGTGCAACCCTCTCGGCTGCATAGGAAGGGAAAGAAAAAAAAAAAAAAAGAACAACCAATTAGTTGCCCAAGAAAAGGGAAGGAAACGCACCTTCTTCAACGGACGAGCAGATAGACTTGCGCAAAAGGACGCTCACCAGTTCGTCGCCCGTAAAGCTGTTGTTGTAGCGTTTGAGGCCCCACACGTGCGAGCGTCCGCTGAGCTCGCCCAGCGTCTGCAAGAACGACACGAGCTCGGGCAGGTGCTTTGGCGTGATTGTGCGGGCCGAGAGTAGCACGGGCGAGGCCGTTCGCGTGGTCCCACCCGCACCGCCCACCTTGCCGTCTTTGTCGCCACCGAGCTTCTTGCCGTCCACGCCGCTGCCACCGCTGAGCTGGTTGGACGAGAGCACGACCGACGTCGTGGGCGCCGACGCGGCCAGGAAGTCGATCAGATCCATCTGGTCAGGGCTCGTCTCGAGGAACTCGAGCAGGTCCACGGCTATGTCGCCCTTTTTCCAGCGCAGGGTCACGCTGGGCACGCCCACCACGGACGTCGTGCCAGGCAACGACTGGTACGACGACGACGACTGCATGACCGGCGAAGAGAAGCCACTGGCAGGGGACCTGCCCACGCTGCCAGACCCAGACGAACGCAGCAGCGTCAGCGACGGCAGCTTGGGCTTGACCACCTCGGCGTCGTCGCTCATGTGTTGTTTGATCGCCTAAAATAGCTCGGCACGTACGTTTCAAGAGGTCCCAAAGGCACCGCGCTCCTTTGGCCCGCACACATGGTGCAGTGGTGAGCATGTAACCTTCCCAAGGTTTCGACTCGGGTTCGAATCCCGATGTGTGCATTTTTTTTTTTGGTCGATCCTGCATATTTTTTGTGTGGTTTGGACGAGCCATCCTCTCGGGCTAGCGTGCCGATTTATCAGGTTGGGTCCTCCCGCAGTTCCACGCTCCGTGGTTTTTTTTTTTTTCCTCAAAGAAAATCCACGTGGGCATGATGATCGCAACCCACGAGGTTTCACGCAATTTTCACAAAGCAAACGAGAAACCAAACAATGCTCCTCGGCAGACTCCAAGGCACCCTGACCGGCTCGTCGCCTCTGGCGGCCGCCACCACTGCCCACGCCGGGGCTGCTACCGCGACGGCGCTGCTTCAGCTGCGTCGTCTGATGAGCAGCCAGCAGCAGCAGCAGCCCAGCACTGGCACAGACAAGCAGCAGCAGCAGCAGCCCAGCACTGGCACGGACAAGCAGCCCAGCACTGGCACAGACAAGCAGCCTGCGGACAAGCCGGACGAGAGCAAGAAGCAGGAGATGCTCGCCCACTTTGCCTTCCAGCAGACGGGCCACCCGCTGGACAACGTGGCCGTGACAGCCAAGCTGAATCTGCAGCGCCCCTCCAAGAAGAGCTACCTGATGTACCAGCCTGCCTACACGGAGGAGGAGCTGCTGCGCATCAAGCCCACCCACCACGAGCCTACCAAGATGGACGACCGCATCGCCCAGTTTGCCGTCAAGCTCGTCCGCTCGTGCTTTGACATGTCCACCGGCTACGGCTTCCTGAACTTTGACGAGAAGCTATGGCTGCGACGCATCATCTTCCTCGAGACCACCGCCGCCGTGCCTGGAATGGTCGCAGGCATGCTACGCCACCTCCGCTCGCTACGCCTCATGCGCCGTGACCACGTATGTTACCGTCTTCCAGGCAAATAACAATTTAGCAACCATACTCGATAGGGTTGGATCCACACGCTCCTGAGCGAGGCCGAGAACGAACGCATGCATTTGCTCACGTTCCTCCAGCTCAAGCAGCCGGGCTACCTCTTCCGTCTCTTTGTGCTGGGTGCTCAAGGTGCGATTTTTTTATCCCTGATTTTTTTCTTTTAAAAAAAAACTGTCCATGTAGGTGTCATGTTCAACCTGTACTTCCTGATGTACCTCGTCGCACCGAGCTCGTGCCACCGCTTTGTGGGCTACCTTGAGGAGGAGGCGGTCAAGACGTACACGCATTGTCTGCACGACCTGGACGCGGGCAAACTCAAAGAATGGGCCGTGACACCCGCCCCCGAGATCGCCATCAACTACTGGCAGCTCAAAGAGAACGCGATGGTCCGCGACGTCATCCTCGCCGTCCGAGCCGACGAGGCCAATCATCGCGACGTCAATCACACGTTTAGCAGCCTCAAAACAGACGACGACAACCCATTCAAGGACCACTAGGCAGCAATACACAGTTTTCCAGTTTTCCAGTTTTCCAGTTTATAAGTACACGCTAGCACGAGAGGTGGCAACAGGACGCTGGTGAATCGGTGTGAGCAGCTGCGCACGGTCGTTGTTGGGCTCGAAAAAGTTGATGACGAGCGGGCTCAGGGCAATCGAAGCAGGCATGAGCATCAGCACGCTAAGATAGCTGTCCAGCTGCTCGATGCGGTCTTTGGCAACGGCGTACGACACGAGCACGCGCTGCGACGGCAACTCTGGCAGTGTGCGCTTCTGCAGAAGGAAAAAAAAAACATTGTTCAATACACACATAAACTTTTGCTGGACGTGCCTCGTTGCGAAGGCCTGCTTCGACGGGGAAGGCGCTGATGAGGGCCATATGGAGGGCGAAAAACTCTTCAAAGCTCTTGAACGTGGTAGTGCACCTGTCCTTGGTCTGGATCTCGACGGCATAGTACTATCCGTAAACAGGAAAGGGGAATTAAAGAAAAAATAGTTTTGCTTTGTTATAAAACGCGTACGTAAGTCGACACTTCCTCCTCGTCCTGGTTGGCATAGAGGATATCCTCCACAGAAGGTGCGATGCCGTGCACATAGTCGCTCAAGGACAGGCTTGAGCGGACGGATCCCGGTGACAGAGGCTGTGTCTCGACGGAAGAAAAGGCAGCCGGCAATGGGATGGCAACGGGCGGAGGCAGAAGTTTGCCGGAAGAGGGCTGGCGGGGCAGGGCACGCTGCTTTGCAAGGTTGTCGGTGACACGCTTCCCAAGGCGGACCCACACGCCCTTGACGTCGGGTTGTGACACGTAGACGATCAGAGGCGTCTTGGTAAACGTGTTTTCAATGTAAAAGTAGTCGCCCTCGGGATCGTCCGCGCGCGGCCCCGAGATCTTCAGGCCCTCGTATGACTGCATGTGCAGGAGAGACAGCTTGTCGCCCGAGATGGGTTTGGCCAGCAGGAACAGGTCGTTGAACAGAAAAATGTTGCGCATGTTTTCCCTCTTTGTCGGCTTGCCCTGCATTCAATCGTACATTGGTGCCAAAAAGGAAAGGAAAAAAACAACAACCACCATACCTTTTGTGCCTTTTTGTCAGACTCTTCGACCACGTAGACGACGTCCTCGCGCAGGAGCTTGCGGGTTGGTGTCGCAAAATTGGTCTTCTCCACGAAACGGTTTTGCAGATCAGCCGAGTGGCGCAATCCCTCTGACTGGCGGATCGACTCGTTCACGAGGGCCACAACCGTTTCAATCCTTTGAAGGATGTCCTTGAGCATGGGCACCGTCTGCGACTCTTCGCTGGTCTTGTCGAGGATTTCCTACAAGGAAAAGAAAAAAAAGTTGATTTTAATTCCTGGAATAATTCGGCGAGCCAACCTTCAGCAACAACGGGTACTTGCAGATGCGCTGCACGGGCTTGATCAAAAAGTCGGACAGGCTGAGAGATCGACACTCGGGCAGCCTCATGGCCTCCTCGATAAACTTCTTCAACGGCTTGTTGTTCATGTTTTGGTACTTGAGCACAGCAAACGAGTGGTTACTGCAGTAGAGCGTGTACATCTTAAAGTACTCCATCTGAGAGGGGGGAAAAAAAAAGAAAATAAATTTATTGAAACTAGTGCGACAAAAATGCATACCGTCTTGTCAAAGGCAGGGCCGACATCCACAATGACCTTGCTGTTTTCGTGCTGCAACTCCAGTAACCTGAGCAGCTCCTGGTGGATTGTCAACAATTGCTCCACGTTGGAGAAGAGGATGCCCAAATCCTTGACCGTCACCAGTTTCCGGGACGCGATCGGCTTCAAAAACACCTCGATGATCACGTCGAGATCATTCACATATTCTCGTTCTGTCTTGAGGAGCTCATACAGACGCTCTTGGCGCTGGACCTCTTTTTCCGGCATCGCTGGAACGAAAATAATAATAATAATAGTAATAATAAAAAAGAGAATATGAATAAATTTTAAAATTGGAAAGCTCGACGTACTCTGCACCAGCTCGGCGGGGACGATCTCGGACCACGTTTGGCGCATAATCTTCTCGTACTCTTTCGCCGACGGATACTTGCGTTTGCCAGACTTGCCGCCCTTTATGTCCTTCAAGTAGAAGCATTCAACCAAAGAATGAAAACTTTGTATTGTCGAATACCTGACTGGCCTCCCTGTATTTTTTGTACCAGCCACGATTCTGATCATGCAAGTCGAGGACTGTGCCCGAAGGCGCAAGCTGCATGCGGATGCTGGGAGGTGTGTGGCTGTTGATGACACTCTGGCCGCCATCAGGGGACAAAGGCGTAAAGGCCTCATGCGCAACGACATAATTGGATGGGAACCAGCCCACGCGCCCGTCGATCTCACCCTCCCACCAGCCGTCGCTCTCCACCTTGACAATCGTGATCACATCATCCTCCACCACCATGAGCTCGTCAGGGTTCATGGGTGAGTAGTCCCACCTCGCAAGTACGCGCATGCCCTTCTTGATGCCCTTGGGCGCGGTGAACTCTTCGTTCTGGGTGCGACAATTCGTTTATTGAATAAAGGACCAAACAGGAATGGGAACGTACAATCTCGCTGTCGTCAAAGTCGGGCTCGTTCTGCATCTCGATCAGGTCAAGAAGGCTGACCTTATGACCGGCAATGACATTGGTGCTGCTGCTGCGCGTGCTCACTGGCGGTGGCTTCTTCACGGTAGACGGGGCGTGGTACGCGACCGGTCGGACATTCCATGCAGCGCACATGGCCTTGACACGGGCCTCTCGGTCAGTGTTGAGGGTTGGGTTGCCCGAGAACGGAGACGGCGACAGCTGGCGCGACTCGAGCTGATCGCACAGATCAACAACTTCGCCACGGTAGACATCAAATAGAGCCGTCCTCAGTTGCTGCTTCATCGTCTGCACATCCGCCTCCATCTTCTCGAGCTCTGCTGCTGTCATCACGATTGTCTTGCGCGACATGGCTCGGGTCATCCTCCTTGACGGCGACTTGGCGATCGCCGGTCGTCGCTGGGGCGCAGAGGCACCCTCATCATCCTCTGCCACAGTCGCTGTCTCCTCGATGCTGACCATCAAGTCGCCCCCTCGGCCCTTTGAGTAGGTGTGCTTCTTGACGACATCGAAATCCGTGGTTGCAATCGGTGTGGGTTCGGCGGTTGCAACGGGTGTGGGTTCGGCGGTTGCAATCGGTGTGGGTTCGGCGGTTGCGACAGTAACGGTGTCGGGCATGGCGATTGACTTGGGTTCGGGCTCTGGCGTTGACTCGATAAATACTGGCTGTTCTTCTTGCGTCGACGGTGACTCGGGCGTTGACGCTTGGATCGGCTCGGGCACAGGTTCGGGCACATGAGTAGGCGATTCGATTGGCTCCTCGACAAGATCGGCCTGTAGTTGCTCTACTAGCTCCGGCTCCACCACTGGCTCCGATGACGCTGGCTCCGACGACACTGGCTCTGATGGCTCCGGCTCGGTCGTTTGTTTGGGCTCCTCCACCACAGACGCCACCTCCTCTGCCACTCCCACCGCGACGGGCTGCACCTCCTCCGCAGCTTCAAGCTTCATCTCCGTCTCCACCAAAGCCACAGGCTTCAACTCCTCTTCCTCCACCACCGTCGCTGATGTCTCGTCAAGCACGATGGGCTGCTGCTCCTCCTCAACAGCCACAGACTGCACGGGCTCGACAGGTTCCTGGACGGGCACGGGCACTTCGACTGGCACAGGCTCGATAGGTTCCTGGACGGGCACGGGCTCCTCGACTGGCACAGGCTCGATAGGCTCCTGGACGGGCACGGGCTCTTCGACTGGCGCAGGCTCGATAGGCTCCTCGACTGGCACAGACTCGACAGGTTTCTGGACTGGCATGGGCTCGATGGGTTCCTGGACGGGCAGAGCAACAGGCCTGGGGTCTTTAGGCTTTGCAAGCTCGGCTGCTGATTCCGAGTTTGGAAGGTGTGTGGATGGCTTGGGCTCACTGTCGTCCAAAGCAGCCAGAGCGGACAGCTTGACCGACGAGGAGTGCTCTCTGCGGAGGGAGCCGTCCACCTCGCCCTTGAAGATGGCAGAGAGCTTGTCCGAGGATGAAAACTCGCGGCGGAGGGTGCTCGGTGAGCCGTCCACCTCGCCCTTGAAGATGGCAGAGAGCTTGTCCGAGGATGAAAACTCGCGGCGGAGGGTGCTCGGTGAGCCGTCCACTGTGTAGCTTGACTTTCGGCGATCAGCCGCATCGTCGCGTTGCCTGCGCAGCTCGGCGATCGAGTCGTCGAGGACAGAGGAGTGGGAGTATTCGGCGTCCTTGGCCAGGAGTTGCTTGAGAGAAGCGTTTCGTTTGAGTGGAGCGGGAGCTGAGAAACAAAAACAAAAACAAACATTAAACTTTTCAAGAGAACAAGCAATTACTTTCTTCAGAGGAAGCCTCTGCTTGGGTAGATTCGGGTACCGGGGGCACCTGTGCTGCTGCCGGAGCCGGAGCCGGAGCAGCAGCAGCAGCAGGAGCAACAGTGGGTGCAGCAGTAACCGTGGCCGCCGCGGCAGGAACTGGAGCATCAAACATGACCATCGTAAGCGGGCGCTGCGAGGTTTGCTTCCGGTTCAGTGGGGGTGTGCTCTTCGCCTCGGCTTCAGCAACCAGCAGGGCAGCAGCAAAGGCGGCATGCGGATCGGGGCCGTTGCTGGGCACGACATCGTCCGAGACAAACATGCTCATGAGGTCGACCGCCGAGCGTCCCTTGCGATTGCGCCCACGGGCCACATCGGGGGCCTGCTGTTGTTGCTGCTGCTGTGACTGCTGTGCAGGCTTGGAAGATCCAAGGGACGGGTTGAACTGGGGCGCACGGTCTCGCAACACATCGAGCGTTTGAAGCACGCTAATCTTGTTGCTAAGCTGGATCAGGTCGGTCGACTGGAACAGGTCCACCGAGCGGAAGCCAAGCTGGTTCTTGAGCGCATCGAGAAAGTTCTTAATGTTCTCCGCCGCGGAAAAGACGAGGCCGTCGTCCTTGATCGGCTTTGTGACCGTGCCTTCGTTCGTTCATAATAAGGTCCGCGCCACAGCAAGAAAACAAGCGTACCTGGGCGCACTTCATTCAGCAGCTTGCACAGGATCACGCCGGACTGCAGTTGCTTGCAAAAGTCCTCGTTGTGGTTGAGCTCGACGCGCGCCGTCTCCTCCGCCCAAGGCCACAGGGACTGTTGTTGTTTTTGTTTTCGCGACGGTTGATTTTGTTTGATTCGGGCAAAGCGACGGATTTGGACAGATTTAGCACACAACAAAGAAAAATAGACCAGAAAACAAGTGGCAGCATTACCCTGGCCATTTGCTCGTAGAGCTCCTGGCGGCCCTTGTTGCGGCTCACAGTGAACGTGCGCCCCGCCATGCCACAAAAAAAAACTGTTGCTCGATCTGGGTCCAACACTGGATTAATGGAGTTTGAAGTGGCGAAAAATGAGCACCCAAGTGAAGATCACCGACCTGTTTGCAACGGTCGTGAGGAGGAGACGTGACGACGACGGTGATGGTGATGGCGGTGGCAGGGGCGGTGGCAGGGGCGGGGGCGATGACGATGCC
>Ga0302227_10002156_pt1 | contig 13845 bp, 21 predicted proteins | sample II_Palsa_N1_1_FD_193525 | JGI IMG/M metagenome (GOLD analysis project Ga0302227, IMG submission 193525) | Peat permafrost microbial communities from Stordalen Mire near Abisko, Sweden - II_Palsa_N1_1 | ecosystem: Environmental > Terrestrial > Soil > Palsa > Peat permafrost | place: Sweden...
CCAATTAAAGTAATTGTTTTGTTATTAAAAATTACGGAGGAAGTCATCGTGATGAGCTGATCGACCGTGTCCACGATCAGGTTGACGAGCGGCATCGAGGCCAAGGGGGCACGCAGCAGGCCCAGCAACGAGGGGAGTACCTCGGGTGACCATTTGGAGAGGAAGAGGGCGCTGGTGGCAGGCGATGCGCTCCACGACATGAGCAGCAGGACAAGTGCACTGGGGCTCTGGAGGTGCTCCGTCGTGAGGCGGGCCAGTCGTGGTGTCACGAGCAGGTCAAATATCTGGGGCAGGAAGGGCGTCCAGTCAAACGTGGGGGCAAACTGGAAAGCACTGAGGAGACGGCGCAGAACGAGCGTGCGCAGTTGACGTTCGGCCGACGAGGCGGGCTTTGACGTGGCGGAGGCGGCAACGGCTGCGGTCTCATCGCCGTCATGGTCATTCTCGTTGTCCTCTTCCTTGTCTTGCTCTTCGTCCTCGCTGGTCTCATCGGCGGCGCTGAGGGCCGGGGTGCACTGTTCGAGCACGATGCGCATGATCAAAGGCAAGAATGGACGGATGCGGACACCCAGCGACTTGAAAACATCGGCCAGGACATTGAGGAAGCCCACTTGAACTCGTCGCTATTAAGAATAAATAAATAATTATAATTTTGAATAATTGTAATTTACGGGGACGTCGTAGAGGGGAAGGTCGGCAGTGGTCAGGATGGCCAGGTGGTCGGCCGCCTCGTCCACGAGGGACGCATCTCCGTCACGGGTGGCCGAGAGGAACGGCTCAGCGAGCAGGTGGCAGAAGAAAGCCACGAGCTGCTCGTTCAGGGCACTGACAAACGCAATGATCGTGGTGCGCCGCGAGCCATTGCGCCGCTGCATCTTGCCATAGAGGATTCGCAGGGTCCAAAAGAGCATCGTTGAGGTCTTGACAGCAGCAGAAGCGGCAGCGGTGGTGGCGGCGGCGGGGACAATGTCCATGGCAGAGTCGCCGTCGTCCTCATCGTCCTCGTCGAGGCCACCCATGACCTGATCACGCATCTGGTTCTTCTCCTGGTTGTTGGCGGGCCCGGCCCATGCGTCCTCGCCCGTGGGCGAGTGGATCAGACGGGTCAGCTGGTCGCGGAAGGTCTGCTCGTTCAGCAGCTCCTTGAGAATGTTGACATGGTCCTCCTGAAGCGACTTGTCCTTCCACATGAGCAGACCATCCAGGGCACGTGCTTGGACCTTGTCCTCGGGGGAGCTCAGCAGGCGGAGAAGGAGCTGACGGATTTCGCTGGAGCGGTACAGGGCCTTGGGGTTCTTCCACTTGGCAAGCGTAGAGAGGATCGAGACAAAGACGGATTGGGCGGCTTTCCTGTGGATCAGACGATTTCCATCTAAATAAAAACATGTCGATTTAATATTTTTGGGGAGGGAAAAAAAATAAAATAAAATTGTACCGGAGAGTTCCTTGGAGGCGAAATCGAGCATGAGAGGAACAAGCTGGCGGGAAACACGCTCCGCAGCCGGCGACAACTGATCCTGGCTGAGTGCGTCCCACAGACGCGAGTACATTTGACCCTCGTTGTAGCGATCCTGCGGCTCATCGTCGAGGACTGCTTGGGCGAGCTGCAGATTGAGGGCCAGAGCAGGTCGGGCGACCATCGCGACACGTTCTTGCATAAGCTCGTCAAAGTCGTCCATGCTCTTGTCCGTTGTTTGGTACTGTGATAAAATTTTTTAATATTTTGGTAAGAGAACATCCATTTTACGGCAATGCTGCGCTTCCAGTTCTTGGTGGTCGATGTCTCTCGCTCGGATCGCTCAGCTGCGGCAGCAGCCTTGTCCGCCTCCGACAGGGGCAGGAGCTGCTCGCGAGCGGACTCGACAAGATGCTCCAGCTTTTGGAACGCCTGTTCCTCCGCCGACCCCACCAGTTGTTGCTCGTACTTGGCCTGGAGCGACTGTAGCTGCGGGACGACGAGGGACCAGAAGACGGCGGGGCGGGCGTTGGCTTCCTTGCTCAGAAGCTCGATCGCAAGCGACCACACGTGGCTAAAGGGCGTCTTGAGCACGCCCAAAAGGAAGAGGGACGGCAACGGGCTGAAGAGCGAGACGACATTGGGGATGGCATCGTTGGACTTGGAGCCAGTGGACGCGAAGAAGGAGCCAACGCGCTCGTGGAACTGGCCGATGTGGAGGAGCTTGTTGCGGTAGTTGCCCAGGTCGGCGTCACCGTTATCGTCCACCGAGACGGCGAGCTCGAGCATCGTGTCGAGGGTGGAGATCCCAAGGCCTTTGACGAGCCATCGCTCCAGCTGGACGCTGGCCAGCCGCAAGCGACGCTGGTGGGAACTCAGGGCCGCTTGCAGGCTGTAAATGCTAGCCTGGACCAACTGGATTCGTTCCTCGCCACTGAGGATGGAAGAGGCTGCAAAGGTGTCCTGCTCCAGGATCGACAGGAGGGCCTCGAGGGAAGAAGCCTGGAAGAGGTGCGATCCGTCAAATGGCTCGAGGGCTAGAGGTTCAGTCGCGGTTACGGCTGCCGCTTTGGCTTTCTTGGCAGACTTTGGCGTTGTTGCAGTTGCCGCCGCTGTTGTCGAAGGCACGTTGGCAAAGAGCGTGTGGACGACCTCGCGGACGACAGCGACGAGGTCCTTGCTGGAAGACGGGAGGACTTTGGCGAGAACACGGAGAGTGGATGCGAGCAAAGTGTGGGACACGTTCGTGCCCTCGGTCGACATCGTCGCGGACAAGGACGCGACGATGAGCTTGGGCAGCTTGAGAAGCGCTGTCGTGAGTGAGGGCGCGACAGACTCGGCGGGGAGCTTTTGGACAATCTGCAAAATGGCGTAGAGCTTGGCGCACGACGCGGGGAGCAGCTCCTCGGTCGCGGACCATTGTGCTAGTGCAGCCATGAGGGGCGACGCAACAAGGGCGCTAAACTCGGTGCTGAGATCCGCGAGCACCGATGCCGAAACAGTCTTAACAAGAAGAGATAGGAATTAGGTCGTCTTAAATAGATACAAAAAACACACCATGCTAGTAAGGGCGTGGTTTTGTGCGATGACGGCGATCGACGAGAGGGTCGAGAGCTGGTGGTGTGACCAAAAGTTACCCAATCGCCTACTTTGAAATAAGTAAAATTATGGCTTTATTTTTAGTTACTTGTGAAGGATGGGTGCCTCGACGGTCGCAAACGAGTCGCTGAGGCTGAGGGTGGCGATCGCAAGCGGCTCAGGCTTGGACGCAGTCTGGAGTGCAAGACCCAGGAGGCTCCGTCGCTTTTCGGCCGTGGCTGAGGACGGAGCAAATGTGGCGACGACCGCGCCCACTGCGTCGATCAGTGCCCGCTGGGCCAGGAGGGTCTCAGGGGAGGCTATGGGAGCAGGGGCAGGCGCGTGTGTTGCTGCTTTGCCGCCCTTCTTCTTGCCGGGCGTCTGCTTTTGCTCGATCGGTTGCTCGTCCGACTCGGCGGCGGCAAACAGGGCCGATCGCTTGTACGCAGAGGCGACGGCGTCCGTGAGACGGCCGCTGTCAAAGATGAGGGTGCCGCGGTGGGCGAGAACCCACAGGGCGGTGTGACGCAGCGCGAGGGCAAGCCGCCCGCTGTCGACAGCGACGTTCTCCACAAAGCACGCGTCCAGTTGCTTGACGAGCATCTCCTCGATGACCTGGTTGTTTGGCGCTGCACGAGGAACCGTCAGTGCGTTCAACGTACTATGGCTACCTTTGCTCCAGTGGAAGATGCGGATGTAGACTTGCTCGAGCGTGTCCGCCGCCGACGACGACCACGCGACAGACACGAGGTCCGTTCCAGTGATGAGCGTCTCGGTCGACGATTGTTTGAGCACGTGCAGCAAGGCGGCAATGTACTCGCCCACAAACAGGTCCATTCGCGAGTGGAACCCACCCTGGACGCCTTTGACCGTCTCAAAGAGCAGCGCGCTGATGCCGTCGGTCGTGGTCTGCTCCTGTGCGTCGGCAAAGACGAGCCGGAGCGTGGCCGCGAGCTGCTCCGGCTTGGCCTTGCGCATGAGGAAGGCAAAGCTCTCGCTGGCAAACTGGCGAATGTAGGGCTTGTGCTCCTCGTGCAGCAGCACACGGAACGACCTGTGTCCAACGAGGCGCGTCAGTTCAGAGTACTCGGATAGAAAAGGGTCATGTTGTACTGGAACAGCTCGGCCAGGCTGCCAACGAGGATACGGGCCAGGTACTTGAACAGGAACGACAGGCACGAGAACACGCTCTCGAGGCCCTCGACGTCGGCGGGATCGATCAGGTTGACGAGCATGCCAAACAGCTGCGAGAAGCACGGCTGGATCTCTTGCCTCAGGTCTCGTGCCAGGGCCGAAACAAGGCTGGGATGGGTCAGATGGTCAGTGAGCACACGGCAAGGCGGTCAAGTACCTCAACAGCGACGCCTGGGCCAGGCTGCCGGGCTCGGCGAGGTACTTGGCAAACAGTGCCACGACCTGGTCGCGGTTGAAGAGCAGCAGGTTGAGGGACGCCACCAGCGGGGCCACCTCGCGGTCAAACTGCCTGAACGGGCCCGACAGGTCCATGTCGCGCAGGTCGATCAGCTTCTGGTTGAAGAACGAGCCCACCTCCTCGGGCGGCTGCTCCGCGTCCTGCTCGGCCGTCTTGAACGTGGCCGACACGTCCACCTCGCGCAGACGGTCCGCGAGCGACATGAACTTGAACCGCTTGGCCGTCAGGGGATCCTCGCCCGCACGCGGACGGTACAGGCTCTTGACGACGCCGTTGCTCTGGCTCCCTCCACCAGCACCGCTCTTGCGCTTGCCCCCCGTTGACGGCGGCGGCGCGCCCTTGGCAGACGACGACGCCACGTGGCGGTTGGACGACGCCATTTGTGTCTGGGCAATAAACTGTGCTTTTGGGGTCTAGGGGACACATCGTGCTTGTTTCCTTGGAAGCTCTCGCGCCAAGTCGGTCCTCGTGCGTGCTGCTGTGCTGTGCTGTGCTGTGCTGTGCTGTGCTGTGCTGTGTTGCTGCTGTGTTGCTGTGCTGTGTTGGTCGAGAGAAACGAGTGCTGAAGAGGAGGAGAAAAGGAGGGGAGATCCTGTCGTGCACGTTGTTTTTTTTTTTGGTGGTCAGTGGTGGTTCCCTTTTTGGCCTGCACGAGCTCTCCGGACGAGCTCTCCGGACGAGCCGTGTTTTCTGTTAGGACCTCCCTGTGTGCTGGATCTGACCGATCAGTTTGCAGGCTGCCACGGGTCCAATGAGCGCGAGCGGCACTCCTGCGAGCGACGCCACGTTTAAGGGCCGCGGCAGCGCGGACGCAGGCTCGTCGCCCAACGCGCTGCTGATCCCTCCGTCCGCGTCGTCCACGGATAAGGTACCTGGAGTGTCGCCGGTGCCGACTGCACCGGCGGCAGAGCACGTCAACCTCGACAACTCCAAGGCAAAGAAGGACAACCCGCCCTATGAGATCCCCTCGGACGACATGTCGCTGTTCGTGTTCCACCCCAAGAACCTCCTGCGCGTGTGGCTGCACAACCTGCTCAAGCACCCGCGGTTCGTCTTGGCTGACAAGGTGCTGACGTTCATGGTCTGCTTCATCTTTGCCGCCTTCCCCACGCACTGGACTGCGGCCCCCAGCATGTTGAATGTCTACGTGGACGGAGTGTATCCCATTCCGGACTTCCTGAACGAGGACAGCCAGACCTCGTCCTACGGATCCAACAGTGATAACTATGGTAGTCTGGACGATAAATCCACAGTTTCATTTGCTAATATTAACAAAAAAAAAATATTTTTTTTTTAAAATATCGAAGTGAACATCGATGCCAACATTGCGCAGTGGCAGTTTTACAACAACATCAAGTTCAAGATCCTCATCGCCCTATTCTCTCTTATCACGTATGCGTCTGTTTATTTTCTTTTATTTTCGTGCTCTCCTGAATGCTCAGCAACAAAAAAAGGCTGAAAGCATGCGCGACAATCATCGTGCGAGGCCTCATCTTCCACAAGCACGCGTACCTCCGCCGCAATCACTATCACAAGCTTGACGTCATCTCGATTGGTTCCTTCTGGACTGCAGTTGCGTTCTGGATAAAAGGAGTCGAGGTTCTCCCGATTTTCCTTGCGTTTGCGAGCATCTACACAGCCCATTCTCTGTCGATTATTGAGGCGACCAAGAAGTTCATGCACATGCTCAAGAAGGCAACGCCTCTCCTTTTGAACGGTTGTTTTTTTTTTTTTTTTGGGTACTTGTCATTTAAAAAACTAAAAAAACATTTTTTTTTAATAGTGGCATTCTTCTTGTTTTTCTTCTTGGCTCTCTTTGCCATTATCGGACAACGCGCATTCGCTGGATCCATGGAACGTCAGTGCGTTGTCGATGTGACTTCTGACTACACGGGCAGTTATCAGGACAATACCGTCGGCCGTACGTGTTCCAAAATTTTGAATAAATAGTAACCTTCTTTCTCTCTCCAGCGGCCTGGCCTTACCTCGGCTGTGGACAGTACATTGACCCGTTCACAAACCAGACCGTGGGCGCCCTCATTTCGCCGCAGTATCCTTACCAAAGCACGTCCATAAACAACATCACCGGCGACACCTTGTATCACACAATCCCAAAGGGCCTCACCTGTCCCCCAAGCCAATTGTGCGAGGTACTGAAAAAAGATGCCACTTAAAAAGCAAATAACCTCTTTCTGCTACCAGCCCGTGCTCAGCTGGTACAATGGATTCCGTTCGTTCGACGACTTTGGCAGCGCTCTTGTTATCGGCATTGATACCGTCTCCACGTCGGCCTGGTCGCAGACTATGTATACGCTCAAGCAGTCCGAATACCCGACCCTTGTGCCTTTTTACTTTGTCCTCCATATCGGTACGAGATGGACGCACAAAAATACAGCGAAAAAATACTGATGAATGCGCCTGCAGTGTTCATTGCCTTTATCCTCTCGCGTCTTTTCGTCGCCGTATTGGCTGAGATCTTCAGCGAAGCTGATCTGTTCAACTCTGCAGAGGTCTCAAAGCGAGTGTAAGCAAGCAACGAGCACTATGAAAACTAACTTTCTTTCCAAACACAGGGCACATCTCGTGGCCGAGACCGATGATGGCGCTTGGATTATGGACGAGCAAAATCACTTGAATTTGTCCGATACGCAAAAGATGGTGAGGGAAGTTTTCCTCTAATCACTGGCTAAACCTATATTAGGCACGGAGAGTGTTCCGGTCGTGGCAGTACCAAATGACCCTCGCGTTAATTGCGTCTGCCAATATCGTCTGCCAAGCGGCCAAGACGGCTGGAGATTCCTCTGCCAAAAGATCGATGTTGGACAATGCTGAACTTGGGTTTACCCTCTTCTTTCTGGCCGAAGTCATCGTCAAGCTTCTCGTGTTGAAACGTGCCTATTTTCTGTCTGGCCGTATGAGCGAGAAGGATGCAACCTTATTTTGTTCAATCTTTATTATTATCATGTAGGCAACACGCTGGACCTCTTCCTTGCCGTGATCACGAGCATCATTCAGATTCCCCAAATCAAGGCATGGAGTGGCTACCAGTCATTCACTATCTTCCAGCTCATGCGTTTCTACCGTGTCTTGTTTGCCTTCCCCTTCCTCCGTGACCTTGTGGTAAGAAATAAGTCGTTAAGAAAAGACGTTTAAGCTTTCTTTTTTTTTTTTTTAATTCCAGGTTCGTCTCACCCGATCGGCGGTCGCTCTCACATACGTGACCATGTTTTACTTTATCTGGTGCTTTGTGGCGTCTGTGTTTGCAATGCATTACTTTACTGGCCAACTCACTCTCGCAGAGGAGCTCGTAAGAGAATATTTTGTTGTTTATTTTTCTCACCTGTAGAAACCTTTTTTTTTCCCCCTTTAGAACGTCAACGGGAACAATGGTTTCAATGGCAACTACTGGCAGAACAACTACAACCCCATGTACCCTCCTCGCCAAAATTTTGAGACCTTTGTGCAATCGTTCTACGTCATTTTCCGCGTATGCCGTTGTTGTTGTTGTTTTTCACATCATCTTCTAACCTGGAGAAAATAAAGATTACCACTGGAGACAACTGGGAAAACGTCTGGTACGACTCGATGCAATCGCAGTGGTATTTTTTTGAAATTAATGATTTGTCAAAACTAAAACTTTTTTAAAAGGAATATCACAAACAACGACTACCCTGGCTACTCCACCGTTTCACTTCTTGTGGCGGTACTCTTTTTCGGCTGGTGGTGGACGTGGTCGAAACTGGTGCTGTACAATTTGATCGTGGCTGCGCTCCTTGACGGCTTCGATATGGATGACCGCGAAAAGCTCCAGAAGCAACTCAAGAACTACATGAAGAAGGCCGAAAAGAAGCTCACCGGCAACGAGAAATTGACGATGCACAAAAAGTTCTCCAGGATGTTCCAATTCCGTTTCTGGAAAAAGGGCGACGTCGTCAAGGTTAACATTCCAGAGGCAATGGCAGCGGGACTCAGCAAGATGCAGCTCGAAAGCCTCGTAAACACCGTCAATGTTGAGGAGACCCGGAATGCTGCCAACAAAGCAGCAGTCGCCGATGCGTAATAAATTTTATATTAATTTATTTTAAACCTTTTTTTTTTTTCACAATAGAAACGCAAACGCGGATGTTGTTGCCAAGCGAAAAGCGACGATTGCCGAGGATGGCTTTTCCACCGTCGCCATCGAGTTCTTTACCGAGTCTGTTGGATACGTTCGCGCAAAAATCATGACGACGGTCAGTGGTCGTGTTGCGGCCTCAAACATTGGTAACCACAGCTCAACTCTCCCTCTTTCTTCGCTTAAACAAAGTATTTGCAGCCAACGCTGGAACTGAGCTGAACTCGATCGACTCGAGCAAAGTCCCCGAAGATCAACGAGTCGAAGAGCACGAAGACAAGTCGTTCAAGAAGCTCGTTTCGTACAGGGCCCTCGCTTCGGAGAAAGTGCGCATTTACCCGGTGGACGAAGAAAATGTCGAAAAAGTCAAGGAGATGTACTTTTTGGACCACTCCCTGCTCAAGCACGAGAACAAGGTCGAGGAGGTCCAGTCGTACTTTGCCACCGAGCTCGGAGCCCTCGAGACGTTCATCAAGAAGAGCCGAGTCACATGGGGTGGCGATTTTGAGCTGGACGACGAGGTGGGCAACGACCTCGAAAAGGAGGAGGAGATTGCGCCCTACGATTTGTCTTTTGGTACGCTTTTTTGGGGGGGGGGGAAGGGGGGAGGGACTTTCCAAACTGATCGTACAAAACAAAAAAAAAACAATTAGGCTTCATGACAAAGAAGAACCCCCTCCGCCGCCTCTGTCGCTACATTGTTGGTGCCGATCAGCGCGACAAGCGTGCCAAACAGAAGGGTTACGACGAAATGATCTCGGTGCACAACACTGGCGAGCGCCGTGTTACTAAGCCACTGTACGACTACATCATGGTTGTCATTATCATCATCGCCACTGGCTTCCTTGCTTCGGAGACGCCCAATAATCTTCAGGTAAAAAGGGATATGAATTTTTTTTTCTTTTTTCTTTTTTGCTTACCATTCGTTGCTTTTTCTGGGAAAAAAAAATATATGTAGGTACCCGACACCAGCACCAACCCCAGCCGTATTTTCTACCGCGACGCCGATTACGTTTTCTTCGGCATTTTCGTGGCAGACATTGTCATGCGCACGATCTCCGATGGCCTCTTCCTCACGCCCAACGCCTACCTTGTCCAAGGGTGGAATTGGTTTGATGTCGTCCTTCTCGCCCTCCTCGGTGTCGATGTGTTCCACTTCCGTGCCCTCACCTCCTCTGGCGGTAACTTTTTTTTTTTTCCCTTAAAAAATAAAAGTATATGGTGCCAACTTCTTATCGGTTCCATAGGTCTTCCCCGTGCTTTCCGTGCACTCCGCGGCCTTCGTCCTCTGCGCCTCATCAACCAGTTTGACGGCATCAGGTCTATCTTCACGACGCTTATCATGAGCTTTGTTGCGCTCGGTCAGGCCGTCCTTTTCTCGCTCGCCGTCATGCTGCCATTCGCCATCTGGGCCGTCAACCAATTCAACGGCCTCCTGGGCTCGTGCAACGACACCAACATTATCTACATCGACGACTGCATTGGTGAGTTTGAAAACACGCCCTTCCTGCCGCCCCTCAATTACACGTTTGTCTCGCCGCGCATGTGGGCAAACCCCTACTACTACGACTTTGACGACATTGCCCACTCGATGCAAGCCCTTTTTGAGGATATTTCCACCGAGGTATTTCTTTATTTCTCCCTCTTTCCATTAATATTCTCTTCTCTTTTTTTTTTTTTCTCATCATTAGAACTGGACAATCCAGTTTTATTCAACGCGCGACGCCTACTTGAGCGGCGTGCAGCCACTCAAGGACAGCAATCTGTACGCGGGCGGCTTCTTTTTCATTCCGTACATGCTCATCGCCGCCTTCATGCTGAACGAGCTGTTTGCCGCTGTCATCATTGACGAGTTCCGTAAGCGCATGAACATGAGCCTGTACACGTCCGACCAGCGCCGCTGGCGTGAGCTCAGTCGCCAGCTTGAGGAGCTCCATCCTTCGACGATGCCGACGGCCCCCAATGTAGACAAGTACCCGTGGCGTCACTGGGTCCACACGATCGTGATGGACAAGCGCGGCTGGTTTGCAAGCTTTATCACGTCGGTGATGGTTGCCCATTTAGTCCTCTTCATGACCACGTTCAACGAGGAGTTTGTATTGTCGTCTGGCTCGCTGATCTTGCTCAGGGGTATTAAATTTTTTTTTCTCTCTTCATTTGATTAAATCCCGCCCCTTTTTTTTTTTTCCTAGCCCAATATGTCATCAGCTTGGGCTTTATGGTGCTCTACCTGTTGGAGGTCGTGCTGCGTCTGTTCGCTCTTGGACCTGGCTACTTTTTCATGTCGCTCTGGAACATTTACGATTTGATCGTTGTCGGTGCTGCCTTTGTCTTTGGGATCATCGCCGTCGCCCAGGTGTTTACCATGCAGTTTATCAACTACTATGTCGACCAGGTGCGTTGCAAGTGAACAGGTATTTATTGACTGGGTTTCCCCCTCGACCAGGTTTCCAAAGTGCTCGTCCTGTTTATCTTGCTCCGTCTCGTGCACAAATTGGACAAGCTGCAGACGCTCTTCAAGACCCTGCTCGCCTCGTTCACCGACATGTACGTGGCCACCAGCATAATAAAATTGCTAACTCTTCTACAGCTTGAACATCGCCATGTATTGCGTCCTCGTCCTTGTCTCGTTTGCCATCGTGTGCACCCAAGTCTTTGGTCTCTCGCGCATCCTCTACACCGCCACCACGAGCGCAAACTTTCAAACCTTTTTCAACTCGATTGAGGTAACCTTTTTGATGTTGTTATTGGTGTAACCATGCACAAAACTAAACTAGATGCTCTTCCGCATGTCCACGGGCGAAACATGGAACTACATCATGCACGACTACGCAACGGACGATCCACACTACTGTGTCATCACGGACGACGAGTACACGACCGACTGTGGCTCGCCTGCGTGGGCCTACGTCATCTTCAACATCTGGTACCCATTCTCTGCCATGGTCTCGCTCGAGATGTTTGTCGCCGTGATCCTCGACAAGTTTTCCTACTGGTCGCAAAGTGCGTTCCGCTTTTTCTCTTGCACAAACTGACGTTGTTGCTTTTTTTTTGATCAGGCGACTCGCAATCGTCCCGTATTGATCGTGGCGTGATCCGTGACTTTAAAGACGCCTGGCGCAACTATGACAAGCAGATCAAGGGCGCAATCAGCGTCCACGACATCCCTCGCTTCCTGGGCAGCCTGTCCAAGAGGAAGGGCGCCGGCAAGACCCCCTTCTTTACCCGCATCTACGAGAAGGGGCCCTTTGAAAAGGTCCTGCGCGACCCCGTCTACCATGTCCTTGCTATGTCCTACTACCAGCCCAAGCAGCTTGTTCGCAGGAGCGACAGCGACAAGACGATCAAGCGCTCCCGCCGTGCTCGCAGCTTGCCTGCCCACAGAGTACGTTGTTTCCGTGCATGTGAAAAATAATATTTTTATTTATACAAAAACAAAAAAAATTGCAGCTCGAGAAGGCGGAGCGCAACTGGTCGCTTTTCCGTGGTCTCTTGCTCGTGCGCATCGTGCTCGAGTCTGAGCTCAACTTTTACGCCAAGAGTGACGCCGACAAGTCGCTCACTCGTGCAAAGTACCAGGCCGCAATCAAGGAGGCGACCGCGAAAAAGTATTTTTTTTTTTCCCTCTCTGTGGCTGTTCTCTGTATTGACACCGATCTGTGTAGACTGAGCAAACAGCTGAGCACTGCCATGGCCGGCTACTACGACAAGACCGAGCTGCGCAAACGCCGCGAGGACTACAACTCTGTCTACCTCGAGATGGTCATCAAGTCGAGCAAGGTGACCCAGGAGCTGAGCTTCCCGAGCGCCCTGCAGGTTCTCGCGCACCGCATCATCGAGGGCAACGCCCACCTGACCTTTAGGGAGCGTGAGGAGAGGAGATTGATCCGCGAGAGGGTGTCCGAGTACCTCGCGATGGAGCACGCCACGGGCTTCCTGTACAACCTGATCATGAAGACACGCATGCGAAAGTACATGGGCGTTCACATCCACATCAACGGCGACGCCAGGGCGGCCGGCGTCGAGGTCGGTCTCGACGAAGACTACATCAAGCTGGACGAGTCATCCGAGTCGCTCAACTCGGCCAACAACGGCGCCCCGGCACCACCCGCTCTGTCTGGCTCCCCCGCTGCTCCTCGCCGAACGACCCTCACCAACTTTATCAGGTCGCCCTTTGGCGCACGGATGTCCTCGGGTCTGGCAACCGGTGGCGGCAACAACGGCGAGGATCTCCGCAAGGACGCCCTCAAGGCCGTGAGCCAGACGGCCTCCTCGCCTTTCAGCGCCCAGATCGCTTCCTTCGCCTCCATTTCAAAGTAGCGGAGCAGCAGCGTTCTTTCCTTTTTCTTTTCTTTTTTCCTAATCCCGTTTTATTTCTTTCCGTTTCTTCGTTGCCACAGTGGAGGGGATTAGAATGCCTCTCCTCTTTTGGTTTCTATCAGATGTGTAAAATGCAGCGCCAAAAAATAAAAAATAATGAACAAAACAACAAAAATAGACTCAGTGTCAATGACCCCAGCTTTTCATTTCAATGTTTTTTTTCATTCATTGTTTTTTTTTGGTCCCGAATCGAGAGCCATCTCGTTCAACCAATGACTGAACATCGTGACACGCATACAGAAACAAAGAAAACAAACCTACTGCATCTAGTGCTCGCTCTAACGCCGCCCACTGCTAGACGGATCATAGGGATCGTACCAATAGGCCGGCGGTGGCTGTTGTTGGAAACCACCTCCGCCAACTGGACCGTACCCTGCAGGCGCTTGATGAGAAGGATGGTAAGCCGGTTGGAGATGCTGCTGGTACGCTGGCCCTGCTGGCTCATAGGGCGCGCCACCGCCACCATTGGCATAGTACCCTCCAGCGGGCCCACCGCGGTCATAGTAGTCCACTGGGCGACGGGGGTCGACGTAGTCGTTTCGACGGGGAGGGAGAGGCTCGGCGTAGCCGCCGCTGCCGTAGGCCGAAGGGGCGGCGGCGGCGGCGGCGGTGGCGGCGGGACCAGGACCAGGTGCGTAGCCGTATCCGTACGGGCGTGCAGGTCCCGGTGGTAATAGTGCTGGTCCTGCTGCTGCTGCCGCCGGTGGGGCGTAACGTTCGTCGACGTAGCCACGTTGGTCACCAGCGCGGAGATCGCGGGGGTCCGCCCGGTACAAATCGCGTTCGCGCAGGTCCCGTTCGCGGTCGCGCAGGTCCCGTTCTCGCGCCACGAGGTCCCTGTTGCGGTCGCGGTCTCGGTCCCTGTCACGCTCACGATCTCGCTCA
>Ga0302227_10002170_pt1 | contig 13817 bp, 14 predicted proteins | sample II_Palsa_N1_1_FD_193525 | JGI IMG/M metagenome (GOLD analysis project Ga0302227, IMG submission 193525) | Peat permafrost microbial communities from Stordalen Mire near Abisko, Sweden - II_Palsa_N1_1 | ecosystem: Environmental > Terrestrial > Soil > Palsa > Peat permafrost | place: Sweden...
ATGAAAGAGGACTTCTTCATTGCCTATCTCAATATATTTTACTTTATAAGGATTGGGATGACCGTTTGCTGCCCGCTGTGAACCCCATTTGGTTGACACATCACCTTTCAGATACTCGACCATATCGGCCATATCCTGAGGAGATTCTTCAATATTGACGGTGAATGCGGCCTCGAAACCGGCTGCCTCACAAAACTGCAAAAAATCCTCGATACCAAAACCGTTGGTGGAGTAAGGATACCACCACCCCTTATAAGGCGGACGCTTTTCACGGGGACCGATCATATTTTTCCAGCGATAGCCTTCGGCATTCACCATGCTACCGCCATATCTTAAAAAATTCAACCCTTCATGCTGCATGGCTACGGCGATATCTGCCCTCAACGGAAGGCCTTTGAATTCTTCCTGTTTGCATTTTAACGTTACCTGGTCGATGTACAGGCGGCCTTTGCTTTTTATAGTGATGGTGAAACGGGCCTTATGATCGTTCTGATCCGGCGTCAGGGCGAAGGCATAGCGCTGCCAGGTAGGGGTAATATTTTTTATTGTTTGGTGGGCGTTGAGGAGTGAAACGGTTACACCCCCGGTCATGTTATCCCCTTTTAAAAAGACAGTGCCGGAGTAGGTGTTGCCTTTACGCACTGCGATACCCCATCTGTTGAGCCCGCTATTGGAGACGCCGATCACTCCATCTCCGCCATTATGCACGATCACCTGGGCTTGTTTGCCGTTATAGGCATCGCCGCTGTCGATCAAAAAGTAGCCATTAGCGGTGGTATTTATGGCGTCCCAGGCGCCGCTGACATTTTTGCCGGATGCGGGGGGTGCGGGAGACGTCGGGGCCGCAGGCGCGGGAGGTTCTTCAAAGCTTTCGCCAAATATGCGCTGATCATACAGGCCGCCATAAATTTCATGGTTCACATCTTCAATGCAGGCGCCATACAGATTGTGCGGGATGTGATTTAGCGTATGTGATGCGTCTACGGTGATATAGGCCTGCTGACTTATAGCGAAGCCAGGCAGCAGGAGAAGGTATAATGGCCAGGTCTTTAAAAACATTTAGTTGGTTATTGTTTCAGGATATGTTAAGATAGGTCAATTTTGCCGTCTGGGGTGCTGCGCAGTTTGGGTGGGGGTATTACTAGCGGCGGACACCAAGTGTGCGAATCCGAACAGATGTCCATCCGCATAAAATCTTAACTGGTTGATTGTTAGCCCGTAACCAACCCGGCATTTTTCTGGCTGTATGGAGTATATCCAAAACCACACGCATGCTCCGAAATTATTTCCGCCTCGCGCTCCGCAACCTCACCCGCAACAGGTTTTCCTCCGGGATCAACATCGGCGGGCTGGCCGTCGGGATGTCCGTAGCCATCCTCATCGGTCTGTGGGTATTCGATGAGCTGTCCTTTGACCGATCGATTCCCGACCACGACCGTATCGCCGCGGTGATGCAAAACCAGGAGATCAGCGGGTCGGTGCAAACCTGGTGGGGAGAGGCCAAACAGCTGGCGCCTGCACTGCGCAAGGATTTCGGCGACCGGTTCAAGCATGTCGTTACGGTATACGCTCCCGGCGCGCAGCCCCTCAGCGTAGGCGATACCCGGCTAAAAGCAGCAGGGACGTACACTGACCCGGACATCACGGACATGCTTAGCCTCAATATGGTCCGGGGTAACCGCAATGCCCTCGCAGACCAGTCCTCCATCATCCTGTCGGCCACGGTGGCCAAGAACCTGTTCGGTACGGGCGACCCGATGGGGAAGACGGTGAAAATAAATAACAACGAACTGCATACTGTGACGGGGGTCTATACCGATCTGCCGGGTAACTCTTCCTTTGCCGATTGTGAATTCCTTGTCCCCTTCGCTTATAAGGAACATACGGACTCGAACATTGCGCGGCTGCACTGGGGCAATAGCTGGTTCAATACCTATGTGGAGCTCAACGACAAGGAAGACATGGCGGCTGCCTCTCTGGCGATAAAAGACGTCAAAGCTCATTATGGCGGAGAAGCCAACGGCAACGGCCCCAAGCCGGTACTCTTTCTCCATCCCCTGAATGACTGGCACCTCTATTCCGATTTTTACAATGGCGTCAGCGTGGGCGGCGCGATCCGGTATGTGCGTCTGTTCACGATCATCGGCGCTTTCGTGCTGCTGCTGGCTTGTATCAACTTCATGAACCTGTCTACGGCGCGTTCGGAGAAACGGGCGAAAGAAGTGGGCATCCGCAAGGCTATCGGCAGCCGGCGCGGCCAGTTGATCGGTCAGTTTTTCAGTGAATCCTTACTGATTGCGCTGCTGTCCTTTGTCCTGGCGATCGGTTTGGTGGTGTTGTTGTTGCCGCTGTTCAGTGAGATAGCCGGAAAGAAAATGACGGTTCCATTTGAGAGGGGGGAATTTTGGGTGGCAGGAGTAGGCTTTGTGGTGATGACTGGGATCCTTGCCGGCAGTTATCCGGCCTTGTATCTTTCATCTTTTAGGCCGGTAAAGGTGTTGAAGGGAAAATTTCGCGTGGGCAAGTTGGCGTTAGTGCCGCGTCGGGCGCTGGTGGTGCTGCAGTTCACGGTCTCGGTGATCCTCATCATTGGTACTATCGCGGTCTTCCGCCAGATCCAATATGTGAAGGACCGGCCGGTGGGCTATAGCCGCGATGGTATGGTCATGGTCCCTATCCAGTCGGACAGTATCTATAAGCACTTTGATGCACTGCGCACCTCGTTGCAGGCGACGGGCCTGGTCACAGATATAGCGGGTTCTGCGAGTGCGCCTACCAATATCTTTGCTACTAACGGTGGCTTTAGCTGGACGGGGAAAGACCCGTCGTTTCAGGATGAGTTTGTGTCTAACTTCGTCACCCCTGAATTCGGGAAGGTCACGGGCTGGCAGATCGTTGAGGGCAAGGATTTTTCACGCGACATGCTGACCACCAACCATCCTATCATCATCAATGAAACGGCGGTTCGATATATGAACATGAAAAACCCGATTGGCGAAGTCCTGACGCGGGACCATGGCAACGAGCGGTATACGATTGTCGGGGTGGCAAAAGATATGATCAGCGAGTCGCCGTTCGAGCCCGTACGGCAGCAGATCTTTTTCTTCACCAAAGGCTTCATCAATACCTTCGAGGTCCGGGTCCAGCCAAATGCGAGTATGGCCCGCGCCCTTGATGCGATGAGGGCGGTGTTCAATCAATACGATGCCCAGGGTATTTTCGAATACCAGTTTGCGGACCAGGAATATGCAAAAAAATTCGGCGATGAAGAACGGATTGGCCGGCTGGCGGGGGTCTTTACCACGTTGGCGATCCTCATCTCCTGTCTGGGCCTGTTTGGGCTGTCGGCTTTTGTGGCAGAACAACGTACCCGCGAGGTGGGTATCCGCAAGGTGCTGGGGGCGTCGGTGTTTACGCTGTGGCGGCTATTGTCCCGCGAATTCCTGGTGCTGGTGGGCGTGTCGCTGTTGATTGGCGGGCCGGTGGCGTCGTGGATCATGTATGGCTGGCTGAACAACTATCACTATCATGCGGGCCTGTCCTGGTGGATCTTTGCGGCGACGGCGGGAGGGGTGATCGTTATCACTTTGCTGACGGTCAGCTGGCAGGCGGTGAAGGCGGCGCTGGCGAATCCGGTGGAGAGCCTTCGAGCGGAATAGGGCGCGCGGGCGGCGCGGGTGCACGCGGGCGGGCGGCTGGGGGCGGCGGTTGGGGGCGGCGGTTGGCCGAAAATATCCTATATTGAGCCTATATCGACCATTAAACCGATTGGGCCATGGATATTGCCGTTTTAGACTTTTTGAATTCAATCATCCCTATATCGGAAGATTTAAAGATCAGACTCGACTCCATACTTAGGACTGCGGAATTTAAAAAGAAAACGGTACTGCTGAAAGAAGGGCAGGTCTCCAATTACATCTATTTTATCGAGTCGGGGCTGATGCGGATCTATTACATCAAAGAGGATAAAGAGATTTGTAGTGGTTTAATATGTGAGGGAGGGCTGGCTATTTCCGTCAAAAGTTTTTTCAATAGAGAGAAAAGCGATGAGTTTATCGAAACGATAGAAGACACGCGGGCCCAGTATATTTCTTTTCAGGAACTGGAGCGGTTGTACACCGACTTTCCTGAATTCAACATTGTAGGAAGAAGGCTGATCACTCAATACTACGTGAAAAGTGAAGAGAGGAATTTTCTGTTAAGAAAGCAGACTGCACAGGAGAAATTTCAATTCTTTCAAAAACACTTCGGGCATTTAATCTCCAGGGTCCAACGAAAAGACATCGCCTCGTATATCGGCATTAATCTGGAAACACTTAGTCGGTTATAACTATTTATAGAATTTGACTTTTGTCAAATCAGGTTTGATTTTTTCTGTCTTACTTCGATGGATGAAAGCTAGAAATACTTTATTGTTTCTTCTTAGGAAATGGTACACATGGGTAATCGGGGTGTTTCTATTTATGTTTTCATGGCATTTTTTCGGCTGCGGTTACGATCATAGACTAATGGAACCTGATTGCTGTGGCGGCGGATATATCCTGACACCATTGGGGTGCCTTATCTATGGCCCCTGGGAAGTCGATTTTATCGGATATAATCAGGCTGTTTATTGGGAAGGGAAGGAGATTTCATCGGTGGGAATCGGCTATTCGCCTTTGCAGCAGGACCTGGTTTTCGAGCTTTTACAGGATGGGTCGGTGAAGTTTTGGTTCAAGCACGATTATAATTCCTCATTAACGAAAAGGCTTTCTCCTGATGAAAACGGTGTCGTGGTGACTACCAACGAACAACCTGCGGACAGCGACATCAAAAAAATATATAAAGTGGGGACCTGGAAGTCGGATTTCAAGGACAGTAGCCTTATCATTGATTTTGGCAAGGGGTCGGGGATACCTGCCATGAAAGGAAGGTATAAAGACCTGACCAGCACTTACTTTAATTTCCAGGAAATAACGTATTTTGACAGTACTTGCCTTGGCAGTAAGAGGACACTGAAGAAGGTCAATACGATTCGATTCACTCATCCATGGATAAGGAATTAATATCGACGGCAGCGGGCCGTCTCGGTGGGGAAAAGAAGAAGATCATTATGAAATCGATGGTTAAAAATATATTACTATCTCTTTTATTGTCAGGAGGTATAATGTTGCTATTCTATAGGGCAGACAATGCTGCAAAAGATAATGGGGGGAATTGGATATTTTTCTCTTTTTTGAGCATTACGTTTTCCTACCTTTTTTCTTTTTTTTCAATACTATTGACAGTCTTCTATTTTATTAGAAATTATTTCAACGCATTTCTGATAGTATTCGGCATTACTTTTTTGCTGGTTAATATGGTAGCAACTTATTTGCTGTCTTATGAAAGTATCAAATCTTTTTTCTTATCCTGGTATATAATTTCAGATTTGGCGGGCCTTTTATGTCTGATAGGTGTTGCCTTCTTACGTTTTCAGACGCCATTAGTTGAGCGTTAGTACAATTTTCAGGGAAGAAGCGGACCTAAAATAAGTTCGTTTTTCTCTTTCCATTCCGCCTGCTATCTTTATGGTTGAATGGGAGAGAAAGCGTTCATAACACCTGCTGTACTGAGATGGGCCCGTGAGTCCGCCAGGATCACTGTAGAACAGGCTGCGGCCCGGGCCGGTGTGGGTGTGCAGAAGATCAATGAATGGGAGGAAGGGATGGACCGGCCTACTATCCGCCAGGCAAAGATCCTGGCCGAAGCGTATAAAAGACCGCTGGCCCTGTTCATGCTTCCTGCTCCGCCGAGGGACTTTACGCCGCTACGGGATTTCCGGCGGAAAAACGCGGTTGCACTAACGACCGGCTCTATATTTATTATCAGGGAACTACAGGAGAAACAGGCATGGACACGAGACTGGTACGAGGAAGAGGGTCAGGAACCGCTGCCCTTCGTGGGGCGGTTCTCGATGCAGGATAGCCCGGAAGTCGTAGCCGCCGACCTGTTAAAAGAACTCGATATTCATCCGCCGTACTACGCTCATCCGATGAAAGAGTGGGTGGCAAAGGCGGAAGCGAAGGGTATATTTATTTCGCGCACCAGCTTTATCAGTAGCCATCTGAAACTGAACAGCGATGAATTCCAGGGTTTTGCCATTGCAGATGCACTCGCGCCGTTTATCTTCATCAATTCTGAGGATTGGGACGCTTCGCAGCTGTTTACCCTGGTCCATGAGCTCGTTCATATCTGGATCGCACAGTCAGGCATTTCCAATGAGATCGGTCCCGAGTCGGCCCGCGATGAGCAAATTGATCCCGTCGAGCGGTTCTGTAACCAGGCCGCCGCGGCTGCACTGATGCCGGAAGGATGGATGAAAAACCTTCCCTCTTCCGTCTTTGCATCTGCCGACACGGTTTATCAGCAGGCACGGCAATGCGGGATCAGTTCCTTTGCCCTGCTGGTCAGGGCCCGCAGCCTTGATATCGTCACGGAAACAAAGTATGGCCAGCTCAAAAAAGAGGCCGATCAGGCGTTCCTGGCTTACCAACTCAAGGAAGAAAAGAAGAAAGCAAACCTCAAAGACCGTGAAGGCGGCCCTAATCCTTACCGGCTCCGCGCCAATAGAAACGGGCTGCAATTCAGCCGGCTCGTACTCGACGCCTTCCGCGGCGGTTTCATCCAGCCTACGCAGGCCAGTAACCTGCTGAATACACCCATCAATCATTTTCCGAAACTGGAGGCATATGTCTACCCATGAGCCAGCAGGAACAGAAATATTGCCTGGATGCCAACGTGCTCATCAACGCCTGGAATCAATATTATTCGAAAACGATTAGTTCAGGATACTGGGAAATATTGAGCCGGTTGGGGCATGGAGGTGTATCAATGATTTCGAGATGATCCGGGAACTAGGCATCCGCTTTTCGTGCGCAATGAACTGACGAGTAGTGCGGTGGTGGGGTGAGGGAATGCGTCGGGGGGCCTGGGCAGGAGCGGAAGGGCGCGGGCACGCGGATGCGCGGGGAAATTTTTTTATGGAAATTTCCTTCGACTGCATCTCAGGGGCTTACTCCCTTTTTATATGAGAAAAATTACCTTGTTCTTTATTCCCTCAGTCTTTTTTGTTTACGGTGTCGCGGCGCAGCATGGCGACACGCAGTCGGTGACGATGCGGCTGGCGTCGCAGCCGGCATTGTACAGTAAGAATGCGGTCATGGACCTTTTCCAGAACCAGCAGTTCGATGAGGCGATTGCCTACCTGTCACCTATCCTGCAGGCGGATTCGGGGGATGTCAACCTGCTGGGGTATGCGGGTTACGCCTATTTCATGAGTGACAATACCCGGGCGGCGGCGACATGCTACCGGCATATACTGACGCTGGATTCTTCGAACGTCCCGGCCTTACATTACCTGGTGCTGATCCGCAGCAATGAAGACCCGGAAGAGGCCTATAACTATGCGACGCAGTTGTTGCAACTACAGCCGGACAAGGAGCCATGGTGGCGGATCATGGGGGAACTGTCGGCCCGGCGGGGTAAGCCGGATGCCGCTCTCGGTTTTTTTGAGCACGCCTATTCGATGATGCCGGGAGATGCCCGGGCGGTGGCGGGATTGTCGGAACTGTTGATCGGGAACCGGAATTTTTCCCGGGCGGACAGCATACTGGACGGGGCACTGGCGAAGGATTCACTGAATTCCTCGTTGCTGAAGCTGCGGGTGAAGGCGGCTTTTTCGAGCAAAAAATATGCTGAAGCGATTGTGCCGGGGCAACGGCTGGTGGCGTCGGACGAACCTGCGAGCCAGGCACTAACCTGGTTAGCGCTGTCTTATTATGACCTGCAACGCTACCCGGACTGCATCCAGACGTGCCAGCATATGGTGGACATCGGGCTGGACCTGGAACAGGTCTATTATTACGAGGCGGAGTCGTATATGAAGCTGCGTCAGTACCGGATCAGCGATTCCCTGTTACGCATCTGTCTGACGAAGGCGATCCAACCGACGGCGGAGTGGTATTATGATGTGCTGGCCTCGAATCATGAGGCGTTGCATGAGTACAGGCAGGCGATTGCTCACTATGATACTTCTTACTATCTGTTCAAGGACCCGACTGCGTTGTACACGTGCGGGCGGATTGCGGAGACGGAGTTGCATAATATGACGCTGGCGCGCAAATATTATCTGCGGTATCTGGCGGTGGCGCGGCCGACTTCTGACGAGGAGAAGCAGGCGTACAGGTATGTGCGGAAGAGGTGGGGGAAGGGGTGAGGCGCCGGAGGGCGGCTGCGGCCGATCTTATCTCTGGTGAAAGTATGCATTTTGCATACTTTTTTGAGAAGGAACGAGCGGGAAGAGGACGCGGCAGCGCCGAAGGCTTTGGGCGCCCGATTGGGTAAGTGACTCAGGAAATTAAGGATCTTGGACTCGAACCCCATCAGGGTTTTTTAATTTATCAAAAGGTGTAATTGAATCACCGCTTTTAAATATACTAACGGTATCATTCTCTTTGCTTACACAGAAATAAGTAAACCACCCGTATTTTTTATCGATAATAAAGAAACTGCCATTGCAATTGGGGCTGCGGTTGCATAGTTGTACCAATTCAAGCAACGAACGAAGATTGCAATCATAAATGTAATGCTGCGCCGTTGGACCGTGTCGCATGGGGATTATTACTCAATAATTGGCCGCATCAGTCAAGTGCATTAAAGATGTCTTTAGATCATTTGAATGTGTGACTGTAACCTCAATCTTGTGTTTGATATTATCCGCCCAGTTGGAAAAATGATTATTTGAATTGACTTTAATTATAAAGCCATTCTCTATCTTCTTCATGATATTTACCCAGTCGGTAAAAGGAATTGAAAATTCCTTTTGAGTAAATTCCTTTTTTAGGATTTCGATGTGTTCTTCCCAATACATATTCAATATAGCTGGACCGATACCTCTTCCGCATAAAGATAAAATATATTTCCTGCTTTGTTACGGGGAATAATTGAGCTCCCTTAACTTTAATATTTATTATGAAGAGGGTTGTCACAGTAACTGCAATAATAATTTTTTTGGTCATTGCAGGCCTTTATGGCAAAAGAAGGTTTTACGACCCGAAACAAAGGCTTGAAAAGGTTACTCAACAAGTTGCTCAACTTTATAAGGACGGCGAGATAAGAAGTGGTGACATCATTTTTCAAACTTCACTTTCAGGGCAAAGCAAGGCTATTCAGCTTGCTACGCATTCTGAATATAGTCATTGTGGGATTATTTATAAAAACAATAATGACTATTTTGTTTATGAGGGTGTGGAACCCGTTAGATTTACGCCTTTGAATAAATGGATTTCACGAGGACAGGACGGACATTTTGTAATAAAGCGGCTCAAAAATGCTGATCAGATTTTGACACCTGCGGTACTGAATAGGATGAACCAAGTGGAAGAGAAATATAAAGGCAGGCATTATGATATATACTTTGAGTGGACCAATGATAAAATGTATTGTTCAGAATTGATTTGGAAAGTGTATAAGGAATCTACGGGGATTGAGATTTGTAAACTCGAAAAACTTAAAGACTTTGATCTTACCAGCGATCCTGTGAAACAAAAGATGAAAGAGCGTTATGGTGACAGGATACCGCTGGATGAAACCGTAGTTTCTCCGGCGGGGATTTATAAAAGCAGACTGTTGGAGATGGTGAAATCAAACTAATAAGACAATGCGGACTACTGAAACAGATATGCAAGACGAAAAATCAGCCCAAAGAAATAGAAAATGGGGATGGGTAGTTCCGATCTCCCTGGTGGCGATACGGTAGGAACTTACAGCTTCAATATCGGCGATGAGCCGTGGGGCGGAGATTGTATAAACGCTCGATTATATCATCTTGGGTCTGCAGTATACCAAAGATCCTTTCCCGTGATTTATGACAGTACAGATCCCAAGGTAAATCAAATACTCATTTTCCCTGATGAGTTTGCGTATTATCATCTGCCCTTCCCGGATAGCCTACAATGGGTTAAGGATATTGAAAATAAATGATTTTTAAGAGGGATCTATTACCGGCGCGGCCGAGTGGGAGTGGCTGAGGCGCCGAAAGCTTTGGGCGAGGGTTGGCGGAGAATACGGGGAGCAATAGTGGACTACTTTTTGGCGTTGTGATAAGAGGAGAATGTAAAAAAATGGGTAACCTAAGCGTTTTAGCGGGAGAGCCTAACGCGACGAATTGACGGCTGCCACAATCGCTGAATTGATGGCGTCATACAGCCGAGCCGAGACCTGGTCATATACCTGATTGTCTTTCGGGTCTTCGAAATACTGGTCGTTCCAGGAGCCCATACCGCCAAAAGCCCACGCCGAAGCGGCTGTATACAAAATCCTCCGGGCCTCGAGGCTATAGTCCTGCTGGGGTACGAGCGCCTCATAATAGTATCCCGCCGCGGGGGTATCGCTGCCCAGGCGGGGCATCGCCTTTTGGAAGAAATCGGCCCAGGTGTCGAGTTGTTTCTGCAGGGCAAATTGCAAAATAGCTCCGAGCGCCCCGAGCAATCCGGCAGCTGCCACTGCCAGATTGAATTGCAGGTTGACGGTCGGCTGCCGGACATAGGTCCGCCCATGGTTGACGCTCCAGATGAGGTGATTGGGGTCGTCCTTGCGGGTCACCTGCCAGCGCGCTGACCAGAAATCGGAATGATCGTCAAAGATCGCCTCGATGAGCCAAACACCATTGCCACCGATCATCCCGGCCAGTTGATGCTCCCTGGCCGAAGGCCTTTCCTGGGCAGGATGATAGTATAGTCGCAGCGTCCGGCACCCCTCATGTTGCAGGTAGCGGTACCAGAAATACGGATCGATGGCGATCAGCAATTCGTTGCTGCCGTCGACCTCGCGAAAATCCACTGTATTACAAAACTTGAAAGCGGGGTTGCCGGGATAGAAGCCATCGGGTAGCTGGCCGGTCCTGAGCCACTGATTTCCGTAAGCTGCCAGCGAGATCAATTGTGCGAGTACACCGGTCATATACAACCAAAGAAAAGGAATTTCGGGGGATGGGGAAGGAGTCTTTTAACAAAGAGCATTTTTATTATAAGTTGAGGTAGGGCGGCCGATGGGGGAAGAGGGGGCAATTTGGCTTTAACTGGGGTATATGGGATAGGTAGAGCTAAATTGATTGGCAATTTGGCTCTAAGTTGGATAATTAGTACCTTTAGAGCCAAATTGCAGGTATGGGAGCATTAATAGGAAGAAAAGAGGAACTAAGTGTTCTGGAAAAAGTCAGGACATCGGACAAGTCTGAGTTCGTCGCGTTATATGGACGAAGAAGGGTTGGTAAAACCTTTTTAATCAGGGAGGCCTTTCAACATGATTTTGCATTTTATCTTACCGGTGTCCCCAACATAAACCTGAATCAACAACTATCTAATTTCCATAAAGCCATCGGGAAGTATTATCCGAATGGCTCAAATACCCCTCCGGATAACTGGTTTGCGGCTTTTGAGCAACTGGAGGAATTAATATCGAAAAGCAAGAGCCGAAAGAAAACGATTTTCCTTGATGAGTTGCCCTGGTTAGACACTGCACAATCAGGATTTATTCCCGCGCTGGACTATTTTTGGAATTCCTTTGCCAGTGCAAGAAAAGATATTATTCTGATTGTTTGTGGTTCAGCGGCTTCCTGGATGATCAATACACTTATTCATAATAAAGGTGGATTACACAATAGGGTCACATATCGGATACGGCTTGATCCCTTTTCGTTGAGTGAATGTGAAGACTTCTTCAAACATCGGTCGGGAGTGTTTAGCAGATACCAAATTGTGCAACTATATATGGTCATGGGAGGAATACCTTTTTATCTTGACCATGTGGATGTTGGAATGAGCGCTGCGCAGAATATCAACAGATTGTGTTTTCAACGAGATGGAATACTAGCGGAGGAATTCAATGATCTCTATACGTCACTTTTCAATAAAACGGAGAGACATTTAACCATCATTGAAGCATTAAGCAAAAAGGCAAAGGGGCTTACACGCAAGGAAATTACTGAATTAACTAAATTGCCTAATGCAGGAAGCACCACACGGATACTTAAGGAATTGGAAGAAAGTGGCTTTATTCGTAAATATCTATCATTTGGGAAAAAGGAGAAAAGCAGTCTATATCAATTAAGCGATTTTTATTCGTTGTTCTATATTAAATTCATCCGCGGAAACCATGTAGTGAATGAAAACGATTGGATCAACGGATTGGGTACGCCGCAGCAGAGGGCATGGAGTGGCTATGCATTTGAGCAGGTATGCCTGGCGCACTTAATGCAAATTAAACATGCGTTGGGGATCAGCGGTATTCAGACCGATAGTTCTTCATGGGTCAATACGGGAAGGGGAAACAAAAGACAAATTGACCTCGTTATCGATAGAAAGGATGATGTCATTAATCTTTGTGAAATGAAATTTTCCATTAAGCCTTTTACAATTGACAAAAATTACCATGCAGAATTGCAGGACAAGATAGAAACTTTCCAAACAACAACGAAGACTACGAAATCCCTCTTTTTGACCATGATCACGACTTTTGGAATCGTCCGGAATGAATATTCCAATAACGTGGTACAGAATAGTTTGAAAATGGATGATTTGTTTTTAATAAGATATTAACGTATTTAACAATACGGGCTACGTTTTGGCGTTGTGAGAAGAGACAACCTTTGTTATGCCCCAACAATACACCCAGGTGGAAGTCCTTTTGCTGACCGGCACGAACTTTCTTGCCGGGAACTGGGTGCCCAAGGATGACGACCTTGGTGCGGGGCGGGGGCTTTCGGACATGGAAAAGCTGCAGGAGGCCTGCTGGAATGGCCTGCTGGAAACAATACTGCCAGAGGTCTGGATCAAACCGCCGAATGACGGCATCCTTTATCTCTGGGACATCAAAGAGGCCAAGGCTTTCCTTGAGCTGATGCTGAGCGAAGTGCCGCTGCCGGTCGACGGGCGGTCATCGATTACGCCACACTCGTTTATGGCTTTCCAGGATTACAATTGAATTATACAAGAACCGCTCCCCCGTCAATAACGATGCCCTGACCGGTCATGAAGGGCTGCTTCATCAGGTAGAGGAACGTCAGGGCGATGTCTTCTGCCTCGCCCAAATGTTTGACAGGCAGGGAATCACCGATGGTTTGAAAGAGATGAGTGCGGTCTGTCTCCGTCAGGCTGTTCCATAAGTTGGTCTTCACTACCCCCGGGATCACACAATTGACGCGGATGGGCGCCAATTCCACTGCCATGGCGCGGACGAAGCCTTCCATTGCCGAACATAGGCTGGCCGCAACGGCCCAATTTTTACCGGGACGCATACCGGCGATGCCGCTGGTCAGGTTAATGGAACCGCCTTCATTGATGAGGGGAGCGCCATATTTCACGGCGGCGAAGGCGCCCCAGAAACGGAGGGTAAAAAACTGGCGGGCGCTGTCGATGTCGGTGGTAGCGATGCTGCCGAGGCTTATATTTTCAGCGGCGGTATACACGAGGTGATCAAAGCGGCCGATCTGACCGAAAAGATCTTTTATATTTTCTTCTTTGCTGAGGTCGACGGTGTAGGCCCGGGCGTCTTTGGGCAGTCCTTTCAATGCCTGGTCCAGCCGCTGTTGATTGCTGGATACGATGACGACTTTGGCGCCTTCGGAAGCGGCGGCTATGGCTGTGGCGAGTCCCATGCCTGAACTGCCACCCAGGATAATCACTTTTTTGCCGGATAAAGAGCGGGATGAATTTGTCATGGTCATTTTGTTTTATGGATACAAATTTCCGATGGTGGGGGGACTTGACGGTTACCAAATGGTAAAAAGCAGCGGCGGC
>Ga0302227_10002172_pt1 | contig 13809 bp, 9 predicted proteins | sample II_Palsa_N1_1_FD_193525 | JGI IMG/M metagenome (GOLD analysis project Ga0302227, IMG submission 193525) | Peat permafrost microbial communities from Stordalen Mire near Abisko, Sweden - II_Palsa_N1_1 | ecosystem: Environmental > Terrestrial > Soil > Palsa > Peat permafrost | place: Sweden...
AATTAGTGGCATCAACTTCACTCCTTCTCTTCTCCCTGTTTAAATAAGTATATACCGAGTACTTTACAGCAACTGCCAGGTAATTGGGCAAGGAATCGATATTAACCGTATTGCGGCGATCCCATAATTTGATTAAAACCTGTTGCACAATTTCCTGCGCAGTAGATTTATCTTTTGTTAAGTTATATGCTACCAAAAGCATTTTTCGCCAATAGCGATTATAAATTTCAGTCATAGCGGCGGCATTCCCTACTTTCAGAGAATGTACAAGTTCCGTATCACTACTATTTTTAATCATTTATTAAGAAAAGCGCCTCCTGTAAGATCAATGAAATAAAATTAAGATAATAATTTCTTAATATCATATGTATTTTACTAAAGCGTCTGCAAAAGCTTTCATTGTTAATTTCCAACTACAATAATAGGGATTATTTTATAACCTACTAAATCTATAGGAATTATATTAATTAAATAATTATACTATATCAACGCCAAAATATCAATTTGTAAACTGATTTAGAAGCCGATTTAAGATACAATAATAATGGACGACGAAACTTAGACTATATGGATAAAACCCGGTATAACATGACGGAATTGCACTAACCTCTAATTCGCAGTTTCGGCTGTTTTATACTCCCCACCAGTTTTTTGTTCCGATCAGATGATTAGCTTTGTCTGCTCAATTTTTTGGCATATCCTATGAATTCACCTTCTTTCCGATGGGTTGTTTTGGCAACTAGCTTAGCCTTTGTTATGGCGCAACTGGACGTTTCTATTGTCAACCTGGCTTTGCCACAGATAGCCGGGGCCTACAAGGCCGGGATCAGCACCCTGCAATGGGTGGTAGATGCCTATACACTGGCTTTTGCTGTGCTGATGCTTTCTGCGGGCAGTATCAGTGACCGTCTGGGGTCTAAACGTATTTTCCAGCTGGGCATGCTGATTTTTGGTCTGGCCTCTGCTGGCTGCGCCTTTGCTCCGGATGCCATATCGCTGATCATATTCCGGGTAGCACAGGGTATCGGGGCCGCCATGATGATACCCAGTTCGTTATCCATCCTCAACAGGCATTTTGCCCACCAGCCCGAAACGCGCGCACGGGCCATAGGTTTATGGACAGCGGCAGGCAGCGCGGCGATGGCGGCTGGTCCCACTATCGGCGGTGTGCTGATCGAGCTGGCCAATTGGCGCTTTATCTTTCTGATCAATATACCCATCTGTCTTGCGGGCTTTCTGATGAGTTTCAGGCTGGAAAACGAAAAGGTGAGCTCGGGCGAGAGTAAATTTGATTGGGCCGGACAGCTAAGCTGGACATTGGGAATTACGGCTTTAATCGCATCCATCATTGAAGGTCCAAAGCTGGGCTTTGGAAATCCGGTAGTTGCAGGGGGATTAGTGTTCAGCGTAGTAATGTTCATTACTTTTCTTGCAGTTGAAAGAAAGGCCCATCGCCCGGTCCTCCCCTTTCATCTGTTTGATTCAGGCGCTTTTAATGCGTTACTGATGTTGGGGGCGGTACTGAATGGATGCTATTACGGCAGCGTATTTGTATTGAGCCTATACCTGCAAAAGGTACTGCATTACACTTCATTGGGCGCCGGTCTTGCTTTTATCCCGCTTACCGCCGGTTTTGTATTATCTAACGTCGCCAGCGCCCGGATCATCAGCCGTTATGGCACATGGAAACCGATCCTGTTTGGCTTGGGCATGTTCGCACTGGGCTTTGCGGGCCTGTTTGTTGCACGTGCCGATACGCCCTATTGGCAGCTCTTTGTACCTTTCCTGGTCATCTCAACAGGCATGGGGCTTGCTGTACCGGCCATGATAAACGGTGTATTGGCCAGCGTGGATAAACAGCTTTCAGGAACAGCTTCAGCCGTGCTTACTACCTCCCGGCAAACCGCCGGTGCAATCGGAGTCGCGGTATTTGGTGCCATGGCTGCAGGAAATAGCAGCGCGATCTTACATGGTGTTTACCAGGCCTCTATCGTTTCAATTGCCATTACAATTATTGCACTTATCATCATTTACCGGTATTGGTTACAAACGAAGTTAAAGTAATTGGTCAACCATTTATGCCGCGGGCTCTTTAATGCGCGTCGGGCAGTTCCACCTTACCAGTCTTTACTGCGGCCCTCTTTTTAATAGTTAAGATCACCAACGGTATACAGCAGGCATTTAAAATAGCCAGCAACAAAAAGGCATCCATGTAGCTCAGCAGGAAGGTTTGCCGCACTACCGTATTTTCCAGCGCGCCAAGTGAGGCTTGTACTGCCCGGAGATAAGTAGAACCGTGCGCTATAAAATTAGCCATATAGGATTGCCTGCGCAGAATGGTCAACGGATCAGAAGCAGTAATATGAGCTATTAATGAAGTACGGTTGGCCGCAGCACGCTGGGCAATATAGGTATTGATAAGGGCTATACCGAAAGAGCCTCCCATTTGCCGCATCATGTTATTTAAGGCGGCACCCTGCGGTATATCAGCAGGTTTAAGCTCAGAAACTGCCAGTGCAGTAAGCGGTACAATAAGCAGCGCAGCACCCAAACCACGGCATATCAATGGAATGAAAAAGTAAGCGCCTCCTGTTTCCAGGTTCGATCCCGACATCATATAACCAAAGATGGCCGATAAGCCAAAACCCATAATAATAAGGTATTGAGGGCGGATACCACTTTGCAGCATTTTACCCAGAAATGGCGAGATTATAGCTGCCATAAGCGTGCCCGGCAGTAGCATACTCCCGGTTTGAAAGGCAGAATAACCGATGATCCGCTGCGCATATAATGGAAATACAAATACAGCGCTGAACAAACCAAAACCCAGCACAAAGGTCATGATAGCGGAAATAGACAAAGTGGTGCTTTTTAATACCCGCAGATTGATGACAGGGTGTTTGATCTTTAACTCCCACCATATGAGCACCGCTAATGACAAAACGGAGATTATTGTTAACAAAATGATATAACCCGCCGCGAACCAATCATCAGTTTCGCCCCTTTCAAGCACCACCTGCAATGAACCAACACCTACTGCCAGTAAAAAGATGCCGAGCCAGTCAACACTTCGCCCGTCCTGGGAGGGTTTGCTGGGTTTAAGGTATATATATGAAAGCAGGGCAGCTAAAAAGCCAATAGGTATATTCACATAAAAGATCCATTGCCAGGATAAGTTATCAACTATATAACCACCCATTACCGGGCCAATAGATGGGCCGATGATAATGCCGAGGCTAAAAATACCGCTTGCTGTCGCCCGTTCCTTAATCGGGAAAGTTTCAAAAAGAATGGATTGCGAGGTGGAAAGCAAAGCGCCACCGCCAATACCCTGAAAAAAGCGAAAGGCGACCAGTTCCCACAAATTATGTGAAAAACCACACATGGCCGAAGCCAGTGTAAATAAAAGAATAGACCCGATGTAATATTGTTTCCGGCCAATCTTCTCGGCCAGGAAGCTGGTCATCGGAATGACAATAACATTGGCAATAGCATAAGAGGTGATCACCCAGGCAGTATCTTCAAGCGATGCACCCAGATTACCGCTCATGGTATTGATCGAAACATTAACGATCGTGGTATCGATCAGTTCGATGATAGTGGAGGTGATGATCGTAACAACGATGATCCATTTTCTGAAACCGGTTTCCATAAGGCAAAAGTAGCCGCATCTCCGGTGCCTCTGTTTATACTATTCAAACAGGAATTTATAACATTCAAACATTCCCTGCTTTTATCATCATTAAATAGTCATATTCACTTATAATAATCAAACAAATATTATCTTTGAAAGTGGAATCTATAGAAACATTAGAAGAGTTTTACCGGCGCCATCCGGTCGATAACCAGTTGGTTTTTGCGGAGAATAATACCGGGCAAGGGCATTTTAACGTATTTGCCCGCAAACACTGTATACAAAGAACGCCATTTAGCAGGCGCGATTTTTATAAGATAACGTTGATAATTGGTAACGGCAAGATGATTTATTCGGACAAACAGGTACCGATAGACCGACCTGCACTCGTATTCTCCAGCCCCTCGGTCCCCTCTTCCTGGGAATCCGGTCCGGGTACGCAAACAGGCTGGTTCTGTCTGTTTACCCCGGCCTTTGCCAGCTCACCTGAACATAGCGGCGCATTGCAAGACTTCCCTTTATTTAAAGCGGGCGGCAATGCTGTTGTTTTTCTGGATCAGCCCCAACTAACCTTTTTAACATCAATACTCAGCAAAATGATGGAGGAAATGGACTCTGATTATGCCGGCAAATACGACCTGTTGCGTAACTACCTGCGCATTATTATGCACGAAGCTTTAAAAATAGCACCGTTAAGCAATATTGAAACGCATACCAGCGCGGCCACCAGGATCACCGCGCATTTTTTGGAACTGCTGGAGAGACAATTCCCAATCGACTCGCCCGAACAATTCCTGAAGCTAAAAACAGCCAATGATTTTGCGCAAAGCCTTGCGGTGCACACCAATCACCTGAACCGCTCTGTAAAGGAGATCACCGGAAAAACAACTACGCAGCATATTTCCGGTCGAATCCTAAAAGAAGCCTATGCTTTACTCAAATATACAGACTGGACCGTAGCACAGGTAGCTAACGGCTTGGGATTTGAAGAGCCCGCTTATTTTACCAATTTTTATAAAAAGTATACCGGTTTGTCGCCTGCCATGGCCAGGGTCGCCGGTGCATGATTGGTTATAGGGTAACATGTTAATAACTATGAATTTTCAACAATAGCGATTTCGCTATACCTTTTGCCTTTTTGGATCGTATAAGCTGTTTTATATGATGCCATCAAACCCCATACCTGTTATAACGACCAACGCCGACCTGGTTAAAATTGTCTCGGGATATATAGCGCTCCAGGAAAGCAGGAATGTATTAAAGGGCAATTGTCCTTTTCACGCTGATACTTCGGCCTCTTTTATGGTTTCGCCCGCTAAAAACATCTTTAAATGTTTCGGCTGCGGAAAAGAAGGCGGCCCGGCCGAGTTTATGCTATTGATCGGCAGCAAATCTCCGGCGAACGCTCAGAAAATTTAATTTACGTAAGAAAGCGGGTAATTTATACTTTTGGCAAATATTTCCGACTGTGCTGAAACCAACCATCTGCCTTCTGTTTCCTTTATTATTAAAACTGGCTTCAACGGCGCAAATCATTAGTAACACCCCTATCCTAACTCACAAGCAAGTGCCCATCCTCTGCTACCATCAAATTCGCAACTGGAAAGCAAAAGACCGGCAGATAGATAAAGATTACATCATTCCTCCCGTCACCTTCAAAGCACAAATGAAAATGCTGTCCGACAGCGGTTATCATACCATTTTGCCCGATGAACTTTATGATTATTTGATAACTGGTAGAACCTTACCATCAAAACCCGTAATGATCACCTTTGACGATACAAATGAAGACCAGTACGCGGTGGCCCGGCCCGAACTGGCGAAATATCATTTTAAAGCTGTATATTTTATTGTTACCGGCCATATAGGCACACATAAATGGTATATGGATCATGAGCAGATCAAACAATTATCAGATGAAGGAAATGTGATCGGTTGCCATACCTTGAGCCACGGCAATTTTAAGAACTTAAAAGAAGCAGCATGGGAAACGGAAATCAGCCTGCCCAAAAAGCAACTGGAAGAAATCACGGGGAAGAAAGTAGACTATTTTGCTTTTCCTTATGGTTATTGGAATACAAAGGGCCTTCCAGAACTTTATAAACGGGGATTTAAGGCGGCCTTCCAGTTAGATCAGCCACGCGACCTTAAATATCCCATCATGACCATCCGCCGGATCGTGGCTTGCGGCTACTGGAATCCCGAAACGTTGGATCATCATATAAAACATGACTTCGGCCACCCGTTAAAGCAGCTGTAACAATTACCTCAGTTTCGCCCGTATGCTTGTTGTCATGCCAGCCTTAAACATAAGTTTTATCTATTAACTATAGAATAAATCGATTATGATTATCCTCTTCAATAGTTTAATTTTATAATAATCACATCAGCTTATTATTTATAAACTTAAATTATGGACAAATCATCAAATGACATCAGTAAATGCCCTTTTCATAATGGCAGCATGAAGACTAATGTTGCAGGCGGGGGAACCCGGAACCGCGACTGGTGGCCAAATCAGCTAAAACTCAGTATCCTTCGCCAACATTCGTCCTTATCTAACCCAATGGGATCTGATTTTGATTATGCAGCGGCATTTAACAGCCTCGACCTTGAAAGTGTAAAAAAAGATCTGCATGAACTCATGACTGATTCTCAGGACTGGTGGCCGGCAGACTTCGGTCATTACGGCGGCTTATTTATACGTATGGCCTGGCACAGCGCGGGAACTTACCGGGTAGGTGACGGTCGTGGCGGTGCAGGCGCAGGGTTGCAGCGTTTCGCGCCGTTAAACAGCTGGCCCGATAACGTGAGCCTGGATAAAGCCCGAAGGCTCCTCTGGCCTATTAAACAAAAATATGGCCGCAAAATATCATGGGCAGATTTGATGATCCTCGCCGGCAATATTGCGCTGGAATCTATGGGATTTAAGACCTTCGGTTTTGCCGGTGGGCGTGCAGACGTATGGGAATCGGACGAATCCGTGTATTGGGGCTCGGAAACCACCTGGTTGGGCGGTGATGTACGATATGCCCATGGTTCGCCGGGCGTAGTGGAAGGCCATGGCGTACTGGTATCGGATGATGATGCGGATGGAGATATTCATACCCGTAATCTGGAAAAACCACTCGCCGCCGTACAAATGGGCCTGATTTATGTGAACCCGGAAGGTCCCGACGGTAACCCTGACCCTATTATGGCTGCTAAAGACATTCGTGATACGTTTGGCCGCATGGCTATGAATAATGAGGAAACCGTTGCTTTAATAGCCGGTGGGCACAGTTTTGGTAAAACCCATGGCGCAGCAAGTGCCGACAATGTGGGCAAAGAGCCTGAAGCATCCGACGTAGAATTGCAGGGATTTGGCTGGAGCAACAGCTATGGTTCAGGTAAAGGTGCTGATACCATTACCAGCGGACTGGAAGTGACCTGGACAAAAACACCAACCCAATGGAGCAATAATTTCTTTGAAAATCTATTTGGTTTTGAATGGGAGCTTTCTAAAAGTCCGGCGGGCGCACAGCAATGGGTGGCTAAAAATGCGGAGGCCATTATTCCTGATGCATATGATAGTTCAAAAAAGCATCTGCCAACTATGCTAACTACTGACCTTGCTTTAAGGTTCGATCCGGCTTATGAAAAGGTATCAAGGCACTTCTTTGAAAATCCCGAAGCATTTGCAGATGCTTTTGCCCGGGCATGGTTTAAACTCACACACCGCGATATGGGTCCCCGTGCACGTTACCTGGGGCCTGATGTTCCTGAAGAAGTACTACTTTGGCAAGACCCTATCCCTGCAGTTGATCATGAACTGATAGATGAAAATGACATTGCAACATTAAAGACAAAAATACTGGAATCAGGTTTGAGTGTATCAGAACTGGTTTCAACAGCATGGGCTTCGGCTGCCACCTTCCGTGGTTCTGACAAACGCGGTGGTGCAAATGGCGCCCGCATCAGGTTGGCACCTCAAAAATATTGGCAGGTGAATAACCCAACACAATTGCAAAAGGTATTGAACCAGCTGGAGAACATTCAAACCGTATTTAATAGTGCTCAGGCAGATGGTAAAAAGGTTTCGCTGGCAGATCTGATTGTGCTTGCCGGTTCTGCTGGTGTTGAAAAAGCAGCTCAAGATGCCGGAAATACCATAGCCGTTCCATTCACACCCGGCCGTATGGACGCGTCGCAGGAACAAACTGATGTAGAATCGGTTGGTTACCTTGAACCCGCTGCTGACGGCTTCCGTAATTACCGCAGAACGAAGGCACCTGTAGCTACTGAAGAGTTGCTGATTGATAAAGCCCAGTTGCTCAATCTCACAGCACCAGAGTTAACCGTTTTGTTAGGAGGCTTGCGTGTATTAAATACTAATTTCGATGGTTCAAAACATGGCGTATTCACATCACGCCCGGGCCTGCTTACTAACGATTTCTTTTTTAATCTGCTTGACATGAACACACAATGGAAAGCTACAGGCCAAAACCAAGAACTTTACGAAGGCAGCAACCGGGCCACCGGTGAGTTAAGATGGACAGCTACCCGCGCCGATCTGGTATTTGGGTCCAACTCCGAACTAAGGGCACTTGCCGAAGTTTATGGCAGCGCGGACGGTCAGCAAAAACTTGTAGAAGACTTTGCAGCTGCCTGGACTAAAGTCATGAACCAGGACAGGTTTTGATCATACAGCCTGATATTTTAACAATAAGCATCTAATTATTAAGGCACCTACCCGGTGCCTTAATGATTTACCCCCCCGTATACTTTTGCATGTTTCCTGCGCTATGAACAAAAAACTATCAAACAAATTCAACCCGGGAGGTTAGTTATCATAAAGCAATTGATCGTCAGCAATAAAATTCTCACCAAACGCTTTAACAAATACTGCGGTAAACATCCATTTTACAGGTGATTGATTTTTTGAGAGTTGAAAACTTCCGACAGGCAGCTTCACCTTCAGCGTGTTCCACCCCTTACGAAGGGACACTTTAGTAGGTGGCCTATATTCATAACCTTCATCTGTAAGTGGTTTTTCCAGGTCGCCCTTTTCCCCGGCTCTGTCCCATGCCGGAGGTGTTATTTTTTTATCATTTATCCAGATAGCGCTGTTCCTGTCATCCCATGTGCCCAAATCAGGAGAGGCCGTAGCTACAGAACGAGATATATTATAAAAACCGGTCCACATTAAAGCAGTAGTGTCCCTGGCACTCCAAATATGGCTGATCGCATAATAAGTGGTGCTATCTTTAGGTTGAGGCAACACGGTTTTTACATCAGGGTACCAGAAGTGCTTTAAAATTACTGTACCACCGGTGATTGTTTGATATTTTATCTTCTTAGCTTCAAATCCCTCTTTTTCAGGTGGAAACACGGCGTTTAAATTTCCTTTATTTGCGTAAGGGCCATAGAGCTTCCATTTTATAACGGATTGATTAATGTAAGGAAATGGTAAAGCCGAAAAATATTGTTTTTGCTGATCAATTAGCCTGTTTTCAAATTCCGAAAAAGTATCAGCATTAAGTATGTTTATATGCCAGCCATCTGCTCCACCACCCCGCCAGCTTCTCTCCGCAAAAGTTAGCATAGCTGGGTAAACCGGGTTCATTGTCAAAATATCTTCCTGCCGGGTAATATTACGATCGGGCCATAAGCATAAAGTAGCACCTAATATATTGGCTGTTCCGTGATCAGTATCGCCAATTTTTCGATTAAAAATACTCGGTACACTTTCCAGCGGATCCATGTGATTGATATATAAATTACGAGAATCGATATATTTTACCTGTGGATCTACCGCTCCCTCCTTCATCCATAGCTGGTGAATGGCTTCCTTATCCAGGTTGCCGCCCGGCGACCAGCCAATGGTTTGCTTTCCTAATGCCTGTACATAATGGGTGATCTCCGGCAAAAAATTACTATTGGTTATTTTTACTTCATCGCCGCCTATGTGCAAGTAAGGTATATCATAAGTTGTACAAACCTCCTTCAAAATATTTTTCACGATCCTGATCCCGCTATCACTCTGCATATCACAGTTAAAGGCACGCCTAAACGCGGCACTGTGCCCGGGCATATCAATTTCAGGTATCAATGTAATGTATCTATCCCTGCAAAATACAATCAAATCCTTTAATTCATCTACTGAATAATAAGCACCGGCATTTCTTAGCATGTTTTCTGGACTGGTAAGCTGAGGGTACTGTTTGATTTGCAAACGCCATGCAATATCCTCGGTAAGGTGCAGATGAAATATATTGAGTTTATATTTTGCCATTACCTCAATCTGCTGTTTTAGCATATCTACGGATTCATAATTACGCCCTACATCAACCATGTATCCCCGCCAGGAAAAAACCGGGTAGTCGGTAATAGTTACGCCTGGTATAATACTATTATCGCGCATAAGCTGCCCCAGCGTTTGCAAAGCATTGAAACAACCATGTGGGGTATTTGAAGTAATATTTACAGCGGTGTTATTTACAATAAGCTGGTAAGCCTCATCCCCTATGCCGGGTGTAACAATAGGCTTTTGTTCAAGTACTATTGCAAGGGTATTATCATCAACCGGGTGATCAACAACTTGCAGTTTCAGTCCTTTTTGCTGCAGCATTTCCTGTAGAATCTTAGCCTCGCTTTTTAATAACGGACTCTTAACTACAATAAAATGGCATTTATAAAGCGGAAATTGGGCGTTTGTCCATAAAACAGATTGCGGTTGCGGCAAAAGCGATGGATGACTTTGCAAATCGTAAACATAGGGGTATACCAGGTGTTTCCACAACATATAACCAATACCCTTTTCATGCAATCCATCATTAGTATTGGCCGTATCCAGTTTGCCTTCGTTATTACAGAATGATGGATAAAGGTCAATAAAAGTGTAATGATTTGGCGCAGCTCCTGCTTTAAGCATCAAATTAGCCTGCTTAATCTGTTCGCCTTTGTTTACATGATTAGGAAATTTGTTAAATGCATCATTTACCGGCAGGATACTTTGTACATACAGCCGGGTGGATGGTGTTTCCCGGTTGATCCTATCTGCCATCCGAAAAATATTATGGGCTACAGAATCCGGAGACCTACCGGCAGCCAGATCATTTATACCAATAAGTAAGAATATTTTGGTAGGCTTGCGGGTGGTAACCTCGTCAAGCCGGTTTAAAACGCCGGCTGTAACATCACCGCTTATCCCACGATTTTTAAGGTGAGGGTCGCCAAACAGTTCATCCCATTCGCTGCCATTGGTTATGCTGTTGCCTAAAAATATTACATCACCGTTGGTAATGGGTAAAAGCCGGAATAACGATGAACGCTGTTGGTAAAAGGTTGGAAAAGCCTGGTCATTTAATCCCTGCGGCTTAATCTGACCAAAAGCGCCACCATAGCTCGTCAATAACAAAAGGATCAGGATCTTTTTCATGTTTAACTGAACTATACTTACCCGGATCAATTTTTCCAGTTAACTACGGTAAATACAATTTGTTTATAACTGTCCTTTTCATACAATATGCCCACTGTACTAACGGAAAGCCCAACCAAATCAGAATAAGCACTGTAATCTCCTTTATACCCTTCCGGAGCTTTGGCGATCAATTTATTTATCTTCCACGATCTACCTTCATCAAAACTGATGCGAAGCGTTAAATTGTTCCTGTTGCTGGTATCTGCATCATTGCATACAGCTAAAGTTTTTTCCGTTTTTCCACCAATATTGAGAATACTACCCTGACAAACCGGGTCGGGTAAATGGGGATCAAAATGTGTGGTATTCCAACTTTTTCCCCCATCATTACTGATGGCTATTATTCTTTGCTTAACATTTCCCAATTGATTACGGATATTCATCATCAGCCTGTTGCCTGATAACTCAGCAGCCATTACCTCATTACCACCGGGCATATTTACATCTTCACTTATTTTAAATGTTTTGCCATGGTCATCGGTATAATAGCCAAAAGCCCTGCCATCAGCATAATTCTTTTGTGGTTCTCCTGCCGAATGATTGGCTGCGATATATATACGCCCTCTGTATCTCCCCGCAACAAATTGTATGGCGTGGCCGGGAGTATTGGCAAAGCTGCGCCAGTCTTCACTAAAATTATAGGCTTTATTAAAATTTGGCTGCTTAGGTTTATGTACCTGTAAGGTAATATTTACCGGTGCCGACCAGCTTAATCCATTATCAACCGAAGTTTTATACCACACTTCACGTACACCCTGCCCCTTACGTAACCTGGATTCAGACACATTACCCGTATTATAAAACAGGAACAACCTGCCTTTTGGGTAAGCCGGATCTGTCATATCAACAACAGGTGCGGCATTATCTGTTTGCAGGGTATCATTTGTGGCAACGATTTGTATTTTACCCCATGTTTGGCCATTATCCAAACTCCGTTTCATCACTATTTTGATGTTACCGAAATCGCCGGCTCCATTTAGCCTGCCCTCACAAAAGGCCAGTAGGCTTCCATTCGGGGCTTTCACAATTGCCGGTATCCTGAATGACCTAAAACCATCTGTTCCTGAAACAAAAACAGGCACTTCTTTATTCTGACCATTGGCCGTTATGATACCGCTTAAACTAACCAGTATATATATAATCAGTTTTTTCATCCTTTTTTATAGTTATTTAATAATTGCATGCAATACCATTCCTGCCTTGGCAAATGGAACGGGCCCTTAAATAAATTCCCCTTGGCTGTTTGGGCTATAGTGCCATCACGGTGCAGGTAACCAAACCATTCGCCGTGCTCTTTATCATGAAAATGGTTGTAGGAGTAATCGTGAACCATTTTGTGCCATTCAGCGTACTTTTCGTTCCCTGTAAGCGTATATGCCAGTAAAGTAGCTATGATGGCCTCGTTATGTGGCCACCAGAATTTCATATCCTGCCAATATTCCTGTACCGGTTTATGATAAACGTCCCTGAAATATAGAATACCGCCATATTTCTTATCCCAGCCGCGCTCCCACATATAATCCAGCATTTTGCAACCCAAGTCAATTAAATGAGGATCATTGTTACGACACTTCGCTTCATGCAAAATGAACCATGCCCCTTCAATTGCGTGGCCCGGTGTCAAGGTTCGGCCATCTATATGGTCAATAATACTTCCATCCGGCGCAACCTGTTCCATAACACATTTAATGTCATGCTTCACAAAATCTGTCTCAATTTCCTTCATCCATTTAGTAATGTATTCATCACAACGCGGGTCGCCTATAGTTTCCCGTAATTGTTGTGCGGTATTGATCATGATCATGGGTACACCTATACCCTTCGCCGGGCGTGTTGGCTCAAATTTTTGTTCCAGTAAGCCAGGGATGGTTGCATATTCAATACACTTGCCAAATAAGTCCCTTGCTTTTTCAGCAATTTCTTCATCTCCTGCCGCCTTTGCATAAGCCGCCATGGCAATAACTGCGAAAGTTTCCGAAAAAAAATACCGTCGTTTACGAATCGGGCTGCCATCACGACTCACATGAAAAAACATCCTGCCATCCGTATCAAAGCAATGTTCATTCAGAAAATCTATTCCCTTTTTAGCGCCCTCGAGCCATTCTTTTTTGGGTTCAACAGTATTGTAAAGTGTCGATAATAGCCACGCTGCCCTGCCCTGAATCCAAACGGCCTTATCATCATCGAGCAGCGTGCCATCATGGTCACGCATCAGCAGGTAACCGCCGTATTCTTCGTCAACAGACCGCGGAAACCAAAAAGGCACGGTATCATTCAGCAACTGGTGCTGGTAAAAATCTTTTAAGTTCGATATATCTGTAGTAGTATAACTCATATTTTTAGTTTAATAAAACAGGTTATTATGGTGTATTTTTATGCTGAAAGTTGGAGCAGGCAACCCTACTTCATTAATTAAATTTGCCCTTGTAAAAGGTTGCATTGCATAATTTATTGCTTGTACAGTTTCTCCTGTCGGGATAAGGAGAACAATTTTATTCCCTTTGATTGACATCCCCGGTTTGATTTGATTACCCTTATCATTTACCAGCTCAAATCCACATAATGGCTTTTGATCCATCGTTTTCAGTCGCGTTGTATTAGTGAACGAGATAACGATCCTGTTACCTGATCTTCTCGCTATAACCGGTTCGGGGCCATTTGCTCTTATGTTTTCGTTATAAGAATAATGCAGCGCCAGTTTAGCGAGTCTCTC
>Ga0302227_10002173_pt1 | contig 13808 bp, 16 predicted proteins | sample II_Palsa_N1_1_FD_193525 | JGI IMG/M metagenome (GOLD analysis project Ga0302227, IMG submission 193525) | Peat permafrost microbial communities from Stordalen Mire near Abisko, Sweden - II_Palsa_N1_1 | ecosystem: Environmental > Terrestrial > Soil > Palsa > Peat permafrost | place: Sweden...
TCAGCATCCTGAAAACCTGGGGCGATTCAATGTTGCGGCGCACAATTCTCTGTCGTCCCTGCGCCGCAGCATCTTCCAGAATGCCCGCTATCCTGGGTCTTCAATACCGGGCAACTTCGATGACCGCGTCAGCAAAGGCCTTAGGGGCTTCCTGCGGCAAATTGTGGCCGATGCCGCCATCAATGTTCCGGTGCGTGTACTTGCCCGTAAATTTCTTGCTATAGGCTTCGGGAGGCGGGTGCGGTGCACCGTTCGCATCCCCCTCAAGCGTGATCGCGGGCACGGTAACCGGGGGCATCGTGAAGAGCCGCTTTTCCAGCGCATCGTATTTCGATTCACCGGCAGCCAGGCCCAGCCGCCAGCGGTAGTTATGAATCGCGATGCTGACCTGGTCCGGATTGTCCAGAGCCGCTGCGCTGCGATTGAACGTGGCATCGTCGAAGTTCCACTTCGGCGAGGCAAGATGCCAAATGAGGTTCGCAAAATCGTGGCGGTTTTTGTCGTAGCCGGCACGGCCCCGTTCCGTGGCAAAGTAGAACTGGTACCACCATTGGAGTTCCGCCTTGGGCGGTAGCGGAAGCTTGCCATCTGCAACGCTGCCTATCAGATAACCGCTCACGGAGACGATCCCCTTGCAGCGCTGCGGCCATAGCACGGCCATGATGCAGGCCGTGCGTGCCCCCCAGTCAAAGCCCGCGATGACCGCGGTCTGGATCTTGAGCGCATCCATCAAGGCGATGATGTCGACGGCGACCACCGACTGCTGGCCGTTGCGCATCGTCTTGTCGGAAAGAAAGCGCGTCGTGCCATAGCCGCGCAGATAGGGGACGATCACCCGGTAACCGGCGGCCGCGAGCATAGGCGCGACGTCGACAAAACTATAAATGTCGTAGGGCCAGCCGTGCAGGAGAATCACCACCGGACCGTCTGCCGGGCCCGCTTCCGCGTAGCCGATATTCAGCAGACCGGCATTGATCTGCTTGAGCGCGGCGAACGACGTGTTCGACCCCGGCTGGACCGGGGGCATAGCTGCCGAGTTGGTGTTGCCGGACTGCGCCGCGGCAGAATCGGTTACACCGAGCTGAGCGGCCGCGAGGGTCATGGCCGCGGCGCCAAACAGGCGGCGACGGTAGTTGATTTCTTCTGACATTTATTTCTCTCCTATCGATGCGAAAGGGCCGGATCGTGGTGTCAAACGCGATACATGAGACACAGAGGCGATCAGATCAGATGTGCGCAGGCAGATCGATTGCACGAAGGTATCGGTCGAAGCGAGAAGAGGCGTTCGATGCCAGAACAGGACAGCTCGGGGACCAACGCCGCTGCGGAAAGGTCTCATTTGCGTCTCATTCAAATTGGACGCTGTTCGCTGTGCCGGAAAACGAATGGCGGTGTCATCGATAAAGAACCGTTGCTCAAAACGGAACGCAATGTGACCTTAGTTGCTCTTGCTCGATTGGTTTTTCTCGACGAGCATGTTGCATGCAAAAGTCAGGCAATTTATATCGATCGTACGTCCGCCCAGAATCCATTTGCCTAAACCCTGGATGTGCAACCATCCGTATCTTTATTGGAGTAGAACGTGTCTGTTTCCGCCATTGCGAATAACAACGGGGCGAGCCTGCTGCAAGCCGAAGCGCAGTCCACATCCCCCACTGCCGCCACAACCGAAAGCGTAGCCAATACTGCGGACGCCACCTCGAAGACAAGCGCAGAAACTTCCGTGCCCGAGTCGTCGACGCGAGTGACGCTCAGCCCTGATGCTCAGGTGATCGCGAACCTCAATAGAGGGGGCGTTACTATGTTTGAGGGTAGTCTGGCTGGGTTAGATCTGCCGCCGCAATCGTCTCCTGGCTTTGCACAGGCGCTAATACAAGCTGTGGGCGCCAACCACCCGCAGACGCACAGTGCGGGGACAAACGACGGCTTGATTTCGCAGTCGGCCTTCGAAGCTGCGGCCGCGCAATTCGGAGCGACTAAAACGCAAGCCGATCAACTTTTTGCATCGCTCGACACCGACGGAAGCGGTTCGGTATCGAATGCGGAACTGCTTAAGGCGATGGCCAACACCGGCAGCGACCCGCACAGCGCGACGTCGCAAGCATTGCTCAACCTGATGGACACCAACGGCGATAACACTGTTAGCAGCAGCGAATTTCTCAAATTTGAAAGTGCGATGATTACGGCGGAGAAGGCTCCCAATTAGGCGCTTCGTGCACCCTAGGGACGGTCTGCATAAATGCAGCGCAAAAATGCTTGCTGGATGTCGCGGAGACTGCGACGATCTGACTGATGAAACAAGCTGATCAGGGATTGAATTTGACGACCAAACGCACGCGCAAGCGCGAGTTTCTCGATGAAATGAATCGGGTCGTGCCGTGGGCCAGGCTGGTGGCCTTGGTGGCGCCGTTTGCGCCAGAAGGTCGGCGAGGCCGGCCGCCATTCGGCGTGGAAACGATGTTGCGGATTCATTTCATGCAACAGTGGTTCACCTTGAGTGATCCGGCGATGGAAGAGGCGCTCCACGATGTGCGGCTGTTCCGGGAGTTTGCCGGCCTGGATAACTGGAACCATCGACTGCCCGACGAGAGCACTATCCTGCGGTTCCGGCATCTGCTGGAGAAACACAAGCTGGCCGGGCAGATCCTCGTGGAGGTTAATGAGTTGCTGCGCGAGAAGGGACTGATGCTGCGGGCGGGCACGGTGGTCGATGCCACGCTGATTGCCGCGCTGACATCGACCAAGAACGCGCGCGGCGAGCACGACCCTGAGATGCATCAAACGAAGAAAGGCAACGAGTGGTATTTCGGTATGAAGGTCCATGTGGGCGCGGATGCTGATTCGGGGTTGGTGCACACCGTCAGGGGAACTGCAGCTAACGTTCATGACGTGGTCGAAGCCAACTCGCTGTTGCATGGGGCGGAAACCGATGTCTTCGGGGATGCCGGCTATCAGGGCGCACATAAACGACCGGACGCGCCACTGGACGTGAAATGGCATGTGGCGATGCGCCCGGGTAAGCGGGCGGTATTGGACCTGACCAATGCCATCGACGTCATGATTAACGAGGTTGAACGCATCAAGGCGAGCATCCGGGTCAAGGTCGAGCACCCGTTCCGGGTGGTCAAGCAGCAGTTCGGCTTCGTCAAGGTGCGCTATCGTGGGTTGAAGAAAAACACCGCTCAGCTCACCACCTTGTTCGCACTGTCCAATCTGTGGATGGCTCGTCGCAAATTGCTGGCAGCTTGACTGTGGGAGCTTACGGTTGGGCTACAAGTTACGCAGGCCATGGCGAAAACCGCCGTCGAAAGCGACCGAAAAGCGTGCCGAAACTCAATTGGCCTTTGATACGCCCGCCGATTTCCGATTCATCGAACATGCACACTCCGAAATGCATTATTCAGACCTTCCCTAGCTTGTCGGCCACGCGACCGCCAACAAGCCGGGTCGCCGATACCGTTGTCGCACCTGTCTGGACGACACGTGGTTTCATATCTTTACGCGGCCGTTCGCGTATGGCGAAGGGGTTGGCGGGCGCCGAGTCCATCTCAGTAATCAACAGTGAGACGGCACGCAGAACCACGGCGGCACGTGATGACTTTGTGACCGCAACATCATTGCCGCAGCCAGCCCTCAAAAAATATAACCGTCGGCGCCTCCAGATAGGCGGACTGCCCAATATCCAAACCAGCGCTGCTGCGATTCACAACACCACGAAGTCCTTGCGCCGTGTAAACGCGCTTTCGATGCCAATGAACAACGCACCCAGTGCCAGGTCGTTGGGGTCGACCCCAAACGGTTCTTCAAGCTCTGCCGCGAACGACTCGATGGCCATGAAGGGGCAGGCGACGAACACCGATAACAGCGGCGCGAGGTTACCTGAACTGCCAATCAGACTAAACGGCGGCGACGTATTGTCGATGCGCTCGCAGCCGCCCATCACGCGGAGAGCCGGTTGGAATCCTCGGAAAGGCTACGCCGGAGGCAGGGATGGTCGAGCCCGCCCGGCCGACGCCAAACGCGCCGTTATCAGCAATCCCGAGATGTTAGATAGCGATACCTAAGGCTATCTATATCCAAAGCTATCACGCGGCTAAGCTCATAAAAAGCCGATCACCGCGCCAGTACGCTCCTCTGCTTTTCCAGTTTGTGGGTTTATCGGCTTCCTCGGCATCAGCGAACTCGCAAGCGCGTCTTTGACAAAGAACAGTGCGACGGACGACGCGGAAACTTCCTAATGATCGGGTGACGTAACTTATGAATCAAAGGAACTGTTCATGGCCAGAGCCCATCGCGGTGACTCGCCCGACATTCGGGGTCTGCAAATGACAGGCCTAACCCCGAACTCGCGAGATGAGCCACAACAATCGTTGACGCAACAGCGGCCGAATATCAGCGCGCAGAGTTACCAAATGCTGTACGAGGCCACTCCGGCGATGCTTCATTCGATTGATCAGCAAGGCCGTCTAATGCATGTTAGCGACGCGTGGCTCACGACCTTAAACTACGCGCGCGACGAAGTGGTGGGGCGCTTAGTGGTTGATTTCTTCACGCCCGCTTCGCGCGCCTACGCTACTACGACAGGCATCCCAGAACTGTTTCGGGACGGCTGGTGTAAAGACATCGCATACCAAATGGTTCGTCGCAACGGCACCGTCATGGATGTCTTGTTATCGGCGGTGATTCAACGGGACACCATGCTCTCGTTAACAGTCGCCGTGGACGTGACCGAACGCAAGCGCGTGCAATCGGAACTGGCTGCGCAGCATGAGCGATTACGGGTAACGCTTCATTCAATTGGCGAAGGCGTAATCACCACCGATGCAGGAGGCTATGTCGAATATCTCAACCCCGTCGCTGAGAAGCTCACCGGATGGAGTAACGGGGCCGCGCGGGGATTGCCTTCCGACATGGTATTGCAGATCGTCGATGAGACGACCCGGTTGTACGCCCAGAATCCGGTCGAAGCGTGTTTGTCCCAGGATCGCGTCGTCGGGCTAACCCATCATATGGTATTGATTAGCCGCGATTGCCGGGAGTATTGCGTTGAGGAGTCGGCCGCGCCGATCAAGAATGCGGATGGTCAGACTCTGGGTGTGGTGCTGGTTTTTCGTGATGTGTCGGAACAGCGCCGGTTGATCCAAGAGATGACGTACCGCGCCACACATGACACCCTCACAGGACTCTTTAATCGGGACGAATTCGAGCGCCGGCTGCAAATAGCACTGACGTCTGCTCATAGCGGCGATGCGGAATATGCCTTGATGTACATCGATCTGGACCAATTCAAATTGGCCAACGATGCAGGAGGGCATGCTACCGGCGATCAGTTACTCAAGCAAGTGGTTGGTCTGATCAGGAAACTCGTCCGTAAGGGTGATGCCTTCGCTCGTCTGGGCGGCGATGAGTTTGGCCTGATTCTTAACCATTGTTCCATCGAAGAGGCGCAATGCATCGCACGGAAGATTTGTCATGCGGTAGACACGTTCCGATTCCAGCATGGCAGCCAGCCTCTCCATATCGGTGCGAGCATCGGACTCGTGCCGGTGGACACGCGCTGGCCAACAACCGCCAGTATCTTGCAAGCGGCCGACAGTGCCTGCTATGCCGCGAAACAAGCGGGTCGCAACCGCGTACATACCTATTTTGCAGCCGACGAGGCGATCGAGTTTCATCGCGAGGATATGCAATGGGTCCGACGGCTCAAACAGGCTCTGGATAACGGTCAGTTTGCCCTGCATTGGCAACACATCAGGCCATTGGGCAGTGAACGCGAAGGTTTGCACGGCGAGGTCCTGGTGCGGTTGATCGACGACGAAGGCAATCTGATTTCACCCGGCGCGTTTCTGCCCTCCGCTGAGCGTTTTCACATGGCCTCTTGTATCGATCGCTGGGTCGTACGCAATGTTTTCGAGTGGATGGCAATGCACCGGTCGGCGCTATCGCATGTCGACACACTGGCCATTAACCTGTCAGGTCAGTCGATCGAGGACCGCGACTTCCATCACTACGTGACAGAGTTGATCCGCACTATCGCATTCGATCACCACAAAGTCTGCTTCGAGATAACTGAAACGACAACCATCACCAACTTGGGTGACGCGCAATTGTTCTTCGAATCCATGAAGGCGTTCGGCGTGCGCTTCGCGCTGGACGATTTCGGCAGCGGCGCATCGTCCTTCGGCTATCTCAAGAGTTTCCCAGTCGATTACTTGAAGATCGACGGGCAGTTCATCCGAGGTCTGGCGGATGATGCAGTCGATCAAGCTACGGTACGGTGCATCCGCGAAGTTGCGACGATTACCGGGAAGAAAACCGTAGCCGAATCTGTGGAGACTGAAGCGGTGGAAACACTCTTGCGCGATATCGGGATTGACTATGCACAGGGCTTTCTACGACACCGCCCAGAAGCCATCGACACGATCCTGAATATGTTGCCGCACTCCCGCACCGCTTGAATGCATGCAGCCGCGCGCTGCCGGCATTGCCGAGTAAAAGTTAATAATCATCTGCGGTTCTGCCAATTTTTCTATCGTTGGCGCAGACGTATATTTCATTGCAGGTTCGGTCCTACAGAAAATAGGAAACCTAAATCAAAATCAATCAGGGATCCAACGTCCAGTATGCGCGAGATAAACCAGCAACGCTTACGGTATTTTCACGAAGTCTTAACTCATGGAACGATTCGCGGAGCCGCGGACAGCCTCAACACCTCGCCGTCTGTGGTCACACGGCAGATCAAACTTCTTGAGGACGAACTCGATGCAAAGTTGTTCGAGCGCGAGGTTCGAGGTGTCAAACCGACTGAGGCGGCGATTCATCTACTTGAGTTCTGGCGAGGATACCGTACCGGTCGGGGTACAGGTTGTTGCGGCTCACTATCGGGAAGACTTGTGCTTGCTCGCTGGCAAAGCAATCGAGGCTCGTGGCACGCCTGTCTCTCCGATTGATCCCGTCTTATAGGCAGGTAGAAATATACTGTTTCGGTCGGCCCAGGCAGTCACACCTTTCGGAATACAACGCGACTGCAGCTTTGTCGACTTGTCGCGAATGTCGGGGAAAGACAGGGGGACACGCGTCCCTCAGCAACCCTTGGGCCGGATTTCAAGTGACGTCGGTAAACCGTCGCGACGTGATGAATCGTGCATCCATTCCAACAGCGAAGCGCCCGAGTCGAATAAGCCTCCGTTTTCCAGCGCACCACAAACGCCGACCAACGCATCGTCAACGCCGCAGCCATAACCGCTGAAGGTACGGGCGCAGCATCACACAAATCGAACCCGCAAGCCTGGCAGTTGGATAAGGGTAGCTTCGCCCAGTATCCTCCGGCGGGACGTGGCACACGAGGTCTTGCGCTAACTCTTGCCAGATGGTTAGACTAGACACCATACCGTGTGGCAATCTTGAGCGTCCGCTCCGACCACACGAGCTCGTACAGCCTGTCCCAAGTCACTATCTTTTCGCCCGTTACGCCGCTCCCGGCACCGGCGTTACTGTTTGCGTTTTCCGACGTCATTCATCCTCCTGGTGTGACCCGCCTACCCATACATCCCCGTAATCCCGCATGAGCTAGTTGTCAGCCGGTGCATTGGGCGATGAACTTATGACTTAAGCGACTTTCACCGTCACCGCATATCTACGTATAGGCGACTCGCCCCGTCGTATGCCATGCCAATACGGAAGTACAATCGCGCCGCTCCCGATTGGGCGATACCGTGCGGATGTACGCAAAATCGTACTCATCTATTGGAGCTCACCATGAAGAAAATTGCTTTATTGACCGTATCGTTGGCTCTGCTCGTTTCGTCGAGCGCCTTTGCGCAAGAGAAAACTCGCGCCGAAGTTCGGCAAGAGTTGATTGAGGCACAAAATAACGGTCTGGGTCTCGTAACCGACGAGTCCTATCCTGACGTTTCGCCGATCTTTGCGCTTCGCTTGACTCAGGAACAGCGGGGTAAAGCAATCGATATCTTGCAGAAAATGATGCAGATGAAGATGGCACACGAGGCGGCAATGATGCAGATGAAAGCGGATCAACAGCAAGCCATGATGAAAATGCAAATGCAGTATGACCAATCGATGTTGGAAATGCGCGGTGAACTGATGGACCTGTATCGCGGTCATTAAAATCCTACGGGGACTAAGGTGATTCGCCACACCTGCCTGGACATCCGGCCTTGGGCTCGCTCCTCGCGCAGTGCAAGGTTCGTGACGAACACTTACGTCCCTGTCCTTGGAATGCCGTCAGGCTTATCGTGGCAGTTGACTCACGACTGAGCCGACGCACTAGAGCGGCATTTTCATGATTGTCGTGTACTCCATTAAGCGCCGGCGTCGGATCTCTACCGGCTCGTCGACGCAGAGGCACAGATCCTCGCCGTTGACCATGACATGGTTCACGGCAGCTTCTGACCAAGCTACCTGCAGTGCGCGATGCTTATGGTCGACCTTAATCTCTGAGGTCTTGAGCGTTTTGGATGACTGCTCCAGACAATGGCGAAATTCCGGGATGCCTGCTTCGCAGAGTTCCTCAGCGAGGCATTCGGGCCGGCACGTCATGGTTGTGCAGTGCCTCATGTCCTCGATACAGCGTAACGAATCAGAAGTCGTGTCGATCGCGTTCATTTGATTGGTTTCCTGTTTCCGTATGCAAAATGCATATCGATAGTCGCTTTGACGGAATCGCTTTTTCCGCCCTTGGTGCATTAGGCCCTGTGTGCGTATCCGACGTTTGTCCGGTGACCTGATTTTTGTCTCGTGCCGTATCGGCGAGCCGTGTAGATACATTGCGATACGAAGCTCTGGGGTGGTGGTGCGTTATTTGAGGGATGGGATTAAAACGCGTGTGATTTTCATCGCTTGCGCGGGTTCGCGACAAGTCAGTGATTCAACGTTCAAACACGAGAAAGTGAACGGTATGCTGCACGAATTCGATGCGTGGATGGAAAAGAACCACCTGAACAAGAAGGTGCGGAAGGATCGGTGGGCGTGGAACTTCGTAATTCTCAAGCGGCGTCCGATTGCCGTGCGAGAAAACCGACAGTGGAAACCAGCTATCGCCTACTGCCGGTATGCAGATGACTTTGTGATCGTGGTCAAGGGGACTCGTGAACATGCTCAGACAGTACGTGAAGCATGCCGTGGATTCCTCGAAGGCGAACTGAAGCTCACGCTGAATATGGAGAAGACCCATATCACGCATGTGAACGACGGCTTCGTCTTCCTCGGTCACCGCATCATCCGCAAGCGTGGACCACGTGGCCGCATGCGGCCGGTGACGACCATTCCGTGGGAGAAGTATCGGGGCTTTGCCGGGAGGCTCGTCAAACAACTCTCGGGCAACTACGGCATGAACCGGATGGACCTGATGGAAAGCCTGAACCGGCAGATTGCCGGTTGGGCCGCCTTCTATCAATACACCGACTTCACGGCCACCATGTTTAGAAAACTAGACCGCACGGTCGTCCGGAAATTCGGATACTGGCTCGCGCGCAAGTATCGGCGCGGGTTCAGGTCGCTCATGCGCGACTACATCCGGGCGCCGGAGCCGGGACAGGCTACAACATGGGTATTGCAAGGCCAGAACAGTCGAGGTTGGTATGGGGCGGTGGCGCTTCGGCGTCTTGTTACCAGCCGCAAGGGTTGTTTCACCTGGGGTACGCCATCGGAAAATCCGTACATCATGCGCGACGAGACCTGCCGCACAATCGAGTCGCGCTACGCTGATGTCGCCTTTGCTATGAGCAACACTTCAATGGAGAGCCGGATGCGCTGAGAGGTGCAAGTCCGGTTCGGGGAGGAGAGGCAGGGAAATAGCTCGACTACGCCCTGTCTCTTACTCCACTCCGAACCCATGAAGGATGGCTATATTTGGCAGTTGTGTTGGACTTGTTCTCGCGGCAGATCGTGGGGTGGTCGATGCAGCCACGGATGACGAGTGAATTGGCATTGAATGCGTTATTGATGGCGATGTGGCGATGTGGCGATGTGGCGATGTGGCGATGTGGCGATGTGGCGATGTGGCGACGTAAGCCTGAGCATGAAGTGATCGTGCATTCTGATAGTCAGTTCAGCAGCTACGACTGGCAAGATTTTCTCAAAGCCCATCACCTGGTTGGCAGCATGAGTCGCCGTGGAAATTGCCATGACAATGCTGTGGCTGAGAGCTTTTTTCAGTTGCTCAAGCGGGAACGGATAAGGCGCAAAACCTATGCAACGCGGGAGCAAGCACGCAGCGATATCTTCGATTACATCGAGATGTTCTACAACCCGAAGCGCCGGCATGGTTACAACAATCGGCTGTCGCCGGTTGAGTATGAAAAGCAGTATTTCTTTGGGGATCTGGATCGAACACAGCGAGGGCGCCAAGTTCTGGCTACGCGTGGTCAATGACCTCAAGATCCGTGGCGTGCAGGATATCCTGATCGCGGTTGTGGACGGGCTCAAAGGCTTTCCAGAAGCGATCAATGCCGTGTTCCCGGAGACGACCGTGCAAACCTGTATCGTCCATCTGATCCGCAACTCGCTGGACTTTGCGAGCTGGAAGGACCGCAGGCAAGTTGCAGCGGCACTGAAGGAAGTCTATCGGGCGCCAACGGCCGAGGCTGCCGCACAAGCGCTGGATGCCTTCGATGCCGGTCCTTGGGGCCGCAAACACCCGCCGATCGCGGCCCTGTCGCGCCGGGTCTGGGAGCAGGTCATTCCGTTCTTCGCGTTCCACCCGGATGTGCGCAAGATTGTTTATACGACAAACGCGATTGAGTCGCTGCACATGCAGTTGCGTAAGGTCATCAAAGCACGCGGGCACTTCCCTACTGATGAGGCGGCACTCAAGCTGATCTGGCTGGCATTGCGCAACGTCATTGCCAAATGGACCGGCACCCGACATGATTGGAAAGGCGCCATGACCCAATTCGCTTTGCTTTACCCTGAGCGTTTCACTATCGCGCTATGAGATTCACAACCGCCTCACACACAGAGTTTCGGATACGTCCGTCGAGCCGAACGGCCGTTATCGCGCAACAGCAAGCAAACATTCCAGCAGCGTCGCAGCCGAAGGCGTGAGATCCTCCCGCTTACGCACACAAATCTTCACGTTATACGGCGCCCATTCATCGGAAAGCTCTATCGTCTGCAATCCCAACGACGCAAATCGCGCCGCGACACTGCGCGGCAAAAGACTAATACCCGCCCCCGCCGCAACAAGCTGACACACCGAGTCGAAATTGCGCATCTGCACACGATGTCGCAGAAGCTGCCCCACTTCACGAGCGTGCGCTTCGAAAATTTCCTGCAAGCGGCTGCCACGCGCAAACCCGATAAAGTCGTGACCCAACAAAGTCTCGAACCCGATCGGCTCGGCACTCGCCACCTCGAAATCGTTTCCCACCACAGCCACCAACCGATCGTGTCGAAAATCGATCGTCTCCAGATCCGCCGACTCCACGAAATCGCTAGCCAAACCGATATCCGCAGTCCCGTTAGCGACCGCGTACACAATATCCTCGCTGAGATGTTCCTCAACATTGAGATCAGCATTCGGGCAAGCACGAAGAAACGCCTGTACCGGCGACGCTACATACTGCATCACCGAGTGCGTCGTAGCGAACATGCGGACATTGCTGCGCACGCGATGCCCATAATTGAGCAAATCCATGTTCATGAATTCGACCTGCCGGATGATCTTCGACGCATGCTGCAGCAGCACGCGTCCGGCATCGGTCGGTTTCGCGCCGGCACGGTTGCGCAACAATAGCGGCGCGCCGACATCTTCTTCCATTTGCTTGATACGTTCGCTAATAGACGCGACCGTGAGATGCACCCTGGCCGCCGCAGCCGTCATACTGCCTGCGTCGACGACCGCACGAAATATGCGCAGATCAGACACGTCGAATCGCATAGCATTCCTTCCTTCGGGAAAAGCTGAAGGTACCTCGGATTAATCCAGATTGTCATTCTATTTTTGATAGCCAAAACTGGCGCCAATGACCCCTCCGCCTTCTTCCATTCCATACCAGCCGTTGCCATCCATGGGAGCCAACACATGATTCGAACAACCCATGTCGGAATTAATGAGCCCGCCAAGCCCCGATCATTGTCGGGCGCGGAAGTGATCACGATAACCACGCTCGGCAACACACTCGAGTTTTTCGATTTCACGGCCTATACATTTTTTTCCATACTCTTGGGCAAGGTGTTTTTCCCAACATTGAGCCCCATTTTCCAATTGGGAATGACAACGGGAACGTTTGCGATCGGCTATTTCTTTCGACCGCTCGGCGGGTTCCTGATCGGCCGATACGCCGACAAAGCCGGCAGAAAATCGGCACTCACGCTCACGGTCACCTTGATGGCGGCCAGTTCTGCAATCATCGGCCTCGCGCCAACCTTCGCGCAGGTCGGCGTGATCGCGCCGTGTCTCATCCTGCTGTCGCGGATCATGCAGGGCATTTCTGCGGGAGGGGAAGTGGGCGCGTCGACGGCATTGCTGATCGAATACGCAGGGCCGCGCCAGCGAGGTTTCTTTGGCAGTTGGCAATTCGCCAGCCAAAGCCTGGGCATTGCTTGCGGCGCGGCGATCAGTGCGGGGCTATCGCGCTTCCTCCCGTATGAGCAGTTGTTCGCCTGGGGATGGCGTGTCCCGTTTCTCATCGGCACGGTTATCGCACCGGTCGGGATCTATATTCGCTTGCGGCTGATGGAGACACTGCATGGCGCGGGAAATACCGGCGCCAGTCGACATGTGACACCCGGGCATGACGCACCCCGGCACACCTTGCGAGGCCACGTCAAAGAACTGGTGCTCGGGACGCTCCTTACGTTCGGTGGCACGTCGGCCAATTTCATCATTCTCTTTTCCCTGCCGATCATCGCCGTGAAATCGCTGGGCATGTCGCAAGCCGACGCACTACTCGCCGGCATCGTTACCGGTCTAACGGGATTCGCACTAAGCCCGGTAGGCGGATGGGTATCGGACCGGATCGGGCGCAAGCCGGTCATCGCGTTGTCTCGTATCGCCGTCATCGCGCTGGTGATCCCACTGTTTATCTGGCTCAGCCGGTCGCCGTCCGTTTTCTCTCTGCTCGTGGTCGAGGCCATTCTCTCCTCGATTGCTGCCTTCGGCGGAGCCACCGCGATCGGCTATATGACCGAGTTATTTCCCCGCGAGGTTCGAGCGACCGGCATGGCCATCGTATATAGCTGCGGCGTCGCGCTGTCCGGGGCGTTCGCGCAATTAGTCTCGACCTATTTTGTGGGCATCAGCTCAAACATCATGCCCGCGGCTTGGTATGTCGTCATCTGCCTCGCATTGACGTCCGCCACGCTGATTGGGATGAAGGAAACCGGCGGTAAGCAATCGAAGAACACGCTCGACTGATATCTGAAAAATTGATGTCTGAAACACAGATCGGCTTTTAGGCGCTCGAGCTTGCCTGAGTCCATCAATTAATGGAGTTGAAAACATGACCTTTAGCATGATTGCGCGTTGCCCCAAAAGCGGCCGCGTCGGCATTAGTATCGCAACGTATTCGGTCGCGGTAGGGCAATGGTGCGATGGTGTCGACGCCAAGGTGGGTGTCACGATGAGCCAGGCGTTCGTGCGTTACGGCAACAATGCGCTCGCACTGAATCTGCTACGGCAGGGCTTCTCGGCACCTTACGTGGTCGACGCGCTGAAACAAAACGACCCCCACGCCAAGTACCGACAGATTGCCGCCATATCCGCCGATGGTGCGGTCGAATGCTACACCGGCCCGGGCACGAGAGGATGGGCCGGGCACGAGATCGGCGAAGGCTTTGTCGCGATG
>Ga0302227_10002175_pt1 | contig 13794 bp, 20 predicted proteins | sample II_Palsa_N1_1_FD_193525 | JGI IMG/M metagenome (GOLD analysis project Ga0302227, IMG submission 193525) | Peat permafrost microbial communities from Stordalen Mire near Abisko, Sweden - II_Palsa_N1_1 | ecosystem: Environmental > Terrestrial > Soil > Palsa > Peat permafrost | place: Sweden...
GTACGATCTCCTGACAACGGCTGTCTTGCAACAGCTGCACACCTGCCTTGCCAGTATGGGAGAGGACAGCATCGGCCACCCGATTGTCCATGCCATCATCTCCTACGTTGATACGAGGCAGTTCCTCACGGCGCCGCTCCAGGCCCGCTACCTCCCCTCTGTCGGTCGTGCTGCCGACGATGTGGCAACAGCCGACCCCGCGACCAAGAGCGGTCGCTCAACCCTCATGAAACTTTTGAATTGACTGCGTGATTTTTTTTTTTTTTGTTTGTCACCAGCGATGTCGTTGGACAAAATGGTACACTTGGCTTCGTCGGTGCAGAGTACGTAACTGTGCGTCTTGAAACAGAGGGGCGAGAAACGCCGTGCAGGAGGGGACGCAGAGGCAGGGGCGTCCCTGACGTCGTTGGCGGTGGCGGCTGCCAGTGGCACCAAAAGAAAGACCGAGCCGGCAATGGACACGGCGCGGCCAAAGAAACAGAGGCGAGCAAACGAACGCCAGCAAGAACAGAGCGAGGAAGAGGGGAAAGGGCCGGCTGCGCAGGCCAAGGTCGTCCCAAATGACATCAAGGCCGGCTCAACAGCACTCGAACGACTGCAGTTCGACAGCAAATGGCACACGCCACGCGAGCTCAAGGAGCTGAAGCAACGCGAAGGTATAGTGCGTGGCCGACTGGTCGTGCGCAGCTTACGGACTGGGGATTGTAGGCGTTGTGGTACGAGAGGGGCGCTACACAAAGAACGAGGACAAGATCCTGCGCAATGCAGTCAACGACTACCTTGTTGTACGTCGCATGGTGCGAAATAAGTCGCCGGATTGTCTCACGCGATGCTTTTTCTCAGGCAAACCAGGTGGACATGTCCTCACTGCAAAAGTTCCTGTTTAGCAAGGAGAGGCAGGAACAGTTCCGCGAGTTTTGGCTCCAGATCGGCTCGGTGCTGCCTGAGCGGCCGCTGGACTCGATCTACTCGCACTTGCGGCGCATGTTCCATCCGGGCAACCACGTCGGCCCGTTCACTGCGGAGGAGGACGAGCAATTGAAGCAGTAATCGTGACCTTTTTGAGGCGGCCGTAATTTTCGTGTAATGAGCAGATACGTCTTGCAAGAGGGGCGCAGGTGGGAGTCTATCTCGGCCAAAATGGGACGCTTTCCGGGCGCCCTGCGGGACCGCTATCGGTGTGTGTTTGCGTGTTTGTGTTTGCTTATTTCTGAATTGTAATATTAAAAAAAAATACGTTTGGATTTACAGTGAACTGATAGTGGCTGATCCTGCCAAAGGCCGGTGGTCGAGCGAGGAGGACGAGCTGCTGCGCACTGCCGTCAAGTCAATGAGCGCGACCACAGAGAAGGACATTCCGTGGACACAAGTGGCCTCGCTCGTCCCTGGTCGCTCCCATCACCAGTGCCGCACGCACTGGCAGACCGTGCTCAACATGAAGGAGAAGGCTGGCACAAAGAATCCGCCGTGGACCCCTGCTGACAACTATTATTTGGTAGACAGGTACGTTCATTGTGCTCCTTCTTTTGTTTTTTTTTAAAAAGTCCATCAAACTAGGCTTTTACGGCTCAACTATGACGATGAGCAAGAGATCCAGTGGTCCTTTGTCCCCGAGGGTCCCATCGCTGCCCGAGGCACCACACGCTGCCGAGAGCGCTGGGCGTTCCTTAAGAAACACGCCGAGTACACGGGCACGTCCATTCCTGGTACGAACAAAGTTTCTTTTTTTTTTTGATTGTTGCGTTACCGTACAGAGGCCGCTAAGGCCATTCGGACTTTTCTCAGTCGCGACCTGGTGGAAGACTTGTCGGACGGCGACGACTGACCTTAATAAGATGCAATAGCCCCAAAAAACTTTGTCACCATGCTCTCGTTTGTGGACAAAGAACTGAACAAAAAGAAAAACACACAAACCACCCTCGGCTCTCTTTGGTCCAACTGAACGGACCCTGTTTTCTTTGTGGCTCATTTTTCGAGATTGCCTCTGACCAACACAATGTGAAGGGAATCTCAAGACAAATTGGGTGATCTGCCCCGGAGTTCAGCGGGAAAAAGCAAGGGCGATCTCCGTTGGCCCAAGAGCGTGTTCTGATCGTCCGTGTTCCGGTCACAACTTTTTCCTTTTTTGGACATGAAACGGGGGTGAGTATGTCCCGAATCGGATTTTTCGACGTTGTCAGTTTTCCCAGTTTACACACTTTCCAAAGGCCAATGTTGGCGGTTCGGTCTCTTTTTTTTGAGGGATCGGAAGGCGCGCGTTCGCTCGACCAAGTCACTACCTTTGTTTCGCGACGTTTATCGCGGCGTTTATCGCGAGAAAGAAAACCGTTGATAATCCGCATGGAAACAGCTTTATGTCTCAGCCGACGGGCCTTATTTTTCAAGGTTGTTTTCTTCCCAAGTCACAATCCATTTCTCAATATCGCAGCTCGCCGCCGTCGACAAGCGTCAGCACCAGCACCAGCACCAGCACCAGCACCAGCACCGGCACCACCAGCACCACCAGCTTGGGGATTAAAAAAAACAGCAGACGAATGGGAAAGAGAGTACGTGCTGAGTTTTGTTCTCCGTGCCTGTTTTTCCTTTTTCTACGGTGTGGCTCATCCCACGTGCCCCTCTCCCCAATGCCCTTCCTCCTGGGCTCCTGACAGAGCCGGCGAACCAACTGGACCCATGCTCCTTTGACCTGCTGACTTACTCGTCTGTCTTTTTTTGTTTTTCTCGCACCCTGCTCTCATCTTGCTGCAATTGCCATTCCCACCTTAATATCCTTCCGTTCAAGTCCGATCCTGCCGGTCCCCCCTCCTCCCCGTCCCCCACTCGCGGATGACACTGCCATCCCTCTTCCATTTTGAGACAGGAACCCAATTTTTTTTTTTTTTCCCCTTACCAAATGAGCCCCCAGTTTGCTGACCACCGCTGTACCAAATTTCCTTCAGGGGCCGAGCGAGAACAAGCGCCAACGCATCGATCCTCAGCAGATAGAGTACAGGTTCCAACTACTGGTCAACCGAAGCGAAGAAGAAGGGGGTCAAGTCGAGATGGGCGCTGAGGAATGGGTCGGGCGCCAAGAAATTAACGAGCTCGACCACACGCAGCGAGCTGCCCGCCTGCGCGACTTGCAGCTCACGGCCAACACGGTACCCATCCCCACCCATCCTTCCTTATCCTACGGATCTCTAATCAGCAATCGTTACTTTCACAGTGCCCGAATTGCCACGAAGCAATCCACGTTGGAGCCCACAGAGGCACCTGCCCACACTGCCATTGCCAAGTAGGACCTATACCACTTTCAAGTTTCTTCGCGCACGGCCCTAATCGACCCTTCTTAGATCGTTCGCTGCCAGTGCGATAGCGTGCACAACTCGAACGAACGCTGCGCTCTCCTCCTCCCAGCCGAATTCATCGCTTGGCACATTGGCTACTCTCACCTGACGCCGGACCAGGGTGGGCTCTATCGCTGCACAGTATGCGCAATTCAAGGTCTGTTTTTGCAAATTTACTTGAACTGCGCAACAGTGGCAAGGGTGCACGTGGGGCGTCATCAGGAGCGCAAAGTCTGCCACAAAAGTCGACCATCTCGAGAACCACATGTACACACACTACAAAGTCAAATCGCTCTTCTGTCGTACCTGCAACAACTTCTTTGGCACCCCGCAGGTACGATTTCTAACCATTATCGACCCACCTGCAATGTAACCAATGTTGCCTTTTTTTTTTTTTCCTTCGTTGCAGGAGCACAACAAGTGCAAGGGCTCCTGTGGGGAGAAGATCGTGGGCTTTCGCTCCGACTTCAGGCAGCGCAGCAGGAAGCCGACCGCAGCCGCACAACGCCGCGCACAGGAGGAGACCAACCGCATGGCCAATCTCGTCCGCCAGATCCAAGGTGGTGCCTCGATCGAAGACATCGCCGCCAGTGTTCACGACGCGGCGGACTTGCAGCGCATTGTGGAACTCCTCACCTCTGAGAGCTCGTCTTCAGAGTCTATCTCCAACATCTCGGATAACGACAACCAAATTATCGTCTCCTCGAGCTCCAACACCACCGACAATGACGGCAACTCACCCGAGGTAAAAGAAGATGGTTTCTCGTTTACATCTCTAAATCAAAAAAAAAAATTTTTTTTTTTGGCCTTGGTTGAAGACTGACCACCAACTGTACGGCAACGTGCATATGAACGACGTGCCCAACCCTGCAGAGTTTGGTTACTCCAACCTGCAGCAGCAGCAGCAGCACCAGTTTGGGTTCCAAAATTTCACGCCAATGATGGAGCCCGCCTTTGCTCCCACAGTCTTCCAGCCAGACATGCCCTACACGCCCATCAACAGGTTCGTCAACCAGGGGCCGATCAGCGCCGGCCTGAACCGCGTTCAACCCGTCCAGCCGATACTGATGAACAACCTCGCACTGAACCTGCCCGCTCTCGAACAGCCCGGGCTCATTCAAGATGGCTTTTTGCCAAATTCGAGCCCATTTCGTAAATTATGTATTTTCTTACCACTGCGTAATTTGTTAAAACATTTCAGAATACATGGCCCTCAACAACTTCCCTCCTGCCGAGCCTCAGCCTCCTCAAGATTTTCTTGCTGGCGAGCCTCAATTCGACTTTGCCCATAGTGTTCTCGATTCACCCGTCGAAGGAGAGGCCGATCTGTATGCTCCTCCTAGGCCCACGACCCAGCGCAGGTCATTTGCTCGGTCCACCCGCAGCATCAGCACAGTGCCTTCAGTCATTGTGGTACCTATTTTTTAATTTTTTTTAATTTTTTTAAAAAAAAATTGTTTTTTTCCAAAGCCACCAACCCCTCAAATTTTCGCCGCCAGCTCGGCACCCTATGCTCCATCGGCCATGCATCAGCGCTTGTATGCCTTGCCCTCTGCCACGAGCCCATCGCAGAGTGCCGTCCTAGTCGATGGCAGCAGTTTGTCCCCTCGTATGTCTTTTCAAGCACGTTTCTGTTGTTGATCGCTTTTTTTTTTTGGTCGACTTTAGGTGGTGCTGCGTTGCCGTCACCCGTACTGGACAGCGTTGTGTCGCAATTGCAGGGTGTATCCGTGGCGCACCGACCCACCGATCTCAGTAGCGAGGCCAGCACGCCCCGATCCAACTTGTCCAAGCACACTTTCGACGAAATTGAGGATGACATTGTCGACAGCTTGAACGACGAGGACGACAACGATTCAATCAGCCGCGATGACGAGGACGACCTGAGCTCAGTCATGGGTGTCGTGGGATCCGACGAAGGAGGTCCCAAGCCTGTTGTCGTGCAACAAGACCAAGAGCTCGAGGCCACCGACGAGACTAGCACTACAATTCTCTACCTCTCCTCCGTCGCAACCCTCCTCCAACTACGATTCATGCCCCAGGCTAGGCGTATCGACTTTGCTCGTCGTCTGCAGGACGTCAGAACCCTCGTAACCTTCCACTAAATAAATTTTGCTTTTTTGTTCTTTTCTTTTGTTTCCCTGATGAAACCCTTTTCCACCTGCCAACCGCCAAGCATTGATACTCATACCCGTCTCACATTCATCCTTAAAGTGACCTACCCTATAAACCTGTTTGTACGCCTCGAGCTTTTATATGTACAAAAACGATGTGTGTCGAGAAGCCAGAGAGGGTCAGAATGTACAAATTAGTGTCCCTTGTTTGCCATGTAGGAAAGGAAGGCGTTCCAGAAGACGTTCAGGACATTAACATAAACAGGCTGCAGGTTGACCGGCACAAAGGAAAAGTTGATTGCCTGGGCGACGGGCCACAAGACCGAGTCAGCAATGTACGACGGCACAAACACCTAGGATTTTTTTATTTTATTTAAAACCAAGAGATGCATCTTTCTATGTTATGTGTGTACCTCCTTTGTGTGCTCAGTGATGTCGTCAAACTTTTGACCACGCATGAGGCCCGTCCCGTAGAAGAACACAACCAGGTACAGCGGTGAAAACACGAGCTGATCCAGCAGCACCTTTGACAGCACGTGCGTCCTCTGTTTTTTGTGCAGTTTTTTTTTTTTTGTTGTTGTTGTTAGCACAACCACGACCGTTCCCTCCGCATACCTTGCTAAACTCCTTGGGCTTTTTCACCACCGTGTCAGCAGGGATGGGGATTCCCAGTCGTTTAGCCTCTCTGAGGAAGCGGAGGTACTTGACCTAGACAGAGGCAGGTTTAGGGGGCACACAGACAATAGGATAAACAATACATGCTGATTTAGCCGACGGGTCTTCATCATGAAAACGGGCAACTGGTTGAGGTTACCGTACCAGTAGTGATACAGCGGGCCGGCAATGATCGTCCCGTACAGGGCAAAGATACCCGTGCGCTGCCAATCCAGTGGCTGTTCCTTTTTCCGCAAAGGATCCACAACCTGAGCGAGCAAGTCTCCCAACCCTATTTGCGAGTTGGGAGTGGTCAACGGGCCGACTGGGGCAAAAAAAAAAAAAAAGTGAACTACAACGAACGCACCATACATCACGCCCGACGTGATCATTTTGACGGTCAACGGGTACTTGTCCAGCGTGTTGACATACCAGTACACAAGCTTGAGCAGCGGGTTCTGGCCACGGGTCGTGTCAGTCACACGCAGATGACCTCATTTGTCGTGTGCAAAATTTACCGTCGTCTTTGGTGCTGCCTCTGCAACCGCAGTTGCTGCTGCTGCTGCTGTTGCTGCTGTTGCTGTTGCTACTGTCGTCGGGGGTGGGGGTGGCCCCGCGGTCGACGTCCATCTCCGTATGCTCTTGCTGCCCGTGCTGTTGCAGCTCCTGGCCCCTCGTGTCACGAGCATCTGCGTCGTCAGCTGCGTGGTCTGGAGCACTCCGTTTGCCAGCCCCGCCCGAAACGACCTGCAGGTGCTCGTTTTAAATAGACCAAGCAAAGAGAAAGAGCAGGACTGGCGGGCCCTTGTTCATTACCGTCCCAGCAGGCCCAGCATTCTCCTGCGTTTGTCTTGACGAAAGAGAACGTGGCGAGCGACGCCGTGAAAAAAATGCGGCCATATTTCCCATAGTAGCGTCCCCAGCTGGTCTGACCATGTTCTGGCGCAAGCTGGGTCGGCCGCCTTTGGTTGCTGCGGCTGCGGCTGCTGCTGATCGGGCACGATGCCACCGGGCGCCATCGGCAAGTGCGATGGCCGCGGCGATGATGCTGCTGCAATGTCGTCGCCATCTCAGTGCGAGTGCTGGCCCTCTGCAACCACCGCCCGCACCGGTCGCCTTTGCGCCGCCGAGGACGCTGCCGCTGGACCACGAGCGCGAGCGCCTGCGCAAGGCCGTCGAGACGATCCAGTCCAAGGCCGAGGCGCGCATCTACCTCTCCCAGTTTGCCGAGGTCACGTCGCGCAAGTTTGCCATCGTCGCCGTCGAGAGCAAGCTCAGTGAGGACGAGCTGAACGAGCTCGTGTCGGGCCTGTCCATCCTCCACAAGTACGGACTGGTCCCTTTTTTGCTGTACGTAATCTTTTTTTTTTTTTTCCCCCCCTAGATTTGGCCTGTTTCCGGTCGTCGTGCACAGCAACTGCGAGTGGGAGAACGACTACAGGGCCACACCCACAACGTAACCACTGTTCCTATTCGCACAGGCACATACTAAATAAAGGAAATGTAGGGACGTGCCCACGACGCTGCGCCAGATGCACGGCGAAAACATCAAACTGGTCACAGGTGTGGAAAAGCATGGGGGCCGCGCGATGCCCATCCTGTCGGGCGTGTTCTCCAACGTGGACGTGCACGAGTATGCCTCTGAGCTGCCGCCACATATCGACCTGACGCTGATCGAGGCGGCCATCCGACTCGGCCACCTGCCCGTCCTGGGAACGCTCAGCCACGGCAGTGGTACAGAATTAAGTAAAGTACACGACCGCTAAGTTGTATTTTTTCTACAAAAGACGGCAAGGCGATTGTGCTCAATCCGGCGGTGGCCGTTGCACAACTGGCGTCGGTGATGCAGCCGCTCAAGGTGATCTTTGTGCGCAACGAGGGCGGCCTGCTCAAGGCAGAAGGCGCGTTCGTCAACCAGATCAACCTCTCGGACAGCGTGCAGACCCTCTCGGACGTGGTCTCGATGGACAAAAACAGCCAGCACTGGCTCACATACTCTGCCGACCTCCTTCGCAATATGCCCCGCACCTCATCGGCCGTGTGGATCCGCCCGGACGAGCTCATCCACGAGCTCTTCACGCATGTCGGCTCAGAAACGGGCACTCTCATTCGCCGCGGCACCCCCGTCAGCTGTTACCGCAGCCTCAAGTCGCTTGACCTCGGTCGCCTCAAGGTATCGTAGTACTTTTTTCAAATAGTACATTTACACGCAAACAAAGGAAACGCTCGAGGCATCGTTTGGCAAGGAGCTCGTGGGCGACTACTTTGACATCATCGCGCCCAAAAACTACTGGGTGTATATCGCTGGCGACTACGAAGGTATCGATTTTGGCCACTATGTGCGTTTTTTTCAATCGGTGCTCCCCTTGTAGGTCTGGCAGTGATCTACTTGCACGCGGGCGTGCCCTACTTGTGCAAGTTCTCGGTGCATCCCAAGGCGCAGGGCACGGGAATCGCCGACATCCTGTGGCAGACGATCCGCCGCGACCACGCCGACCTCTTTTGGCGGTCGCGCGCCGACAACAACATCAACAACTGGTACTTTCAGCGCGCGCACGGCAACTGCCGCGTCGATCGCTGGAAGGTCTTCTGGTACGGCCTCCGCGGATTCGACATGATGCAGTTTTACAAGGACTCGTGTGGTTCCCTCCCGGCCACGTTCCACCAGAAGCTGCCTTCCACCTTTAGCTAGAAAAGAAGGGGAAACTTGAAAAAACTGTACATCTCGAATTTGAAGCATCACTGAAAAAAAAAACAAGGCCGGCGATGATCTTCAACCTGTACATCTTTGACCGGCACTGCGAGTGCATCTACTACACCGAGTGGAACCGGAGGCGCAAGGTAAGCGACACGACGTCAGCAGGGATGCGTCTAGACTAAGCCAACACCAACAGCCGCAAATGAGCGAGGACGAGGAGAAGAAGCTCGTGTTTGGCATGCTGCACTCGCTCAAGGGCCTGTGCGAGAAGTTTTCGCTGTCGGGCCAAACGTACGTGGCACCGACAGATGGATGGCACCTAACACTAGGAGAGAAAACAAACACAACGATAGAACTGAAAACATGATTGCGTACAAGACGAGCGTGTACAAGCTGCACTATTACGAGACGGCGTCAGGGCTGCGGTTCATCCTCAACACAGACCCCAACGTCGGCAGCATGAAGGAGATGCTCAAACAGATATACTCGCAGATCTACGTCGAGTTTGTCGTGCGCAACCCGCTCGCGCGCCTCGAGGACAAGATTGACAACGAGGCGTTTGTCAAGGCGCTCGATCGCTACATTCGCAACCTTGCCGTGTTCAACTAACGGATCAGTCTACTTTTTTTTTTTTTTCCCCCTACTTGCGCGCGTTGTGATCGCTCTCTTCCTCTCTCTCGAATGTAGCATACACGTTTCTTTTTTTTTTGTAATATTATTTTTTTTTGTATTGGGAAGTTTACATCACACGCCTCGAAGTTGGGGGGGTAATCTGAGTCTTTACTTGGACGGGGCAGCAACGGCGGCCTCCTTCTGGGAAGAGAGACGGCGCTTCTTGGCAAGCAGGTGGCGCTTGTCACGGAGCTCCTTGGTGCGGTGGGCGAGGAGCTTGGCATACTCGGCGGCAGCCTCCTTGTTCTGCTCAGCCTTGCGGCGCTTCTCGGCGAGGTGCGAGCGCTTGTGTTGGAGGACACGGGGGGTGACAAGGCGCTGGATCTTGGGGGCCTTGGTGTGGGCCTGCGAGCAGCAGAAGAAAAAAAATTAATTTAAAAAAAGACAGTTATTTATGATACCTTCTTGCCCTCCTTCTTGCTGGGGACCTCGCGACGGATGACGTACTTGCGGACATCGTCCTCTTTGCTCAAGTTCTGCAGTGCAAATAAACCAAAAGTCGTCAGCAAATGAAGAAGATAAAAAAAAAAGGCACAGAAAGGGATGAGAGGAAACAGAATCAGAATTTGTGGTACCATGTATTATCTACACTATTGTTCAGACAGGGATAACATTTTGACATTGAAATTCATCAGGTTGTGTTTCGTTTCGTTGGCGCGAGAAAGAAGAAAAGAAGAAAAGAGCAAATCCCCCCGGAAAAAAAAAAGACAATTTATACGTACAAAGAGCTTGCGGATCTTCGAGGCACGCTTCGGGCCAAGGCGGAGAGGCTTGGTGGCATCAGTGAGGCCGGCAATCTCGTTGTCGCCCTTCTTGACAACGACGAGCGAGATAACCGACATGTCGGGGCCGAGAATGCAGCCACGGACCTAAAAAAATACAACGAGCGTGTTAGCCTTTTTTTTTCCCTCCTGCCAATGCTCCGCTTTCGCAGCCGCTGCTGTCGTACCGACTTGCGCTTGCGCTCACCAGCACGGCGGGGGCGGTAGCACGAGTGGCCCTTGCTGAAGAGGAGCTGGACACGCTGGGCAGTGAGGATACCCTGCTTCATGGGGAAACCCTGCTTGTCGTTGCCACCGGTGACCTTGAAGATGTAGCCCTTGAACTCCTCGCCGATGCTGTCACCAGCAACCTCGTTGGAGATGCGCTTGTCCATGAGGACGGCGCTGCAGGCGGAAGAGGTAAATTAAATTAGCCTGCTGTTTTGTAAAGAACGGTGCGTACATCTTGCGCTCATCGTCGATATCGACCAGCTTCTGCGTGCCCGTTGCCGGGTTAGCAATGTTGAGCTGTTGGTTTTGAACGGACGGGGGGGTTAGTGCACCGTTTGTAAAATTTAACAAGTCCGAGCCTCAGTCCCAACCCCCAATCCTATCCCAATCCGCATCCATCCCACTATCCAATCCTCCTGTTCTCGCGGCCCACCTCACTGCGCCTCTTCCTCCTCCCTCTTGTTCCCCTCGTCCCCCACGCCAACCCGCCCCCCACCCACACTGTGGTTAAGGCGAGGGCCGACCCTCAGCTCTCTGGGCTCGTCGTACCTTGACACCCATTGTGTAATGAAAAAGAGACCGGTCACAGTCTTGGTAACTAATGTTTCAAGCGAGCAGGCGGCAAGAATTACGTCATGGGCAAAGGACACATTCAACGGGGTGCCTCTGCTGCGGCGGGGGGCGGGGGGCGTCACAGGGACCACCACGGCAAGGACCACCACCACCACCACCAGGACCAGCAGCAGCCGCATCCGCACTGGCGTCAATCGAAAAATACGGTCACGGTCGATTCTTCGTCTGACGAGGAGGACGATGCGGCGGAGGACGAGGAGGACGAGGACGCAGAGGGCGATGGCGGCCACTCTCACAAGCACGACCGGCATGCGCTGTACGAGAAGTCGGTGCAATCTGCCGCCAACGAGGTGCGCTACCTGGAGAAATTCTACCTCGAGACCAACGCCACTGTCGAGGGCCCGACGCCCAAACCGCTGGTCCTGCGCGAGGATTTCTGTGGCACGGCGCTCCTGAGCCACGAGTGGGTCACACGCGACGTCGAGCGAGACGCACATGGTGTCGACATTGACGGCGAGGTGATCGACTGGGCAATCAAGCACCGCGACGGCTCCGATCGGCTCCGATTGTACAAGGCCGACGTCCTCCACGTGCCTGAAAAGCTGCCTCTGGCCGACATCCTGTGCGCGTTCAACTTTTCGATCAAGTAGGCCAAGTGTCACGAACACACACACGCGTGAATATTAACCTGTTGTTCCAGCTTTCTACACACGCGCCAACACCTCTTGGAATACTTCAAACTGTGCGCCGAAAATATCGAGCCCACGCGCGGGATCTTTGTTCTCGACTACATGGACGGGTGGGCTTCGTGGCAGCCGTTCAAGCATGCTCGCAAGGTGGAGAACTTTCGTGTATGTCTTGTCGTTTTGGTTTGCACTCTTAGTAAAAAAAAAATTTTTTTTTTTTTTACTTGCTGGCAGTGCACGTTTGAGCAAGCGTCCTACAACCCAGTCACATCCAAGGCGCTCTGCCACCTCCACTTCAAGTTCAGGGACGGCAGCGTGTTCAAAAAGGCGTTCACCTACGACTGGCGCCGCTGGCATCTGCCAGAGATCATCGACGTCATGCAGGTGGTCAACTTGTTTTTGGACTCTTGTCTTCTTCTTATTATTCTTCCTTGCCATCATTAGGAAGCAGGGTTCACCAAGCCACACGTGTACGCTGCCGAGCGTGACCACGACAGCGGCTCCTTCCAACGGCAATACGAGCGCATCCAGCTCGGTTCATTTGCAAACTCGGAGGACTGGACGGCGTACGTGATTGCACATCTCCCTCGCAAGAAGGCCTCTTCCTCCTCGACATCCCTCTGATAATACAACCAGACTCTCTCTTTAATGCTCGCTCCGAGTTCTCAATGTTCCCGCAGCAGAGATACATGTCCTTCATAAACTATCTGATTCGAATTGAAACGTTCTCGTTGTCCGCAGAAGGCCTGGACCCCTCGGTGTCGTACCAGGCGCACCGCGATCGGTATTTTCGACCTGGCAAACTCGGTCCGCGGCAATCATCTTGGGTGCATCACTTCTCAAAATGTCTGTGGCTGCGCATTATAACGCCGTCGAGGTAATGCCTCGTTGCTGGCGCCTGTCCCTAACGACGCGTGCTCAGAGGACGATCGAGTCGCGAAACCAGTCGCCCATCCTGCAGATGCGCAATCTCAACAACTGGATCAAGAGTGTGCTGTTGAACCTGGTACGTCGACAAGAGAATGCGGTTGTGTGTTTTCTTGAACGCACATGCTTGCAGTACATCAAGCGCGGACACCGCGTGTTTGATCTGTGCTGCGGAAAGGGAGGCGACTTGCAAAAGTTCACACGGATGGGCGTGAGCCTGGTCTTTGGCGCAGGTTTTTTTTTTTTTTTTTTTTTTTGTTATACTTTGCAACGGTTCCCTCATTACCTTACATAAAAAAAAACAGACATTGCCGATGGGTCCATCCAGGAGGCGCGATCGCGCTACGAGGGCGCGTTCAAGCGAAACAATCCGTCGCAGAGGACGATGGAGGGTATCTTTGTCGTGGCCGATTGCTGCTCGGTCGACTTGGCCAAAGAAGAACAGTTCCCGCCTGGTGTGCTCTTTGACATTGTCAGCTGCCAGTTTGCCTTCCACTACTGCTTTGAGAGCGAGGCAAAGGCGCGAATGATGCTGCACAATGCATCCGCGAGGCTGCAAAGGGACGGGTATTTTATCGGAACGCTGCCCAACTCGAGTCGCCTTGTGTACGCAAACGTACTTTCTTTTTTTCTTCCGCCATCGTAACGACGTACCCTTCCATTCAAATAAGCAAACGCCTCAGGGAATCGGACGGACTCTCGTTTGGCAACTCGATTTACAAAGTCACGTTTGAGGAAAAGCCGGTATGGACTTCATACGGAAAAGCGTGCTAATTTTTATTTCTTTCCGCAGGAGACGCCACCAGTGTTTGGCTTCAAGTACCTCTTCCACTTGGAGGACGCGATCTACGACCTCCACGAGTACGTCACACACATTCCCGACCTCCAGCGACTCGCCAAGGAGTACAACCTCGAGCTCGAGCTCTGCCAACCTTTCCACGAGTTTTTCACAGAGCACCGACACCGGTTTGAGGACCTCTTCAACAAGATCCACGTGTTTAACAGCGAGGGGAAAATCTCGGCAGATGAGTGGGAGGCTGCCGGGCTCTACGTCGTATTTGCCTTCAGAAAAACATGAATGACTGGATCTTGAAATCTGTACATTTTTTTCATTTTTTTCTTTATTTTTTTTTTTTTTTTTTTTTGGAACGC
>Ga0302227_10002177_pt1 | contig 13792 bp, 17 predicted proteins | sample II_Palsa_N1_1_FD_193525 | JGI IMG/M metagenome (GOLD analysis project Ga0302227, IMG submission 193525) | Peat permafrost microbial communities from Stordalen Mire near Abisko, Sweden - II_Palsa_N1_1 | ecosystem: Environmental > Terrestrial > Soil > Palsa > Peat permafrost | place: Sweden...
TATGAAGAAGATGAATTAGCATTCTTTTTCCATTAAGGTAAGTTGAAATGGAAGGGAGGGAGGAATGGAGTTTTGGTGTCCCCACCACGTGATTTGCTGCGCTTTGCCCCTCTATCTACATCAAACTTTTATCAGATGTAATCAGTAGCATTTCTTGCTATGAATTCTAAGTCACTATGTGTTTCAAACTTGCTAAAGTACGAGCCAATCTCAAGAAATGGTATTGGTGCTCGCGATTCTTCCTCCGCTTACAAGAGTCCAATTCTGTCACGTGATCTGGGGTCACTTACTCTTCGGCGGAGAAAAAAGTGGCCGATTTTGGCACCTCAAACACCATCACAACATCAGTATTTACCTTCTTACTAAATCGAACTAAAAAGTTTTTTGTGACTTAATACTACTCGTGTAAGATTGAACTCCCTTTTATTTCTTTAGTAACCTCCTATTCTCTTAAGAACATTTGTTGAAGAAGGTAGTTTTGGTGTTCGCGCAGGGGCCAATTTCGGCCAGTTTTTTCTCCGCTGAAGAGCACTTAACGCTAAACTTTTTGAGAACATGGATTTTTTGACTCATAACATTGAGGATTCGCGACAACACCTCTCGAAAACAGAGCAAGAGGTCAACCCGAATCCTCCATGCTCATTAACCGTCCACTCACCTTTCGAATCAACTACTCTACTATTCGAGCACACAAAGCCCTGTTCTGTCCTCCGATTGCCTCGGAGAAGCGTGCCCTGTGCGTCGCCAGAGAGCACTACATAACGAAGCGGCAGGAACGTCGTCTATCCTTTACACGAATCCTCGATTCCTCCGTGGCAGACGAGCAGAGAGAAACAAGTATGGAGGAGGATCAGAAGAATGCGAGGGAACAAGAGAAGGAGCGGAAGAAGGCTGAGAAGTTGAAGAAGCTTGAGGACAAGAAGTCAAAAAAGTCGACTACAACACCAGTTGCTGTGCGGGAGAAGTCAAACACCAAAGCGACTTTACAGAAGCCGACATACGTCGACGCTACCCCCGAAGGAGAAAAGAAGATGCAAGGCGCGCTGGATAACGAAGGGCTTAAGGCGTACGATCCTACGGTGGTGGAGGCGGCACATTATGCGTGGTGGGAAAAGATGGGCTTCTTCAGACCAGAATTCGGCGCAGACGAGAAGACGAAGCTAGCGGAATCTTTTGTGATCATTGAGCCGCCGCCGAACGTCACCGGGCTTCTTCACATGGGCCATGCTTTGAGTGGTACTTTACAGGACATTATGATTCGATAGTACGATGGTTTGTCCCTTTTCTTGTACGTCAGCTGCTAACAATGAGTTAGCAATCGCATGCGTGGAAAGACTGCACTTTGGGTACCGGGCTGCGACCATGCTGGTATTTCTACACAAACCGTGGTCGAGAAGATGCTCTGGCGCACTGAGAAGAAGACACGCCACGACCTCGGAAGAGAGAAGTTTCTCGAAACCGCTATGGAGTGGAAGGAAGTGTATGATATGCAATCCACCCTGATTTGGCACACAAGCGCTAACGAGTCGCTTCAAGCTATCACAAGAAGATTAGTACTACAAAACGACGCTTAGGCTTGTCTGTTGATTGGAACCGTGAGGCTTTCACAATGGACGCACCTCGACGCGAAGCTGTATCGGAAGCTTTCATCAGGCTTTACGAGGATGGCACAATCTACCGCGCAAATCGCATTGTGAACTGGGACGTTCAACTCCGTACGGCCGTCTCAAACCTTGAAGTCGAGAACCTCGAATTGAAAGGCCGCACGAAGCTCTCTGTACCAGGCTATGAGAGAAAGATCGACTTTGGTGTGATGACTTATTTCCAGTACGAGATTGATGGTAGTGACGAGAGACTCGAGATTGCAACTACTCGTCCAGAAACTCTTTTAGGAGATTCCGGAGTAGCAGTCAATCCAAATGATGATCGATATCGTCATCTTATTGGAAAGAATGCTCGACATCCATTTATCGCAGATAGGCTTCTCCCAATTGTTGCCGATGAGCATGTTGACCGTGAATTCGGTACCGGAGTTGTCAAGATCACGCCCGCACACGACCAAAACGATTTCAATATTGGGAGACGCCACGATCTTCAATTCATCAACATTTTCAACGATGATGGTACGCTAAATAGTAATACTGGCTCATTCCAAGGCCAGAAACGCTACGAGGCACGGTACAATGTTGTAGCGGAGCTAAAGGCCAAAGGATTGTTCATTAAGGAAGAAGACAACCCGATGGTCCTCAAGCTTTCAGAGAGATCGAAAGATGTGATTGAACCGCTCATGAAGCCTCAATGGTGGATGAAGATGAGGGAGCTGGCGGATAAGGCTATCGAGGTGGTCAAAAACGGCGAAATTACCATTTTCCCTGCATCGGAGGAGAAGAAGTACTTCCGCTGGATGGAAGGTATTGATGACTGGTGTCTATCAAGACAATTGTGGTGGGGCCACAGAGTGCCAGCTTATGTAAGTCTATCCATTTCCTTTCATATCTTTCTTTTTCGGATTAGACAGCTTCGGAATCAAACATTCGACCGCCCGTTCATTACCACCGATTTGGGCGGTACCACGAATACCTGTCTGAACCACCAACGGTGAGTAATTCTTGCGAGTCAACCACTAATTTCATCGAAATGAAAAGTACGTAGTCATGAACGATAACCCATCTGCATTTGGCAGTGACGATTCCTTGTGGGTTTCCGGCCGTGATGAAGTCGACGCACGAAAGAAAGCGGAAATAAAATTTCCAAATAGAAGTTTCACCCTGGAGCAAGATCCCGATGTTTTCGACACCTGGTTCTCTTCAGGTCTGTGGCCCTTCTCCACACTCGGCTGGCCACAACAGACCAACGACCTGGCAAACTTTTATCCGACCTCCGTACTTATGACTGCCTGGGACATATTATTTTTCTGGGTTGCGCGTATGATCGTGCTCGGTATCAAGCTCAATGGTGCCGTCCCGTTCCGCGAAGTCTACTGTCATCCGATCATTCGAGATAGCGAGGGAAGAAAGATGTCCAAGTCTTTAGGAAATGTCATCGACCCGCTAGATGTTATTCAAGGCATTTCTTTGGATGCACTGCACGAGAAGCTCAAGCAAGGAAACCTGGATCCCAAAGAGCTGCAGCGAGCTACCAAGTACCAGAAATCCGCATTTCCGGACGGCATTCCACAGTGTGGAACTGACGCTCTTCGCTTTTCTCTTGCCGCGTACAGCACTGGAGGTAGTACCCATCATCGACGGATTTCGGCTTCTGCTGACGATTTAAAGTTACGGACGTCGATTTTGATATCAAGGTCATATTTGGCTGGCGCAAATTCTGCAACAAGATCTACCAAGCAGCTCGGTATGTGATTGGATCGCTCAAGACTGATTTCGTGCCAAATTCGACCTCGACGACAACCGGCAAGGAGTCTCTGGCTGAGAAGTGGATATTGCACAAAATGACCAACACGGCTAAAGCCATGAATGACGCACTTGAGAAGAGAGAATTCGGCCGTTGCACGACTATATTGCACCAGTACTGGCTGCACGATCTTTGTGACACGTATATCGTGTGTTGCCCTTCCAACCTCTTAATCGAAATCACTGACTGATCGAATATAGGAGCAATCCAAATATCTACTTAGCAGCGGCAATTCGAGTGAGCACCGCTCAGCTCAAGATACTTTGTATACCGCTCTCGACGCTGCTTTGACTCTGACCCACCCATTCATGCCATTTTTAACAGAGGAGCTCTGGCAGCGAATCCCCAGGAGACAAGGAGATTCGACGCAAACAGTCAGTTTAGCCCAGTACCCGGTCTACGACGACAGCATGAACGATGCTACAGCCGAAGCGAACTACGAGTTGATTCTGGATGTGTGCCGAGCCAATCGATCTCTTATCGCTGCATACCCAACAGGTGCTGGAGCTCAGCTGTACTGTCAATTGTATGATGACTCAAACTTCGCTGTCGCAAAAGAGCATCTTGGTAGTATACGATCTTTGTCAGGAAAGGGAATCGGGACCATTGATCTATTGTCCAAGGAGCAAGAGAAGCCTGTGGGCTGCATTGCCTACAATGTGGGCAGCAAGGCAGCAGTCTTTTTACTCGTACAAGGCCGTATGGATTTGGATCTAGAGATCAGTAAGGCTACTATGAAGCTCAACAAGTGCAATGAAGGATTCCGAAGGTCTCAGAAGCTATTGGAAGACGCGGAATTCTTGAGAAAGGTGGATGAAAAGGTTGTAAACGCGGAAAGGGCAAGGCTGGCGGATTACGAGGCCGACATCCGGAGCACGACCGACACAATCAATCAGTTCCAGCACTTGAGACTTAGGTAATCACTGTTGAGGCTGTGATTGCACTCAAAGTTTCTAGATCTAGCTCACGTATATGATAACCTAAAATTTCTACCTCATCGACCAAACAGAGAGGTTTTTACTTCCGTTTTGTCACCCGACATGGAAATCCATCAGCCGGATGAGCAGCTGCTCTGAAAACATGATATGCTCTCTCACCCTTCACAGTCTTCAACCCTTTCCTCGGGTGCAATTCATCCCACTCATCATAAGCAGCACAAACATCAAACTCTCTGACAGTCATCGCCAACACTGTCTTGATGTCTTGCATTACCAGCGTCTGACCAATGCAATTTCGAGGTCCGAACTCGAATGGTCTCCAAGCTCCTTTGATCGGGTACAAAGGATGTTCAGGCCCAACAAGCCACCGTTCTGGAATGAAGGATTCAGGTTCTATCCAATAGTTTGGGTTGATGTGAAGAGCGCTGTGCATGATCAATATTGTTGTTCCCTCTGTTGGAAAGCGATTCCCATTGGGATCTTGGAGAACCGCTCCTGGGAGGCCTGTTCGGACGGCAGCAGCAGCTGGAAACAAACGCATCGTTTCCTTCAGAACTGCTGTGGTGTACGGCAGCATGTTGATCTTCTGCGGCTGGTCAAGCAGTTGAGCTGCAACTGTTGAGGGATCAGTCCCAAAAACTTCATCGTGCTCCGCTCGGATCGTTGCCATGGCTTCTGGATGCTTTGAGAGGAGATGGTAGCAGTATTCGATCGTGGATGCCGTTGAATCGTGCCCCACAAAGAGAAAACCTCGTATCTGGATTGTTGCCCATTTTTTGTATGCTGCATCCATTCGACTTGCGGTTTTCGCCTCGAGGTTTTCACTCATGTAGTTGTCGAGAACCATGTCCATGATTGAATGAGGGGGGCTGTCTCCACTCTTCTGACGTTCTACGAACCGCTTGTCGAGTTCTTTTGAAATATAGTTGTCCATCTGCCGGCTGTTATACCATTGGATTATAGGTCGAGCTGGGTTCCATCTTTTGAAGATATTCAGCTCGCCATCCGCGATCTGCCATCGAACCTGACTTCTCATGGCATAAGCCAATTGATTGTATTGTTTCTGAGAGTGCAGTCGAGAGCCTAGTGTAACGGCACCAATGACATCCATCATGAAAAAGCCAAGAAGATCGTCCAAGAGGAAGATGTCTCCCTTGGCAGCATGATCCTGGAAGATTTCTACCAAGTCGGCGGTTTCTCTCACGATGCGATCTGTTTGGCTCAAGATGTAGTTTGCGCTAAAACCAGGTTTGAAGATATCATGTGTTCGTTTCCACTCTGCTCCGTTAAGCGTGAACATAGTGCAGCTCCCGCCTGCGAGAGGGCGGAAGAATCTGTCCAAATCAAACGGCAATGGTAGGTCGAGCTCTTGCGTGGCTTGTATGGCCAGAGTCGGGGACGATATCACCAAAAATGGGATGCTGAATGGCCAGCTGCAGGTTCGGTGTCAATGCTTACTCTCAGCGATCACCTTGAGGAGAAACCTTGAGGCACATACAGGTCCAAGTAGAAGGCAGAATCCCACTTATTAAAGCTCTTAGACAGCTCAGTTATGAAGTAGTTTTGATGTGCATTGCTTGGAAACCGCTTCAGGAGAGGCAATAGTGCAAGCATGTTGCCTGTGACGATGTTCCAAGACGGCATGGGCTTCCAGAAGTCAGATACATCAGGCCCGGGGAGGATGTAACAGTACCAATCCTTGCCGTTGCAGCTTGTAGAACAGGCGTCTCGAGTTCCATCCTTTAGTGACAACATACGTTAAGCAGGTAAATAGAAGCGCAAGAGCAACCTGCCAATAGGCAAGGAGGAAATCTGGTGCCATGAAGCGTGACCTGTGGTTGACGGCGTACACACCCCCAAAACAGTAAATCATGCAGGACTCGATCAGAAAAGATGATCTGATCGTGGAGCAAGACAAGGCCACGAATTTGCATAAAGTTCGGGTTGCTCAATGTTTGTGAAGGAGAGGACAGAAAGTGCGGTCAATCGCGGTGTGCGCATCCTCTGGCCGGCCACCATTTCAGCCACCAAAGACCAGCCACTTGGTTTGCGCCTTGTACCAGGATATTTCTCTAGAGGAGTAATCAAAATGGCAGGAACAAAGGATAGAAGCTCCTCAAATAGAAAGATATGAACGAATGCTGGGACAAACTATTTGCTTTGTTATTTTAAGCACCAACTGGAGAAGAATGGACAGCCAAAGGGGCTGCATTGTCTGTGGCCTTGCACAAATTATGCAACGCCAGCTTTCATCAGTTAATTCGTACAAGCTCTCCAACTTATTCTTGTCTGTTTGGACCGCTAAACAGAATGATTACCTATGCTTTAAGGAGTTCTCACCTGATCCAAAAATATCAAGGACTCAGTTCTTTCGTGATTATTACCGGTCGTGTATTGGCGATCGGAAACCTCGGTGCTGAGAATAGAAACCAGGGCCATTACAGTAAACGAGAACAAATCCGAACTTGCGAAAACTTGCTGGCTGCCCGGTGTCGCCTCTTGATGCCCTCCCTAATCTCCATTGGTGCGGTTTGAGGTGATCTATGGTCTCCTGACTGACGAAGCCTCGTAGCTTCAGCCACACTTCGATCTACGTGCACCGCCACAGCAGACGTATTCCCACTTAGTGAAGCAGTTTCATGGAAAAACCGGGAGTCGTGATCGAATCAAAGGCATGTTGATGCGATCTAGGTGCCACTAATGGGTAGTGACGCAGAGGGGAGGGGAGGCTGGAGCAACTGCAAATCCTGGCACCACAAGCGCAGGGGCGGATTGCTGCTTGGCCAAGAGCAATGACGTGGGTTTTGGAGGAGGAAGGCAAGCTTTAAATAAAGCTTCGGTTTCCGGCACTGTGCACTCTTCATTACTCAAAATACCTCTGTCAATCACCTCCAGTCTCGAAAACAGCCTCCTAAGCAATTCGTATTACTGCAATCCTCAGTTTCTTCACTCAATAACTCATCTACAATGGCTTTCGAAGCAAGGTAAGACAATTGCAGTGTCGGATTACGTCGGCAGCACTGTCAAAGCAGCTCTTTCACCAGCAGAAACTGACGATCATCTAGCGACATTTGCAAGATCATTCTTGCCATCTTCCTTCCTCCTCTTGGTGTCTTCCTGGAGGTACGAGAAGTCCTTCCCTTTGCGCATTGGATTTAACTAACAACTTCCAGCGTGGTTGCGGTGCTGACCTCCTCATCAACATCCTCTTGACAATTCTTGGTTACATTCCCGGAATCATTCATGCTCTGTACGTACTCCCTTTTCTGTTGTGTTGTTGTCAACAAAGCATATTTATACGTCACATCCGAGACAGCAACGAACATCATGCTGCCCCGGAATGATGCTAACAACTTACAGGTACATCATCTTGAAGTACTAAGCCAACAACGATGCCATTTTCTCGAATCCCGAATTAATTCCCCTCTGGCGATGCCCGATTCCCAAAACCATCGTCGATTTTTACCTGTCCATCAAAGTCCATTCTGGCGTTTAGCGCAGCATCATCTTCCACAGAAATTCTTGGCACGGCATGTTCGGCTTCTAGGACGCCCTCAGCACTCGACTAATGCCTTGGTTGGCTGCATGCTGGCGTGCGGGCTTGAACGGGAACATGGTTACATGGGTTATCTGCGGGCTTGATTGCGTAATAAGAGGATTCCTGGAATTCTCGCATGTTTTCTCTCATCAGGCGTCTCATTTCTGGCCTGCAGCTCTACGGACTGCAGTTTCTGTTAGATTAGACGGCCTTGTACATGATAATTAATTAAATGAGGAGACTTACGATACCCAGACAAACAATCCCAAGCCGAACTGGTGTAACTGTTCATTGTGTAGGTGCCTGCAGAAGTATCCTGTGATCACGCTGTGTTCATGCTGGTGTCCATATGGCTATGGGTTCATTTCAGATTCTGTAACCTCTTATTAAACATTCGAATGTACCGGGAGCAAAGCATTACTTCCCCTTGAGCAGTAACTGTACGGAGTACGGACGGATGCCACTGTGAAATGGGAGAGGCTTATCTGAGTAGATCACGTGATAAATACTCCACATGACCCGAATAACGGCTCGAAAGGACAGGGCAAGACAAGAAACTATGGAAAAGGTTATCTTGCATTTTTCTTGCAGCCATTCTACGCAACTTAAGTGTTTCTCTCTCTTTGTCCACTTCACTTGCAGCGTGTAGTCACGTGAAACTTAAAGCCACTAACTACAAGCGAGCACGAAGTCTTGGCACCACACAACAGAAATTCCTCGCCAATTTTTGTACCCGAAAAATCAACGACTTCCACATCAATCCCATCTCAATCATCGACGGCGCAGGATTCCACCTCTTTGCGACCACTTCCGAATACACAATGGCACCATCAACAGTATGTACATGAAATTGCTTTGCTGTTGGCCCGCCTCTTGCGAGGTTGCGGTGTGATACAGTAGGCTAAGATCATTGTTTTGTAGAAATCCGCCAAGGGCAAGCAGGCCAAGGTCACCAAGAAGGTACGTTGCTCCTCTCCTCTACCGCGAAACCTTTCCCTACTTCTCATAGAATATGAGTAGAGGAAGTGTGCAAGAGAATTGGCGCTGACGAAAAGGAAAGTTCATCATCAACGCTTCGCAACCCGCCAGCGACAAGATCTTCGACGTCTCCGCCTTCGAGAAGTTCCTTCAAGACAAGATCAAGGTTGACGGCCGTGTCGGGAACCTCGGTGATATCGTGCAGATCAAGAATCTTGGCGATGGAAAGATTGAGGTTACCGCACACACCCAGTTCTCTGGACGATACCTCAAGTACTTGTGAGTACATCTACGTCTACTCCCGGTCCGGGGAGGCACAACGGGATTATGGCTGAAATTTTGGGATTAGGACAAAGAAGTTCCTCAAGAAGCAACAGTTGAGAGATTGGCTCCGTGTCGTATCGACGTCCAAGGGTGTCTACGAGCTCCGCTTCTTCAACGTTGTCAACGATGCCGATGAGGAGGATGATGAGTAGGGGGTTGACTGAGCTGGACGTTATGACGAATATTAGATGAGGATATAGAGCATAGATAGCTTGTGAATATCGAGCTGCTTCTGTTCCCGTCACATAATGTCATCACCCGGAACCACACCTTGACCAAGCTTTCTTAAACCCAGTGCCACACAGTTCAAAGGTAGGTGTTTCAGCTTGAAGTGAGGCTGGAGCTGGAAGTGAGATTGGTCTATTCTATTTCTATATTAATACAATGTTGTACATCGACTTGTACAGAAGGGTGGGATCCATTCCAAGACGCCAGCCCTAATTCCCACTCTATACTCTATGGCAAAGCCCTCATAACGCCTTCAAATGCAACCAAAGCCATGGCATTTGCCGGAAACGCTCTCAAGAAGCACGGAAGAAAGCCTCTCCAATAGCCTCTCCACCCATTCTCAGCATAAACCGTTCTCGCAGCGGTAATCCAGTTAGGAAACCTTCTCACTCCATCATTGAGCCCGCCAGCCAATGGGTCCGTCATTATCCTCTGCTTCACAACATCACTCGGGTAGCTCGTCATCCAAAATACCTGCGCACTCAGCCCTCCTGCCCAAAAGTTCACAGCCGGTGTGCTCAACTGAGTCTTCTCGCTCAAAAGTCTCGTAAAAACATCATAACTCCCCCACCAGAAGAAGAAAAAGCTTCTAAATAATAACGTGGCTGAAAGGCCATGATATACTCCAGGAAGACCGTGATATTTGTAGATCTTTGACACGCAGTCAATGGGTCCTTTATACAGTCTCTCGGACTTTTTGGACGAGTATTGAATCTGTAGTCGTGCTTTGATGTGTTCGACTGGTGCTGCGATGAAAGATACGGTGGCCCCGGCCATTACACCTGCCATTGCATGCCCAATTGTAGGCAATTTATGGAGTTTGGGGTCAGGGAGGGGCAGATCCCGTTGTGCGAGCGCGGAGGGGGAGGCGGCCATGCGGTTGGGATTAAAAAGGGTTTGGTGGAGGATTCGGCGGTAGAACGTGAGGGACCCGAGCATAATACTGTCCATAAACATCCATCCTACAAGTGGAGGAGTAGCTCCTTTGTATAGTCCCGCTACACCCTCTTTCCGTACCGTTTGTAGGAGACATTGAAGGGGGCCGGAGAAGCGTTTTGAGTCGGAGGTCTGCAGGCGAACCTTTATTGTATCGAATGGATGCCCAACTTTTTTTATGAGTTAGCCATGTCCGTACCTTCTTGCATGTCTGCCAATTTCTTATCCAACTTGAATCTTGTCTGAGAACCGTCCCAGCCTTGATCTGGAGGGCGCGGGTGGGTGTTGAACATACCGGAGAGCTTTGCAATACCCGAGAACACGCCCGCCACAAACCCCTTGTAATTGCTATGGCTCTCCTTCTTCTCCGTCATCGTGTCTCCCTCATGTTGATGGTTTGAACTTGATCATTGAGGTAGATGGGGTGAGCTTGGAAATAGAGAAGATACCTAGTGACCAATCAGGACCTTGTCACTAAGATGCACTAGCAGTGCATTTTCACGTGCTGTCAGCCTCGTCCCACTTTCCCTCTTCCGTTCTTCAAGTATCCTTCAAATCCGAAGGTTGGCCGCATAGCCTTTGACATCGTCTTTTGAACCTTTCCTTGCCTTGAAAATTCATTGCCTTCTCAGGCTTTCACCGCAAGAATTACATCAAAATCAAAAAGTTTTTGGTAAGAGCAGCTCCTCCTAGTTGGCAAATGAGGAGTCCTATAGCAAAGATAAGCGTCCATCTATTACAGACCTTTCTTTCTTCAAGCCAAGCCAAAACAGAACTTCTTACTCCCATAATTTAGCGCTTTGGTACCTCTTAGAACTGACGAGCTCTTCAAATAAAGCAGGTTAGGAAGAAGGTACTTTACAAATCTCTCCCCTGAGTGAGTCGACCCCTGTAATATTACGTAGCCGAGCGCCGATGCCAATGCCCCTCCATTGTGGTGGGGTTATCGCAGAACACTCTCCATTTCCACTCTTCTCAAACAACGGGTGAGCCATGACAGACACATCAAGTCGGGACAAGTGCTTATGACAAATCTTTTCACGAGTGTTTGCATTCTTGAGCTGTTCAAATCTGTCTTCTATTATCATATAAATAGACATCTCGTCTCGATATATCCCTCAATGTCACAGCTAACCGCAGAAATGGTCGAAAAAGCAAGAGTCACCGAGTCAAGGAAAGGTATGCATCCAGCTTGCTGTCTGCAAGCAAAAAACAACTGACTGACTATCATAGTCTGGACGACCCTTATCACCAACACAAAATACCTCTCGGGTCTCATAACACTCGACTACAGTCTCAAGAAGCAAGGCTCCAAATACCCCCTCGTAGCGCTTTACACCGATGCCTTCCCGGCTGAAGGGCACACCGCACTTGAAGCGCGTGGAATTCCGAAACAAAGAATAGAATATTTGCTCCCGAGCAAAGGGAAGGATTATTCCAATGACCCGCGCTTCTACGACTGCTGGTCCAAACTCACGCCGTTCAGTCTGGTCGAATATGACAGGGTGGTACAGCTAGACAGCGATATGTTGGTATTGCAGAATATGGATGAGTTGATGGAGATGGAGCTTGATGGGCCCGAGTTGGGGGGAAAGGGAAAGAGGGTGTTTGCGGCAGGGCATGCGTGTGTTTGTAATCCGTTGAAGAAGCCCCATTATCCTAAGGACTGGTATGTTCATCTGTCTTCCAGATTTCCAGTTAAAGAGAGAAATTACAGCTGATGGGAATAAAACAGGATCCCAGAAAATTGCGCTTTCACAAGCCAGCACTCCACCCCAGAAATCGCCCAAACTACTGGTCCTGACCCCGCCGTCAGCCCCCTAGGCTTCATGAATGGTGGCCTGCAAGTGGTAAACCCCTCGAAAACCGTCTACGATCTGATCCTCGCACACATGGAATCCGACGCCGCCATCGACATGGATTTCGCTGACCAATCTCTCCTTTCTGACTTGTTTAGAGGATGTTGGGTTCCCCTACCGTATATTTACAATGCGTTGAAGACTTTGAGGTGGGAGAATGTGCATGCAGAGATTTGGAGGGACGATAAGGTTAAAAATATGCATTATATTTTAGCGCCCAAGCCCTGGGATGAGATGGATGAGGAGGGAAAGAATATCTCGAAGGATCCGACACATGCTTGGTGGGTTGATTTCAATAATGAAAGACTTGCGTTGGAGAAGAAGAATGGGATAAAGGCAGATGGATTTTAGAGGCTTGCGAGCCTTGAGGAAGTGGGAAGATAAGTAAATATGCCAGATTGAAGAGATGTATATAGTTGATTCAGATAGACTTAGAATCAGGGTATATAGAAACGAGAGAAGGAAATGATGGTCGAAGCATGCACCATCAGAATCCGGGTATCATTGCTTTATTTTCACATAATTCCTTTCGCTATGCGACCCAAGTCCACCCTAAGAGACATTTTCGTATCTTAACGCCATCAAATGCATACCCAATACAGCCAACCCTCTAGTAATTACATTCTATTATCAGCCTCATTAAGCCATGCCTTTGCAAGATCCTTTGCCAGCCCATGCCTCAAGATTCTCAAGAGATCATCGCCGTTTGTGGATGCTGAGATACCATCTCGCCAGTCCCAGCCGCGCTTGATATTCCCCGTCACCAATACACCACTACTGCGCACGGAATGCATGAGCTGTGATGATGCAAGCATTGAACTGCCAACCATGGAGAAGCTGCTTGAGCCACTCGATGTTGTCTTTCTTAGCATATCGGTCGGCGAGGAACCCTTCAGACCTTGTCCAGAACCAACTACCGCCTGTAGAAACTCTGCACAGGCAGAATATATTCTTGTTCCGACAGTCTGGAGATCTTCGATTGCCTTGAGCAAGACATCGATTTGAGCCACAGTGATCGTGTAATCGGTTTGGTTGACAAAAACCATCGCTTCACCCAACAATGCAAGCAAAAAATCAACGCTTACAACCGCTTCGCGTTCTTCGTCATAAAGTCCACCCCGAATATTATCGTCCGAGCTGGCTATGACAGCCATCAGAGCTGAGGCTGCGTCGATCTTTCGGACAATGGCATTGTTCTTTGGCTCTCCTTTTTCAAGCGCCACTGCTTCGTCTCGAAGATTGTAAAATTTGCGAAGAGTCGCATAGCCGCTTAGCATTTTGTGAAGTAGCCCCGCAGCGTCGAAATCCATACGAGAAAGTTCCGTCAATGCTTCCTTTGGTGATGCCACAAGCCGGCGTAAATGATCGTCGAATTTGGCCTCGGGGGGATAGGGCGTCGAATTTATCAGAGAGAGTGAGATGAGAAGATCGAGGACCTCCTTGACCTTTGGAGTGTTATGTGCCAAAGCAAAATACCACAAAGCTTCTCCGTACTTGTGAGAATCGTTTTCAAGACGAGTAGCATATGACTCGACTCAGTTAGCATTACTTCTACGGCGAAGGAGAGAATTCTTACCTCG
>Ga0302227_10002186_pt1 | contig 13745 bp, 11 predicted proteins | sample II_Palsa_N1_1_FD_193525 | JGI IMG/M metagenome (GOLD analysis project Ga0302227, IMG submission 193525) | Peat permafrost microbial communities from Stordalen Mire near Abisko, Sweden - II_Palsa_N1_1 | ecosystem: Environmental > Terrestrial > Soil > Palsa > Peat permafrost | place: Sweden...
TAGGCGCAATCAGCAACCAGGGCGCCGATAGGCGCGGGGAAGCAGGACGGCTCATGCGTGCTCGATCGTAAGTCGCGCCGGCCGCTCGATTCAGCCTCGAGGCCGTGCAACGGGATGGGCCGGGTACAACACGATGCGCGCCGCCTGACAGCAGCGGCGCGCACCGGTCTACATTGACGCGTTGTTAAGTTACCCTGGCATTACTTGCCAAGCGATTCATTTGCCTTGTCGGCTGCCGCGTTAAGCGCAGCTGCCGGCTGGGCCTTGCCGAGGTAGATCGACTGCATCGCGTCCGATACGGCCTTGGCGGTGTCTTCCCAGCCCGTGATGGTCGGCGCGAACTTCGCGCTCGGCAGCAGCGCGATAAACGCCTTCGTATCCGGATTGTCGAACGCCGGATCGGTTGCTTCGGCCTTGGTGGTCGGCAAGAAACCTTCCGTGCTCGTGAACTTCACACGGGGTTCCTTCGTGAACAGATAGTCGAGGAACTTCCAGGCGCTCTTCTTCACCTTCGAGTTCTTGAACATCACGATCGAATCCGTCACTGCATACGTGGCGTTCTTCGTGCCCATCGGGATCGGGTCGATGCCGTACTTCAGGGTCGGCGCTTCCTTCGCGATCTGCTTGGAGAGGAACGGTGCCGAGATCACCATCGCCACGCGGCCCTGCTTGAACAGGTTCTGCACGTCTTCACGGCTATAGCCCGTCACGCCCGGTTCCGTCAGGCCGTCGTCGATCAGCGTCTTGTACAGCGTGGCGGCCTTCACGCCAGCCGGCGAGTTGAACGCAGCTTTGCCGTCCTTGCCCACCACTTCGCCGCCGTAGCTCCACAGCGCGTAGTAAAAGTAGACGTCCGTTTCGATTTCCTTGCCTTGCAGACCGAAGCCGGCAATGCCTTGCGCCTTCAGCTTCTTCGACGCGTCGATTACGTCATTCCAGGTCTTCGGGCCGTTCGGATAACCGACCTTGGCCAGCAGATCCTTGTTGTAGTAGAGCGCGCGGGCGGAGGCGGCGATCGGCAGACCGTACACCTTGCCGTTGATCTCGCCCGGAGCGAGGAACGGCCCGATGAAGCGGTTCTTGAAGCTCGCATCCATGTAGCCGTCGAGCGGCTCAGCCACATCGTCCTTCACGAAGTCGAGCAGCCAGCGGGTGCCGACGATCGCGAGATCGGCGTTGGCGCCGCCCGTGATGTCCGTTTGCAGCTTCTGCTGCAGCGTGTCCCAGCTCACGTCCTCGATCTTGATGGTCGTGCCGGGATTGGCCTTTTCGAAGTCTGAGGCCACTTGCTGGAAGTACGGTGCGGTGGCGTCGCTGTAATGGGCGACGGTCACGCGGACCGTGTCGGCGTGTGCCGCGACGGCCAAACCTGCACACGCGAGCGCTACGGCAATCTTGCCTAGCGCGAAGGAAGCACGGGCTTGCAACGACATTTCTCTCTCCTGGGGGTGGTCTGCTGCCGTCGCCGGCTGCTGGGTTGTCAAATTGTTTGAAAAAATCCTACAGGAGTTAAAAAATGTTGTCACGTAGGGTCTACGATATTTTTTATCTGGGCCGTTTTTGCTTAAGATGCTGTAAAGAAGGCGTATTTTGTGCGGTGCGAAGACGGGCGTAGAATCCGTCGAGGCACTCAGGATAAGCGGTTTGTGTGGTTTGTGTTGGAAATTTACAGCGCACGAGGGCTTTGGCGCCGGTCAACCAAGGGTGAGGGAAGACATGAATCGAGTGGTTTTGGTCACCGGCGCCAGCGGCGGGATTGGCAGCGCGCTGTGCCGGCGTTTCGTCGAGCAGGGCGATAGCGTCCTCGCGCTCGACCTCGACCTGGTAGCGCTCGAGGCGCTCGCCGCCAGTCTGGGGGCAGACCGTGTCACGCCGGTCGTGGCCGATGTGGCGGACGCGGTGGCGGTGCAGCAAGCGGTCGCGCAGGCGGTCAAGCTGCGCGGGCCGGTCGACGTGCTGGTGGCCAACGCGGGCGGCGCCAAGGCGCCGACGCTGGCTGCGACCGACGTCGCGAGCTGGCAACGCGACGTGAACCTCAACCTGAACGGCACGTATTACACAGTGGAAGCCGTGCGCGCGTCGATGATCGAGCGCCAGCAGGGCGTGCTGGTGCTGATCGGGTCGGTCAACGGCATAACGTCGCTCGGCCACCCGGCCTACAGCGCGGCGAAGGCCGGCTTGATCAGCTATACGAAGGCGCTGGCGCTGGAGCTGGGCAAATACGGCATCCGCGCGAACATCGTGTGCCCGGGCACCGTGAAAACGAAGGCCTGGCAGGCGCGCGTCGACAAGAATCCGCAGGTCTTCGAAAACCTGAAGAAATACTACCCGTTGCGCGACTTTGCGACGCCGGACGACATCGCCGATGCGGTGTCGTTTCTTGCTTCGCCGATGGCGCGCGTGATTACCGGCGTGGCTTTGCCGGTCGACGGCGGCCTGATGGCGGGCAACCGGCTGATGACCGAGGAATTGACGCTCGAGACGCTTTGAACCAGTGAACGTGGTGCACCCGCCTCGCGGTTGCACCGGACGACGATGAGGACAGCATGGCAGCAGTGCAACTGAGCGGCATTTTCAAGCGTTACGGCGACACGCAGGTGGTGCACGGCATCGATCTGAATATCGACGACGGCGAATTCGTCGTGCTGGTCGGGCCGTCCGGCTGCGGCAAGAGCACGCTGATGCGCATGGTGGCCGGGCTCGAAGAGATCAGCGGCGGCGACCTGATGATCGGCGGTACACGCGCCAACAGTCTCGCGCCGCAGCAGCGCAATATCTCGATGGTGTTCCAGAGCTACGCGTTGTATCCGCATCTTTCGGTCTACGAAAATATCGCCTTTGGCCCGCGCATCCGCAAGGAATCGTCCAGCAGTTTCAAGCCGCGCATCGAAGCCGCGGCGAAAATGCTCAACCTTGACAGCTATCTGGACCGTTTGCCGCGCGCGCTCTCCGGCGGGCAGCGCCAGCGTGTGGCGATGGGCCGCGCCGTAGTGCGTGAACCGTCCTTGTTTCTGTTCGATGAACCGTTGTCGAATCTCGACGCCAAGCTGCGTGTGCAGATGCGCACCGAGATCAAGGCGCTGCATCAACGGCTGAAGAACACGGTGATTTACGTCACGCACGATCAGATCGAAGCAATGACGATGGCCGACCGGATTGTCGTGATGAACGCGGGGCGCATCGAACAGATTGGCCGACCGCTGGATCTGTACGACCGCCCGGCGAATCTGTTTGTCGCCAGTTTTCTCGGCTCACCTTCGATGAACTTCGTCGAAGGTGTGCTGACGAGCGGTGCAGGCGGACTCGCGCTGAAACTGGCGGACGGCAGTGAGGTGGCCTTGTCGCAGGCACCGGCTTCCGCTAAACCCGGCGCCAGGGTTACGCTGGGCGTCCGGCCTGAGCACATCGAAACCCTCGCGCCGCCGGAAGGTGTGTCCATGGAAGTCGAAGTCGTGGAGCCGACTGGCGCCGAGACCCACTTGTACGGGAAAATAGGCGGCAGCACGTGGTGCGTGACGACGCGCCAGCGCTCGGCCATCGAGCCTGGTCAGCGCGTGGCGCTACGCTTGCCGGCCGGACATATTCACCTGTTCGATACGGAGAGTGGACGCAGGCTCGACTGAGATCGCGTGTGGCCGCCGTTTTGAGTTTTGCGAAGCGCGGATTCCAGACCTTGAACCCATAAGGAAACACACGGGTGTCCGCTCCCAACCTGATTCCCCACATTCGCGGTGCGTTGACCGAGTTACGCCCAGCCGAGCGCAAGGTCGCCGACATGGTGCTGCGCGACGTCGACTTTGCCATGCGCGCGAGCATTACCGAGCTCGCCCAGCGCGCGGACGTGTCCGAGCCTTCGGTTACGCGCTTTTGCCGCGCAGTGGGTGCGAATGGCCTGCGCGACTTCAAGATGCAACTGGCGCAGAGCGTGGCGGGCGGCTTGCCGTATGCCTCCACGGCCGTCGCGCGGGATGACGACATCAAGACCTTGCTCGACAAGGTCGGCGAAGCGGCGGTCGACGGCATTACGCATGCGCGCGAGGCGCTCGATCCGGTGGTGGTCGAGGTGGCGATCGCGGCCTTGGCTGGTGCGCGTCGCGTGTATTTCTTCGGCGTCGGATCGGGCTCGGGACTGGTCGCCCAGGACGCGGCACTGCGCTTCCTGCGACTCGACATCGCCGCCAGCGCTTTCGTCGATGGTCATCTACAACGCCTTTATGCGGGGCTTCTCGAACCCGGCGACGTGGCGTTCGCCATCTCGCACTCGGGGCGCAGCGTCGAGGTGAACGAAAGCATCCAGATTGCCAAGGAGCGCGGCGCCACGACGATTGCGCTAACCAATGTCGGCTCGCGGCTTGCATGGCTCGTCGACATTCCGCTGCTGCTGCGCGTACCGAGCGCGATCGATCCACACACACCGGGCGTATCGCGGCTCGTGCATCTGTGCATCATGGATGCGCTGGCTATCGGCGTGGCCCTCAAGCTTGGGCCCAAGACCCTCGAAAAGATGCGGCATGCGAAGGCGCGCCTGTCGCACGAGCCGGAGCCAACGGCGGGCGAGTCGTCCTAGCGGCGCGCGAGGCATTCGCCATCTTCTCTTCAAGTGTCCCTCAAGAAACGCCAGGCGCTGCCGTTAATACGTACGGAGCGCTTTTGGATTGAATCTCTTAGCGACTCCAGCGGATAGGTGTAAGCTGGCATCCGAAAAAATCCGCATTTAATCAATTGCCCTCAAGGCGACGGGGACGGCAGAATCCGAAGGCGGAGTCGTTTTCGACGCAATTGAAGGCGGGTATCCTGGTCACCTTCACATGGAGACGCTGTGATTCGACGCGGCCTCGGGGGTCTGCTGCTTGCATTGAGTTGTCTCGGCAGCGCAATGGCGGCCGGTCCGACCTGTTCTCGTGCGTTTACGCTGGCGTTGCACGATCACGGTCTGCTCTATTCGGTCGACACCGACACGGGCATCGACAAGGACTTTGCCGACGAGCTGATCCGCCGCAGCGGTTGCCAGATCAGAGTGAGCCTGATGTCGCGCGCGCGCATCTGGAAGCTGATCGAATCCGGCGCGCTCGACTTCAGCCTGTCCGGGATTGCTAACGACGAGCGCAATCAGTACGCGGATTTCGCCTGGTACTTCAGCGACAAATACTATTTGCTGGTCCGCAAGGATGCCGGCATCCGCCAGTTGAGCGATTTCGAGCACAACGACCAGTTTCAGCTCGGCGTTATCCGCAGCTTTCGCTATAGCGAATCGGCTAACCGGCTGGTCGACGATCTGACGGCGGAAAACCGTGTTAGCCAGTCCGGCGGCCTCGACCCGTTGTATCAGGCGCTGATCCTCAGGCGCATCCAGGGCATGATTATCGAGCCCTTCGATTACCCCGCCATTGACGAAACAAAAATCCGCGACGTGACCACTATCGTGGAATTCAACGATCCTGCCGTACCGCACGGCGTGATCATGTCGAAGAAGTCGCTGTCGCCGGCCGAGCGGGAGAAATGGCGGGCGCTGGTGAATGAAATGCGTGCGGACGGTACCGTACGGCGGATCTTCCAGAAATATTTCAAACCTGACCTCGCCGATTCGATGGTCGACTTCCAGACGCCGCCGTGAGCTGGACGCGCCTTATCCTGCTGCCACTCCTGGTCTTGTCCGCTTCACTCAGTGTGACGTGGGCACTTTGGGACCATGAGCGGCAAGCTGCGCGCCATGAACTGCTCACCCAGTTCGACTTCTCGCTGGGCGACGCTGTCAGCCGGATCGAGCAGCGTATGGGCACGTATGAACTGCTGCTACGCGGCGTGCAGAGTCTGTTTACTGCTACCGGAGCGGTGGACCGCGAGCGCTTCCACGACTACGTCAGCACGCTTGATCTCGACGCCAACTTCTCGGGCATCCAGGCCATCGGCATCGTTACGTGGGTGCCGGCAGCACAAAAGGCTGACCACATCGCCACCATGCGGCAACAGGGCGTGCCCGACTATACGATCCAACCCGACGGCTCGCGCGCAGACTACGCGCCTATCGTCCAGCGCGAGCCGTATATTGGCCTCAATCGCGCGGCGCCTGGCTTCGATGGCTGGACTGACCCGGTGCGGCGGCGCGCCATGGAGCGGGCGCGCGATTCCGGCATGGCGGCCATTTCGGGGAAGGTCCGACTCTCGGTGGATTCCGAGGCCAGTCCTCGCCCTGGGTTCATCCTGTACCTGCCGATCTACGCACCCGGGCAGCTGCAGGATACTGTTGTCCAGCGCCGCGCTCACCTGATCGGCTGGGTCTACGCCTCGTTCCGCATGCGCGACGTCATCGCCAGTTTGTACGGCGAGCAGCCCCCCGGTTTGACGATCGCAATCTACGACGGCATCGAGCCGTCGGCCGCGACGCTTGTGTATAAGACAGCGGATGCCGGCGGCCATCATTTGTCCACGGATATGTCGGCCAACGAATATCTCGTCGTCGACGGTCACGACTGGACGCTTTCGATGAGCGCCCAGGACGATTTCAATGCCCGCTTTGGCCGCAACACAGCGCTGCTGATTGCCGGTATCGGGACGGGCCTTAGCCTGATGCTGACCGTCCTCACCTGGCTGATCATGACCGGCCGCGGCCGCGCGATGCGGCTCGCCTCGGCGATGACGAAAGAACTGCGTGACAACGAGGCCGAACTTCGCATCGCCGCGGTCGCGTTCGACTCGCAGGAGCCGATGATGATCACCGACGCCGACGCCAAAATACTGCGCGTGAACTCGGCTTTCACCGCGTGCACGGGCTACACACCCGAGGAAATCGTGGGCCAGACGCCGCGAGTGTTTTCGTCGGGCCGCCACGACGAAGCGTTCTTTCGCGCGATGTGGGAAGCGATTCAGCGTGACGGTGCATGGCAAGGGGAAATCTGGGACCGCCGCAAGAATGGTGATGTCTACCCGAAATGGCTGACGATCTCCTCGGTGAGGGGAGACGACGGGGTCATCAGTCACTATGTCGGCACGCATCACGACATTACCGAGCGCAAGATCGCGGAAGAGCGAATCAAGGAACTGGCTTTCTTCGACGCGCTGACCCGCTTGCCTAACCGGACCTTGCTGCTGGATCGCCTGAAGCAGGCGATCACCGCGAGCGCCCGGAGTGACGCGTGCGGCGCCTTGCTCTTCATCGATCTGGACCACTTCAAGACGTTAAACGATACCTTGGGCCATGACAAAGGCGACTTGCTGCTGCGGCAAGTCGCGCAACGCCTGGCCGCGAGCGTACTCGAGAACGACACAGTGGCCCGGGTAGGGGGCGACGAATTCGTGGTGGTGGTGGGGAGTTTGCACGAGAACCGCGAGGAGGCTGCTACGCAGACCGAAGCGCTGGGCGAAAAAATTCTCGCTGTCCTCGGTAGTCCGTATCAACTTGGCGACATCGAGTACCGCAGCACCGCGAGCATCGGCGCCACCGTGTTCAAGGGACATCAGACGTGCATCGACGAGCTGCTGAAGCAGGCAGACCTCGCGATGTACAAGTCCAAGGAAAAGGGCCGCAATGCGGTTTGTTTCTTCGATCCGGACATGCAGACCGTCGTATTGGAGCGGGCCGCGCTGGAAGCCGGGTTGCGTAATGCGATCGAGGCAAATCAGTTCCTGGTGCACTACCAGGCGCAGGTCGACGGCACTCGCGTAACGGGTGCGGAAGCGCTGGTGCGCTGGCAGCATCCGACGCGCGGTATCGTCCCTCCTGTGGAGTTTATTCCGCTGGCAGAGGAAACCGGACTGATCCTTGCCCTCGGAAGCTGGGTCATGGAGGCAGCCTGCGCGCAACTGGCTCAATGGGCCACGCGTGCGGACATGGAACATCTCACGATAGCGGTGAACGTCAGCGTCCAGCAGTTCCGCGAACCCGATTTCGTCGACAAGGTTTTGACCACCATTGCTAAAACTCGCGCGAGGCCGGACAGGTTGAAGCTGGAGTTGACGGAGAGCGTGCTGGTCGACAACGCGCAGGACATCATCCAGAAGATGGCGGCGCTCAAGGCAAAAGGTGTGGAGTTTTCGCTCGACGACTTTGGCATTGGCTATTCATCGTTGTCCTATTTGAAGCGTCTACCATTGGATCAGCTGAAGATCGACCGCTCATTCGTCCGCGATGTGCTGGTTGATCCGAACGACGCCGTGATTGCCCGAGCCATCATCGCGCTTGCACAAAGCCTCGGCCTCGGGGTGATTGCCGAGGGTGTGGAGACTGAGGCGCAGCGTGACTTCCTCGCCGGAGCGGGATGTCACGCGTACCAGGGGTACTATTTCTGCCGGCCGCTTCCGATCGAAGGCTTCGAAGAGTTTTTGGGCACGATCGAGGCGCGGCAATGTGTGGCCGAATAGGCTACTGACGCATAGATGCGGATAAGGACAGTCCGCGCCCGGATTCCGGGCGCGGACTGTTTTTTACTGCGTAGCCGCGCATCGTTATTTTATGTCGCGGCCTTTTTTATGGGCTCTCAGGTTCCAACGGATACAGCCGTACTGCAGGAAAAAATGTACTCCCGGCCGCATTTTCTAAGCAAGCAAAAATTTCCATGCTGAACCCTGAAGATGGGTAATAAGTACCTGCTCATGTGCCCGCCGCGGTCTTAAGTAAATTCTCCTAACGGTTAGCTGGCATCGGTAAGCGTCGAAAGCCCTGGCACGACGCCTGCGGCAGTGCGTCATGTATCACTCAACTTCATGGGAGAACCAAGATGAAGAAGATCCCGAAAATTGCCGCAGTCGCCGCAGTCGCCGCACTCGTTGCTTTGCCGTTGGCCTCGTTCGCACAGTCGAGCGATTCGCTGAGCCGCGCGCAGGTCAAGCAGGACCAGCTACAGGTTGAGCAGGCGGGATATAGCAATGCCTCAGGCGATCAGGCTACGTACCCGGACAAGGCGCAGGCGGCCGAGGCCCGTGTCGGTGCGGAGCAGGTGCGGGAAGCATCGAGCAATGATTATGGCGGTGTAATGCCGGGGTCGTCGGCTTCCGGTGTTCCGGACCAACCGGCGCAACCGGCACATACAGGCAGCGGTCCAGGATTGAAGCCTGTCTATTTTGGACACTAAGCGATCCTCAATATGCCGTATAGATTGACTGCCAGATAGCGCATGAAAAATCAGGGCGCAGCCGGGAGCCTGCGCCCTGATTATTGGGGGAGATGTGGGAAAGGCCGGGCGTAATGATGCTCGCGGAGCGGTGCTTACACCACGCCGTACCGTTAGCTCCGCGCCCGCTCGATCGCAGTTGTAGCCAGCTCCCGCGCAAGATCTCCATACAGCTCGGCCCACTTGCCAAGCAGGCTAGGATCGTCGGTCAGGAACAGCGGGTGCTCGGCCCAGACGCTGACGCCTGGACCTTCCCAGGCAACCTCGAATATGCGCAGATCCTCATCCTCGCTGACACCGCTATCTATCAGGTCGCGAAATGAGGCGAGGCCGTGGAGAGAGACATCGTGGGGAGCGATGCAATGGATTGCGGCTAGCGCGGCAATGGCTTCCTTTTGCGCGGCGATGCGGCTATCGGCCATCAGGAACACGATGCTTTCGTCACGCCCGTGGCCTGATATCACCCGATACAGCGAGGTTTTGCAGCGATGGCTGAGTTGTGTGCCCATGGTTGCCTCCGCTTTCGCGCGCAAATCGTCAATGCGCTGGATCGCAGGCCTAACTTTGATTTGCGTCCCTGAGCGCCGTTTCCGGTTGCGATTACGGTAGCGATCGCTACACCGGTGCACGTAAAAGCCACACGCAAGCAGGCTGACTACCGCGAGAATCGCGACGCCTACGAGTACTGCCAGATCTGTGCGCACCATTTCAGGCTCCATTCAGTCCGGCGCGTGCGTGGCCTGACATCTCCCGCACGTCTCCTGTTGTTCGTTAGAACACGATTATTCTAATCAGCAATCTATCCCCCTTTGGGACGCTTTTCTACCCAGGGTTGGACCGGGTTCGGGTTACCACGAACCTTTCGGTTGCGGAGAGGGCATGCCTGCCTCGAGGCGTGCGATGGCGGCTGCGGATATCGCCTGCCGGGCAATCGCCATGTTGCGCCGCCGCACGTTTGCGCGATAGACAGGGTCGCCCGCCAGGAATGTCTCGCCGCTCAGCGAGCAAACGCCTTTGCGACGGGCGATGCGCAAAGTCCAGGTCTGGTCGCCGTATCTGCCTGATGTAGCGTCAGCGAGGGCCACCACGATAGAGGTGGGTGAGATGCGCTCGAGGATTTCGATGCGTGTGGAGTTTCGTACGGAATCCTGACGTCGCCGGTCCGCCGCCGCCAAAGCCCAACGGGCTTCGGCGGCCCTGACGGCCGCAAGCGGCGACACTGGCGTTAACAAGGCCAGCACTTGCTGCCACCGTTGATCGTCTGCACTGTCTTTCATGGTTCGTTCCGTATCGGATTCGCCTGGCAAACCTTATAAATTCTCCCGGATCATGGCGAAGACATCGGCGGATTGGCCTTGCAACATCGCTTTCGCTGAATACAGGACCATCCCGTACGCAGAGCCCCAATCTATCTTCGGTGGCATCACGAGCGTCATCGTATCCACCTTGACGTTCAGAAGCGCGGGGCCGGGTTCCTTCAACCAGGTAATGACCGCGTCTTCTAGCTCATCAGCTTTCGTCACCGTGCGCCCCCAGAATCCGATCACCTCGGCGACCTTGCCGAAGTCCGGGTTTTGCAGGCCCGTGTAGAGCGGCAGCATGCCTTCGGACTTCTGCTCGATGTCGATAAATCCTAACTTGCCGTTGTCGAACACGACCACCTTGATGGGCAGCTTCTCCTGCACGGCCGTCATGAGTTCACCGAACAGCATGGCAATACCACCGTCGCCGGACATCGAAATCACCTGACGTCCGGGCTGGCACTTCTGCAACCCCAATGACATTGGCAGAGCAGCCGCCATCGTGCCGTGCAGTAGACTCGAAAACACCCGGCGTTTTCCGTTCGTTTCGATGTGCCGATACAACCAGACGGTGGGCGTGCCATCGTCTGCGCAGAAGATCGCATCGCTCGCCGCGTGCCGATTGATCAGCTCAGTCAGATAGATGGGGGGAATCGTTCCTCTGTCCGATGGGACCGCCTTGGACCGGTGGCTCTCTAGCGCATCGGCATGCCGTGCGACGAGCTTGTCGCGGAACTCGGTCGATGTACGCGGTTTCAGGCGTGGCAGCAATGCTTCCATCGTGGTCTTGATGTCGCCGACCAGCCCTAGCGTGACCGGATGTCGCCGGCCGAGATGATCGGGTGCGATGTCGATCTGAACGATTTTGGCTTTGTCCGGGTAGAACTGGCGCCATGCGAAGTCCGCGCCCAGCAACAGCAAGGTCTCGCATTCCGATACCGCGAGATACCCCGCTTCAGCGCCGATAATGCCGGTCATGCCGACGTTGTACGGGTTGTCGTGCTCGAGCACATCCTTTGCGCGGGACGTGTGTGCGATTGGCGCCTTGAGCCGCTCGGCGACCGCAAGGATTTCAGCGTGCGCGCCGCGGCATCCCGACCCGCCGTAGATGGCAATCTTCTCGCCTGAATTGAGAATTTCAGCGACACGGTCAAGGTCCGCGTCATTCGGCCGGACCATGGGCACATTCGTGTGGACCGAATACGGCACCTCGTCGCTAGCAGTGGCGTGGGAGATGTCAACCGGAACGATCAGCACAGCCACGCCACCTTTTGCAATGGCGGTTTGGCACGCAATCACCGTTTTACGCCGGGCCTGCTCCGGCGTAATGATCATGTCGCAGAACACGCTGCACGATCCGTAGATCGCCTTGAAGTCGACCTCTTGCGGAAAATTGAAGCCGATTTCCTCGCTGGCCACCTGGGTGGCGATCAGGATCACCGGTGCCCGATTGCGGTTGGCGTCCACCAGGCCGTTGATGAAGTGAAGACTGCCGGGCCCGCAACTTCCGGCAACGGCCGTCAGGTTGCCGGTCAACATGGCTTCGCCTTCGGCGGCGAACGCTCCCGCTTCCTCATGGCGTACATGGACCCACTCGATGTCGCTCTCGTTGATGTGATGAGCGATGAGGTTCAGCGTGTCGCCCACGATCCCGTAGCAATGCTTTACGCCGGCCGCTGCGAGCGTTTCTACGATGATTTCAGCTACTTTTTTGGCCATACCTGTTCTCCTGAGGATGCCTTGTTCATGAACTGATCGACCACATTTTCGAACCGCGGAGGCGCAGTCGGTCGGTGTTCTTCTCGCTCACCGGACCGGTGGCATGGTCCCGGTATGTTGAACGGAGTCCTCAGCATCGAATATCCCTCCGATGGGGGAGCGGGGCCATGACAGGCTTGTCCTGCCGCGCTCCCGAAGCAGGCGATCTGTAAAGTTGCTCTCCCGTATCGGGTACAGTGGCGCATTCCACGCACCAGCCGGGCAACGTATCCGCACCCTGCGATGAAACGCATCCCTCTCTTTCCGTTGTTGCACGACGGCCCGTCCGACGTTCAGGTGTGGCGGGTCGATATCGACTTCGCCGCGACGCTCGATGACGAAGCGTTCACTGTGCTTTCCGGCGACGAGCGCGCGCATGCGCGTGTGTTTCGCCGCAGCGAAGATGCGCTTCGCTTCGCGACGGTGCGCGCGGCTTTGCGAGAGCAACTCGCGAGCGCGCTTGCCATCGCGCCGCACGCGTTGCGGCTTGTGCGCGACGCCATGGGCCGTCCCGCTCTGGCTGAAACCGCGTCATTGGATTTCAACGTCTCGCACTCGGGCGCGCATGGTCTGATCGCACTATCCATGCGACGCCGGGTGGGCGTGGATATCGAGCAGCTCAGCGCGCATCTCGACTGGCGCTCGCTGGCCTCGCTGACGCTGGCCGGCGGCGAAGTGGCGTGGCTCGACGAAGTGCCCGCAGGCGAACGTCTCGAGCACTTCTACGACGCCTGGGTCGCGAAGGAGGCGTTACTCAAGACAACGGGCGTTGGCGTGGTACGCGGCCTGCAGCGCCTGACGGTCCTGCCGCGCGAGGGCACGCAGGTGCGCTTGCGCGATCAGGTGCCTGACGAGGCGCGGGACCTTGCGGCAACGTGGCTCAATGCGTCTGCGGGTTACGCCGCGTGCGTCGCATGGTCGACGCAGGAACGCCTCGCGACCGTCAATCTGTGACGCGACTCTCAAATGGTATTGAGAATTATTAGCATTTAAGTTAGATTACAGCCTCTCAGTGGCTTGACGGAGGCTGAATCGATGGCGGACGTACTGGCGGGACCCACACAGGCCTTGCACCTTCGCAGCACGCCGCGCGCGGCACCGCCGCTTCCCGGCGAACGCCGCCGGGAAGCGGCCCGGAGCGCACCCGTGCGGCCTTCGAGTTCGTGCGCCTGCGTGAAGAGACCTTGCAGGACACGGCCCGCGCACTGAATGTGTCGCAGACGCTGATTCACTTCATGGTTCGTGACGCGGTCAAGCATTGCACCGATTGCGTCTGTCCTGGTATCGGTCAGAAAAACTCGGCTGGGCGCTGGCGGGGATAAGCGCGCCAATTCAGACCGGTATTCATACATACGGACCACCTGTTTACCCTGGCGGCAACTTATCTGGCAGCGCCCGAGTTGCCACCGCAGCTGCGTTCAAACGCTTGCCGGTTCTGGCAAAGCGCATATTTCACCGAGGTCGCGCACGCCAGTCATCAGCCGCGGCTTATCTCAAAAGCCATTTCCCACATATTGATATTTTGCGCTGGCCCGAATTAAGATGACTTCCCTCGATACGCGGCGCGTGTCGAACCGGT
>Ga0302227_10002207_pt1 | contig 13637 bp, 20 predicted proteins | sample II_Palsa_N1_1_FD_193525 | JGI IMG/M metagenome (GOLD analysis project Ga0302227, IMG submission 193525) | Peat permafrost microbial communities from Stordalen Mire near Abisko, Sweden - II_Palsa_N1_1 | ecosystem: Environmental > Terrestrial > Soil > Palsa > Peat permafrost | place: Sweden...
AACCTGCGGCAAAGAACCGCGCAACCCGTAAAAAATAGCAGGTTGACCGTGTTTTATGGTTGAAACGGAAGTTTTTACGCGTCACTATCTGGCCCCTTCCAACAGGGTGGAACAGTGACCGTATGCACGAATCCGAAGATGCGCGACTAACGACCTACCGCCAAACACAGCCCAAGCCACCCCCTGGCCCAGCGGCTACCGACGTACCCGTACTCTCGCCGCGCGAGGTCGCCATGATCCTCAATTTTCGCGCCGCCGACGAAGTCACCCAGGCGCATGTGCGCACCCTTCTCCATGGCGCACCGGCGCCCATCGAAACACCGTGAAGCACCTTTCGGATCGCCGCCGCTCAGCGGGCTTGGGTCCAACAAGCGGGCACCGCTGGCGGCACGGTGGCGCTCGCCACGACGGCAAGCCATCCGACCTCCTGCGTCGTTTCATTGGTCATACCGACCGAAGTCTCGCACCGTAAACACGGCATAGCCTTCGTTTTACATCGAAGCATATTAGGTCGGACCTATTGACTGAAAGTTAGGTCGTACTTAATATTCCACTCCAGCCGCCCTACGCGGCTCTGGAGGGCACCATGATCGAGCGAGTCATTGCACACGAACCAGGCCGATTCACCCGCTGCCGCAACTGCAGCCAGGAGCCGCGCCACATCCGCGCCGCCGGACGCAGTAGCAAAGAGGCGGTGCAATTCATCGCCGCCGGCCAACGCCATACCCTCGAGTGCCGCTGCGGATCCCGCACCGCTCGCCACGAATCCCTCGGCGCCGCCGAACGCGAATGGGGTACCGATTACGCCCAGCTTTCACTGCCACTGCGCGCACCACGTCGCCGTCGCATCGGTGTCGCCGCATGAGCGCACAGCAGCTTCGCCAGTTGCAGGCCATCGGCAGCCATCAGCCAAAGCGCATCGGCCAACTTAAAGCCATCGAGCGTTCACAGGGCAACCCACCACCATCGCACCTGGTGTGGATCGCTCCACCGCGTAAGCGCCGATGGGTACGCATGGTCCTCGCCTTTCAGAGACTTATGGATTGCAGCGCCGAGGCCAGCTGGCGGCTGCATGACGGCGTGCCCGCCGTGTGGACATTGGTGGGCGTGATTGTGCTGACCGCCAGTGCTGCTGCAACCGTTTGCATCGCCGCCATGGCGTTCGGGTATCAGCCATGAACCAGAACCAGCCCAAACTCCCCCATGCATCCGCTGTCGGGAACCGTGCTGTTACCGAACTGATCATGCGCGGAGAAGTAAAACTCGCCAGAGAGTTGGCTGCCATCCATCGCGCCTACCTCACTCTGGTGCACGCGCTGCACGCTGAGAAGGAAGCACCTAACCAACGCCTGCAGGTCGCCGAGCGGCAAAAGCTGCATCAAGCGATGGACCTGCTGCGTGGTGGTGCCAAGCCATGACAGTCGCACTCACGCATCCAATGTTTTTTACAGGTGTGATGGTAAGCGCTCTCGCGCTGGTTTTGCACATCAGTATCCGCAACGAGGGCTGGCTTCCCATGTTCAGCCAGCTGCGCATCCGTCGCGCACTGATAGTTGGCTTGCTGGCATGGGGCCTAGCGGTACTGCTCACCCCTTAATGCAGAGCGCACTTGCCGAGACCCTAGACGCATGAGCAACAAAAACACCATCGAGGCCCGTAAGCATTCAGACGTCGTGGCCCGCATCACTGGGGAGCGCTTCTGCCACAGCGCCAACCACTGGACCAAATCGCCAACCACTCTGCGCAAGGGCCGACGAATCTGCCAACCCTGCCAGCTGCGCCTGAGCGCGCTGCAGAAGAAAAAATCCCGGAGTACCAACCCGTGAATGCTTCCGAACAAATGCACAAGCACGCCCAACTCGCCGTCCTGACAAGCATGAGCGCGCTCACCGCGATCGGCCACGTCGACCAGGCCCTGCTGAACGCCAGGCACGGCCGCATCGACAAGGCCGTTGTGCTCGATCTCGAAAAGGCCAAGGCCGCGCTGCAGCGTTCGATGCTGCACGCAGAGCAGACCCGCAGTCGTTTAGTTCGCAAGGCCAACACCTTGGATCAAGAAATGCGTGCCAACTCACGCGACACGGCGACGGAGGCCAGTGCAGGATGACCGCACACGCCGCCAACGATCCGACGATGAATCTGGAACAGGCCGCTGACTTTATGCACCTTGGTTACAAGGCCATGAAAGACCTGGTCGACAGCGGCGAAGTGCCCGCGCTGTCGCTCAATCAAAAGCTCACCATTCTGCTGCGCGAGGATCTGATTTCCTACGTGCGTGAACAGGGCCGCAAGCAAGCCGACAAGCGCAGGGCACGCAACCAACCGCCCAGCACAACCGTACCGGCGATAGCGCGCAGGCGCGGTGGCAAGCTGACCTTGCCCAACCTCGATGCTTACGAAGTCACCACATCTCCGCAGCGAGGTTAGATCCACGCAGATTCGCGTAGCGGGCCAGCTGGCTCATGCTCTTGTGTCCGGTGATTTTGGCGATTTGCATGTCAGACAGCTTCGTACGCTCAAATAACCGACTCGTGGCCTCATGCCGTAGGTCGTGAAAATGCAGGTCCACGCAGCCCGCCGCGCTGAATATCCGCGAGAACTGTCGCGACAGCAGCGACGATGCTTGCTTGATGCTCTTTCGATCGGTGGCTCCATCCCACCAAGGAAACAAGCGCTCGCTCGCGTCGCGATTTTTTAGCGCCAATTTGAGCCGTGCATGCAGCACTGTGGTGATTGGTACTTGGCGCTTGCTTCCATTCTTAGTTTTCTCGAGGAAGATGGTGCGCTTCTTAAGGTCGACTTGGCCCACCAACAGCGTGAACATTTCGCTCAGGCGCATCGCCGACTCGACCGACATGTCGAACAGAAGCACCAGTGAATCCTGGTGGTTTAATTCGAGCGCCCGCTGCCGGTCCCTTGGCTTGTCACCATTCATAATGCCGCGTATCGATTCTTCCTCGCCCTCCTCCAGGCGACGATCACGCAACGTGTCGGCTTTCTCTCGGCCCTCGATAACGGCGACCTCGGCAATATCCGCCGGCGTGTACGTCGCGTAACCTTTGGCTAGCGATCGCAACGGGTTAAAGGGCAGATCACCGTGTGCAGCCAGCCAGTCAAGGCAGCGCGCCAACGCGCCCACATGTTTGCGAATCGTCGATGGCGCCAGATTCTGCTGGCGTTTCATTGACGTGACCCAACCAGTTGCCCAAGTGAAAGTGATATTGGACAGCGAGACGTCTATCGGTAATCGCTGAAGCACGATGCGCAGTAGTCCCGCATCATCCGGTGCCGTGTGCTGATCTAAAAGATATCGCCGCACGCTGTCGCGCAGGCTCACCTGCACTTCGCGCTTCATGCCGAACTCCTCCGGCACTACATTGCGATCGAGCAACGCTTCGACCCGACGCACGTACTCGTCGCCCTCGGCCTCATCAGCAAAACTCACGTATAGCGGTTTGGGTAGCAAGCCTGCCCGTCTAATCGTGTAGTGCCAGGCACCATTCCTGAGTCGCTTCGTTGCCATGTAAAACTCGCGTCATCGGCTTTTACGGAAGATTACGCCAGTTTGCCACTCGAAGACGAGTGGCAAACGCCGGATTTTGGCCCTAAATCGCCGGATTGCGGGCAAAGAAAAAGGCGCCATAGGCGCCTAAGTCTTTGTTTGCAATGGAGGCCAAGGTCGGAATCGAACCGGCGTACGCGGCTTTGCAGGCCGCTGCATGACCACTCTGCCACCTGGCCATTGCTTGGTGTATCGCGATCGTGATGATCGCAGGTGCTTCAAAAAAACAAAACCCCGGTGAGCCGAGGCTTTGCTGAAAACTGGAGCGGGAAACGAGACTCGAACTCGCGACCCCGACCTTGGCAAGGTCGTGCTCTACCAACTGAGCTATTCCCGCATCTGAGCAGCGAATCATAGCAGAAGGGAGCGGCTTGTGAATAGCCAAAACACCGCCGCCGATCCCGTTTTTGCGCTGCCCCGGATCGGCTCCGCCTCTGCATGAAACGACAAAGCCCCGAACAAGTCGGGGCTTTGCTGAAAACTGGAGCGGGAAACGAGACTCGAACTCGCGACCCCGACCTTGGCAAGGTCGTGCTCTACCAACTGAGCTATTCCCGCATTGGAGCCGCGCATTCTAATACGTGAATGCAGATCGTCAAGCCCGGCTGTGATCAGAACCCTTCGCCGGGATCATGCATCGCCACCACGGGGCGGCGGCACCACCGTGTCGCCACGCAGGATCGGCCACGCAGCTCGCAGATAGTAAAAGCCGGACCAGATCGTGAGTATGCCGGCAATCACCAGCAGCACTTCGCCAATGTGATACAGGCGCAGCGCGGTGGCCTCCTTCTCGTGCTGCACGATCAGCACCACCAGCGCGACCATCTGCATGACGGTCTTGAGCTTGCCGATGAACGCGACCTTGATGGTGGCGCGCATGCCGATTTCGGCCATCCATTCCCGCAACGCCGACACGCTGATCTCGCGCCCAACGATCACCGCTGCCGTCACCGCCATCAGCACGCCGGACCAGCCACCGGAGGGATGCGATTCCACCAGCAGAAACAAGGTCACCGCCACCATCAACTTGTCGGCGACCGGGTCGAGAAATGCGCCGAACGCCGAGGTCAGGTTCATCCGCCTCGCCAGATAGCCATCCAGCCAGTCAGTGAAAGCTGCCAGTACAAACACGATCGCCGCCGTGATGTTGTGGCCCGGAAACGGCAGGTAGAACACCACCACCATGACCGGCAGCAAGCCAACACGAAACAGGGTCAGCCAGGTTGGCAGGTTGATGCGCATGATTCGTTCCAGGAAGTTGCCACAGTGTCGCATGCCATCGCGCGATGCATGAATGAAATCACCTCGCTTTGTTCAGGCATGCAGGCTGGCATAGATCCGCTCGGCCAATCCGCGATCGATGCCCTTGACCCGCATCAGTTCCTCGACGCCGGCGCCTTCCACGCCGGACAGCCCGCCAAATGCCTTGAGTAGTGCCGAACGCCGACGCGCGCCGATACCCGGCACGTCTTCCAGGACGCTGCGCTCGCGTGCTTTCTCACGCCGCTTGCGATGGCCGCTGATGGCGAAGCGATGAGCTTCATCGCGTACGGCGGCGACCAGATGCAGGGCGGGGGACGATGAGCCGGGATGCAGCTCGCGGCCCGGACTGCCCGCTGCCTCCCTGGCCAGCACCAGGGTTTCCTCGCCCGCGCGTCGTCCCGGCCCCTTCGCCACGCCGACGACCTCGATGCCGCTGACGCCGAGTTCCTTAAGCACCTCCAGCGCCTGTGCCACTTGCCCGCTGCCGCCATCGATCAGCAGCACATCAGGGCGTGCACCCTCGCCTTCGGCCAGCCTGCGGAAGCGCCGAGTCAGCGCCTGATACATCGCGGCGTAGTCATCGCCAGGCGTGATGCCGGTAATGTTGAAACGACGGTAATGAGATTTCTCCGGCCCCTCCGGCCCGAACACCACGCACGACGCGACGGTCGCCTCGCCCATCGTGTGACTGATGTCGAAACACTCGATACGGCGTGGCATCGTGGGCAGTTCAAGCACCTTCTGCAGATCATCGAAGCGCGCACCCAGCGTTTGCCGGCTGGCGAGTCGGGCGGTCAAGGAGGCTTGCGCATTGCGCTCAGCCATTTGCAGGAATTGCGCACGATCGCCACGCACACTCGACTTCAGTTCCACCGCATGGCCGGATTGCTGCGCCAGCAATTCGCCCAGGATATCCTGGTCGGCGAGCGGCTCGCCGAGAATCAGCTCGCGCGGTACGGGCCGATCCAGGTAGTACTGCGCGATGAATTGCGCCAGCACGTCGGCGGGTTCGGCATCCAGCGGCAGGCGCGGAAAGAAATCGCGCGTGCCGAGACTGATGCCATTGCGGAAAAACAACACGCTGACGCAGGCCATGCCCGATTCGATGCGGCAGGCGATTACGTCCATGTCCGCGTTGGCGCCTTGCACGTGGTGCTGCGCCTGCAGCTGGCGCAGTGCGGCTACCTGGTCGCGCAGGATCGCCGCGCGCTCGAACTGCAGCGACTTGCTGGCTTGCTCCATCGCCTCGCCCAACTCATCCAGCACCGCGTTGCTGCGTCCTTCGAGAAACATCTCCGCATGGCGTACGTCGTTGCGGTAATCCTCCACGCCAATCAGCCGCACGCACGGCGCGGTGCAGCGGCCGATCTGGTGCTGCAGGCATGGCCGTGAACGATTGCGGAAATAGCTGTCTTCGCACTGGCGCACCTTGAACAACTTCTGCATCAGGCTGAGGCTTTCGCGTACCGCATAGGTGCTCGGATATGGCCCGAAATAGCGCCCCGGTAGATTGCGTGCGCCGCGATGAAACGCCAGCCGCGGATAATCCTCGCCGCTGGACAGATAGATATACGGGTAGCTCTTGTCGTCGCGCAGCAGGATGTTGTAGCGCGGCTTGAGCGACTTGATCAGCTGCGATTCCAGCAGCAGCGCCTCGCCCTCGGTGCGCGTTACGGTGATCTCGACGCGGGCGATCTGCGCCACCATCGCAGCGATGCGCGGCTCCATCCGCGGCTTCAGGAAATAGCTGCCAACGCGCTTTTTGAGATTGCCGGCCTTGCCGACGTACAGCAATTCGCCAGCCGCATCGAAATGGCGATAAACGCCAGGCGAGCTGGTCAGGGTACGGACGAAAGATTTACCGTCGAAGGGATGCGGCTGGGTGGACTGCATGGAACGGAGTTTATCTCGTCGACGCCGCGAACGATCAGTGCATCGCGGCGGCGATTCTGGCGGCCAGCGCCTTGCGATCCAGCTGACCACTCTTGTCCCGGGCGAACCGCGGCGGTTTGCCGTTCCAGCACGGAATCACATGGACATGCAGATGAAAAACCGTCTGGCCGGCGGCAGCGCCGTTGTTCTGTTGCACGATCATGCCATCGGCACCCAGGGCAATGCGCTCCGCGCTGGCAACGCGCTTGACGACCAGCATGATCCGCGTCAGATCCGCCGGCGACATATCCAGGATATTGCGGGCCTGGGAGGTCTTGGAAATCACCAGTACGTGGCCGGGCGCTTTCTGATTGGTCGACAGAAAAGCCACGACCTCGGCGTCTTCGTAGACCTTATCTGCCGGCAGCTCGCCGCGGAGGATCTTGGCGAAAGGGTTCTGCGGGTCGTAGTGGCCATCCAGCTGCCGATCGACTGCTGGCGTGACGGATGTGGACGCCCCGGTTTGCGCAACAGCCGGAGCAGCAACCCATAGGAAGGCCGTGCAAGCCAGGCCCAGCATGAATTTCATTGTCGCTCCGTGATGAATGTCGGCCAGCAAGGGATTACGCGTGCTCAATCAGCCAGCGCTCGGCGCGCTCCAGATCGCCGAGGGTGTCGATGCCGGGCGGGAACGGTTCGGGAGTGAGGCGCACGGCAATCGCGTGGCCGTGTTCAAGCACGCGCAATTGTTCCAGCGATTCGGTCTGCTCCAGCGGCGTGCGTGGCAAGCCGGCGTAGCGCGCGAGAAACTCCGCCCGATAGGCGTAGATGCCAATGTGGCGCAGGAAGGGTGACCCCGATGGCAGCGCACGCCGGTCGGTGGCAAACGCATCGCGCGCCCATGGCAACGGGGCGCGGCTGAAATAAAGGGCGCGCCCGTTCACCCCACGCACCAGCTTCACGACGTTCGGATCAAACAACTCCTCGGCGTCGATGATCGGAGTCGCCAGCGTCGCCATCGGCGCGTTGTCGCCAGCCAGCGCCTGCGCCACGGCGCGAATCCCAGCGGCTGGCGCGAACGGCTCGTCACCCTGCAGGTTCACCACGATAGTGTCATCAGCCCAGCCGTAATGGGCCGCACATTCGGCAAGCCGGTCACTGCCCGAGGCGTGGTCGCTGCGGGTCATGCAGATGTCCACGCCGTCCTGCCCGGCCAGAGCATCAGCAATCCGCTGATCGTCCACGGCCACCACCACCTGGCTCGCGCCAGCCTGCAGTGCCCGTTGGGCTACTCGCACCACCATGGGTATGCCGCCGATTTCGCGCAATGGCTTCGCCGGCAGGCGGGTCGAGCCGTAGCGGGCGGGAATGGCGACGATGAATGGAAGCGTGGCGTTGGACATGGGCAATCTCGTGGCTCAGTGGCAAGCCTAGCGGCAACCATGCAACCGAGCGAGCGAATGATTCAATCGACGGACTGCAACGCAAAGCCACAGCGATTGGCCAGCTCGAGAAAGCCGGGGAAGGATGTGGCGACATGCCGGCAATCGTTGACCCGCACAGGGCCGGATGCCACCAGTCCGGCCACCGCAAAGCTCATGGCGATGCGGTGGTCGAGGTGGCTTTCGACTGTACCCGTGCCGATGCTGCCACCGTGGATGATCGCGCCGTCCGGGGTTTCCTCGATGGCTACGCCCAGCGCACGCAGGCCGCTGGCCATCGTCGCGATGCGATCGGACTCCTTCACTCGTAACTCCGCAGCGCCACGGATGACCGTAGTGCCGCTCGCCACGGCAGCGGCGATGAACAAGGCTGGAAACTCATCGATCATGTCCGGCACCAGCGCCTCGGGCAGCTCGACGCCATGCAGCGGCGCATGGCGCACGACGAGATCGCCCACGGGCTCGCCACCGCTTTCGCGAGGGTGCTCGACGACGATGTTCGCTCCCATCAGTCGCAGCGCCTGCAGCAATCCGGTGCGGCGCGGATTGAGGCCGACTGCCGGCAGGCGCAGTTCGGAGCCTGGCACGATGCTGGCGGCAACCAGGAAGAACGCCGCGGAGGAAAAGTCGGCCGGCACGTCGACATCGGTAGCGCGCAGCGCATGGCCGCCAGTCAGTTGGGCACGACCTGGCGCGAACGTTATCGGCCAGCCGAAAGCCGCGAGCATGCGCTCGGTGTAATCGCGGGTCGGGTGCGGTTCGATGATCTCCGTTTCACCGACCGCGTACAGGCCCGCCAGTAACACGGCGGATTTCACCTGGGCACTGGCGACCGGCAACTCGTAACGGATGCCTTGCAACGACTGTCCGCCACGTACGTGTAACGGCGGCAGTCCATCGGGTGTGTCGATGTGAGCGCCCATCTGGGTCAACGGATCCGTCACCCGGCGCATTGGCCGTTTCGACAGCGAGGCGTCGCCGACCAGGGTGCTGTCGAACGCCTGCCCCGCCAGCAATCCGGTCAGCAGGCGCATGCCGGTGCCGGCATTGCCGCAGTCCAGCGATTGCGCTGAGCCACGCAGGCCGTGCAAGCCGACGCCATGCACGTATCGCTCACCCGCCGAGGGTGTCTCGATGCGCACGCCGAGCCGCGACATTACGGCGGCTGTGGCGCGGGTGTCTTCACCTTCGAGGAAACCGCGAATGCGCGAATCCCCTTCGGCAATGGCCGCCAGCATCAGCGCGCGATGTGAAACGGACTTGTCACCGGGCACCGGCACGCTGCCGTGCAAAGGCTGGCCCGGTTGGCTGCTCCAGTCGAGACGATTCAATCGAATTCCTTCAAAGTGTGACCAGTCAAGCTCAGGGCAACGCCACCGGATAGGACCCCAGCACCCGTATGGTCACCGCCGACTCGTCAATTTCCTTCACGGCAGACTGCAGCCCCGCGTCGTCGATATGGCCGGAGACATCGATGAAGAACGCGTACTGCCACTTGCCGGTGTGCGCCGGCCGCGATTCGATCCGATTCAGGCTGACGCCATGCTTGGCGAACGGGCTGAGCACATCGTAAAGCGCGCCCGGCTTGTCATTGACGGTGATCAGCAGCGATGTGCGATCGTTGCCTGACGGCGGAAACAGCGAACGGCCGATCACCAGGAAGCGCGTGGTGTTGTCGGCGCGATCCTCGATACCTTCCGCCACGGTCTTGAGTCCGTAGATCTTCCCGGCGGTTTCGCCGGCAATCGCCGCGCTATCGTCGGCATGCCGCGCCATCCTGGCCGCCTCGGCATTGCTGCCCACGGCGATGCATTCGACGCCCGGCAGGTTGATGCGCAGCCAGGTCTTGCATTGTTGCAGCGACTGCGCATGGGCATAGACGCGCTTGACGTCTTCGAGTTTTCCCAGCTGCGAATGCAGGCATTGGTGGACACGCAGTTCCACTTCGCCGCAGATCGTCGCCGCCGAGGTGAGGAACATGTCCAGCGTCACCTGGATCATGCCCTGGCCGGAGTTCTCCACCGGCACCACGCCGAAATCCGCATGGCCAGCGGCCACTTCCTGAAACACTTCCTCGATGCTGCCCAGTGGCAAGCCGTAGGCGGCATGGCCAAAATGCTTGCGCACAGCCTGCTCGCTGAACGTACCTTCCGGCCCGAGAAAGCCGATCTTCAGCGGGTCCTCCTGCGCCAGGCACGAGGACATGATCTCGCGGAACAACCGCACCATCTCGGTATCGGACAGCGGGCCGTCGTTGCGATCCACCACCATGCGCAGCACGTGTGCCTCGCGCTCCGGTCGGTAATAGTCGATCGCCGAAAGTCCCTCGCCTTTTACCTTGGCCACTTCCTGAGCGCGATTCGCCCGCTCGGAAATCAGCTGCTGGATCTGCCGGTCGATGCTGTCGATGCGCTCGCGCATTTCGCTCAGCGAGGTCTTCGGGTCACTCATACTGCTAGCCGCCTGGAAGTAAAGAAGTCCAAATGATGTACGTGTATCTTGCCTGAAAAGTGTCGCGGATGCTTGATCAGCCGTGCTGACGAGTGAACTCCCGCATGAATGACGTCAGCGCCTCGACAGCTTCCAGCGGCACCGCGTTGTACAGGGAGGCGCGCATGCCACCCAGCGCCTTGTGACCCTTCAACGCGAGCAGGCCGGCCGCTTCCGATTCCTTGAGGAAGGTGGCATCCAGTGCACTGTCGTGCAGGGTGAACGGGACATTCATGCGCGAGCGTGCGGACGGATCGATCGGGTTGCGGTAGTAGCCGTCCGATCCGTCGATCGCCTGATACAGCAGCTCGGCCTTGGCGCGATTGCGCTCCGCCATGACCGTGAGGCCGCCCAGCGCATTCAGCCACTGGAAGGTCAGACCTGCCAGATACCAGCCCCAGGTATTCGGGGTGTTGAGCATGGAGTCGTTCGCCGCCTGTTCGGCATAACGGAAGATCCGCGCCATCGGGCGGCTCGCCCGTTGCAGCAGGTCGCGACGGATGATCATCACCACCAGACCCGATGGACCGATGTTTTTCTGCGCACCGGCATAGATCAGCCCGTAGCGTGAGACATCCAGCGGACCAGACAGGATATTCGACGACATGTCCGCCACCAGCGGCGCGGTGCCGACATCCGGAATCTCATGAAACTCCACGCCGTGAATCGTCTCGTTCGGCGTGTAATGCACGTAGGCGGCATGCGGATCGAGCTGCCAGTTATCGCGGGCAGGCAGCCGCCGATAGTTATCGGCCTTGCCGCTGGCTGCCACGTTGACGCGCACGTACGGCGCTGCCTCACTGATCGCCTTCTCGCTCCAGTGACCACTGTCGATGTAATCGGCGCTGTCACCCTCGCCGGCCAGGTTCATCGGGATCTGCGCAAACTGCTGGGTGGCGCCGCCCTGCAGAAACAATACGGCGTAGTCAGCAGGAATCGCCAGCAGCGTGCGCAGGTCAGCTTCAGTCTGCGCGGCCATCTCGATGAAGCGCTTGCCGCGATGGGATTGCTCCATCACCGAGGCACCGCTGCCATTCCAGTCCAGCAATTCGCGCTGGGCGCGCTCGAGTACGACAGGCGGCAACGCCGCCGGACCGGCACTGAAATTCCAGACTCTGCTCACGTGCTATTGCATCCCGTCGAGGTGTTCCACGCATTATGGCGCGGCGCAGCATGGGGCGGTCAACTGCGCGCAAAATCTCTACTTTTGATCGTCATCCCCGCGAAGCAGGGACCTAGTGGCATCGAGTTCCCAAACAGCTCAAGGGCACTGGGTTCCTGCTCATCTCTTGCTCGTCATCCCTGCGAAGGCAGGGACCCAGTGGCCTCAGTTTCCCAAACAGCTCAAGGGCACTGGATTCCTGCTCTTCTTTTGCTCGTCATCCCTGCGAAGGCAGGGACCCAGCGGCCTCAGTTTCCCAAACAGCTCAAGGGCACTGGATTCCTGCTCTTCTTTTGCTCGTCATCCCTGCGAAGGCAGGGACCCAGTGGCCTCAGTTTCCCGAAGAGCTCAAGGGCACTGGGTTCCTGCCTTCGCAGGAATGACGACCTGGGTTAGCCGGTTTCGTCGGGTTTTCTGGAGTCGCTCGCAGGCTTCGCAGTGGACCTGCCCTGCGCGCGGGCCACGGAAGATTTTGGACAAGCCCTCAGAACCGGATCAGCAGCACCAGCGCGATACCGAGTGCCAGCACGGCGGCGGTGACGATCAGCCACCACACTTCGCCGGTCGGGCCGGCTGCCTCTTCCGGTAGATGCACGGGCTCGGGCTCCGGCATGACAATCTCGGGCTCTGGCTCCATCCCCGGTGCATCGACCACGAAGCGATGCTTGGCCAGACCGATCTGGTCACCGGGCTGCAACGCCAGCTTTCGCACGGTGACGCCGTTGACCCGTAACGGATGACGCTCGGACGACTGCGTGACTTCCAGCAGCAACTGGCCGTCTTCCCAGAAAATACGCAGCGAGGCCGCGTCTCCCTGCGGCAACTCCAGCGGGCAGCGGCCTTGGGGGCCAAGCTCGAGACTATCCTGCAGCGATAGCACCCGGCCGGAAAGCGGGCCTGCCACGGCACGCAGCGCTACCGTACAACGCCCCTGCTCCGACACGCTCAGCGGCGACCTCTGGGCAGGATCCTGATCGGCCCGCAGCAACATGCGGCAATCGCCCACGCTGACTACGTCGCCGGCACGCAATAATGCGCGCTCGCGCACCGGACGAGCATTGACGTGGATACGGTCCGCTGACGGCAGAACCTGCAGGATCCAGCCGCGACGATCCTGCTGGATGCGCAGATGCTGGGGTGCGGCCTGGCCGGCGGCCAGCACGAGGTCATTGTCGGGCGCGCTGCCTATGCGCAGCTGCGCCTGCGTCCAATGAAAATCCTCGCGAGCCGCATTGGGAAATTCGATGCGCATGTGTGAACCGGTCGATAGACCCCGAAACTCTAACATGCAGTCCGCCACGACTCGGTGCATAAGCGGCCTCGTGTTTGATTGGCGCACACTTCATCGGCCTGTACTTCATCAGGCCCGCGCCTGATTCGCCTGCAGCTCATTGGGCCGCGCCTGATCGGCCCGCATCTGTTCGGCCTGCATCTATTCGGCCTGCATCTATTCGGCATTAACATGCACCGTTTACGACCGGAGCCTGCCATGCCGAAAATCGATATCCGCCGCCCGCACCAGCTGTCGATCCCGCAGGCCCGTGCCGTGGTCGATCAGGTCGCTGCCCGGATGCGCGAGAAATTCGGCATGGATGGGCAATGGCAGGGCGATACCTTTGAATTTTCGCGACCCGGCGTCAGGGGCACGATCAACGTCGGCAGCGACGCCATCCAAGTCAATGCGGAGCTGGGCATGATGCTGGCGCCGCTGAAGGGGATGGTCGAACAGGAGATCCGGCGCAAGCTGGATGAACATTTCGCCTGACTGATTGCTTGATGATTCTTTAACCAAACGCTCATCCATGGCATACTCGACGGCTTACGCAGCCATGACGGCTGTGCGTGA
>Ga0302227_10002215_pt1 | contig 13609 bp, 19 predicted proteins | sample II_Palsa_N1_1_FD_193525 | JGI IMG/M metagenome (GOLD analysis project Ga0302227, IMG submission 193525) | Peat permafrost microbial communities from Stordalen Mire near Abisko, Sweden - II_Palsa_N1_1 | ecosystem: Environmental > Terrestrial > Soil > Palsa > Peat permafrost | place: Sweden...
CAAACTGCATCAATTTGATTTTTATTCAAACACCCAGATTCGACAAATTGATCTACTTGTCGGTGAGCGAGGACAACGAGTCGCAGCTCAAGATTCTCCTGGCCTTGACGCGCAAATTCCGTCTGCACGCGGATCTCAACTTGGGCGACGTCGTCCAGAAGATCCCTTTCAACTACACGGGCGCCGACTTTTACGCCCTGTGCACGGACGCAATGATGAACGGCATCAAGCGGCGCATCCAGGAACTCGAGGGCGAGCTTGGTACTTGCCCTCATAAGAAATGAAAAAATCAATTTTTCTTCTTTTGCAGAGGATATCAAAAAGTCGCAGCCCACTCTGACGATGGAAAGGTACCTTGGCCAGCTGCCAGCGGAAGCGCTCGCTGCCGTGCTCGTGGCCGACGATTTCTACAGGGCGATCAACGAGCTCGTTCCGTCAGTGTCTCCCGCCGAGCTGGATCGGTACCGGAAGCTCCAGCAGTCCTTTACGCAAGAGAGCACGGGCAGGAAGGACAAAAGCGCGGATGTGTGATAATAAATTACAAGTGTACAAAGCAGAAAAATAAAAGGAGTCATGAGACGATCTGCAAACGCGTATTGTACAGCCTTGGCAGTCCGTTCCGCCGCAATGCTGCCTCGTCTAAGCGGCTAAAGTCAATGTCTCCTGTGAGTCGTCGACGCCACACCATCCGTCTGCACAACACGACCAGGGGAGGCACCTGAACATGCTTTTGCTCTATCAATTCTAGGGTCATTTTTTTGAATTAAAAATGACATCGATAATGACGCGCTCACCAGCAAGGTCCGGATGGTCGCCAAAGGGTATGAGGCGGTGCAGTGCGAACGCGCTCTTTGCCGCGCTGCCCCCGACGACCGTCGCCACGTCAAAGTTGACATCTGCCCCGCGGTCAATCAGCAGCCGTGCGACGGCGGCCTGCTTGCTCATGACGGCCGTTCCGAGCGGCGTGAGCCCCTCCCTGAACGACAGTTGGTCGACGTCGATGCCGATGTCGAGCAGGTAGTTTACGACGTCGACCATGCCCTTGCTTGCGGCGTAGTGCAGCACGCGCTCCCCCGTGGGCAGGCTCGCCTCGACCAGAGCATCGAACCCCAACGCCTCCAGCACGTCGACGCGCCCCATCGCCGCGGCCCTGTGCGCAGCCGTGATCCCGTCCCGGTCCACCAGCCGCCTCGCATCGGCGCCGTACCGCGTCAGCAACGCCACCATGTCCACGTCGCCCTTGAGCACGGCCGTCGACAGCAGCGACCGCCCCGTCGACCGGATCCGCTCGTTCAGGAGCTGGTCACGCTCACCCACGGGGCATCGGTCCAGGTAGGCGTGCAGCTGCGCCCGCGTCCACACGGCAAAGGCCAGCTCGCGGACCTGGTCCACTGTCATAGCTTGGAGGACACACTTGGCAAAATGGAAACCGCCTCGACCTTGAGAGGGCACATTTTCGTAAAATGGACGCCGCCACGAGGTCAACAAGGCTGCGCGCGCTCGTGGTCGACACGGCCGCGCTGATCGAGAACGTGCGCCTGGACGCGTTCGCGGACGAGCTCGTGACGGTGCCCGAGGTGCTGGCCGAGGTGCGCAACGAGGTGGCACGGCGGCAGATGCTGGTGCAGCCGCAGGAGATCAAGACGCGCCAGCCCTCGTCCGAGGCCGTGGCGGCCGTGACAGAGTTTGCCAAGAAGACGGGAGACTTTGCGAGCCTGTCGGCCGTGGACTTGCGTGTGCTCGCGCTCACGTACATGCTCGAGGTCGAGTACTCGAACGGCGAAACCGCGCACCTGAACAAGGAGCCCAAGACTGTACGCCGATTCCAAAGCACATATTGTTTGTGTGTGTGTGTGTGTGTTTAAGACTTGTCTCGGTAGCAAACCGTCGTGCACGAGACCCACGCCAACGCGCTCCCACGCGCGGATCTGCCTGGTTTCTACCTGCCCCCGAGCGCCGCGGGGGCGCCTGACGAAGAGGAGGCCGAGGATGAGGAGGGCATGGAGTTTGCTGAGCACGACCACGAGCACCCGCAGCAACAGGAGGGGGAGCAGCAGCCAGAAGACGACGGGGGCGGCTGGGAGACAGTGCCGCAACGACGGAGAAAAGGGCAAAAGGCAAAGGAGTCTGCCAACGACGACGACGACGAGAATGGCTGGATCACGCCGAGCAATTTCGAGGCGGCAAAGGAGATGCACCACGTGATGGCTCGCATCGGCGGCGCCCCAACGCCCGAGTCGGTCGTGCCCGTGTCCAAGGTCGGGTGTATCACGGCCGATTTTGCGATGCAAAACGTCCTGCTGCAGATCGGCCTGCACATCCAGGACATCCGCGGCCGCGTGATCAAGTACGCAAAGACGTTTGTCCTGCGCTGCCACGCGTGCTTCAAGTCGACCAAGGACATGACCAAGAAATTCTGCCCGTCGTGTGGCAACAACACGCTCATCCGCACGTCCGTCAGCATTGGCAGCGATGGCGTCCTCCAGTACCATCTCAAGTCGACCTTTCAATACAATCTCCGCGGTTCCAAGGTTTGTTCACGGGCAACAACTATTTAACAAAAAAAAAAAAAAAAAAAAATTCAGTACGCCATCCCAGACACAAAGGGCGGACGCAAGGCGAAAAACATTGTGCTCCGCGAGGACCAGAAGGAGTACCAGCAGGCGCTCGGTCGCGCCAAGAAGGCATGGAAGCAGGATCTCGCCGACCCAGACTATGTCTCGCCGCTCGTGTCTGGCAGCACTCGGCCCAACTCTGCACAGGGAGGGCCTGTTGGTGTTCGCGTCGGTTTTGGGCGCAAAAACCCGAACGAGGCCCGGCACTACACTGGCAAGAAGAGCAAATTCAAGCAACAAGACTGATTTGTGTTTACTTGTGTGTACAAAAAAAAAAAAATACTGCCCTTTTTTTTTTGTATATAACTGACAGGATGGAAATCGTGGTTTGGATTACTTGAAAGATGCCAAGAGTACAGTGGTGTTGTCGGGCTCGTCGATTTCGCTCGCCCGTTGCATCAGCGCCGCCAGGGCGTCGTTCATGTCCTTGGACCTGCCCCACCCAAGTCATGTATTTTAATAAAGAAGAAAGAAAGAAAAACCACAGGCGGCTTACTTGGACACCATCTTGACGGCGCCCTTGGACGTGATCGTGTCCCAGAGTCCGTCGGACGCGAGGATGACAAACTCGTCTGCATCGGTGAGGTCATGCACGGTCACGTAGGGCTCAGCCGACGCGCCGACGCGATGCGCCACATCGTCGCCCAGCGATCGGGACATGGCCAGACCGGGGTACGGCATCGTGCCCTTGTACAGCCTCAGCGGTCCGTCCCGCACCTCGGCCTCCACACGTCCTCCCGCCGCGGTGGCTCGGGCGACCTCTTCCGGGTCGGCCCACGAGTGGTCCCTGCACGTCGGCATTACTTTGGTGTGAACGTGCAACAGCAAGACAACATACACTGACAGGAGGACAGTCTTGTAGGCGTTGCTGGACAGGGTATCGTTGCTGCCGCCGGCACTGCCGGCCACTGCCGATTCGCCTTCGTCGTTGGCCGACCGCTTCCTCCCCAGAACGATGCGGCTGTCGCCCACGTTTGCCGCGTACAGTGTTTTCCCGTGGACAATCACCAGCGACAGCGTCGTTCCACTCATGTACAGGTCTATCCCAGACTCCTCCTGCAGCATCGACTGCAGCTTCTCGAACACGGCTCCCAGCACCGCCGCCGGCGTCTCCTCCAGCCCCTTGAGCGTGACTGTGCCGCCCAGCAGCGTCAACAATGCGTCCTTGGCATACTCGGCCACCTTGGCCCCGTTCTCGCCGTGCCCGTCCAGCACGGCCAGCAGCACCACCTCCCCCTCTGCACCGCCGCCGCCCAGCTTGAAGGCCGCGTCGTGCACGGCACGGTCCTGCTGCTGCTTGCGCGCGCCCTGCGACGAGCCAAGCAAAGGAGTCAACATGGAAAAGCCATATTTTCGTGAGTGGTGTGCCCGTAGTAGTCTTTCTTGCAGCGGTCTTCTTGGTTTCTCCCTCCCTCCCTCCCTCCCTGTCCCTCTCCCTCTCCCTGCTCCCCCACTCTGCTCTCTCTTGTTCCTTTTTTACGGCCTTGTGCTGTCTCCGTTTTTTTTTTTTTTAACTGTGCTAACCAATCCCTCCGACGACAGAACAGCATTAGCATGGGCTCGATCGGTGTGCCAATCAAGCTGCTGCACGAGGCCCAAGGCCACGTCGTGACGTGCGAGCTCAAGACCGGCGAGGTACCTGCCCAGCACACGGTGCTGTGTTTTCCCCGTTTTGCTCATGTTTTTGTTGCGCGATTTTGTAGGTGTACCGAGGCACACTCGTCGAGGCGGAGGACAACATGAACTGCCAGCTGGAAAAGGTGTCTGTGACAGCACGGGACGGCCGCGTGACACCACTAGAGCAGTGCTACGTCCGTGGCTCTCATGTCCGCTTCTTCATCATCCCCGACGCACTCAAGAACGCGCCCATGTTCAAGAAGGTCGGCTTGGCGGCAAAGTCAAAGGGACCTGGCGGACGTGGTGGAAAGGGAGGACGGGGTGGAGCAGCAGGAGCAAAACGCGGACGTGGAGCCCCCGGTGGTGCTGCGCGTGGAGGGCGATAGATCCATGCGGAAAGCAAAAAAAAGAAATCGCAGCTTAGCACAAGTGGCCAGTACCGTTTATAAATAAAAAAAAATTTTTTTTTTCCCTTCTCCTTAGAATTGGGGCTTTCTCTCCACTGCCCTCTTTGTGTCCCAATTGCGAAAATTTAATAAAGAATGAATTCCTTTTTTTTTTGAAAAATTAACAAGTGGGTTTGCTGTTTTTTGTCTTAGACCTTCTGGAGGACGATGGCAATGCCCTGGCCACCGCCAATGCAGGCCGAGCCGATGGCGTACTTGCCCTTGCCCTGGCTGAGCTGGTGGGCGAGGTGGCCCGTGATGCGAGCACCCGAGGCACCGAGGGGGTGGCCGAGGGCGATGGCACCTCCGTTGACGTTGAGCTTGGCGACGTCAATGCCGAGCTCCTTGGCGACGGCGAGGACCTGGGGCGCAAAGGCCTCGTTAACCTCGATGATGTCCATCTGGCTCAGGTTGAGATTGGCCTTGCTGAGAGCGCCCTGCAAATACCAAAAACAACGCTTTCTTTGGTATACTTTCCAAGGTAAAGGGGAAAAAAACATACACGGACGGCGGGGCAGGGTCCGATGCCCATGATGCTGGGCTCAACGCCGGCATAGTGGTACGAGACAATCTTGGCGAGGGGGGTCAGGCCGTACTTCTTGACGGCGTCCTCGCTGGCAACGACGAGCGCGGCGGCACCGTCGGTGATGCCCGAGGCGGTACCGGCGGTGACAACACCGTCCTTCTTGAAGGTGGGCTTGAGCTTTTTTTTTTTTTAATTTATTTTTATTTTCGGTTGTTAGAAAACAAGCGTTGTTTTTGTCCCCTTCCGACATACCTTTTGGAGGCCCTCGAGGGTGGTGGCACGGAGACCCTCGTCCTGAGCAAGGTCAAAGGGACCCTTCTTGGACTTGACGGTGATGGGGGCAATCTCGTCCTTGAACACGCCCTCCTTGGTGGCCTTGGCGGCGAGCTCCTGGCTGCGGAGGCCAAAGGCATCGCTGTCGGCCTTGGAGATGTTGTACTTGGTGGCGAGGTTCTCGGCGGTGAGGCCCATGGGGATGTTGGGGTAGAGGTCGGTCAGGCCTGCCCAGAGCGAGTCCTCAAAGGCAATGCTGGCACCGAGGGGGGCGCCAAAGCGGGTGCCGCGGACGATGTAGGGCGCCTGGCTCATGCTCTCGGCGCCACCGGCGAGCGAGATGTCGGTGATGCCGAGCTGGATCTCCTGCATGGACGTGATCACGGCCTGGAAGCCCGAGCCGCACAGGCGGTTGAGCGTCAGGGCGGGGACCTCGATGGGGAGGCCGGCCTTGAGGCCGACGTGGCGGGCGAGGTACGAGGCGTCGGCAGAGGTCTGCTGGACGTTGCCAAAGTTGACGGTGCCGACCTTGTCAAAGGGGACCTTGCTGGCGGCGAGGGCGGCCTTGGACGCGTGCACACCGAGGTCGGTGGCGGTGAGGTCCTACGACGACAACAACAATTAGTTTTTTGGCAGGGGTAGGGTGTGTGTGTGCCGGCTACCTTGAGGCTGCCGCCAAAGGAGCCAAAGGGCGTGCGCTTGGCCGCGACGATGAAGACGTTCTTGAGGGCTGCCATTCTTTTTCCCCCCCTTTTTCTTCTTCCCTGGACGCAGGTGGAGGCTCTGTTTTTGTTTTCCGAGACTGGTGGAGTGAGTTGTTGGTTGGGTTACGTATGAGGAGAGGAGGAGAGGCGTGGCTTTTATAGGCTGCCCAGTGGGTGTGTAAGCAAGCAAAAACGCACGGATGGCACGGGACAGCCCACGTGGTTTTGAATTGGAAGTGGTTCCGACCCTTCCGAGTTTTTTTTTTTCCTTCTTTTTTTTTTTTTTGATCGGATGCATTGCGTGCATCAATTCAAACTTCAAATTTTCGAATTGGTCATGTACTCCAGCTACAGCATTCAGGTACCCTTTTTTGTTAATTAAAAAAAATTTTTTTCCCTATTAGATGGCCTGGACGTAAGGTTTCCACTTTTGCACGTTCGGGTCGAAGAGGGCCATGAGCAGGACCGAGCCGATGGCGGCCGTGTACGAGGACGCCGAGAGTTGCGCCGAGATATGCATGTAAAACTCGTGCTCGGCCGACGACGGCGAAGGGAGCGACGACGCATCCGAGGGCGGGGTCCACGGGTTGTAGGGAACGTTTGCCGCCGAGGCAGCTGCCGCGCTCGACGAGGAGGCGGACGACGACGAAGGGGACGGCGCCGAGAATGGGGGCGATCCCATGAGGGGCTCGGTGTCCAGCAGGCGCTGATGGAGGGCGTCGATCGAGAGCGGGCCAAGGGGGAGCGACACGGGCATGTTGAGGAGGTCGGGGCCGTACGTGAACGTCATCATCGCTGCCATGAGCACGAGGAGGGCCAGCGCGCGGAATTGCGGCATGGCAAAGTACGACATGAGGACCGAGCGTGGGAGATCGGTCGTTGACGGGACTGCCGCGGCGGACGACGACGGCGACTCGGGAGCCTTCTCCTCTGACACGGTGCCGCGGCGGGCGCGCTTGTTGGCGGTTGGCTGGATAGTCTCCTCTTCGACAGCCACATGGCTAGATCGCTTGGCGCTGCGCGTGCTCATCTTGCCAACAGACGCGGAAGACGACGACGAGGACGAGGTCGAATGGGCGGGCGACGGAGTCGACAGGAGCGACCTGCGCAGGTCAGCCATCTCCTCCGCGAGCTGGCTGTAGCGGCGCTCGAGCTCGGCGATGATGCCCTCAGACTGGTTATACTTGTCCTCAAAGGTCTTGGCGCGCTCCTGGTGCACGCGCACTTCCTCCTCGAGCCCGCTGATGTACTCCTTCTTGCGTTGGCGGAACTTGCGTGCCGAGTCTCGGTTTCGCTCCTGCAACACACAACAACAACAACAACGAAAAATATTGAGCTCGAAACAAAAAGAGTTTTTCTCTTCTTACCTGGCGTCTGGGGGTGATTTTCCTCTTGGGCTTTGTCTTTTGCCCGCTGGCCGAGGACGAGTCGGCAGGACTGGCGGTGCTATCGGATGTTGCTATTGAAGGGGCCGCTGATGCTGCGGAGGCGGAAGTTGCAGATGACGATTTGGCAGCAGGTGATCTCTTCTTGGCGGGCGCCCTGGAGACCTTCTTGGCGGGGGCGGGGGCGGGCGTCCTGCGTTTGGTCTTGTAGTCGACGTCTGCATCCATGGCCACGTCCTCGTCGTTCTCCTCGTCGTCGTCCTCGTCGTCCTCTTCATCGTCGTCGTCGTCGCCGTCGTCCTCGTCCTCCCCCTGCTGGTCCCCATCTCGGTCGATTTGTGCGCGAGGGTTCAGCAGGTTGGCAGCGACCGACGGGCCCCGCTGCACCTCGAGCAGGTCCAAGAAGTCGTTCTCGAGGAACATGGCGTCGTCGTCGATCGAGGGCACGGACGAGGACGCGAAGGCCGCGGACGTGGCAGCAGAAACGTCGGAGGGAGCGGCGCCACTCGAAAAGTAGTCCTCGTCCAACGAGGGCACGGTCGTGTCCATGTCATTGAACATGAGCGTCTGGAAGAGTTCGTCGGGGTCGGCCTTGAACGCGGTGTCGCTGGACAGGGACCGGGGGTTTGCGCGTCGTTTGCTCATTTGTCGTTTGCAGTGCTCGTTTCTGCAGAAAGGAAAACAAAAAGGTGGAGGGAGAAAAAAAGTTGATTACTGATCACAAGGTATTTTTATTGCGCGCGCCCTCAACCAGCACAGTCATACAAAAGGAGGCGCGCCAAATTGGATAAAACAGCACAAGGGGGAAGGGGCCGCACACAAGTGTCAACGTGACAGCCCGAGGAGGAAAAGCATCTGAAAGAACGCACTCGAACAAAGTGGCGCACGTCAGCACCTGGCAAAAAACACTGACGTCACATTAAAGATGGCGTCCACTGTCCTGCCCAAGCTCAGCGTGGGTGGCAAGCGGCCCTCCCCTTCTTGTGCCTCGCCTGCCGGTGTGTCGCTGCTGCACAACCGCATGGCGCTTCACGGGTACGAGCTGTTTGTGCTGGGCGTCGGCGAGGGAGAGGGAGAGAGGGAGGAGGTCGTCAAGCTGTACGACCTGCGGCGGAGCGTGAAGCAGGCCAAGGGCACCTTCTCCACGATCAGGCTGCCCGCTGTCGAGGCAGGGGTGAAGGCGACGGGCCTGCTACTCAACGCGAGCGGGACACGGATGGCCGTGCTGCTGGACGACCGCAAGATCGCCGTGGCCAAGGTGCCTGGGCTGGTCTTGTCGGCCACACGGAGCGGTCCGATCGACTGCAAGTGGACCATGCTGGCACATGTGGGCTCCATCGTGCAGGCTGCGTGGCACCCGCTCAGCGACACGGGCTCCCATCTGGCCGTGCTCACGGCAAAGGGCCTCTTTGTGCTGTACAACGTCGACGCGGAGAAAGATGCCGAGCAGTCGTTCCAGCTGACCGGCAAGGCGGCAGCACCCCAGCAGCAGGTGCTCAAGGAACGAAAGCAGTCGTCAGGTCGCTTTGCCATCGATGATGACGACGATGACGAGGTGGAGGAATCCTTTGGCTCAAGCGAGGACACCGACACGGCGGTTGTGTCCTTTGCAATTGGCCAGGGGTCCCTCTGGCAGCCTTTCACGGTCTACTTTCTCCAGAGCGATGGCGCTGTCACGGCTCTCTGCCCAGTGTGTCCCAACGGCAGGTATTTGTTAATTAAAAAAAAATATATAGATTCTTCTTTTTTGCACTCACCGTCACCCCTTAATATAACAGCACGTTCGCACTGGAACAGCTCCAACAGTGCCTCCAGGCAAGCAAGCCCAACTCGCCTGCCACCCAGTGGCTCGAAAGCCTGATCTGCTGCATGTCGCAGGTCCCTGGGCAGATATGCATCTCGCAGCACGGTTCCAACCTCCCCTCATGGAAGGCCTTTCTCCAGCCCGCCTTTTCTCTCCTGCCGGAAAATCCGTTCAAAAACGTGACCGCCTCGGATGTGTGCTTTATCCCTGGACAGGCCGTGCCAGTTCTCGTCGTCACCACCACAGCAGGTTGTGTCTACTCGTTTGCCGTCCTCGAGCCCCCCAAACCTCTGTGGAAGCACGAACAGGTTTGTCGCGATATTTTTTTTTTTTCGAACGACATATTGATTTTTGCTTTCCTTCTGCAGTTGCTCAGGCGAACGGACACCCTTCTTGCCTTCGTCGACATTGTAGACTGCCAACTGCCGTCGTTCCACGCGAAAACGATCGCATCGGTCGCCCTCCACCTGGACGAGTCGTTCCTGCAGACGGAACTCGGCCTGCACCCCACTGTGCTCGTTTCGCACGGATGCGGCGTACATGTAGTCTCCTTTCCATGGTTTAAAGGTGTGTGCCCCTTCTCTGATAAAATTAAGAAAAAAAGGGCTAATCGCAATAATATAGAGTTACAAAGTGGGCAAACCAACGTCGCCGCGTGGCGCTCGCTGTTCCAAGCACCCATCTGCAGACTCGACGGCGACACGTCCTTGGCGCACTTGAGGGGCGTTGCTGTGGTCAACGACGTCGTCCTCGGCCACATCATTCTGTACCTCACCCCGTCGGCGATTGTGGACAGTGTCCCCCTGCAGTTCATCGAAGAAAACCCCGCCGAGGTCGTCGATGAGACTGTTGTCAAGCCCAAGCCAGCTCCAAAATGTAGGCTGCTTTCGTAGTTGTGCAAGTTAACTCAACCTTTTTCTAATCAAACAGCGAACGCCGTATCCGAGGTTGAAAGCAAGGCGGCCCACATCATGTTGCCCCCGCACTTTGTCGTACCGGAGGGCGACAAGGTCTCACACGAAGCGTTGCTGAACGATGCAGCCAAGGCCCTGCGCGAAAAGACTATTGCTCCCGCGCTTGCTCTCAGCACGCAGCTCGAGTCCAAACTGAACGAGATTGCCGACCACGAGAAGCGCCAGCATGACAATCTGGGCAAGCTCGAAAAAGAGATTCAAGCCTGTGACGACGAGAGCAAGAGACTGCAAGAGCATCTGGACAGCACGCTGGCCAATGTCCTCTACACCAGCAGACGCTCCGCTCTCCTGCTCAACCTGGGTATGACCTTTCTTCTCTGCAATCTCATCTTTATGATTTATTTGGACAGTGCTGGACTTGTCACGCCGCGATCTGAACGACTCGGAGATCGAGTTTGGCCACGAGCTCAAAAAGTGGATGTTTGAGCAGAAGGGCTTGAGCGACGCGGTCCTGGCGCTGAAGGAGCAAGTCGACCAGCTGGATGCAAAGCTGAAAGTTCCCAGGGCGCAACAGCTCCCCGGCGACCACCAGCTCGAAATACTAGAGAAGGCCCAAAGGGAGAACGATGCCCGGCTCAAGCTACTCGTCCAGCGTTTCAAAACTGTCGAAAAACTGTTTGTGTAGAAAGAATCACATGTATCAGCGATCCGGATACTTTGGGGCTTGAGAACGCCAAGGTGAGAAGCCGTTCGAGTTCACCACGGAGGACGGTCTGGTCTTGCCGGCAGAAAAAAGGAAAACAAGAAAAGAAAAAAAAATCCGTCAGGACTCCTAGTTGCCAATGAGAATGAGGAGGAGCTTCTTGTAGTCGTGCGAGGTGTCGCCCTCGATCATGGCAGCGAGAGTCTTTTGGTAGAGTCCGATGAACTCGGCCTACGAAAATAAAAGTTAGAAATCAAGATAAAAACAAAACAAAAAAAAAAACAGAGCTTACCTTGATCTCGCCCATGTCGATCTCGCAGCGGGACGAGACGATGCGCTTGAGGATGCTGGAAAAAAAACAAGGGTTATTCGACAAATAGCCCTTTCTAAAGTCGTACCGGTCGTTGGTGCCGAGGCCCTTCATGCTGTAGTAGAGGCGCATGGCAAAGTACCTGTGCTTGTTCTTCATGGCTTCGACGATGGCCAGGAGACCTTCCTTGATGTCGCCAGAGAACTCCCGCTCGATGGCCTTCTCGATGGTGTGGCTCGAGATCTTTGCGTACTCTTGGAAGGTAGCTAAACAAATAGAAAATGAAAAATTTGAAATTAGGGGGGTTTCTTCTCTTCGTTTGCTTGATTGCCCTACCATTGAGCTGGGCGCAGCTGCGGGTAGCAAGAACCTGGTTGAACTTGCTCTCGTCGGTGCCCCAGCGGGCCTCACCGGCGTTGTAGAGAGCCGAGGCGTCGGTGCGTGCCTTGCCCTCATCGACGACGGTCGACTCGTCGCGGACGGCAGCGAGCAGCGAGGTCATGAGCTTGCGGAAGTCGCCCTTGGTCTCGTTGTGCATGCGTGTCTGCAGCTCCTGGCCGTAGACTTATGAATGGAAATAAAAAAGTGTCAGTAAATAATCAAAAGCTCTTTTGTTTTCCTTCATAGTACTGTTCTTGTAGGCGGCCTTGATGTCGTTGATCTCGGCGTTGTTGCGAGTGCACAGGATCTCGACAATGCCGTGCTGGTCGTAGCCAGCACCCTCGAACGACTTGTGGAGCTGGATGGCATCAGCCTCAGCAGGAAGGCTGTCAGAGGGAACAATAGTTTAGGAAATAAATAAAAAAACAAAAACAAAAAAGTGCACGTGCTAGAAGCGCTGGCGGAGAAGGCTGCCAAACTCGCCCTTGGTCTCGGACTCGAACTTTTCAATCAGGTTCTTGCCAAAGCTCTGCTGGTAGACGATGCTGACCTGGTGGAGCTGGAGGCTGGTGCGGTGGCCAACGATCTGCATGATGGCGTTGTGGTCGCAGCCTGCATTTATTTATTTATTTAAAGAAGGCGAGAAAGAAAAAAGAAATCCATCATCGGTTAGTGATAATCAATTTTCGTGATTGAAAAAGAATTCACGTACCAAAGCCCTTGAAGGCCTTGTGGAGGTCGTCGGCATCCTTTTCGGGATTAAAGGACTTGAAGGGCACGACGGTGGGGGTGCCTAAGGAAAGTTTTAATATTAGATACAAAAATAGTACTGCAAAAAAAAATACCAATCGACTTGGCCTGAGCAACAAAGCCGGGCTGCTGCTGCTGCTGCTGCTGCTGAGGCTGGGGGGCAAAGCCCTGCTGGGGAGCAACAAAGCCGGGCTGCTGCTGCTGGGGCGGGAAGCCCTGCTGGGGAGGGAACTGCTGCTGCTGCTGCTGGGGCGGGAAGCCCTGCTGGGGAGGGAACTGCTGCTGCTGCTGCTGCGTGGGGTAACCGGGCTGGCTGCCAGGGACCTGCTGCTGCTGCTGGGTGGGGTAACCAGGCTGGCTGCCAGGGAAGCCGGGCTGCTGCTGCTGGGGAGCAAACTGGCCGGGCTGCTGCTGGGGCTGCTGGGGGGCAAATTGGCCGGGCTGCTGGGGAGCAAACTGCTGCTGCTGAGGGTAGCCTTGCTGAGGGTAGCCCTGCTGAGGGTAGCCCTGCTGAGGGTAGCCCTGCTGAGGGAAGCCAGGCTGGCCGGGGTAGCCTTGCTGAGGGAAACCTTGCTGCTGCTGGAAACCAGCCTGGCCGGGGAAACCTTGCTGCTGGCCGGGGAAACCTTGCTGCTGGCCGGGGAAGCCCTGCTGCTGGCCAGGGAAACCTTGCTGCTGGCCAGGGAAACCTTGCTGCTGGGGCGGGTAGCCCTGCTGCGGGTAGCCACCCTGCTGAGGATAACCTGCCATCGTGCACGTGTTTGGGTATGCGACAAAAAGAGGGATTTCGAGACCGTAAGCAAAGTCTGATAAAAAAAAGACATACCGGCATAGCCACCGGGGGCGGCGGCGGCCTGGATCTGCTGGGCTCCGCAGGTGACGCAGTACTGCAGACATGGGTCTTTTTTAGACAACCCCAAGCGAAAAAAAAAAACACCAGATCCCCCTCCCCTGAACGACAAAATGGAGCCCTCCAGTAGTTTGTTGTTGCTTCTTACGTGAACACCGGGGGCGTTGACAAAGCCGCAACGAATGCAAGCAGACATTTTTTCTTGGGAGGGGAGGCTTGACGTGGGAAGCGAAACTTCAGAACTCAGCGTCTGTTTTGACACGCAATCAGAAAACAGGGATTCTCCTTCCAAAGTTCCAAGAATTTCCGCTCACGCCCACGTGGCTTCCGA
>Ga0302227_10002218_pt1 | contig 13597 bp, 11 predicted proteins | sample II_Palsa_N1_1_FD_193525 | JGI IMG/M metagenome (GOLD analysis project Ga0302227, IMG submission 193525) | Peat permafrost microbial communities from Stordalen Mire near Abisko, Sweden - II_Palsa_N1_1 | ecosystem: Environmental > Terrestrial > Soil > Palsa > Peat permafrost | place: Sweden...
CAGATGCGAATCGCACAAAAGCAAAGGCTGCATTCGAGCAGCCTTTGCTTTTTCTGTTGTCGTGTAACGAGATCGCACATTATCCGTGTGCAATCACTTGCTGTCGGATTCCAGCTTGCTGTGTCGTATGCCGTAGGCGAAATAAATGACACAGCCCAGCGCCATCCAGATCACGAAACGCTCGTAGGTGATCCACGGCAGGCCGTAGATCAGCACCGCGGAGAATAGGATGCCCAGCGGTGCGGTGAACCACACCGCCGGCGTGCGGAAGTTGCGTTGCAGTCCCGGCCTGCGCACGCGCAGCACCATGATCGAGGCGCAGATGATGATGAAGGCGCTGAGCGTGCCGATGTTCACCAGCTCGGCCACTTCGCCGATTGGCAGCAACCCGGCAACCAACGCGGTAAACAGGCCCAAGATGATGGTCGGCCGCGCTGGCGTGCCGAAGCGAGGACTCACTTTCGCAAACCACGTCGGCAGCAAGCCGTCGCGCGCCAGCGCAAACCAGATGCGCGCTGCGCCCAGCATGAAGGCAAACAGCACGCTGGTTACGCCGATCACCGCAGCAACCGCGATCGTGATGCTGAGCCAGTGCAGGCCGATCGATTCGAACGCATCGGATACCGACGCATCGCCACCAAGGTGGCTATATGGCGTGATGCCGGTCAGCACCAGCGACACGGCGATATACAGCACCATCGCAATCGCCAGCGACAGCAGCACCGCCCGTGGCAAGTCGCGCTGGGGATGTTTCGCCTCCTCCGCTGCCGTGGTCAACGTGTCGTAGCCGAAGACCGCGAAGAACACCACGCTGGCACCGGTCAGCACGCCCTGCCAGCCGAAGTGCCCCAGCCCCGTTTTGACATCGACGACGCGTGCGGGAATGAATGGATGCCAGTTCGCGGTATTGATATAGAACACGCCTACACCCACCACCAGCAGCACGCCGATCACCTTGATCGCCACCACAAAAGTGTTGAAGCGCGCGCCCCACTCGGTGCGCAGGGTCAACAATATCGCAACACCAATCGACACGCCTGCTGCGATCACGTTGAAGCGGTGGCCATCGCTCGGCGCGGCGATCGCTTGCGCGCCATGCGTGCCGAACATCTGCTGCAAGTAATACTGCATGGTCTGCGCGCTCATGCTCTGCTGCGCCCATTCCGGCAGATGCACGCCCGCCGAAGCCAGCAGCACCTGCACATAGCCGGACCAGCCGATGGCTACCACGGCCACTACGAGCGCGTATTCCAGCAGCAGATCCCAGCCAATGATCCAGGCGACAAACTCGCCGAGCACCGCATAACCGTAGGTATAGGCACTGCCGGTCACCGGAATCAGTCCCGCGAATTCCGCGTAGCACAGCGCTGCACAGGCACTGCCCAAGCCCGCAATGATGAAGCTCAGCGCCACCGCCGGACCGGCATTCACCGCTGCCTGCTGGCCCGCCAGCACGAAGATGCCCACACCGATGATGCCGCCAATGCCGATCGCGGTGAGCTGCCACAACCCCAGCACGCGTCGGAAATCGCCGCGTTGACCCACCTCGGCCTGCAGCTGTTCAACCGACTTGTGGCGCAGCAGCTTGCTAAGAAAACTCATGTGTTGATCCCCGGAAACGAACGGCGATCATAGCGAATCGTGCCGCTGTTGCCCGCATGGCTTCCGACACGGGCGCGAATGGGGACATCAAACCGGCGCTGCGCCATCATGCAATGACAAAGCCCGCTGTCCACCATGCAACCACGGCAAGGCCAGTGCGCTGAGGCCAAAAATCACTGCAATCGCCAGCATCATATAGCCGTCCAGATGAGCGATGCCGAACCACTTCCCGCTCAGCACAGATACCAGCGCCGTTGCCACCACGCGAACGCCTTCGAGCCATGTGGCCGAGCGACGACCTTCCATCAGTACGCCCAGCACGCACAGGCTGGCCACCAGATAGCCCGCATAGAGCAGCAGCGTCGGCAGCGGAGCGACGGGCACCAGGGCCAGAAAATGTATCGACATCCCCAACAGCAGCGCGAACTGCAGCAGCAGGTAGACGGTGAAGCCACGCGACATCGGCGGGTCATAGCGCGGATGATCGATGTCGAACGCCGGCTTGGGAAAGCGCGCCGTGACGTCGGCCGGCCGCCAGCCCGGCGGACGAAACCACAGCTGCAGTTTGTCGCGCCAGCGTTCGGCATGCCATGCGTCCTGCGCCATGGCCCAATACACCTCAGCGTTCGCCCACAGCGGGTTCCAGCTCTGCAGCGGCGAACGCGTGCCAAACACCGGCGGCTCGCTATCATTCTCTTCAGTGAAGGTACCGAACAGTCGGTCCCACAGGATCAGGATGCCGCCATAGTTCTTGTCGAGGTAGCGATCGTTCACCGCATGATGCGCACGGTGATTCGACGGCGAGCAGAACACCCGATCAAACCAGCCCAACTTATCGATTTCGCCCGTATGCACCCAGAACTGGTACAGCAAGTCGATCAGCGCCACGACCACGAACACTTCCACCGGATAACCCAACAGCGCCATCGGCAAATAGAACAACCAGCCCAGCAGCACGCCGCTGCCGGTCTGGCGCAGCGCGGTGGTGAGGTTGTAATCCTCGCTCTGATGATGCACTACGTGAGCCGCCCACAGCACGTTGACCTCGTGCCCCATGCGATGCAGCCAGTAATAGAGAAAGTCGTACAGCAGCAGCGCACTGAGCCAGACCCACACGCTGTTGGCCGCTAAATGGAACACCCCTAGGTGCTGCACGCACCACGCATAGATGCCCACACTGAGCAGCTTGCTGAACACGCCAACAATCTGCGAGATCACGCCCAGCCCGAGGCTGTTGATCGCATCGTTGCTGCGATAGGCCTTGTGCCCGCGCCAGCGCGCCACTGCGAACTCAATGGCGATAAGCACAAAGAAACCCGGGATGGCCCAGGCCATGATGCGTTCGGGCGTCATCGTTGTATCCCTCCCATCATCGCGGGCGTGGCTCGCGCATCGACAGAACGCGCGATCAGCCACAGCGCCACATAGTAAGCCCCCAGCACGGCGGCTGCCGACCACCGCAGCGGCACCAGAAAGCGATTCCACGCCAGCAGGCTGTCGCTGAGCATGAACACCAGCGCGCCGGTGGCCGCAAAGCCGGCTACCAGCGCGTGCGGATCACGTCGCGCACGCAGCCACAGCGCGCGCCCCACCGCCTGCCCGGCCATGGTCGCCAGCACCGCGATATACAGCGGCACGGCGATGCGCAACGGCAGTTCCAGCGTCGGCCACAGCAACCACACCGCAAGCGCGCCGTAAGCCAGGCACAGCAGCCACGCCAGCGGTCGCACAACCAGCGGCTTGTCGCTGAGAAACGCCGCAATGAACCAACCGTGCGCCAGCAGAAATCCCAGCAGTCCGGCAACAAACCAGCGCGGCGAGAGCATCAGGAACACATCGCCGACCAGCGAGAAAGCGATGCCGTTGAGGATACGACGTCGGTAGACCTGCGATACCGGCGAGCGCACGCACCACACCATCGTAAAAATCAGCGCCGTCGCCAGCGGCTTACACAGCCAGTGCAACCAGCGCCATCCATCGACCACCTCGCCACTGCCGACGCTCGCGCCCACGATGGCGCCCATGGCTGCCACGACCAGCGCGGGTTTCAACCACGCCGGTGGCGCGCCAGGGGCAATTGGGGTGGAAAGCGTCGACATGCATCACTTGAATACGGGCGTGGATCGCGATGATAGCCACGCACCGCCGAAACCACGTGCTGCAGCGCCACAGCTTTCACGGCACGCGATTGCCACCAAACTGCAACACGCAGTCCGCAGCATGTCGGGTTGTCTTGTTGATTCACGTCGAGGTCTTGCATGTCCCGTTTCGCCCTGCCTTCGCTGCGCCTGCTGGTCAGCTCCCTGTTGCTGGCCGGCCTGCCGCTGGCGCCTACCTTCGCCGCCGCGCCCACCCACCGTGTCATCGTGTTCGTGTGGGATGGCATGCGCCCGGACGCGATCAGCGCGGACGATACGCCCAACCTGCTGGCACTGGGCGCCCGCGGCAGCGTATTCGAGGACAACCATTCCACCTATCCCACCTTCACCATGGCCAACGCGTCGAGCTTCGCCACCGGCGCGTTTCCCGGCACGATCGGTTTCTACGGCAACCACTTCTGGGCACCGGGCGCCAAAGGTTCGGATGCGAAAGGACAGGTAGTGGACTTCCAGTCGCCGATCTTCACCGAGGACTACGCGATTCTGCGTGACCTCAATGCGCACTACGCACACGAACTGCTGGAACTGCCCACGCTGTTCGCCACCGCGCGCAAGGCCGGCCTGAAAACAGCACTGATCGGCAAGTCCGGCCCGGCCTTCCTGCAGGACTACAAACTCGCCAACGGCGACACTTCGAACAACGGCTTGCTGCTCGACGAGAACACCGCGCTGCCACTGACCTTCGCCAAGGAACTGCAGAAAGCGGGCGTCGCGCTGCCGAAAAACACCATCAACACTTACGACTCCAGCCAGCTCAACCTCAGCGAAGAAAACGACTCACCCACCGAACAGGGCAAGATGCTCACCTTGAAGGATGGCGCCAGCTCGGACGCCACCGCCGGCGTCGACACCACGCCCGCCGCCGCGAACGCGTGGATGATGAAGGTGTATCTGGAACAGGTGCTGGCACAGCATCGCCCCGACCTCAGCATCGTGTGGCTGCGCAACCCGGATACCACCGAGCATCAGTATGGCGTCGGCTCGCCGGAATTCCATCTGGCGCTGAAGGCGCAGGACGCGCTGCTCGGTCAGCTCGAAGACAAGCTCAAAGCGCTGGGCATGGACCAGAGCACCGACATCGTCGTCGTCTCCGACCACGCACACAGCAATATCGCCGGCCCGCGCGATCTATTCCCGCTGCGCCAGATCAACGATGGTCGCGTCACCACCATCGACAACGAGTGGGGCTATTCCGTCTCCGGCGGCGTGCGCCTGGCCGATGAGCTGACCCGCGGCGGTTTCACCGCTTTCGACGGCACCGGCTGCATCTACGCACCGGTGATGAGCGGTATCAAGACCGATGGTTCGCAACTTCATCCGACCCGCTTCGACGACGACGGCCGCCTCTGCGGCAAGCCTGGTCCATACACCACGCCCAGCTACAAGCTGCCCGATGCACTACCCAAGAGTGCGCTGGTGATCGCCTCCAACGGCGGTACCGAATACCTCTACCAGCCCGAGCACGATGCGGCGCTGGTGAAGCGCACCGTACGTTTCCTGCAATCGCGCGAATACGTCGCCGCCGTATTCGTGGCCAAACGTTACGGCAACATCCCCGGCACGCTGCCCGCCGAGAACGTGCATCTGGAGAATGCTGCGCGCGGGCCGGACATCATCATCAGCTACGCATGGGATGCCAACGCCAAGATCCAGGGTTTCCCCGGCACCGAATACGCCAGCCAGTCCAACGAGCGCGGTGAACACGGAAGCTTCAGCCGTATAGACGTCCACAACACCCTGCTCGCTGCCGGCCCTGATTTTCGCGGCGACTTTCAGGACACGCTGCCCAGCGGCAACGTCGATCTCGCGCCGACCATCGCTGCATTGATGGGGCTGGCGTTACCCAAGGCGCAGGGCCGCGTGCTGCACGAATCCCTGACTGGACCACTCGCTCAGCCAGTCGACGCCTACAAAGTGACGCCGACCACATTGCAACCGACACAGCCAGCCATCGGGCTAAGCGTTAAACGCGTCGATGGCTCGCCAGTCCCGGCCACCCAATTCAACTTCGTGCTGCAGATGAAGCAATTGCAAAGCGGCGGCAAAACCTGGACCTATTTCGACCAGGCTAGCCCCGTAAGGCAGTGAATGGATGTGCTGGATATAATCCACTTTCCATATCCTGCGTGAGCTCCGAACTAAGATCGCGGTAGACATTTACTAGCGTGATCTTTCAGCACACGACCAAGACATCGCTCGCAATGCGGCCCGTGCCGCTGGTCTGCGTTGGGATGGGGGCTTCCATCGGTACGATCCCATGCGCTTCTGCGCGAACCCTCGTGTTGGCGGGGCGCGGCCATCACTGATGCCACGCCGCTTCGATTACTTTGTCGCAGCGGTTAGTGAAGGCAGCGCACGCCCCTGCGCCTGCGGCAGACTGGCCCCCATCAGCTTGGCCAATGTCGGCGCGATATCACGCATGTCGATCGAGCCCAGATTCTTGCCGGCCTGAATACCCGGACCTTCGATCAGGAAGGTGGAGCGCATCTCTGGCGTCGCCGGGTCGTAACCGTGCATGCCGAGGAAATGGCCAGGCGCTGGCAGCGGTGCGTCGGACGTCACGCCCAGCTCGTAGCCGATCTTCAGCAGTACAAACCAGCTGGCCAGGCCCGTGCCGCCCTGGGCGACGAGCTGATCATGGTCGAGCACGTGGTCGATCTCGTATCGTGGATCATCCTGCAGTTTCTTCAGCAGTGCAGCGACCTTGGCTTTTACCGCGGTATCGTTCGGATCTTTCAATACGATCGCGGCACTGCCGCCGTCGTTCCAAACGGCCGCCTGCCAGTCGGTGATGGCGCCATCCTTGACGGTGACCAGGCCGGCCTTGATGAAGGGTGAATAGAAATTGATGTCCTGCTTCACCGGCGCAAAGCCGTGATCGGAAACGATCGCCACGATGCCATCGGGATGCACGCGCTGCGCGGCCGCCACCAGATCGCCAATCAACACATCGATACCTTCCAGCGTCTTGCGCGAGGTCGGCGTATCCGGGCCGGTCGCATGCTGTTCGGTATCCAGCGCGGTCACGTAAGCCGTCATGAACTGCGGTTTGCGGGTTTCAAGCAGGTGGATCGCAAAGCGGGTGCGGTTCTGATCGCCAGCCAGGCTTTCGTCAATACCGTCAGCGTAAGGACCGAGGTCCTTTTCCAGTGAGGGCAGCAGGCCTGGCGTAGACAGCGCCGCCAGCAGCTTGCGGTCATCCGGCAGACCGGTGCGCCAGATCTGTGGCAGGTTCCAGTCCACCTGCGCGCCCACGCTCACCGGCCAGTGCACATTGGCCGTGCTGAGTCCGGCCGCATGTGCAGCGTCCCACAGAGTCTGCACATGAATGTCGCTGGCGTACCAGTCCCAGCCCTGCTGGTTCTTGTTGGTGGGATCGAATGTGAGGTTGCTGCCGATGCCGTGGAGGTTCGGCGACACACCGGTGATCAGTGTGGTGTGGCTGGGATACGTCAGTGTCGGCAGCACGCCGCGCACATCATGCGCATAGCTGCCCTGTTTGAGAAAAGCCTGGAGGTTCGGCAGATGCAGGCCGCGCTGCTGCGCGTCGAGCACATCGGCCGGACGCAGGCCGTCGATCGAAATCAGCAGTACCGGTTGCCCCGCGGAGGCTTGCGTCGATGCAGACTGCGCGAATGATGACTGGGTCACGGCAAGCGACAGAACACCCGGCAACAGGCAAGACCGCAGAAAACGCATTGGAACCATCCGCACGATGACAAAGAGGCTGCACATGCTGGGCTGGGACTGCTGCAGTTCCGTTACAGCCATCCTTCGCTAGTTCGTTTGTTCATGACAACTCAGCGACCGTCAAGCGCCTGTCGACCGAGCGCGGGATCATCGGTAAAGAACGCATCGATACCGGCATCGAGATACGCCCGGATCTCGGCCACCGACCCCTTCGCGTTGAAGGTTTTTGGATCGCTGCCCTGCCAGAAATTTTTCGCCTGAAAGTTGTTTTCGGGACGAAACGTATACGGATGCAGCTCAAGTCCGGCCGCGTGCGCGTCATGTACCAGTGCGGTGGGATGACCCAGCGTGCCATCGGGCGCCAGTGGAATGATCGCCCGGATGTTCGGGCCAATGGCGTCAGCATAGGCGGCAATATCGCGCAGGCCAGCGGGCTTCATCATGTCGGCAAAAGTCAGTCTGCCGCCGGCAACCGTGACATCGTACGTCTGCTCTTTCGGATCCCCCAGCAGCTGCAGCAGGCGGATGTTCGGGCGGCCATTTTTCGAGCCCATGCCACCCAACTTGCCGCGCAGATAGCGCAGGTTGGCGATTTCGAACGACTGGATTTCCACCGGCGCGGTTTGCGTATACGAGTGTGCTGCGAGAATCGCCAGCACCTTGTCTTCCATTGGCAGGCCGAGCTTCTGAAAATACGTACCGTGCTTGATTTCGGGAATGATGCCGACCGGATGCCCGATCACGGCGGACTCGGCAGCGACGAAGTCGATGATCTCGTCCAGCGTGGGAATCTGGAACTCGCCGTCGTACTTCGTGCTGCGCAGTTCTGGCAGACGCTCGCGGGCACGCAGGGTTTTCAGCTCGGCCAGCGTGAAGTCTTCGGTGAACCAACCAGTGATCTTCTCTCCATCCACCGTCTTGGTTGTCTTGCGTGCAGCGAACTCCGGATGCGCGGCCACGTCCGTGGTGCCGCTGATCTCGTTTTCGTGCCGCGCCACCGGCACGCCGTCCTTGGTCATGACCAGATCGGGTTCGACGAAGTCCGCGCCATCGGCGATCGCCTTGCCATAGGAAGCCAGCGTGTGTTCCGGCCGCAGCGCACTGGCGCCGCGATGACCGATCACCAGCACCCTGGCAGCAATGGGCTTTTCATCGGCCTGTTTTCCATGGGCTTGGGCGGTAATAGACATGGCCAGCATTCCAGCGACAAGGAAGGTAATCAAGCATAGGCGACTCATGGCTGCACTCCGATAGCTGTCACGGAATTCGACAACGCCGCTCAGGTTGGCAGGCATTCATGGAAATTTTTTGACAACCTGGATAAACCAGCAATCCGCTGGTTGTCAGCACCGGCTCAGCCAACCTTGATCGGTAATATCCATGTGACAAACCCGGAGTACCAAGGCGTTTGCGTCGACCCAAAGATGTAAATACACTGTTCTATGGAAAGGCTATCCGCCACTCAACTTCCCTGTGCCTGCTCCATGTTGCGCAAGGCTTCGCGTTCCGTCAGTCGCCTTTACGATGCAGCGCTGGCCGATGCCGGTGTCAGTGCGGCCCAACTGCCTGTTCTTCGCACCATTTCCAGGCATGAATGGTTGACCTTGAGCCAACTCGCCAAGATCTTGTTCATGGAACGCACGTCGCTATATCGCACTCTCACGCCAATGATCCAGTCAGGCTGGGTTGCAATAAAAGGTGGTCGGATTGGCGAAGGCCATGCGAAGCAGGTTTCGCTGACTCGCAAAGGCCGCGCCCTGACTTTGGCCGCAAATGCGCATTGGGAAGGCGTCCAGACACGTATGGTGGAGTCGTTCGGCACGGAGCGCTGGGAATCGCTGCACAAAGATATTGCTGAACTTGCTGCATTGGGTGTAGAGCTAATGACATAATTTTTCAGAAATATTTTAATCCTGACGGACGATAACGGCATCGGCAGGAATTGGGGGTGAGCTGGCTAGCCGATGTTGTCATCATCGGCTGTTCGCAAAATCCATGATTGAAGGCCAGCACGTAATTACTTGTTATTTTTTGGACGAATGCCATGCTTAACTACTTGGATGACATCAAGGCGGATGATGCGATCAGCAATCAGCTGACCGTGCATTCACTGGCGCTGGATATTGCCGACCACGCCGCCCGCTCGGAGATCGAGCTTTATTCCATGCAGACCCGTGACGTCAACGGCAGACGCGTCTTCGACACGAAGAAGCCCAGGGAAGATTCCGTCGATCAGGAAAGCGTGTCGATCGTCGCCAAGGCGGTGCGATACATCGAACTGCGCGGCAAGGCATTGCCCTATCGGCTGCAGCGGTCCGGCTCACTGGTCTGGTTTGAAGAGCCAGAACCAGCCATTTCATTTGCCGGCTAGCTGACAGCCGACATGGAGATTGTCAGCCGCACGGCATGGCAACTTCCAAAATCGTTCACTGATAGACGTGCAGACGTCCAAACGTCCATGCGTGGTAAGAGTCAATCAGTCCCGGTATCTTGCAGTCGTCGTAAAGTCCGTTGCAACGCGTGCGCAGTTCATGCAGCGCGGAGAAATAGGGATCTTTCGGTAGACCGGCGGCCTGCAGCACCATGCTTGGCAGAAACGCGATATCCATCATCGGATAGCTCGGCAGTGGCTCGCCCGCAAAATTGCTTTTCAGCATGTAATAGGTGAGGTAATCGCGGTAAGGCTGCAGCGCCAGCGGTAGTGTGCGTGCCATTGGCCGGATCATGCCCTCGAACGACGGCTGATGATCGCCGAAATGCACCAGCAGGGTTGGCTGCGCACGGTCAAGGAAATCATGCTCAAGCCCACGCATGGCCACATCGGAATCGTGCAGGCGCGACAGGTAGGCACTGAAGTTGATCGTTGCCGCCGGCGACAGCCCGGTCAACAGGCCCCGATTGAACGGCGCCGGCAGCTGGGCCAACGGCAGATCGTCGTGCGGACCGTGCTGGTTGATGGTGAGGATCATGATAAAGACCGGCTGGCCCGGCTTCTTGACCTGATCGTAGACGCGCTTGGCCGCATCGAACATCTGCTTGTCGGTTTCTTCCCACTCGTCCAGCTTCAGCTCGTTGACGTCGTAGAGATGATCGAAGCCATACGACTTGTAGGCGTTGCGGCCGTTGATGAAGCTGCCTTCGGTCGGATAGATCGCGATGGTCAGGTAACCCAGTCTCCGCAACTGCATTGCCAGCGCGTCGCGCACGTGCGGCGCCAGCACGTATGGCGCGTACATTCCGCCGGGACCGAAAATATCCTGCGGCATGCCAGTCAGCGTGGCGAATTCGCTCACCCAAGTACCACCGCCGAAGGTATGCGTGCGCAGCACGCCGGTGCCGCGGGTGCGCGCATCGGCCTGAAACAGTTGCAGACGACATTCCGGCACGCCGCAGGCGGCGAAGATCGACGGATCGAAAGTGCTTTCTTCCAGCACCTGCACAATGTCGGGATACGGTGGATGCGCGCTGCCTGGCTCACCCTGCGCAGTCGATCCCCACTGCTGCTCGGCAATCGCGTCGCTGGACATTGCCGGCAGGTGCACGCGGGCATCGTCGAAGTTGATGAAGAAGTTGGTCAGCTGCGCATCGTCGGATAATTTCTCCCACACGCCGCGGTTATGCACCTGCGCGAACGGCCCGTTGGGCAGCATGCAGATCAGGAAGGCCAAGACGCTGAGCAAAATGCCACCCATGCGCAGACCAAGCGCTGACAACCATCGGCGTCCGACAAACAGGTGCAAGTCCCAGCGCCATACCAGCCACAACAGCGGCGGCACCACGACGCAAATGCCGATGCTCAGCAGGTACAGGTGCGGATAGTGCCGCAGCGTATCGAGCAAGCTGGTGCCGGCGTAGTAGATGAAGTCCGACGGCATCAGCGATTCTTCGAGATACTTGATCTTCAGCACCGACAGAAACTTGATCACGGCAAACAGCGCGCTGCAAACCACCAACGCGGTCGCAAAGCGCGCAGTCACAAACAACAGCGCGCCGAAAGTGCACAGCATCAACGCCAGCACGAAAACCTGTTGCAGTACCTTAGGCTCCTGCATCGCAGTCGCAAAGACACAGCCGGCAAATAGCAGCAGCGCACCGAGCGATACCGCACCGGTTCGCGTGAAATGTAACGGCAGTCGTCGCATGAATGGAAAGTCCCCGGGACTCGATTGTCACCGGGGCGCCATCTTACGGACTTGTGACGGTCGCGGCAGGCCATGCCTCAACGGCCGTTCCACTGGCGTTGGGCTGCCGCGCACCGGCATCCGCTCGGACGACCCGCAGGATCCAGGCGCTAAACTGCAAATCCGTGCGCCAGCGATGTTTTCATGCCTGCTTCCTCGCCATCATAATGCGGCGCCATGTTCGCCATGCTCGTGACCATTCTGATCTGGGCCTAAGTTGTGCAAACGCATGTTCGTGCGACACAAACCTTCGGCACTCAACCTCACCGCGTGGCAAATGCTGACGGGTGGCATCGCCCTAGGCATCGTTGCGCTGGCTGTGCCACAGCGGCCGATCGCCTGGACCGCCGCCTTTATCAGCGAGCTTGCCTACAGTGTGGTGATAGCGTCCAGCATCGCGTGATGGCCGTGGTCGATCGTGCGGCTGCGGCTGCCGACCGCTGTTACCAGCCTGTCGAGCCTGTGTGTGCCCATCGTCAGCGTGCTGTTGGTGTGGAGCATCCTGCACGAGCAACCATCGCTAATGGAACGGCTAGGTATCGCCTTCGTCGTGGCGGGACTCGTCGCCGCAAGCGGATTGGGCATATGTCACCGTGGTGAATCGTCTCACTGACGCCTGGCCACACAAACCTTCGCCCTCATTCAGCATCGAAGCGTGGCGTCGGCGATATCATTGGCATCAAGCACTTCCGAAAAAATACCGATGCCCGATTTCTCCCAATTCTGGTCTCACGCGGTTGCCTGGCTGAGCAGTCATGCAGTCACGCCGTTCCTTACGCTGATCCACATCAACGGCCTGGCCGGCAATCCCGACGAGATTGCCGGCGCGCTGATGATTGCGGCACTGCAGGTGGCGATCATCGGGCTGATTTTTCGTCCGCTGGAAACCTGGTTCCCCGCCGAACAATGGACCCACCGCAAGCTCACCCTGGTCGATCGCAACTACACGATTCTGATGCTGCTCGGCATCTTTCCACTGTTCACCTATCTGGTGCTCACCCCGTTCAGCCATCTGTTTGGTGGTAGCGATTCTGACACCAGCGACAGCACCGGCTCGCCGTTGGCGATTTCGCACCTGATTCCGTGGTTCGACCATCACCCGCTGCTACTGTTTCTTTTCTATTACGCCATTTACGACTTCGTTTATTACTGGATGCACCGAACCCAGCATGCGATTCCGTGGTGGTGGGCGCTGCACAGCATGCATCACAGCCAACGTCAGATGAGCTGCTGGACCAACGACCGCGGCAACCTGATCGACGGCTTCATTCAATCGATGGTGCTCGCCGTGGTCGGCCTGCTGATCGGTGTACAGCCGGACGAATTCGCCTGGCTGATGTTGCTGGGTGAGCTCGCGCAGAACTTTTCGCACACCAACGTACGGCTCGGTTTTGGACGGCTATTTGAAAAGGTGTTCGTCGATCCGAAGTTCCATCGCCTGCATCACATGCTGGTCGATCCGGATCGCCCGAACCTGCACAACTGCAACTACGGTCAGGTGTTCTCGATCTGGGATGTGGTGTTTCGCACGGCGCTCTACGGCGAACCGACACGACCGACCGGTGTCGGCGACCCGATCATCGATGCCGACAACAACTACACCCTGCTCGGCCTGCACTGGGTGTCGACCAAGCGTTTTCTGGGCGCCGTGCGCCGCAAGGCAGGCTGGAAGCCCGGTGAAGTGTCCTTCGCCGAGGATTACACGCCCATTCCACTCAAAACGCTGAGCCCGATGGATTTGCATGCCCTGCACGCGGCCCACGTAAAGCCAACCTCTGCATCCAGCACGACGACAGCCGCGAGCACCAGCAGTCACACCGAGGCCGAGGCGGCTTAGCGCACGCGTCGGTACTCGGCAGGCATGGCGTCAGCCCGCGTTCCAAGGCAGCGACTGCAAATCCACATTGCCGCCGGTGAGCACCACGCCGACGCGTCGGCCGGCAAAGCGCTCGGGCTGCTTCAGGA
>Ga0302227_10002222_pt1 | contig 13582 bp, 7 predicted proteins | sample II_Palsa_N1_1_FD_193525 | JGI IMG/M metagenome (GOLD analysis project Ga0302227, IMG submission 193525) | Peat permafrost microbial communities from Stordalen Mire near Abisko, Sweden - II_Palsa_N1_1 | ecosystem: Environmental > Terrestrial > Soil > Palsa > Peat permafrost | place: Sweden...
CCTGAAGGCCAAGGCCAACGGTGTCGACCGGGTATTTTTGATCAAGGACTTTGCTCATGATTATCCAGAGCTGTTTGACGCCCTGACCCCGTTGGCGAACGCGGCTAATGTCCTTGTGCCCTTCAGCCAACCCATCATGATTGCCAAGCCCTCCAGCCCCACGGCGGCACCCTTTGCCCTCGTGTTCAACTTTTACGGCGGTAATACCGGCGACCTCAGCAGCCCAGGGTTCGTAAAGCTGGCCCACGACATGAAGCGCGCCAAAGCCTTTCCTGACACTCCTGAAGACCCGCAGCGCAGCGAAGCAGCGCTCCAGAACCAGAAGGTAATGCTCGGCAACAACAATGACCGTAATGCCCTCGCCAGCCGATTGAAATTGGCGCTCAGCGGCACTCAACTGGACCACACTCACGTACGGGTCAACTCGAACTCGTCCCATCAACCCAAAGGGATCAGGACCGCAAAAGAATTTATTATCGACAACGGCTGGAAGGTACCGCGCAACAAAGACGAAATAGCTAACCTACTGCTGGCGCTGCGTACGCCTGTCCCGCAAAGAGAACCGTTAGCGGATCTTTGGGGGTTCCTGTCTACGCCGGTTCCACTGACCACTGCTCAGCGTGAACAAGTCGCCCAGGTTGTCAAAGCCCAATTGGGGACAAGCACTGGGCTGTTCAACTATCTCGCCCCGACATCCGACACCCTGGGCGCCGACCTCAAGCAGAACCTCGAGCAGTTGCTCTCCAGTGACAAGGCCCAGGCGTTGGGCCAGGAACTGCAAACCCAACTGAAGGGATTCCCCACGTCCACCAGCATCAGCCAGTGGATCCTCACGGCCCTGGTACTCGAACTGGACCCCAAGGCGGATGACAAGCGCAATTCAATCGCCGGCTTTGACTTCATGCAGACAGCCAACTGGGGGCGCCCTGCCAGTGAACTGCTGGGCAAGTTCACCCAGCACCTGACGGACACCCACAAGATCGGAGCCGCCATCGCACCTACGGCGACACATGTATTGCTGTCAGGCAAAGCGCCGCAGTTTCTTGTGAAAGAGCTGCCTTCAACGCTGATCTACGGCACACCGGCTTGGACCAGCTTCAATACAGCCGTCAATCGTATCGAGCAAATGGCGCCCGGCGCCGTCGCGACCATGACCTACAGACAAGTCATGGACTTCCATAAAGTGGCGCCTCTCTCGAAGGTAGAGGAACGGCATTTGGCCAGGGCGCAAATGAACCCTGTTATCGACTGGGGTGTTATCAATGGGGTCATCCCAAAAAACGATAAAGACGAATACGCCCAGGAAAACGTTCAACTGTGCCTCGATCGCTTGAATCAGCAGGAAAAAGAAACAGCCGCCGCTGTGAAATACCTGGGCCGCACGCAAGCCCCGACGCGCAGATCCATGGCACTCGCAAACTTGAAGGCCAAGTTCGGCCCTGATATTCCCTATGAAGTGTCGAACCTGCGCCGAGCCAATGACAGCACCCTGCAGGACAGATGGGCAAGCGTGGTTGAATTGTATGAAGCCAAACAACTCGGAGATGCTGGATGGGAGACAGATGACACTCGTATACCGATCCAGCGCCTGCGCGACCAAGCTGGCGAACTACCAGATGTCAACACTCAGTTTGATACCGCAATCAACAACGACTACGCGACACGCAGATCCCATTCCATGGTTGCCATCAAGGACCTGCTATCCAAGCTCCCCTTGGAGGATCGTAACAACCTCAATTACAGTCACGTAAGTTATTACAGCGTACGAGAATCGGATACCTCGCTCTGGCAACACTTACAGGCGAAAACAGGCAAAAAGGGAAGCCACGGCATATTGATCCGTGCAAAAGACCAAAAGGGAGACATTCATGACTACGCATTATTCCCCGATGTTGCCGTTATAAAGAAAATACCCAACTTACCCGATCCGATGCCAATCGGTGGTACCAACAAAGCTTTTGGCAAAATCTACGATGGGAGAGATGAAGGCACTCACAGATTGCCTCTAGACTTTACCGCGTTCACTTCGGCAGCGACGCCCAGAGACGGGGTAACGTCGAACGTTATTGTAGACCGTGTCGACGTAAGCGTAAGAACTGGCGACGAGATGGTGAGTGAGGGGGTGTGGATGCCCCAGGGGCCCGACACCTCGAGGTCCCCCACTTATTTCGGCGGCAGGTTCGAAAACATTGCCAAGACGGTTGTCGACTCGCACTTCTTGCGCAAGGATGAGTTCGAGGCACTGAATCGAGGGCACAACGCTTTTGAGGCTGCCCCCATGACATTCCTCGAACGTCTCAACTTTCTGGCACGCATGGTTCCAGGCGTCAGTAGTATTGAAGATGTTATTGAGGGTAAGTATGCCCAGGCCGGCATTGACCTTTTGATCGACGCGCTGAGTATCGTTGTTGCCGAGGGGGTCGGAAAAGTCTGGACCCTAGCAGGAGAAGCCGTTGAGCGAGCCACCGCCAACACCGCGAAAAACCTGCTGATCAAGGGCGTCGCTGAAGAAACGGCTGAGGCCGCAGCAGCGTTCAAAGATATGAGCGCGTTGGCGGCTGCGCAAGAAAGTACCCCTCTCAACCGGATGCAGAGCAGAGATTTTCAGGCAGAAACAAACACGCTACGCACAAGACCCGACATTACGGATGGCACAATCATCCAGAGTGGCCGGGTCAAGGGATATACCAAACTGACAGCTGCCTATCGGGAAGGTCTCTGGTACGCCTACGACATACAAACCAAATCGATTTATGGCCCGCCGCTTGAAGGCTTTGTACCTGACACCTCTCTGCCCCTGGTGAAGGTAAAAGGTCCTGATGGCACTCAAGTCCTAACCACCCAAAAACCCTTAACTGACAACGCCTTTGTCATTGATAGACCTGGATACTCCGACATCATCGATGGGAACAAGGTTTATCGTTTCCGTCCCGAAAATCTAAACGTCATTACCGACTTGGAGTCCCCTGAAAGTCTCGTCAAGGAAGAAGACTTTGAAGCATTCTGCCCAGCCCCAACGGGCAGGATCAAACGCGGTCTCAATGACCTATGTTTCACAAGAGTCATAGAGGCAAGCCCCACCAGTCACCAACTGAAGCTGCAGGCTATTGATCATCAACGTCTTTTCCCTGCCCCGATTAGGTACAACGGAACGCGTACTGTTGTTTTTGAGCGCAAGCTGTACAACGTCGTCAGCACTGACGCTGGCGAAACCCTAAAACCCCATGAGTTCACATCACCCATCAAGTATAAAGACACGATACCCGGCACCACCGTACCGGATAAATATTTCGGCTTTCCAAACAAAAATTTCGATAAGAAATTTGAAAACGAGACCAGGATCGTCAGGCTTGGCGCCATTAGTGATATCAGCAATGACCAGCGCGAACTACGGGCAATTATTGTCCCCGCGCTAAATGGCAGTGAAAAACACTTAGTGGTAGAGGCCGATACGGGCGTCTTCTACCACAGAAATCTAACCGCCCCAGAAAGTACGCCATTTGAAAAAATAGAATTCAAAAACTATAACAGCAGGGCCAGTAAACTTATTAAGCGCTACACAAAAATAAAAGAAAAATATTATGTTCAGCTCGGCGAACCTAAAAATAACAATTTCGTAGCCCTGCCACCAATGGACTCCATCTACATCCACCTCAGGGCCAAAGGAAACTCAATCGAAAGCATTCAAAAATTGAAAGAAGGAATTTCGTCATTAACTGCGGAAAAGCAACGCGAGTTTGCAATGATGGTATGGAACAAAGGTAAAGTCCGCGATATTGATATCGCACTTAAGCCCGTACGACTCCCTTCGTTAACCAAACCAAATGACTTCATTAACTTTACAGAATCCGAAAAGAACAAATACTTTGCTCACGAAGCAAAAAAAGCGGTAGATGAACAAATTGCGGCTACAGGAATCGGACCAGCAAATTTGCGCACCCTTAGCAACCCGGCTGATGCCGAGCGGTTGAAAACTAGCAACTCAGTGACCGCATGGCTTTATGAGAGGATCAAACTTGCATCTGATTCATCCCTCATCGACACCGTTATGAAAACCGGGGCCGGCAACTGTGACCAAATGGCTTACAGTGCTGCCAGGATAATTCAGAAGAATGGGGGTAGTGCCACCGTCATGGCAATGGACAAACACGCATTTACCGTGGTGGGTGATGTCAATCCGAACCTCAAAACCACCGATTTTTCGGAGCCTGCGTGGAAAGACCTTTGGATTTCAGACCCTTGGGCTGAAATTGAGTGCCCTGCGCCGGAGTACATCAGGCGTTTCGGCGAAAAAATGCAGGAGTGGAAAGCCAAAGGCCAACAGATTCGGGGCAATGACGGGGTCTGGATTGACGCGGATGATCCGGAATGGATTCGCGGTACCGTGGGTTCCGTAAAAAGTTTTGGCTAAGACCGTTTCGCCGAAAGCGTTCTGAGCAGAACGCTTTCGGCTCATTTTATTTGTTATTCCAGGACTCTTGGCACCTTCACTGAATCACCCATGGCGCCTGGGCCGGAAGACGTTAGAATCTGCCCCACTCCAGAAGCCCCACTGACACGAGCCCTCCATGAGCTTTGATTTCGACACGCTCCACTCCCGCCTCGGCACCGGCAGCACCAAGTGGAGTCGTTACCCGCAAGACGTCCTGCCGATGTGGATTGCCGACATGGACATCGCCGCGCCGCCGGCGGTCCTTGAGGCACTGCACCAGCGCCTGGACCAACAAATCCTCGGCTATAGCGTGGCGTGCGACACAGTACGCGAGGCCATCGTGGCCGATCTGTGGACCAAGTACGCCTGGCGTGTGCAGCCCGATGAGTTGTTGTTCCTGCCGGGTGTAGAGCCGGGCTTCAACATGGCCCTGCATGCCTTTGTCCAACCAGGCCAGCCAGTGGTGTTGCAAACCCCCAACTATCGTCCGCTGCGCTTGGCACCCGGCAATTGGAACCTGCCGAAGATCGAGGTGCCGTTCGAACTGAACGCCGAGGGTGAATACCTCACGCCCCGGCAGGCATTGCGTCAGGCGCTGAGCGGTGCCGGTGCGCTGCTGTTGAGCAACCCCCACAACCCGATCGGCAAGGTGTTCCCGCGAGAAGAACTGCTGGCGGTGGCCACGTCGTGCCTGGACCAGGGCGCGCTGATCATCTCCGATGAAATCCATGCCGAACTGTGCTTCGACGGCCGCCGGCATATCCCTACCGCGAGCCTGAGCCCCGAGATCGCCCGACGCACCATCACCCTGATGTCAGCGAGCAAGGCTTATAACGTCGCCGGGCTGAAAACCTGCTTTGCAGTGGTCCAGGATCCGGTCATCCGCGAACGCTTCAATAATGCCCGCTGCGGCATGGTCGACAGCGTCAGCCCGTTGGGCCTGGAAGCCACGCGAGCGGCCTACAGCCAATGCGGGGACTGGTTGGAGGCGCTGGTCAAGTACCTGCAAGCCAACCGTGATTATCTGTTGAATGCGGTGCAAACCCGCCTGCCGGGCATCGTGATGCATGCCCCTCAAGGCACGTACCTTGCGTGGCTGGATTGCAGCGCCCTGGGCCTGGATGATCCGCAACAGTTTTTCCTGGAACAGGCCAAGGTCGGCCTCAGTGCCGGCCTGGAGTTTGGCGATGACAGCCAGCAATTTGTGCGTTTGAACTTCGGTTGCCCGAGGTCGATGCTCGAAGAAGGGTTGCAGCGCATGGAGCGCAGTCTTCAGGGCGTGTAGGCGCCCATCAGTGTGGGAGCGGCGATACGCCTCTCCCACACTGATGGGGTTCACAACTTGGCGATGGAGACTTCTGTCGACTTCACAAACGCAATCACCTCACTGCCCACCTTCAATTCCAGATCCCGTACCGAACGGGTAGTAATCACTGAAGTGACGATGCCGGACGCGGTCTGCACGTCAATCTCGGACACCACTTCACCGAGCAGGATTTCCTTGATCACACCTTTGAACTGATTGCGCACGTTGATCGCTTTAATGGTCATGTCGGCTTTCCTTTAGCTGATGGGTCAATCCGCACGAATGCGCAGGCATTCAAAATGCACGCTCCGCAAAAACATTAAAAGGAATATATAACTATTTATTTATTCCACAAAAGCATATGAAATCAATCTCACCACTGTTGCCTGACCAACACTCATTCAACAAAGTGCTCTACTTCCCACCCCTCCCGTAGCAGCTGTCGAGCCTAGCCAAGGCTCGATAGCTGCTACGCATGGCTATTTGAACGTCTTCATGCCACTTGCGCATCCAATGGCACAGAGACTGCATATTCCATAAACGCATGATGGAACATGCAGACTTATTTTTCTGAATATAAGACCGCCTTCTCTCTCCCTGCCTTGTCCGGAGCCGTTCCATGAAGCCCTTCGCCAATCTATTCCTGGGCGCCTGCGCCCTTGCCTTCAGCCTGCAATCCCAGGCCGCTGAAACCGTACCTGCCGAAGTCCATCTGGATTACGCCTATTACTCACCCGTCAGCCTCGTACTCAAGCATTTTGGCTGGCTCGAACAGGCCCTGCCGCAGACCAAGGTCGGTTGGGTATTGAGCCAGGGCAGCAACCGCTCCCTGGAATACCTCAACAGCGGTGGCGTCGATTTCGCCTCCTCCGCCAGCCTCTCGGCGGTGTTGAGTCGGGCCAATGGCAGCCCGATCAAGTCGATCTACGTGTACAGCCGCGCCGAGTGGACGGCCCTGGTAGTGCGCAAGGACTCGGCATATCAAAGTGTCACCGACCTCAAGGGCAAGAAAATCGCCGCCACCAAGGGCACCGACCCGTACCTGTTTACCCTGCGCAGCCTGCAAAAGGCCGGGCTGACCAAGGACGATGTGGAACTGGTTCACTTGCAGCACCCCGACGGTCGCACCGCGCTGGAGAAAGGCGATGTCGATGCCTGGGCCGGCCTCGACCCACACATGGCGGCCAGCGAGATCCAGGCCGGTTCGCGCCTGCTGTATCGCAACAAGGACTTCAACAGCTACGGCGTGGTCAGCGTGACCGAGCGCTATGCCAAGGAGCATCCGCAGACCATTGCCACCGTGCTCGGTGCCTATGAAAAAGCCCGGGACTGGTCGGTGAAGCATCCCGATGAACTGGCCAAGCTGCTGGCCGATGAGTCCGGCCTGCCCCTGGAAGTAGCCAAGCTGCAACTGTCGCGTACTGACTTGAGCAACCCGTTGCTGACGACTCAGGACATTGTTGCATCCAAAGCAGGCGCACCGATCCTGGTGTCCGAGGAATTGGTCCGTCGCGGGGTGAATGTTGATCAGGTCATTGATCAGTTGATCGACCGCTCATTCGGCCAGGCCCTGGCGCATCCATAAGGCGACCGATGATGACCAGCAAAAGCAAATCCCTGCCGATCGGCCTGGCCCTCGTCCCAGCGTCGTCGCCCAACCGCAGTGCCTGGTCGCGCCGACTCAAAGGCCTGGCCTTGCCGGCACTGATCATTGTGTTGCTGGAGGTGATCGTGCGCATCGGTTGGCTACCGTCCTACCAGATGCCGGCGCCCAGCGAGATCGCCATCACTCTCCTCGACCTCGCCGAAGGTGCCCTGTGGAAGCACATCAGCGCCAGCCTGTTGCGGGTTGGGCTCGGGTTCGCCATCGGTGCCAGCCTGGCCCTGGTGTTCGCCGCCTGGGTCGGCTTGAGCCGCGAAGCCGAGGCTTATCTGGAACCCACCTTTGCGGGCCTGCGCTCGATCCCGAGCCTGGCCTGGGTGCCCTTGTTGTTGCTGTGGCTGGGGATCGACGAAACTTCAAAAATCGTCCTGATTGCCATCGGCGCGTTCTTCCCCGTGTACCTCAATGGCGTGGCGGCGATTCGCGACATCGACCGCAAGCTGGTGGAAGTCGGGCAGATGTATGGCTTCAACCGCCGGCGCCTGGTGCGCCGGATTCTCTTGCCCGCCGCCCTGCCCGGCCTGTTTACCGGATTGCGCAGCGGCCTGAGCCTGGCCTGGATGTTCCTGGTGGCGGCCGAACTGATTGCGGCAACCAAGGGCCTGGGCTATCTGCTCAGCGACGGCCGGGAAACTTCGCGGCCAGACATCGTGTTGGCCGCGATTATCGTGCTCGCCCTGCTGGGCAAGATCAGCGATGGGCTGCTGACCGCAGGCAAAGCGTTCCGCAGCGCTGCCATGATCTGCACTTTCCAGCGAGGATGGAGGTGCACCTCGATTTCATCGATCAACACGACGGCTTGCGCAGACTTCAGCGTGGTAAAGCCCGGATTGACTTGGGGGTTCATTAGACCGCGGATGATGTCGCACACCATCGCCAGTATCGAACGATAACCCGAAGAGGCCAGATCCAAAGGTGTTTTGACCTTGACCTCGCTGCCTGGCGCCTGGGTCACAATAAAGCACTTCCCCAGTTTTTTATCCGGCTCTATGTACTGGAAACCACCTTCAATACTCAACACGTCCCTCAAGGCGCGAACGGCCATTTTAAGGTCATCATCTTCCAGTTCGAGCAACCACTCCAGCGGATTGGCAAGCAGTCGCTGCGAGTCAAAAAGGTTGACTACTGCCCCCAAAATGCTGGTATCGGGTGAGCTCTGCTGGTACTGCCGAAAAGCGCCATATGCAAAGACTGGAGGGAGTGTCGCCCTTCTTCTTTGCTTGTACTTTCCGTTGTTGATCGTCAAAAGCTCGCAGGTCTCATCATCGAACGTAAGCCTGACCGTCGCCGAGGGTGCCTGCCCAAAGGTTGCAGCGCCCATGTAGTCCCCATTCATGGGTAATTCCCTGGGATCTATAGGCAGATGCTCTCGAACCTGTTGTGGTGAAAGTGCCAATGCGATGGCCTCCAACACCGAACTTTTGCCAGTCGCGTTCTCACCTAGAATGAGCAAGGCAGGCTGACGGAGGTCGGCCTCGGAGCCGATGTCTGACTGTGCTGCTCTGGGTATGTCCAGTTTGAGCTGCTCAATGCCTTTGAAGCACTTGAGCTCGATGGATTGGAGCAGTTTTAAGCGTCTTGGCATGACCTCAGGTTCAGGCTCAAATACTTTGGTAGAACCCGTCTGGGGTGATGGGGCATCTGATACAGGCACAACTGCTGGAGAGAGTTTGCGGTGCTCCATCACTTCCAGGCTTATGGCGGCAGTGCCCATGGCACAGATCTCCCAACTCCCGCCAAACTCAAGATTTGCCACATCAAAGGTTGACCGGAATCGTTTGGCGTTACCAGCAGTCAGCAAGTACCTGTAGCGCTCATAAGCTTTATGCCTGGCGTCGACGAGTTCGGGGCGGTTGAGCTTGAAATGACGAATAGTCTCCCTTCCAGCCTCAGTAATAGGAACAAAGACACCAGAAAACTCCGCAGTGAAATGGCGATCAAATTGCTTCTCTACGCACGGTTCCAACAGCAGCGCCTGCTCCTCCGGTGGATAGTCGCCCCAAAGACCTTGACTCCTTTCTGCATAAGCCACGAAGAGCGCAGGATTAGGGATGCAGGCACGGTTTCCCGCGACAGGAAAGTAGCTGCTATCAGCAGGCCTGCATCCGGCGCAAATCGGATATATGTTCTCCCACGCATTCTCCAGCCAACCGTAATACAAATGGGCGTCCCCTCGTCTGACGACAGGTAGCGCATCTGATGCAGGCCGAAAACGATAAGGGGATACATCAGTTTGTGACTCACAAAAAGCACACTTGCGGTTAAACAGGTCCTCCAGTGCTCTCTTGACCGAAAAATGTGACAGCTCAACCCGCATCTTTGGCGTTCGAGTCTGGGATCGTGTATCCGCATCGCTGTTGAAGAAGTCCCTAAGAGCATATCGCGCCCTTTCCGCTTCCCAACTCTGCAGATGACGAGGCGGCTTTACAGCACTACGGTCAAACCATTGCATTCGTGCTCTCCTTGCACTTCTGCCCTACTGATCCACAGCCACTGGTAAGCACTGGCCAATTTCCGTCGTTACTCATCCAGCAAAACACCATGGATCATCTCAGCTCTAGGTAATAAGGTCCGTGCGACCCGCTCAAAAAGGGGACGGTACTCAATATTCGATCAGAGATAAAGCACAATGCCATCACCCAGGCGGTAGAACAGATGTCGCTACCTCTCTTTCGGATTCACGTCACTTAAAACTGAGTCAACCCACCTGTTGCTCACCATCAAACACTTGCCCACGCCCTACCACACTCCCCGGTTTGAGCACTGCACCGGGAGCCAACACCCCGTTGGCGCCAACCCGACACTGATCTCCCAATAGCGCGCCAAACTTATCGCACCCAGTGCGCTGCAAGCGCCCCTCGACGCGCACCATCACCTCCTTGTCCGCCCGTTCGTTGCGGTAGTTGGCGACGATACTGCCGGCCTCCAGATTGACCCCGGCACCCAGCACCGAATCCCCGACAAAGTTGAAATGCGCGAGTTTGCTGCCCTTGAACACAAACGAGGTTTTCAACTCGGCACCGGGCCCGAAGATGCAATCAGCATCCACCCAGCAACCGCCCCGCAGATACGCACCAGCGGCAATAAAACAGTGAGCACCGATGATCAGCGGGCCCTTGAGTACGGCGCCGGCCTCCACGGTGGCCGAACGGTGAACAGCGATATCGCCCTGGATGTCGTAGTCGCCCACGGACAGCCCGGTCAACAATTGCCGGACAATGGCTGGCGCCTGGGTTACCAGGTCCCAGGGCGTCAACTCGGCCCAAGGCGCCAGCGCCGAGTGGGTAATGTGCGGAAGGTAATCGGTGAGTCGAATCAAGGTCGAGCCCTCTACGGATCAGAGAAGCCCGGAACGCTAGCATGTGGATTATTGAAAGGGTACCTGGCGCGCCCAATCAATACCTAGCAAGCATCAAACCATACTCGTTCGATATTAGACGAGAGCAAAACCCAGGGAGGAAACTAGTGCCAACTATAAAAATACTTAAAGAGTATCGAGATGCCCACCCACTCCTCCTGGATCGTCCTGTCCATCACTGGCCTGTACATGCTCAGCCTGGCACTGATCAGTTACGGCGTACGCCGCCATTCGCGCAGCGCCACCAACTACACCACCGGCGGCGGGCATTTCCCGGCGTTTCTGATTGGCTTTCTGATGCTCTCCGAATTCATCGGCACCGCCGTGAGCATCGGTACCGCCCAGACCGGTTTCAAAGTGGGCATCTCGGCCGCCTGGAACCTGTTCGCCCTGGCTCTGGGTTTTGTGCTCTTTGCCTGGTTGCTGGCGCGCAAGTACAAAGAGTTGGGCGACAACACCATCTCCGGCGTACTCGCACGTAATTACGGCCAACGCACCCGCTTCGCGACTTCGATCATCACCATCTTTGCCCTGGAGATCGTCGCGGTATCGATCTATGCCAGTGGCGGCGCGGTGTTGGCCAGTGTGATGCAAGTCGACCGGACCCTGGCAATAGTCATTGTCGGCGTGGTCTCGGTGTTGTACGTGAGCATTGGCGGCATGCGCTCGGTGATCTACACCAACTTCGTCCATGCCGCCTTGAAGTACCTGGGTGTGGGACTGGCCCTGTGGTTCGGCCTCAAACAAGTGGGCGGCATTGGCCAGTTGCAAGCGCAGCTGCCTGCGACGATGTTCGACTGGACCGCCATTGGTTGGGGCCAGATCATCGCCTGGATGATTGCCGGCATCGGCTCGATCTTCTCCACCCAGTACGTGATCCAGGCGGTGAACACCGTCAGTCATGCGGGCAAGGCTCAGCGCGCGTGCTTCTATGTGGCAATCCTGATGGTGCCGTTCGGCATCGGTGCCGCGTTGATCGGCATGTGCAGCGCCGTGCTGTTCCCCAACGTTGACTCGCTGCAAGCCTTCCCTACGCTGATCGCCAGCATGGACCAACTGACCGCCGGGCTGGTGGTCGCAGGGCTGGCCGGCTCGTTGTTCGGCACTATCTCGGCGGTGAGCATGGGCTCGGCCACGTTGCTGCTACGGGACTTCTACGAGCCCTGGTTCAACCCGGAAAAAAGCGATGCAAAATCCCTGCGCTTCGTACGCCTGGCAACCATCGCCGTCGGCCTGTTGCCGATCGCCCTGGCGCTGACCTCGGACAAAGTGCTGATGATCGCCTTCCTCGGCAAGGCCCTGCGCGCCTCTCTCGCCGTGCTGGTATTGATGGTGTTTTATGCGCCGAAATTCGGTACGGCAACGGGTGCGTTCCTCAGCATCGTCGCGGGTAATCCATGGGGCATTGATAACGCCTACATTGCGCTGTTCACGCCGCTGATCATCATGGGCATCAGCCATGTGACACGGCGCAAGACGCCGGCCGAGCCACTGGTGCAAGCCACGAGCTGATGTACGATGGCCGGCCTGCCAATAAGGAAATTACCCAATGCTGCCGATTCGCACCCCATTGATTCTGCACCCTGGCCTGTCCACCCCAGGCCGGCGGATCTGGCTCAAACTGGAAAACCTGCAACCCTGTGGCTCGTTCAAGCTACGCGGGATGAATACCCTGTGTGCCTATGCGGCGAGCCAGGGCAAGACCACGGTGGTCTGCCCTTCCGGCGGCAATGCCGGGCTGGCAACAGCCTTTGCGGCGCGTGGCCTGGGTTTGCAGGCACGAATCGTGGTGCCGACCACCACCCCAGAAGCGACCCGCACCCGTATCCAGCAGGCCGGAGCCGAAGTGATCGTGCACGGCGACCTTTGGGATGAGTCCAATCAGCTTGCCTTGACATTGGCTGAAGCGCCGGATGCCCTGTATGTACCGGCCTTCGATCATCCGCTGCTGTGGGAAGGCCATAGCCGCATGATCGACGAGATCCTGGAGGACTGCCCTCGCGTCGGCGCCATCGTCACCTCCGTGGGCGGCGGTGGACTGCTGGCGGGTGTGCTGACGGGGCTTGAGCGTCATGCACGTTATGACTGCAAGGTGATCGCGTGTGAAACGGCAGGTGCAGCCTCGTTTGCTGCCGCTGTGGAGGCTGGGCAGCCAGTGCGGTTGGCGAAGATTGATACAGTCGCCAAATCCCTGGCAGCGACCCAGGTTGCGGCGTGGCCGGTGGAGCATATCGGCAAGTTTGCCCATCAGTGCGTGGTGCTCAGTGATGCCGAGGCAATGATGGGCGTTGCGCGTTATGCCGATGATTTGCGCCAACTGGTGGAACCAGCGTGCGGGGTGTCGTTGGCAGTGGCGTATCTGGATCACCCGGCAATTGCCGGGATTGAGGATGTGGTGGTGATTGTGTGTGGCGGGGTGAGTATCAGTGCCGAAACGGTTGCCCAGTGGCAACAAGCCGACTGACTCCCACTGTAGGAGCGAGCTTGCTCGCGAAGAACTTGAGGGCACCGCGTTTACCCAGCAAACACGCGTTATCGTTGACGTCCTTCGCGAGCAAGCTCGCTCCTGCAAAAGCCTTGACTGAGCGGCATTTGGGCTTGTCCCCTCGCCACAGGTTTAGCGCGCTCAAGCATCCTGCAAAATAAGGTCCGCGCCCTTCTCCGCCACCATCAACACCGCCGCATGGGTATTGCCCGAGGTCACATTCGGGAAAATCGACGCATCGACAATCCGCAGCCCCTGCATCCCATGCACCTTCAAGCGCTTGTCCACCACCGACACCTGCGGGTCCGAGCCCATGGCGCAAGACCCGCACAGGTGAT
>Ga0302227_10002225_pt1 | contig 13555 bp, 10 predicted proteins | sample II_Palsa_N1_1_FD_193525 | JGI IMG/M metagenome (GOLD analysis project Ga0302227, IMG submission 193525) | Peat permafrost microbial communities from Stordalen Mire near Abisko, Sweden - II_Palsa_N1_1 | ecosystem: Environmental > Terrestrial > Soil > Palsa > Peat permafrost | place: Sweden...
TATCGTCTGGGGGCGATCTCCTACCCGGAAGCGGTGCTCAGCGAGCAGCATTTGCAGAGTGCGAAGTCGACGAGGTTCAGGCCAGGGCCGCTCGCATGAGTGATACGACGGCCTTGTTCCAGGCGATGGGAACACCCCCTTCGACCCCGAAATCGAGTCCGAAATAAACAAGCCAACCAATGAAGGCAGCTTGATCGGACGTCGGTCATTCTTGCTTGATGTGCGGTGCCCCTCGCGGCACCTGAATTTTCCAGCAGGATGCAGCTTGCAGCATCGATATGGGTCTGTCATCCCTAGAGAGCTGATGAAATCAATATCACGAGTGGGCGATGATGGAACTGCTGAGGATAGGCATCAATTGATTAGCCTCCAGAGTATCGACTGCCAACACAAAATCTATTGATAGGACTTCAACCAAGCGATGAGCTTGAAAGTTAAGTTTGCCGTTTTTGTGTAGTCGTTTCTCTCATTAGATCTATGCATTGCCGAATATACGTAGTGCGGTGCCGAATAGGCACATTGAGCAAGCACGTCATGCGCTCCAATAGTCCCTAACAGCGTGCTCTAAAGCGCTTCAAAGCATAGCGCTACACGTTGCATCGCGACTTATGAGTCGTAAACGCGAACCAAGTGTCGGCTATCGGTAAAGGGGGGCTTTGCTAATGAACCGTATATATCGCCTGGTCTGGTGCCGGTCTCTCGGCGCCTTGGTTGTCGCGTCCGAACTAGCTTCCTCCAAGCGAAGGTCTGGCGGATCTCACCGAAGCCCGACTAGCAGATTCTCCTTGCTATTGCCTGCCACCATTCTCACTGCAATCGGCCTTTCCCATATGTCTGCTGCGCATGCACAGTCTGTCGGGGATACCAAGCTGGCAGATCTCCAATCTCTTGTGGACAAGTACGATGATAGTCATCCGGCAGCGCAAGCGGCTGCCCATGCCCAGATTGCCAACTCTTCACTTTCGGTCGATGGTGCTACAGGCTCACCTGCACAGGTATTGACCCCGCGCGAGTATCGCGCAGCGGCGGTAGCGCTACATGCTGTGCGCAAAATGGCAGTTACTGAAAGGTCGATAGCGCTGGGCGCTGGCGCTCATTCTCAGATCATCAAGGCATCTCCTGTCGATGCGAAGCTTCATGCACCTGCTGCGATGGCACTGATGCCTAGCGCAGTCCGCGTTAGTACTCAGGCCAGCGTGGCGACCCCAGGCAAAGCAGGGACATCTGGCCTGCAGCCGGATATGGCATCCGATCGCCGTCTCGTTCACGCCACTAAAGTCAAACAAGCAACGGCAACGACCCACAGCGATGTCATCAATGACGAAGATGCTGCACGGGACGAAGATTCGACTTCGGCATCATCGTTGTTGCCACAGGCTGTTTCATTAGCCACCAATGTCAATGTACCCACGACATTCTCATCGATGCCACAGGACATATTCCCGACGGGGAGTTCATTCACGCCAATGGCCCCGAGCATCGCCGAAGCGGTGCCCGTTGTGCCGGCACCCGGACCAACGCCGACAGGTCTCATTGTTGGTAATGGCGGTGTGGTGGGCACGGTTACTCAATTGCTTGGGCCGACGGCCAACAGCCTGTTCAACAATACAAATGGCTATGTGAGCAATGGAAGCTTGCAGGTAAGCAATGCCAATTTCACCCAGGGTTACTCCACTCTGAATGCACTAGGACTGCCGCTGCTAAATCTGACTCCGGTGGGGACGTTACTTACTTCCACAAGCGGCGCGGTGGTCGGTGAAACCGGTATCAATTCGCACCTCACCCTACTGGGGGGCGTCACCTCGGGCAACTATATCGAGAATATCAACAACGGCGCAGCTGGAGGGGTGCTTGGTATCGTGCTTCCCAATGGAGCGCCAGCTTGGGCATCCACTTGCCTGAACGTCCTTGGCCTGGTGACGGAGTCCTGTTGGGGTGTAAATGCCGCGCAGGATAATCAGGTGTTGGTGGGTGATGGCGCATCGGCCAACGGTTCGGAAGAAGTAGTGATCGGTACCAATGCCAGCCATACATTGCCGACGGTGCAGGCTTGCACGGCATTTCCCGGTGCGAGCCCGAATGACCCGACCAACCCTTGCGGGGTACCGACCGCCGACTACGAGGCACGCTTGGGGCATTCCGTAGTGATTGGCGACAGCGCCTCGGGCACAGCTGATGCACAGACTATCCTTGGCGCAAATGCCACTTCGAGTGCAGCCAACAGCGTGGCACTTGGCTATGCGTCCATTGCTGACCGCGGAGCTCAGACGAACTACACCGCCTATGGCCTCACTGCGCTGCAAAACTCGGCCGGCGAAGTATCGATTGGCTCGCCTGGCCAAGAGCGCCAGATCACCAATGTGGCCGCCGGCAGTGCGCTGACGGATGCGGCTAATGTCGCCCAACTGGAAGGTGTCGCATCGGTAGCGGACAACTCGGTGCAATACGACGATGCCAGCAAGACTGTCGTAACGCTTGCCGGGCCGCCCAGCACTGATGGTGGCGTGACCGGCGGTACCAAGATCACCAACCTGCAGCAAGGCGGCCTCAGCGCAACGAGCACCGACGCAGTGAATGGCGCACAACTTTATGCGACCAACAGCAGCATTTCGAACATCTACGACACCGGTACCAAATATTTTCACGCCAATAGCACGGGCCCAGACAGTAACGCCAGTGGAGCAAACTCCATCGCCATCGGGCAGCAGTCGGTCGCGATGGGCATCTCTTCGATCGCTATGGGTAATGGCGCAACGGCATCCAGCGATAATTCTGTCGCCATCGGCAACGGTGCCATGGCACAGAATGGCGATGCGGTTTCGATCGGTTCTGGGAATACTGCCAATGGCAACGGTGCAGTAGCCATGGGTGATCCGAATACGGCGACCGGGCAAGGCGCAGTCGCACTGGGCTATGAGAACCAGGCAATCGGCCAAGGTGCCATTGCCCTCGGTTCAACATCGGTAGCCAATGGGGCGAGCGCCATAGCATTGGGTGACACCGCGAGTGCAACGGCAGTCAATGCGCTGGCGTTCGGTGCAGGTTCCAGTGCCAGCATGGCCAACAGCATCGCGTTGGGGGCAGGGTCTTCCACACTCGTGGGTGCGTTGAGCAACTACACAGCCTATGGTTTGACAGCACCGCAAACTTCGTTGGGCGAAGTCAACGTGGGAGATCGCCAGATCACCGGCGTCGCAGCCGGCAGCGCTTTGACTGATGCGGTCAATGTAGCCCAACTGGAAGGTGTGGGGTCGATAGCGAATAACTCGGTGCAATACGACGATGCCAGCAAGACGGTCGTAACACTCGCTGGGCCGGGCAGTACCGATGGCGGTGTGACCGGTGGCACCACGATCACCAATCTGCACCAGGGCGATCTCAGCGCGACGAGCACCGATGCGGTGAACGGCGCACAGTTATATGCGACCAACAGCAGTATTTCGAATATTTACGATACCGGCACCAAATATTTTCACGCGAACAGCACAGGCGTGGACAGCACTGCCACGGGTGCAGACAGCGTAGCCATCGGCACGGGGGCAGTAGCAAGCAACGCCGACGATGTGGCACTCGGTGCCAACTCAGTAACCGCGGCACCGCATACGGGCGATATGGCGTTCTTCGGCGGCACGGCCGCTGGTACGGCGCTCTCGGTGGTTTCGATTGGCGCCCCGGGTCAAGAGCGACAGATCCAGAATGTTGCTCCCGGTGTCGTCGCCACGACGTCGACCGATGCGATCAACGGTTCGCAGCTTTATTCGGTGGTAACGGGAGTCACCAACCTCGGCACTTCGGTTGCGACTTCACTGGGTGGCACTTCGACGTACGACGCCACAACGGGCACCGTGACCACGGGCCTGAGCTATGGCGGCAGCAACTACAACTCGGTGCAGAATGTCATCAACGCGCTCACCGGCGGAGGCACGAGTCAGGGAATCAAGTATTTTCACGCCAATTCCATTCTGGCGGATGCCGACGCCAGTGGCACCGATAGCGTGGCCGTTGGCCCCGTAGCCAGCGCGAGTGGTGACAGTAGTGTGGCTATGGGTAACGGTGCCAATGCTTCTGGCGATGACGCCATGGCATTCGGTTCGTCGGCAACAGCCAGTGATGCCGGAGCAATGGCGTTTGGTAATGCAGCCAGTGCAACGGCGGCCAATTCGCTGGCGTTCGGCGCAGGCGCCAGCGCCAGCATGGCCAACAGCATTGCGCTGGGAGCCGGCTCTTCCACACTCGTGGGTGCGTTGAGCAACTACACAGCCTACGGGCTGACTGCGCTACAGACTTCCTTGGGTGAGGTCAACGTGGGAGATCGTCAGATCACCGGCGTCGCAGCCGGCAGCGCTTTGACTGATGCGGTTAACGTTGCCCAACTGGAAGGCGTGGGCAATCAGGTGCAGGCGGTGGACAAGCTGGCGGTGAAATACGACGCCGATTCTTCCGGCAATGCGACTAACGAGATCACCTTGGTCGGCGATGGCACCGGGGCGGAAGTCAGCATCACCAACCTTGCCGCTGGCTCCGAAACAGCTACCAGCACCGACGCAGTGAATGGCTCGCAGCTGTGGCACTGGACCCAAGACACCAGCAACATTTACAGCAACTACAGCCTGTACAACGACATTAACAACCTCAGCAATGGTTCTGGCGGGGTCAAGTATTTCAATGTCAACTCGACATTGGCCAACTCGAGTGCCGGTGGCTCCAACAGTATTGCCATTGGCCCTGTGGCAGCAGCCAGCGGAAACAACAGCGTCGCCGTAGGCAACGGCGCCACGGCTACGGGTGACAATTCAGTAGCCATCGGCGCTGGCTCGGTGGCTGATCGTGACAACACTGTGTCTGTAGGCAGCGCTGGAAACGACCGGCAGATTACCAACGTGGCTGCGGGCACTCAAGGTACGGACGCTGTGAACGTCAATCAGCTGACCGCCTCGGTGACAGCGTCCACGGCAGGTACAGTTCGCTACGACACCAATACCGATGGAAGTATCGATTACAACAGTGTGACTCTGGGGAATGGCGACGGTAACACCAGTATCCACAACGTCGCCGCCGGTGTCGCCAATACCGACGCAGTCAATGTTGGGCAACTAAACAGTGGGGTCCAACAGGCCGTCAACTGGGCCAATGCGTACACCGATCAACAGGTTCAACAACTAGCCAATCATGCCTATGCGGGCGTGGCAGCGGCGATAGCCATGGCCGGACTGCCTCAGGCTTATGAGCCAGGCAAGAGCATGGCCGCGGTATCAGCTGGCAGTTTCCGTGGTGAATCCAGCATGGCGGTCGGAGTCTCGACCATCTCTGAAGGTGGTCGCTGGGTCTATAAATTGACCGGATCGATCGACACGCGCGGTGACTCCGGCGTATCTATTGGCGCAGGCATGCAATGGTAGGCAACGATCGATTACTGGCGCTGCGGAACCAACCTGGAAGGAACATGTACACCATGAAATGGCCCGAATTCGCATTACCGATGATGTTTGTGAGCTCGGTGCTACTGGCCGGCTGCAGCACGACTCACGGCAATATTTCGTCAAGCAGCAATGATGACGGAGAAGTAAGTTTCCCAGACCCGGCTCATGCCACGATGCCCGAAGGTATTTTCGTCAACATCGAAAATTTGCGGAAGGTTGCGCCGGGCGTGACCAAGGATCAGTTGTACAACTTGCTTGGCAGCCCACATTTCAGCGAGGGTGTGTTTGGTGTGAGAAGGTGGAACTATATATTCGATTTTAGGAGACAGAATGGCGATCACTTTAGCTGCCAGTATCAGGTCGACTTCGACAAGAATGATCGCGCAAAAGCATTTTATTGGAAGCCCGAATCCTGCAAATCCGTGCTCACCGCCCCTGCGGCTGCCGCGACCCCCATTCCTCTTGCTCTGCCAAAAGAGCCAATCCGGTTATCCACGGATGCGCTCTTCGATTTCGATCACTCGAGTCTAACTGCGCAAGGGCGCAGTCGACTTTCAAAACTGCTGCAGCAAGTGCAATCGGCCAGCCAGATTGAGAATATTCTGGTCGCTGGGTATACCGACCGCATCGGTGGCGACAAGTACAATCAAACGTTGTCTGAACGGCGGGCAGAGTCCGTGCGCAACTATCTAATAGATGGAGGCGTTTCCCCTAGCGCGGTGCGGGTCGAGGGGCATGGCAAGGCAAACCCGCTAGTAGAGTGTTCGGATTCCAACCGCAAAGCACTCGTTGCCTGCCTGGCACCAAACCGGAGAGTCGAGTTGTCCGGGATGAGCCAGCCCTGAAGCTGGTTGTGGTGAGTCTGTCGTGATCGGCACCGTGGGTTGGTACACGATATCCGTGCCAAGTTGGCGCACCAGCCCCCTGATGGCTGCGTTCCCACGGTGCCGATCACGACAGATCACGGGGGCTCCAATATTTGATCTAAATGGTTTACGTAAATCGACTCAGGGAAAAATGGAACGGCATCGGATCGACAGCATGACGATCATGGTCAAGTCATGGCTGACGAATTAACTACCGGCGATCTCATCAGTGTGTCGTGCGGTAATTCGCCAAACACGCGTCGATAGCTGTCTGCGAAACGCGAGAGATCCCATAGCCCACAGCTCAATGCTACGGACTTCACCGATCGCCTACTGATATCGGATGAAGCAAGACTTCTGGAAGCGGTGCAAAGCCGTAGCATCGACAGGTAGCGATTAGGTGAAATACCCAACAGATCTTCGAACGCGTAGCGTAGGGCTCGCTCGCTTACCTTGGCGGCGTCGCACATTTCGTTGATATATATGTCGTTCCGTAGGTTGGCCCGCATGAAGTGCTCAACGCGTTGCACTATCAGATAGTGCTTGCGCCTTCCACGTGAACAGCCCGGTAGATCTTCGGCCATAGCGGCCATGCTCGCGGCCAAGTGACTCTTTAGAAGAAGATCTATATCTAGCCTGTTTGTCACAGGCATGTCGCTGATGTCCAATGATTCGCTGTGTGTCAGATAGCTCCTTATATTTTGATAGATCGCCTTGAGCCGCTGTGATGCAGGCGTATCTGACAAATGGAATAGCGTATGCAGACGTGAGAGATCGGCAGTGTGGCAAGAGTCGATTTCGGTAAGTTTTATCTGCAGCTGTTCTAGGGGAAGAAATATTAAGGTCAGGCGGGTTCCAGTACTGAATAGAAGCTCACTGTTGCCGTTCGGCAGCACGGTGAAAGCTGTGTTCGTCGTCAGTGAAACTCCATGACACCAACTATAATTGTCTGTGTGATGGATGTAACCGAGCACGCACCAATTTGTCGGCACGGTCAGGTTTGCTCTAAATGAAAAGGCACATTCGGCGCTAAAAAAAATGCCTGGTCTTGTTCTAGAGTGTCAACAATGGATCGTCGGCCGATGGCTTTGAGTAGAACCATTTCTAAGTTACAGATTTTCAGCGTTTCACTTAGAGACGCCAAATCGTAAGGCAATATGACTCCGTCATCCTTGGTGCCCATATGCGCGAACCCCTGTGGTTCCTCGTTATCGACTTAGATAACCTGAATTCTTCAATTTCCTAGTGCAGTAGTCTGTTCGAATTGTCCTATCGCAGTATTTAAAGTTGCGCAGTGCGATTCGTCAGCTTGATATACAGAACCAGGATGCGTTTGCAAGCACTCAAGGGAGGTGATACGGGTGCGCATGCAAAGCAAAGATTGTGTTGTTGGCTGAATAATTTATTCCACACAGGATGGGGCTTGCCCCTTGCGCGGCTTGGCGTCGTCAAAATGTACTGTGGTCCGCAGGTCGTGTATGGCCTCATTGAAGAAGAACTTCAATCGGGTCATAACTGTAGGTTTCTACAGCTAGATTGTTAGCTATTTATAGAATAAAGGTGTGTAGCAGGCGCGAGTGATGTGGTCACTGCGGCGACAATGTCGCGGAGGAAGGCTTTTCAGTATGGTCAAGCGTGAGCGCATGTACCGCCGTCACTACCTATCGCTTATCGACGTACGTTCAGATGTTTTTGACTTCATTGAGCGCCACTCACAATCCTCGCGCGCAACGAAAGCATGATCCACTAGATCAAGCCTCTATGACCTTTACTCAGCCGTTCGGGAAAATGGGACAGATACCCTTGACCGAAATTGCGGTGCCTTTAGGCTGCATAGGAATAGGCAATGACCAGCGCCGATCGGATTGCTGCCGTAACATCTTTGCTATCAACAGCAACTAACAGGAACACAGGGGATGAATTTAATGACCAGTGGCGCGAATGCACAAAGGATCTTAGTGTCGTTGATCGCGCTAGTATTTGTTGGCTTATCGACTTTTGTCTTCGCCGCGCAACCTCCGCAGGCACACACCGGTGACGCGACTTCTACACAAGACGATGCCCCGGGCAGCACTGTAAATTACCTGCGCCAGTTGATGGATGATCATCAGTTGACCGAGCTGCGGACTACTTATAACGGCTCCTATGGCGCCAGCCTTTTGTTTCAGGCTGATAAGTTGACTTACTTCGTTGCGCTTTTTCATGACAAAGTCTTTTGGCGCGTAATCCAGACCTATTCGGATAAGGATGCCGAAAGCATCTATCGCACATTTGCTGCGCAGACGGAGCAGTTGGCGCAGGTAGACATCGACGCGTTGCGACTACAGGCTGGCAAGAAATATGCTGAGCAAATGGTTGCCATGAACGAGCAACGGCTAAGGAACCTGCAGCAGGATGCGGCACGGCAGCAACAGCAAGCTCAACAGGTAATGGCCCAGCAACAGCAGGCCAAGCAACAGGCCGTCTCGCTGAGCAGCGATCTGCGCGCTACAAGCAATCAGCTTGATGCGGTCCAGCAGCATATACGCACACTGGAGACACAACAGAATAATCCCGTGCTGATGCTGCCTGCGCCAGCCGGATCTGTAGTGCGCGATGAAAATATTGCATCGCCGGTGGTTGCCCCGGCGGCGTCCAGTGCTTTTCAATGAGGCTACACCTAACCGATTGTAGTGTTGAACCTGCGGGCCGTTGGACGATTCGATGTGGGGCGTTTGGGTGGGGATCTTCAACCTGATCAGCGGCGACGTAATAGGATACGTCGTGGCCGGCGGCTATAGCGTGTCCACAGATTCTTACCTTGGCTGGCATAAGTCTCAAATGAGCTGCCGTTGATGGCATAGGCGTGTGATTAACTGGCTGCGGTTAACTCGCTTTGACGCGATAGCCATCCGTTCATGTTGCTTCAGTGACCTCGTGGGATTCCAGAGTATGCCTTCCGACTAAGCGGAACTTAGTCGCATCGGTCTGAGTGATTAATATGAGGCGCACTGCCTCTCCATGTCCAGGATTGCTGATACGCAGACCCAACTAGCGCCATCGCCACGGATGATGCAGCACAAAATCAGAAGGTGGTCGGTACAGCGTTGGTGCTACCTTTCTATCGGCATATGTGTGCCGCTATGAATGGACGGGGGCTTTATGTTCTGCATATCACGTAAGATCGTTTTGGTTGGACTATTTGGCCTGGTTCTATCGACGCCTGGGTTAGCAGCCAAGCTACCTTCAACGGGGCTAGGTCAATCCTGGCCGAATACCAATGATGTGAGTGCTAGTCCGCACTACCACGTGTATCTCTTTGCTAGAGATGGGATTCGATACATCCAAGTCAATGACTCTAACGGAAAGGTGCGAGCTGCCTTTGCAACAGCCAACCAAATCATTTTTGTGCTTCCCATTGGCACTGATGCTCAGAGCGCCGGAACGTCTCAACAATCCGCTGCACAGGCAACAACGGTCAATGCGGAGAGGGTCTACTCCGACAACGTAGTACAGGTGACTGCGACACCACAATCCAACGGAACGTTGCTTGTAAATGCTTCGTTGACTGGTTGCACAGACCCCTACAACTGCATCGGTGGTAGTGTGATTTCACAATGAAATTGACGCTTTAATTCACCCATAGCTGAGTTTGAGCGGGAGCGGTTGACTGCTCTCGCTCTCTTTTTCTCACATCCTGTAGTAAGAAAGTAATTCGAAGCTTCTCGTGGGTCGATTTGACGTGGAGTTCGCCTTCATAGAGGTTGGCGTGGTCACGCATGGATGCCAAGCCCAGTCCATTTGCTCCAAATCGAGCAGCCAGATATTCGCGTTCTAGTTTTCTGTATGAAGGATCCATCATCTGAAGCTCCTGAACTTCACCTTCTAAACGAAGAACCGCCCAACGTTCGCCGTTTGTTTCCCCTCCACGCAAAGATAGGGTGATGGTGAGACAGGTCTCTTCCCCGCAGATGTAGACCACCGTTTCGCAAGCCAAACGATAGATAGCTGCTTGAATGCAGGGATCGAGCTGGTTCAAGCCACGCCCCTTGATCTGGCAAAAGTAAGCCATCCCCGCTTCATCAAGGGTACGTGCAATCGTCTCCTGAAGGGCTGAAGCTAAGCCTCTATCGCGCCAAGCAACAGGATGCATGCTATCTGCAAGTCGGTAAACCTGGCTGCTTGTTGCAGCGGCTTGCCTGTAGAAATTCTGACTCTCGGAAGCTTGCAGCAGATGCTTGAAACGATCGAGTAAACGGCCGTGCGATAGTTGTAACGTACTCCTGACTTGCTCCAGTGCTGTTGCCGTTTGACGCAAGCGAAGCTCACCCTGGTACAAGCCCTTCCGAGCAAGCTCCATGGCGCCTTTTGCATCGAGGCGCCTCCGCATTTCTTGCAGGTTCTGGGCTGTGATCCGTGCACCTATGGCAAAGAGAGTAGTCACTGCAAAAGCAATGAAGGCTTGTGCTTGCAGGAGATCGGGTTCTGGGCGAGATGCAATCGCGATGCAAATGCAAATGATTGCGAGCGTTCCACCTAGCACTGCTGCCCGCCAACCGTACCTGATAGTCAGCCATAAGACAGGCAAGAACATTACCATCCGTGTAAGTTGCTTGGCATCCTCGTTGCCATGCAGGCTCAGCCAGGAAAGAGCAATAAGTGCGGGAAGAATGAGGCCAACTGTCTCTATCAATAAGCGACTCTTGGCAAAGCGTTGAAGTCTTGAGCGAAGCAGGCCAGCGCTATAGTCCATTTTCGCTATCAGTACCCATGGCACAACGGCGAGTATCGAAATGTACTTTCCGACGAAGAGGCCAACAACCATCAGTGACTTTAGTCGCAGGGGCGGAGTTCCAGCGGGCAGACGGACCGTTGCCATCGTACCGAAATTGACGAGTGCCCAAACCAGCGATACCAGCAATCCGCAGATGAGCAACGTCTTGACGTTGATAAGTCGTTTATTTGGAAACAATGCGAGGCGACTTTTACACCACCAAACAATCGGCATTGCGAGAGCGATAGGTGGCATTGTTTCGAGCAAGACAGCCATGGGGCCGAACTGAGCCAGGCAGAGAAAATCAAAGTACGCAAGCGGGAGTAGTTCGCCAACAACCAAAGCTGGCCAAAATCGGTAAGGCACCAGCAAAAGACAACTAAGGCGAAGCCCAGCTGTGACCGGAAAGTGTGCATCCGATACCGGGCGCAGCAGAATGTAGGTCACCGCATATGCGACGACTACCGCGACTTGGTTGAACCAGAAATCCCCTTTGATACGGTGCATATCCTAGCTACCTCATAGCTTGAAATATCGCGCCCCATCCAAGGTTTCATGGGGTATTCCCTACGAATGTTTCACCGGTTCTACGCAAAGACTTGCATTATTGCATCTTGCCCATCCTAGCCAGATCTTTCCATGAAATCGTGGAGCCATAGCCTAAGAGCCGAACGCCGTCACGTTTTCGAGCTTAACCTATAAGCCATACGGGTAAACCTGATAGAAATCCTCGGTCTCAGGCAACAACAAAAGAAATGAAGCGACTTTCACCTCATGCTCGGAATCGGCACAATGACCGCATCGTTAAGGTCGGTTGCTGGGCATGCTTGTAGCTCTGATAGCTCTCACCACAGTTTTTCGACTAGCTGGCACCGCTTAGATTAAAGCATCCCCAATAGCATCGCCTTCGCAACTGCTTGCGTTTTATTGGTGACGTCCAGTTTAGTTAAGCTACTTGTGACGTGAAACGTAACAGTGCGTTCGGAGATTCCAAGAATTCTACCGATCTCATCTGCTGTTTTACCTGCGGCACTCCATCGCAGTATTTCGCTTTCGCGGGCCGTCAATTCGCAATCAGATATCGGTATCAGCCTTTGTATTTCAGCAGAGCTAATCAATCCGTGGATCACATGTGATAGCCACACCAACTTCATCTCAGTCTCTGCTAATTCCGATGAAGTCACCGCTTCATGTGACCGAGCCAGAGAGAGCATGCCGGTTGTCATGCGCTTGCCGTGGGTGGTGAATGCCCACCCATGTCTTATCCCGTGCGACCTTGCCTCTTCCCAAAACGCTGGCTGACTTTCAAAAAGATCATCCGTCCAGACAACAGGAGATAGCTCTGCCGATGATGTTCGCTGAATGACGGGATCAATCTCGAGATACTTATTTGCGAAATAGTGCTCTAACCAATGGTCGGGATACGTGCTAGCCCACGTGACACTCGGTTCTGAAGCGAGAACCGGGATTCGCAAAACGTAGGAGCAGTATTCGAAACCCAGATGACGCACCATCGTGGCGAGTTCTTTTAAGGCCTCGGCATTCGACTCTCCCGCTGACAGCGTGAGCCTATTCAAACAGTCTTCGCGCCAAGACTTCACAAAACTGGCCCTAACGCAGCTTTCGGAAGATGGCAGTCGGTCGTCTTACAACACTGTATGTACGGTGAGTTATCCGACTTTATTGTTAGTCGTTGTGAGCTCGTCGTCATGCTCATCACAATCTTCATGAAAAGATCTTCGGATAGCTAGACAAGCATCACCTTCGGCGCATTTCCTAGCCTGAACTTACAGCGACAGCTAGTGTCGGAGAGTCTTGATCTAAGAGAGGATCTTACTCTACTTGTCTATGTAGGTCCGCGAGCGACGTCCCCCCAGTTTTGAGTAGTACAGCGATTTGGAGTCCAATCCCTCAACCCAAGGAGATTGGACGTGAAGAAGCGGTTTACCGAAGAACAGATCATCGCCTTCCTGCGTGAAGCGGAAGCCGGCATGCCGGTGAAGGAGCTGTGCCGCCGGCACGGCTTCAGCGAGGCCTCGTACTACCTGTGGCGCAGCAAGTTTGGCGGGATGAGTGTGCCCGATGCCAAGCGCCTGAAGGAGCTGGAGACCGAGAACGCGCGGCTGAAGAAGTTGCTCGCCGAGCACGTGCTCGAGAACGAGGTCACCAAGCAAGCGTTGCGAAAAAGTGGTGAGCGCACCGGCTCGGCGCGAGTTGGTGCGGCACACGCCGCAGCACCGCCTCTTCATAACCGCCGGTGGCTTCCACCACGATACGAACGTCCTCGCGATCCTGCAGCCACCGAACCAGTCGGCGGATGCCCGCTGCCGTGTTCGCCAACCGATGCACCTTTGGCTCGCCAAAGATCGCCACGTCCAACGCTGCCTTGCCCACATCAATGCCCACTGCCGTCATGACCAAACTCCGTTAAAGTAGGAAATGCCGAGAGCCACTCACGGCCTGCCCACGCTTATCGGTGCGAGTTTTCCTCGCGCAACTGTTCGGGCGAAGGACGT
>Ga0302227_10002226_pt1 | contig 13546 bp, 13 predicted proteins | sample II_Palsa_N1_1_FD_193525 | JGI IMG/M metagenome (GOLD analysis project Ga0302227, IMG submission 193525) | Peat permafrost microbial communities from Stordalen Mire near Abisko, Sweden - II_Palsa_N1_1 | ecosystem: Environmental > Terrestrial > Soil > Palsa > Peat permafrost | place: Sweden...
GGGTCGCGCGAGCGGGTTCGGTCCAGCCGAGGGCGAATGGTTCGGTGAAATCGCCGGGACCGTTAGCAGTTTGCGTAATCGGATCTGTATGATTTCCTATCCGGTCGTCACTCTGTCGCCGCGCGACTACGACGCCGTCCTGTTCGATCTGGATGGTGTACTGGCAAAGACAGCACACTTGCATGCTTGTGCGTGGAAGAAAGTGTTGGGGGACCTGCTTGTGCAGCAGGAGGTCCGTGCGGGTGTGCCGTCCATTCCGTTTGACATTGATGCTGACTACGCGCGCTATCTGGACGGCAAGTCACAAGACGACGGCATTGCAGAGTTCCTTGCGGCGCACGGAATCCATTTGCCGATCGGCTCACCGGATGACGAGCCCGAGGTCCAAAGTAAACGCTCATTGGGTCCGCTGGAAAGCCGTTACTTCCTCCAGAATTTGAAAGCAGACGGCGTCGAGCTTTACGACGCCTCTATCGAGTTGGTGCGCAAACTGCGGGCGCTGAGTATCAGGACGGCTGTCGTATCCTTTACTGGTAACTGCTCGGCAGTGCTGGAAGCGGCGGGTATTACTCAGCTTTTCGACGTGCAAGTGGACTGCCTGGAAGCTGATTGCGGTGACCCAAATTCCTCGCCAGAGCCAGATGCCTGGCGAGATGCAGTGCGACGCCTTGGCGCGGACATTTCAAGAGTGGCCGTAGTAAGCCAGTGGATCGCAGCAATAGACGCTGACCATGCAGCCCGGTTCGGGTGTGTCATCGGCGTTGATCGAGGTGGGCGCACGCAGGAACTGCGCGATGCCGGCGCTGACGTCGTTGTCACTGACTCGTCCCAGGTGCAGGCGACGGCGGAGCCTCCTCCCGAGTGGTCATTGGTATTCACGGGTTTCGAGCCCGCTCATGAAGGCGTCAGGGAGACCTTGTGTACCCTCGGCAACGGCTACTTCGCGACTCGTGCGGCCGCGCCATGGAGCATTGCCGACGACGTGCACTATCCTGGGACGTACCTCGCGTGCGGGTATAACCGGTTGCACACTGACATTGCCGGAAGAGTAGTTGAAAACGAAGACCTCGTTAATCTTCCCAACTGGCTCGAACTCAAGTTTCACATTGGTGCAGAGGACTGGTTCGACATGCGGGCCGTGACACTCTTGTCCTATCGCCAGGAGCTTGATCTTCGTCGCGGCATGCTCTTGAGATCGATATCGTTTGAGGACCCCAAAGGGCGCAGGAGCACGCTTGACGAACGCCGCTTCATCTCGATGAGGGACCTGCATCTCGGCGCGCTGGAGCTGACACTGACCGCCCACGATTGGTCGGCGCCGGTCACCGTGCGCTCGGCCATCGACGCACGTATTGTCAACGGCGGCGCCAAGCTATACCGCAAATTCAGCAACAAGCACATCGAACCGCTAGCGGCGGAGGTCGTCGGGAAGGATGGCGTCGTGATGGCCGTACGCACGAGTCAGTCGCACGTGAATGTGACGCAAGCATCGCGTACTCGGGCGTTGCACCACGGCAGGTTGTTAGACCTGCCACGGCGAGTGATCGAAGAGCCGGGATACATTGGCCAGGAATTTTGCATGGATCTGGCCCCAGGCGAGTCGCTTGTCGTCAATAAAATTGCCGCGCTCTATTCGTCGCGCGACCCGGCTATTTCAGAGTGCGGATTCGAAGCGCGCAAGGCGATCGCCCGAGCCGGATCTTTCAATGAACTCGCAGCCGGTCACGCGTTGCACTGGAAGCACCTGTGGCGGCGTTTCGACGTGCGCATTGAACCGGCTGACCCAAGCTTCAAGTTGAACGTGTCGATGTTATTGCGCTTGAACATGTTTCATCTCTTGCAAGCGGTGTCGCCGAATTCCATCGGCCGTGATATTGGCGTACCGGCGAGGGGATGGACGGGGGAAGGGTATCAGGGGCATATCTTTTGGGACGAGTTATTCATTTTTCCGTTCTTCAACTATCGCTTGCCGGAAATCACGCGGTCGCTGCTGATGTACCGCTATCGACGCCTTGGGGAAGCTCGGGCGGCCGCCGCAGCGGCCGGCTATGCGGGGGCCATGTTCCCTTGGCAGAGCGGAAGCGATGGCAGCGAAGAAACCCAGGCTTTTAATCTCAATCCTCGCTCGCAGCATTGGGTGCCCGACAACTCTTACTTGCAGCGCCACGTGGGCAGTGCAATTGCGTATAACGTCTGGCAATACTTTCAGGTGACGCACGACGTCGAATTCCTGTATGCATACGGAGCGGAACTGATCCTCGATATTGCCAGGTTCTGGTCAGGCATTGCGAAGTTCAACCCGGCGCGTGGACGCTTCGAGATCCACGGCGTGCTTGGACCCGACGAGTTCCACGATGGTTATCCCGGGTCCACAACGCCCGGCATCAACAACAACGCCTACACGAACGTCATGGCGGTCTGGGTGCTGCGCCGAGCCCGGGACGTGCTCGATCTTTTGCCCGAGATACGGCGCGCTGAGCTGATGATCGACCTTGACTTGACGGCTAGCGAGACAGATCGCTGGGACGACATAAGTCGGAAAATGGTCATTCCATTTCATGATGAAGGGATCATCAGCCAGTTTGAGGGCTATGAGAAGTTACGAGAACTTGACTGGGAAGCCTACCGTGTTCGTTATTCGAATATCCAGCGACTCGACCTGATCCTTGAAGGCGAGGGTGACAGCGCGAACGGCTACAAGGTTTCGAAACAGCCTGATACGCTGATGTTGTTCTACCTGTTTTCCGCAGAAGAGCTCACTGAACTATTCCTCCGCCTCGGCTACCCGTTTCCGAGCACCACGATTCCGCAGAACGTCGACTACTATACGGCCCGGTCATCGGACGGTTCTACGTTGAGCCGGGTCGTCAATGCGTGGGTCCTCGCGCGATCGGATCGGCCACGGTCCATGCGGTTCTTCGCGCAGGCGCTGCAAAGCGACGTGGTTGACATCCAGGATGGCACGACCGCCGAGGGCGTCCACCTCGGGGCAATGGCTGGAACGGTCGATATCGTGCAACGTGTCTGGACTGGTATCGAGATTAAGGATGACCTCTTGCGGTTCAACCCTCAATTGCCACTTGATATTGAGCACCTCGAGTTGCGTATTCGCTACCGGGGGCACTCGATCGATCTAAGGCTCGATCACGACACGCTGACGCTGCATGTTCATACGGGGATTGCAGCGCCAATCGCTCTGCTCGTGGGCGGAGAAAAATATGAACTGCAAAGCGGGACGACGCGAGGGTTTCCACTGACCGCAGCGGCGACGGACTGTACAACGGAGGAAGCGGCCCAGTGAAATACGTCATTGGCTGGACCCCGATCGGCGCGGCTTTCCTGGCGGCAATCGCTGTTGTCGCGGCTACCCGGAAAATCGACAGTGAAAGCCAAGCCTGACAAGGAAGTATCGGGGATGCGCCGCTCGGCGTGCGTGATGCAGCAGCGCCGGGAACGAACCCAACCGCGGTAACGCAAGACCCTCTTAGGTTGTACAAACCCGATGCGATCCTCAGGGGTAGGGCCATGCGTACACGCTGGGTTTTGCGGGATTCGCGTGTCTCGCTTGCGGCTGATGATCTCTATTCATCGGAGAACGACCTGATGTCGGGGCGAGCGGTTATTGATCCGTCCATAACCCGCACCTCAATGCGTGAAACGATCATCGCCGGGAGTAGTTCGGGCGTCGAAATCTCCGGCGCCGAGGATGCGGACTCTACTGCGCCAAATGTCGCTCAATCGGAAGCGCTTGACCCGGCAGGCGCCCTTGACATGGATAAGACGTTCGCGAACGAAGTACAAAGACGATTGAAGGTTCCAACGGCCACTCAATTGCGCTACAGCACAAAGCTGCAACAGGCGTTGCAGGAAGAGTCCCTTGGCGCACTCGCGAACGAATATGTCGTGCTGGTCGATTGCAACCAAAATGTGCAGGCCTTGTTTATTTACTTCCGGGCAAAGGCAGACGGCATTTGGCATATGGTCGGAGCGACGCCTGTGTCGACCGGGCTTCCAGGAACCTACGATCATTTCACCACACCGGTCGGCGTTTTCGAACATACGCCGAGCAACATGGACTTCCGCTCGGAAGGAACACTGAACGAGTTCAAGATCCGTGGCTATGGCGCACGCGATATGCGTATCTATGACTTCGGCTAGGCTCAGGGAGAACGTGGCTGGGGCAAGGGCGGCATGTCACAGATTCGCTTCCAGATGCATGCGACCGACCCGGACAAACTGGAGCCGGTCCTCGGTGTTCGCCATTCAAAGGGTTACGTTCGCATTCCTGCGGCGCTCAACGTATTCTTTGATCATCACGGCATCCTCGACGCAGCCTACGAGGCCCGCGTGGCTGCGGGTGAGTCGCTATGGATCCTGAAGCCCAGGCGTGACCCTACACCATGGGCAGGACACTATCTTGTGGTGATTGACTCCGCGCAGAAAGCGCGCCCGGCATAGTCACCGCTTCCGGACGGAAAAGCCCGCTCGCAGTTTCCGGCCCACCGAAACTCGGCCGACTAAATCGTATCCGGTTGCACGCATTGCGTGTCCGTTCGCGCATACCCCCGGCGCTTCGCATCAACCGCTCATCCACTCCTTATCCAGTTGACAAATGTCAGTGGACCGGATTCAGTCGTGCTTATGCTTGACAATGCCTCGCTGAGACCAGCGTTTGGGGAAGTTCGCCAAGGTATCCGATCCGGCTCACGACCTTGCAAACCTGCCGTAGAAAAATGTAGATAAGTCGATTGGTGAACCACCATGAAAATCTCTTTTCCGCTTGAAACTCCCGCGTACTGCGAGGCTGACCCGGCCCTGGCGTTTCCCGCCGTGGTAAACGGCATACGCCTCGAATGTTCGATCACTGCCGAAGCCCTCGAAGATCATTTCGGTGCTGCGTCGATTCGTGAAGAGGATCTTCAACATGCATTCGACGCGCATAACCATACTATCCATGTGGCGACCAGGCGAATCTTGACCGAGCTCGGCGCTATGCCTGTCGTGCTCCACAGCGGCTATTTCCGGTTTGCCGAATGAAGTCCGCACCAGGCTGCTGGCCCGGATTTTCCTGTCAGGTCCTACACGCGTGACAGACCGGGACGGTTGACAATGCGGATCTGCTTGCCGTGGGCATCGACGAGTCCTTGTTTTTGCAACTTCGAGAACATCCGGCTTACCGTTTCCAGTTTGATTCCCAGGTAACTGCCCATTTCTTCACGCGTAATGCGGAGGTTAAATTCGACCGCCGAGTATCCGCGCGCCTTCATCCGGTCCGACAGGTCTAGAAGAAACGCTGCCACGCGCTGTTCCGCAGACATCGTTCCAAGCATCATCATGTGACCCGACTCCCGGACAATTTCACCACTCAGTACGCGGTAGAAGTGGTGCTGGATTGAACTGACCTGGTGACACAGCGCAGCGAGAAGCGCGTAGCTGATGACCGATACTCGCTATCCTCGAGCGCAATCGCGTCGCAGTTGTGCCGCTCGGCGCAGAGGCAGTCAAGGCCAAGGGTCTCGCCCATGAACTGAAAACCGGTCACCTGCTCTTTGCCGTCGCGGTGAGTAATAACGGTCTTGAAGCAACCGGCGCGCACCGTATAGATACTGCTGAATGGGTCATGCGTGCGGTACAGTGCGTCCCCGCGTTTGACCTTTCGCGTCGTGCATATGATCGATTGCAAACGACTGAGGTCCAGCAGGGCAACGCTTTTCGCTACGGGAACGGCTGGGGGTGAGAGGTCGATGCGTCCAGGCAGGTAGTGCGCAAACCCGGGCAATGGGACGCTCGACCGCTGGCCTGACGCTGCGGCATGTGTGGCGGGTTTGAGTTGGACGGATGGCATGATCGGCTCCTGATCCCGGATCGCATATTTGCAATAAATTTTTATATATTCAGGAATACGATCTATTGTTTAAAAATATTCCCTGGTTCACAACCAGTCAGCGGTTTCGTCACAGTGAGATGGTCAGGTCATTCTCCACGGCGGATGCGCCGGGAGCGGACCAGGCGATCGCGACTGCCAGGTCCCGGTCGTGTGGCGTGCGGACAGTCCCGGTCAGTCGCACCGTTCCGCCGTTCGCCGTTACCGTAATGTCGCGGGCGTCGGACCACGAACGATCCAGCGCGTGCATGAGGTCACCGCGCACCTGTACGACGTTGATGGCTGCCCTGAGCGTAATCTGGTTCGTCACGCCGGTTACGCCGAGTAGCCGTCGAACGTCCTGAACGGCCGCCTCTCTCTGGAAGTGCCAGTCCACTTTTCCGCTAAGCGTTATCCAGCCGTCTTCCACTTTGACCCCAACCGTGTCTCGCGGAACCGAGACATCCCACGCCAGCCGATTCACGATTGCCGCTGCTATATCGTCGTCACTGCGCTTTGCGTCGAAGGCCAGCCGGACCTCGACATTGTCCACAACCGCCTCGACTCCCTTGACGCGCAGGGCAGCAGCCTCGGCCGTATGTTTTTCCGCGAATGTTTCGACGTGCCCCGTCAATGTCACGATGCCCGCGATCGCCGTGACACCAATGTGTGCAGCGATCACGCTGGGTTCCCAGGCGAGCTCGGAAAGAACGGCCTGTTGCAATTCGCTGTCGTTATAAATGACTGCCATGACGTCTCCGGGGTGAGCAGAAGTAATGTATGCGGAAGGAGAACGGCACGCCAGAAGCGCGTCCTGCCGGCGGACACACTCTTCCGGGCATGCCCTTCCGCAACGTTAGATAGTTTGATCTTGATGCTTCCGATGATAGGAGGTTGAAAGCGGGTCCGATAGACTCGGAAACTACTCAGCTTGATGTGCGCGATGGGCGCGATGTGCGTCTGCCGATGGCGTTGAGCGCCGGACTCACAGATTCCTTCCATCGCTATTTTTCCGAAGGCGATTGACTCGCCCTGAGTATTTTCCGAATCTGCCTTCATTGGCTTTTACGCCGGATACTAGGATTTTTTGCATCGATGTGAATTTGTTCAGGCGTTTACCATCGACCATGGTTAACTCCATCTTGCCGCACGCAGCCTGATGTTATGGAGCTTGGATATGCGTTCAACTCGATATGTGAGTCGCGATACCGTTGGCGCTGAAAGCGCGTCGAATTCTGCCAGTTGCGTCTTCGGCGTGTCTCGAGCATGACCCATGGCATACAGCCGATTCCTGCATCACAAGAGACCCGGATCCTATCGGCGGGAATCTTTGACGTGGATGGCGTCCTGCTTGCCTCGCCTCATGAGCGCGCGTGGCGTGACGCTCTGGAAGACGCGCCCGATGAACGTCGCTTCACCACGGCTATGTACCAGTCCGAGGTCGCTGGCAAGCCACGCCTCGCTGGTGCTCTGGCCGCCTTGCGGGCGCTGGGCCGGCCCCACGCCGATCAGCAGGCCGCAGGCTACGCGGAGCGCAAGCAAAGACGGCTGGAGGAACTGATACACGCTGGAGCAGTGAACGCATTCCCCGACGCGCTGCGCTTCGTTCGGGCCATCATGGCGTTAGGGTGGCCCATGGCCGTTGCGTCCTCGTCGAAGAACGCTAACGAGATGATGAAGCTCGTTCGACTGGACGCGGACCATAGCCTCCTCGAGGTCTTTGGATCGAATGTCTGCGGCCGGGATTTAAAGCAAGGCAAGCCAAACCCGGAAATCTTCCTCCTGGCCGCTGCGGATTTGCCGGCCGCGCCCGGGAACTGCTTCGTGGTGGAGGATGCGCCAGCCGGTATTGAAGCCGCGTGTGCCGGCGGGATGACGGGGCTAGGCGTTGCCCGGCTTCATGATGCGGACTCGCTCCGGGCTGCGGGGGCGAGCCTGGTTGTGACGAGCCTCGATGAAGTTTCCATTGAAGAACTTTCGCGAGGGCGGCTTTGCCGACGCGCGCCATGACCACCGCTGCAATCCTGGCGGGCGCGTTGACTTCAACGGACGACTGCGACTGGATCATCGAGGAAGCCGGATACGATCCGCTGCGGGAAGGCAGCCGCGGGTCACGTTTTGCAATCAGCAACGGCTTCCTCGGTGTACGCGGAGCACGCGCGATACATCGGGGAGGGAGATGGGTTGGCACGTCGCGCACCTTGGTGGCGGGGCTGTTCGATACGCCCGACGAGGAGCATGGCATCCCAGGTTTGATTGCAGCCCCGAACTGGCTTCAAGTCCGGATCTTGCTCGAAGGTGTTCCGTTGACACACAAGCCACGCGATGGGAAGTCTCAGCATCGGGTACTGGACCTACGCAGAGGCTTGTTGCTGACTGATGCACGGCTTTGCGATGCGGACGTCATCTCGGTCCGGCTACGAAGCTTGCACCTCGCGTCCCTCAGCCATCGTGCGATTGGCCTGCAGCTCATTCAGATGGAGTTTGAGCGGGGCGAGGGAGAGGTCACGCTCAACGTGGCCGTTGGCGTGTCGGACTCGGGGCTTTTACCCGAGCGTATCGAGCAGGGCCTGGGCGTATGGAATACGACGTCGTCCGGAAAAAGCCTTGCCATGGCAACGGCCTTATCATTAAACATAGACGGCGTAGATATGAGTCCGACATCAAGCAGTCCATTGCAATGGTCCTGGCGGTGGAAGTCGCGTCCAGGACAGGTCGTTTGTATTGCACGTACTGTGGCCGTGACGCGCGGGGTTGCAGGAAAGGCGCATCCGGAACGGGATGCCGTAGACGCGCTTGACGTTGCCCGGAAGCTTGGCTGGTCAGGCGTCGTGGCGGCGCATGACGCAGCATGGACCCAGCGCTGGAGTTGCAGCGATGTAGAAATCGAGGGAGACCCCGCTGCACAACAGGCGATACGTTTCGCCCTCTACCATTTGAACGGAGCTGCGAACCCGGACGACGAGCACGTGTCGATTGCAGCGCGCGCACTGACCGGCGACGATTATCGCGGACACGTGTTCTGGGATACTGAAATCTATCTTCTGCCGTTCTATATCCTCACATGGCCGCTCGCAGCGCGGGCGTTGCTGAAGTACCGGTTTCACACGCTCGATGGTGCCCGGGCGAAAGCGGCCGAACTGGGGTGGCGGGGCGCACTCTACGCCTGGGAGTCGGCGGATACGGGTGCCGAGACGTGCCCTTTGCACGTGATCGGCCCGGATCGCAAGGTAGTGGAGGTCAAGTGCGGAAGGCAGGAACAGCACATCAGCGCGGACATCGCTTACGCCGTGTGGCAATACTGGCAGGCGACCGCGGACGATAGCTTCATGCGTGAAGCCGGCGCAGAGATTCTGATGGAGACCGCCCGGTTCTGGTCGAGCCGTGCGCAGCCGGAGCCAGACGGCCACTGTCACATCCGCGGCGTCATTGGCCCGGATGAATATCACGAGTCGATCGACGATAACGCCTTCACTAACGTCATGGCCCGATGCAACATCCGGCGCGCGCTTGACGTGGCGGAATGGTTGCGCGCGCGTTGGCCCGAACAGTGGGACAACCTGGCGGCTCGCCTCGCCCTGACCGATGCCGAGTTAAGGCAATGGCGCACCGTTGCCGAAACGATAAAAACCGGCTTCGATCCGACAACAGGCCTGTTCGAGCAATTCGCGGGCTTTTTCTCGCTGGATGACCTGGATCTTGCCAGTTACACCGGTCGATCGGTGCCCATTGACGTGGTGCTTGGCCCCGAATTGACGCAAAGATCCCAGGTCGTCAAGCAGGCCGACGTCGTCGCGCTTCTCGCGTTGCTGCCGGACGAATTTCCGGGAGACACAGGCGCGAAGAACTTCGGCTACTACGCACCACGCTGCGGCCATGGCAGCTCGCTCAGCCGTGCGATGCACGGGGTCGTCGCTGCCAGGCTTGGAGATACCGAAGCCGCGATGGACTATTTTCGACTGACGTCAGCGATTGACCTTGAAGACAACCACGCGGCAATTGACGGGGGCGTGCACATTGCGGCGCTCGGCGGCATATGGTCTATGGTCATATTCGGTTTTGCGGGGCTATCGCTGCACGCTGACCACTTAGCCTTGAATCCGCACATTCCGGCAGCGTGGCAGAGTCTTCGTTTTGGATTGCAATGGCGGGGCCGGCACCTGAAAATGAAAATCGCCCGCGCCACAGGAAGCCTTGAGGTGACGCTGGATGTCGGAGAGCCAATGACGCTTGTCGTCAGCGGAAAGGCCTTCGAGCTAAACAGTGCGCGGCCGCTTTCGGTCGCAATGGATTCTGACGGTCGATGATCTTCCTGCCGCAAGACGGCAAATGCCCGACAAAGTTGATACAGATCAACGCTCGGGTGCCAGTGCGTGATGCAATGAAAAGAGCGAGCGGTTTCTAAGCGAGCGGGGTTCCGCGTCGTAACGGGAGTTAGAACCGAAAGGGAAATACGCATCTTGCTAAAATCCGTGGTCGGTTATTTTGAACTACTTATTAAAATGCGGTCATTGAGAAAACCACGTACGACGATCTGAGACCTGGCATTTAACGATTGCCTCGAAAATGGCCGGAACGACTATGAAACGAAGACTTTTATTGATGATGGCAGTCGCGAGTCTCGAAGCTTGCACGATGGGCGGATCATCAATCGACAGTCATCGTTACGAGGTCGCTTTAGATGAGGCTCGCGATGACGCATCGATAGACTGCGTGGGGCAGGTGGCCTGCGACGCGATGTGGCAAAGGACTCGGGAATTCGTTACGCAGCACTCGATGACGAACATTATTCGCGCGAACAAAACCGCCATTGAGACAGCTGAGCCGCATGAATCAGGTGTTCTTTATTTATGGGCGTCGCGCACTCTCATGGGCGACGGCATCGGCAGTTCGACGATTCGCGTAAAAGGCTTGTGCCGCGGGATGTACACGACCGACGGGGACCCCGCATGGATGTATGTCACCTGCGCCGAACTGATCACGGATGCAGAAAGGGAGTTTCGTCAATTTGCTGCTGCCGCTGATCCAGGGAAGGGCGCAGTGCCTGAGTAGGCTATTGGAAGGCGAGAGCGTACCGCGATGGGTCGCAAGTGTGTTCCCGATCGTCGCGTTGACTTCTCACAGCCAGTCGACCCCGATCGCGCAGTGCTCGCTGGATTATTTGACCAGATCGTCCAGGCGCCGGTCATCAATGCCGGCGGGCTCCAAATGCGCAACCACATCGGCTGCCTGGAATATCGATCTCACCGCATCTTCCGCGTGATCTCCAATGGTGTGGCCTTGTTCAACCGACATTGCACCATCCACTTCAACGTGGAATTCCACGAACACACGATCTCCGCCATTTCGAGTCCGGATGTCATGAACGCCTCGGACACCTTCACAACCGAGCACAGCGGAGCGGACCCGCTCCCGGTCAGATGTATCGAGTTCCCGATCGAGTAACTGATTCAACGCTTGCAGGGCCATGCCCCGCGCATTCCATAGCATGTAGCCGGAAATGGCCAGCGCACCTATTGCGTCGGCCCGGTTCCACGCAAGAAATCGTTCAAGTGCCAGCGCGACCAGCACTGCAATATTCACTGCGACGTCGGTGACATAGTGCGCCCGGTCGGCAGCGATCGCTGTCGACCCCGTTCGTTTGACCACGTAGGTTTGCAATGCGACGAGCCCGCTTGCCGCAATCAAACTGGCGATAATCACCCATAAGCCGAAGCCCATGTCGGTGAGCGGTTGCGGGACGAACAGGCGCTCGACCGATTCCATTCCAAGTCCCACCGCCGCGCCCGTGAGCAACAACGCTTGCACCAGCGCGGCCACCGCTTCCGCTTTGCCATGTCCATAACGATGCCCTCGATCGACAGGGCGCCCTGCATACCGGACGCCCGCGAAGGTGACGAAGGATGCGACGACATCAACCAGACCGTCGGCCGCAGAGGTGAGTAACGCGATCGAGTCTGTCGCAAGCCATGCCCAGGTCTTGACGCCAACCAGGGTGAGGGCGACAGCGAGCGCCACGATCGAGGCGAACCGGCGCAGCTTTTGATTCGACAGATATTCGGACATGGGCACACGTCTCGCTTCGTAAGCCATCATGCTACGACAGTCGCATGCAAGCGCTAAAAATGCGCGGCTTGATCGGTGTGCAGGTGAGGGGGCGTGTTTTGGCGTTTCATGGCCGAGCGCGATTGACGAACACGCTTGAGTCACTCGCTTGAGTCACTCGCTTGAGTCACTCGTCAGTCAGCGGCGGAGCGCTCATTCATCCATTGCAGGAGCAACCAAAGGCGGCTTCGACCCTTGCGTACCGCAAGCTTGAACGAAGCCCCAAGCCAATTCACTCGCCGGTCGGCTTGCTTGAATTCGGCGCAACGCCAGTGTTCAGAATTCTTAGATTGCGGATCCGCCTGAAGGTGGGATTGTCATGCAGCAAGCGGGCGGTGATATGCGCGACAGCGGCTTCACCCAGAAGATAGTCCGGCACGCCGGAAACCGTGTGGTGCGTCATGTGCTGATTGTAAGTTTCCGGCGCTTCGGCCGAACTGTAGAAAAAATCGACTTCGTACGTTGCCAAATTGAACTCCAATGGTGTGATCAATTGTTAACAACCATTGACCGAATCGATTCTATCAAGAGCCGGCAATAAGCGAGCGTGAGTGTTTGTAAAGCGAAATGCCGAATTACGGCCGGAAGAGCTCCCAGCGTCAGACAAGCTTGATACAGGCGCTGCATATCTGGGCACACGTGGCCAAAAGCGAGTTCGGGAAGACGTTCGGCAAGCACGCCACCTAATCGACCCATTCCCGCGGTTTCCTGTGTTTTCGCACTCAAAATGCCTCCGAAAGGCGTGAAACAGTGCGCTTTTTCCACTTCATGACTGTCGCGTGACTGCCGCGCGAATAAGGTCCTTAAAAAGAATTGCCTTTGTTCGCCCGATTTGTGTTCCCCTAAAGAAGGCACCCACTGCGCCAGCATCAGTCGCGGGTGTCGGTCTTGCAGCGTCGCTGTACGACGGCCAAAGGAGAAGTCAGTAGAAATGAATCGCCAGATCGTTGAAGAATTGCTAGCCGGGCACGGAGAAGGAAAACTGCTTTTAAGCCATCGCATACATGGCACTGACTTCGAAGTCATGGTTTCACTGTTGCAACCGTCGGGAAATACGTTTGTCCGGGATTATTGTGCCCGGGCACCTATCCTCGCTGGTACAAGCGGACTAAGCGATGCTGTCGCGAAGACCTTCACCGCCGTCCATACCGCCATCAATGGCGACCTGAAAGCCAAACCGGCTGGGATGTCCTTGTTCAAGTTTGTCTCCGATCCGACCCGGCGTGATGTGTTCGTGCGTCCGTTCGACTAAATAGCCGCCACGTTTCATCGGGCGTTGCCGTTCACGCAAGGGGGAACCTCCCCTTGCTGCCACCACCGCCGTGGCGATGCCCTCCGTGCGCCGGTGAACTCCGGGCGCACGGAGAAGTAGCTCGGCCGTAGCTTTCACCTGCTTCAAACGCTCGCGTCGACCTTGACGTGCGATGTCCAGGGGACGCGTTGGCATCTGTCTCTCGCTTCCGCTCCCCGACTCCATTCCCCACGCCAGCCACGCAGCTTCGCGCACCATGCCGACAGTTCGCCAGAGTACATTACGTAATGAGTTTGTTTTGCGTATCTGATACGTCGAACTTTCGG
>Ga0302227_10002228_pt1 | contig 13539 bp, 16 predicted proteins | sample II_Palsa_N1_1_FD_193525 | JGI IMG/M metagenome (GOLD analysis project Ga0302227, IMG submission 193525) | Peat permafrost microbial communities from Stordalen Mire near Abisko, Sweden - II_Palsa_N1_1 | ecosystem: Environmental > Terrestrial > Soil > Palsa > Peat permafrost | place: Sweden...
CGAAAAAACGGAAACGGAATTTCAGCAACCGAACCAAGACGGGTTGTATGACATGCCGACGGCGCAAAAAGAAGTGTGATGAGAACAGGCCAGAATGTGAGTCCCGTCAAATTTGGTCCTTTTTTCCTGACAGGTATGTCGATGCTGATGTTGGATAGGCAACAATTGTCTGCGCGGTGGCTTTGTCTGCTCGGGATATCAGCAACGAGGCCAGTGGCCTAAAACAGAACAGAAGCAAGCACCAATCCCCCTGCAGTCAAAGACGGAGTACGAGAACTCTCCGTACACCCAGTCGTCGCCCTATGCGACTCATATTGGGCACCCTCGACGAGAACCTCTGCCAGGATATCGTGGTCAAACGTTACGGGTAGATCCTCAACACGGACGACCAATTGGCCTGGATGACGATCATCCTAGTGCTTCAACAATTCCGAGTGCCTCAGTGGCCAGTCCTGAAAACAACAGGCTGTCTGCCATCTCATATGCCCAGCAAACGCCAACCCCAATCACTGCGGTCAGCAGTGCTTACCCGGATCGGCAACTCAAGAATGCATACGAGCGTGTAGGTCCTTTACACGATCTCACCAGGCAAGATCCAAGGCCAGAATCGGACACTGGCACACCACAGTCCGCGTCTTCAAGCCTGCCGCAGATATTGCACCCTCAAATCCATGCCGAAAGTCCTCATACCAACCCTCAGATTGCAGCACAATTGGCATTATCAAATCTGGCCTCAACATCAAGGCCACGAACCCAAAAGGAAGAAATGCTTGCTGGCCGCCACTACTTCCCTTTCGATAAAGAACTTGTCCTTGAGCGGGAGCGTTGCAACGGAGCCTGTTGGAGATTTAACAGCAGCACCAACCCTAACAATGGTGTATCTCCTGAAGAGCGCGCCCGCCTGTTTCGAGATATCCTGCAACCCCGAGACCATGTTATCTCACCAACGCAAGCCTCGCCTGTCACTCCGGTCGGTCGCGTGGGCGACAATGTCGTTGTTGAAGCCCCCTTCAATTGTGATTATGGTTATAACATCAGCATTGGACAAGATGTTGCTATTGGAAAGAACTGTACCATTCTCGATACCTGCGAGGTCAAGATTGGAGACAGATGCAACATTGGACCCAACGTGAATATCTACACAGCCACGCTGCCAGTTGATCCGAAGAGGAGGTTGGGTTCTCGAGGGCCGAACCTGGGGCGGAAGATCACTATCGACAGCGACTGCTGGATTGGTGGTGGTGTTACTATTTTGCCGGGGCGGACCATAGGTAAGGGTAGTACGGTGGGGGCAGGCTCAATTGTCACGAGGGTACGTTCACTATCCAAGCTCACTCTCTCATGAATCCGCGACTTCCTCCGGAGTTTTGTGCCGTCAGGAACCTTTCGCTGACTGTAATTTTAGGACGTCCCACCCTACACCGTTGTCTGCGGAAACCCAGCTAGAGTGATTCGAGGCCTCTATCCACCCCACGAAGGATAAATTCACAGTTTATTTTCTCAACAAAACTCCCGTTTGCATCAACATAATCTTTATTACTGCCAACGAGTCTCCTTAATATACCCCGACAGCTCATGGATGTCTCTCTACTGTCTGAATTACGGAATTGCATGTATACTGCCGGGTCTCTTTTCCAGCGGGGCGTTATGTTTGCATAGCGTTGCTTACCTATACCATGGGCCACCAACATTTCCTTTAATCTTATTTGGGTGGCTTCTTTCTCATGTATTTAACTCTGCGGAACGCGCGACGCGTACACGAAGGATTTAGATGACTAGCAATGGGCTCTGGCAGCTCTACGTGGGCTCTCTGCCGTTGCTTGTTGAGCAGCGTCTGTGTAATAATATCTGGAGCCTGAGAGGCAAAAGTTAATATTTGCAATTTAGTATTGGCTCACGTGGTTGGTGAATGTTCCCTGCGTGACGCATTTCTCCCGTGCAGACCAAGATGGCACAGTTTGGCGATTGTGTCAAAGAGAGTATAGTAGGAGAGAAGGGTATATGACGAACTCTTTCACGTCTGATACCCTATCCTATGGAAAATAATGTTTATATTTTCAACCGATGCGTGGGGAGATACATAATCAGTAAATCGTTTTCTCTTTAGCCCCTTCACGTCTCACAATAGTCTTATCACTTTATCTGCCATCTCAAGCATCGAACACATCAATTAGTCGAAGGCAACGTCAGAAGAACCGAAAGGCATGCGAGGTGGGATGGTCAGTGGGTTTGAAATAGTCACGCTGCAGCGAGAATGCTGTGTTCAGAAAACGTCACTCACGTGAGACAATCTCACACGGTACGCAGCAACACACCTCGTGGCCTTATGAGGTTGCACCAGCAGTCAAGTTTCGCCTCTATTTTCACAGTTTAGACCTCACTCAACACCTCCCCTTTCACCCCTGGAATCTACAGATCCGCCCAGCAAATGGCGGAGAGCATCTGCCATGACGGTTCTTCAACATGTGATGGGGCTGCCCTACAAAGGCAAGCCTGCTGCAGCAGTTCTCGTCTCCTCATTGGGCAGAAATGTTTTGGGCACAGGTGCGGGCGATCCGCGCCAGCTCCAGAGTCCAGGGCGATTTGTTTCAAGGTGAGAGGAAAAAGTTGCAACCCCCTGTGTGTCGGCAGGCGGAGCGGGTGCTTGGGTGCTTGGGTGCTTGGGTGCGGAGACGGTTCCTGGCACCACGAGCAGGCCGGCCATGCACGGGAATGATCACGACCACGATCACGATTCAGCAGGGGAACTTGGAGCTGTCAGGTGGATGTAGAAGTGTCAGCAACCGGGAACTGGGACGCATTATAATTATCGATGTGCAGGTGAGGCTGGTGAGCGAGTGTGAGTGTGAGTGTGAGTGTGAGTGTGAGTGTGAGTGTGAGTGTGAGTGTGAGTGTGAGTGTTCAATGTTGAGTGTTGCTCCCGAAATAAAATAGGGGGAAGCGAGGGATGTGCCGACAGGATGGTCCAGGAACAAAAGCTGAGAGTGGAGCCCGAGTTAGCGGTTGACGGCTGTCATTGGCTGTACCTGAGGCTAAAAACGCAGAGAAGAAAAAACACGACGCGGTGGAGGGGCCGCTTACAAGTCAGAACCAATCGCCTAGACGAAGACTGCGCCGCCCCTCGCCTGCCCCGTCCCCTGCATGCCTCAACCACAAGCCAAGCCACGAAGCCAACGCAGTGAATGCCTGCCCGCCTTTGGAGACCTCACTCCACTCCACCTCAACTCTTCCTTCTTCTCCTCCTTCCTCTCCCTCCTCTCCCTCCTCCCCCTCATCCAACTTTCCTTTCCACCACCACAATCGCTTTGGTCGACATCGTGCTGTACATTCATTCATTCTTTCATTCCTCCGGGCAACCAACCACCTTCATTCTGAGATCCTTCTTCTCGTCGCCTTCTTCAAGGTTCATACACTTGCACAATCGCCAGTCGATTCAACGATTTTCCCACCTCGCGAGCATTACACGGCGTCCAAGAACTTGTTCTGTCCTATCTCTCTATCGGCCCACCATATCACGATCCCATCATGAAGTCAACAACCGTTGTCCTTCTCACTCTCCTCGCCTCGGCCATTGCTCAGCCCCACCGCCAACACAATGCGAGGCATCACCACAACAAACGCGCCGACGCTATAGTCTGGGTCACCGACTGGGTCACTGATTATACGACGGTTGACACCACCACAACTGTTTGGGTGTCAGAAGGCTATGTCGCTCCCACGACTTCGACTTCTTCGTCGACGCCATCTATCTCGCCTTCGTCCTCAGCAGAAATCCCTGCTCAATTTTTCGAGGGTGGAAGCCAGGCAGCAAGCCCATCCCCATCCACACCCACACCCACACCCGTCTATGTTGCACCTGCCCCAGTTTCCACATACGTTCCCCCCACGACCTCGGTCGCTCCCGTCGAAGCCGCGCCTACACCCAGCGAGACACCTGTCTACGTCGCTCCAGTATATACCCCAGCCGCAGAAACTACCCCCACAGCAACTCCGGCCGCTCCAGCAGCTCCAGCCGCTTCAAGCCCTGCCTCCTCTGGCTCCTCAAGCGGGGTATGCAATTCAGGCAGCCCCTGTGAAGGAGACATTACCTACTACGAAGCCGGTCTTGGAGCGTGCGGGGTAACCAATGACGGATCCACCGAAAACGTCGTTGCTCTCCCGCACGGTTTGATGGGCCCTCTTTCAAACAGCAACCCATACTGCGGCAAAACTATCACCATCAAATGCACAACGACGGGCAAAACAACCACAGCTACCGTCGTTGACAAGTGTATGGGGTGCGATGGCTATTCCATCGATCTCTCAAACGCGGCGTTCTTAGAACTCGATGAACTCGCAGTTGGCCGTACTACCGCGGAGTGGTGGTTCAACTAAAATCCCTGTGCTTTATAGAGTCGATCTCTTAGCACCAGATATCGCAAGTCGATGATCACGAGTTTCGTTGGCCATTTAACACTCAAAGCACGGATTGGGTTTACATGCATAAGGCGTCAAGTCAAAGATAGAACACAAAACAGCAGCATCATGATAAGATGAGGTGCCAGGAGCACATTTCAAAGAGTTTGCTAGCTCTTATCGAGTTAGACCTTCTTGTATATACTTCAAACCTCAGTGTTGCATTTTGCAATACATTTGGTTTCACCTGATGTCCCTATCTCTCGAATATGCGTGGAAGATCCGATCAGTGAAGTTCTAGTGAATCAATGAACATTGAAGCAAGGACTTCTAAAGAAGGGCTGGATAAGCTACGCATATACACTCCATACTTCCTGAAATATGTTGCTGGGCTGCCTAACCTTTCACTAAATTTCTCCTCATCCTTCCTCTTAGGAACACCTAGCTGAAACCAAACCACAATGCGCAACGGCAATTTGCAAAGTCCAAGTCGCCTTGTCGAACAACGCAGACTATTATCAGATACTTTTCCTGGCGAGGCACTGTTGGAAGCTACGAGGTAAGAGTATTTAATCCTGGTCCTGGGACCAAGAGAGGCTCTGACGGAGGGGGGAGACCTTATGAAAATGACCCGGATTGCTTGCGTGTCCCAGCGGGAAAATCCTCACCTGTAGATTGAAGAGTACCGAGCGAGCTAGAATAATCAAGATCAGCACATCGGTACGACAATATCCCTATTCGTCCAAGCAAGATTTCCGCACTACCCAAGGAGGTATCGGAATTCAAGGAGTGGTTGATGGCTGAGATAATGAGGTTGTTGATTCTTTCTGACAGGAGAACTTGAGTGCGGAAATGAGAGACGGGTCAACTACTGTGCAAACCAGTTGGTAAAAGCCTCTGGTATTGCTTTGAGATTCCCTTGGCGACGGACTCGAAGCAGCTTTGCTGTCTTGGTTAGTGTATCTCCATCTTACGAACAGTTACTGTTTTGTGTTGTGCGGTGGATGAACTCTGAGGTTGGGATTTGCAAATGCTCGGTTTGGAAGGTCTTGAAGTTGGAGGTGCGGAAGAGTCTCAAGAGGTTCTTGAAACGAATTATACAGTTGAAGGGAAGGAGGAGGCAGCGGGGTTGAGAGATGAGTTCGAGCTTTTTGAAGAGGGTCATGGTGACTAGCCACTAAATTGCTCTTGGAAGTTATGCCAATCCTCGGCCCAACTTGAAGTTCTTTTCGGATATCTTGATCAAAAGTCAGTAGCATGGTGTGCTGTAACCAGTTGATTAGTATTGATTTTTGAACATATGTTGTATATTGCCAAGTATTCTCATCCTACTTGTACGCCTCTCCTTCAGAAGGAACTAATACTTTCTTCTCCTTAAATATCTTAGCCAGTTCTCCATTTTGATGCATAGCCACCAAAACCGGTTTGATGGAAACACTCGAGGGATATCCGCAGAATACTCTTGATCTCGAAAAGTACTTTCGGACGTGTTCGAGATGTGCGAGGATATCTGTTATTAGAAATACTGTATTCGAGATGTACCTTTAAAGGAGAAGGCTTTTAGGAATTCTAGAAGCAGTTTTTCAAAGTACCAAGAGGACGGCGCCTTGATTTTTTGACTATGCTTCAAACGAGTTCGGCAAGTCCAACCAAGCTGGTCTTTGCACAGAGCCTAGCCATGCCCACGCTCCTTGCCTCATTGCCTAGACTCATGCTTCTTTGCTAGATATAATAGGAAAACTGGTATATTCCTTCTTTTTAAACTAATATATGGACTAAATTCTTCAAGTATGATTGTGTTTCCTCAAAGGAAATAATTATACTGTATTATAAGGGAAAGACCTATAACCACTCGATTACTTGCGACTTTACGTTTACGTTCAATAACGGAAAGAAATGCGGAAAACAATTAAAAAAATAAGCGTACTTTTAACAAGCATCTCACAACCAAATTCTATAAGCACAACAAAACGTATACTTGTGACCGCTTGGATTTGGATAGTACGCTTTGCGGAAAGGTCTATTCACACCAAGGTGGCTCATACGAGCACATTAAGCAGATTTATAATGGAGAGCGGAAGCGGTATATTTTTGACCGCTTACATGCAAGTGACACGCCTTGCGGAAAAGTTATTCGAAAAAGAATAACTTAAACCATTACATTAAGCATGTTTATCTAGCTAAAGGACTAGTGGCTGAGCGGGATACTTATAACCACCAGAAGCCAGACGGCACGCCATGCGGGAAGAGTTATTCGCGCAAGGATCATCTGGACCGTCACATCAAGCAAGTTCATCAAGTAGTAGGAGGAGCAGAAGTAGAAGAAATAGTCAGAGAGCGCTGGCCATCCTAGCGCTCAGGTGACATGGTCTGTGCGTCGCGTGCCTGCCTTTGGAGACTTCACTCCACCTCAACTCTCTTCTCAACAGCTAAGAGCCTTAAGGAGCGAAACAACTCGACTGTGATCCGCGTCCCTCCTGGGCACACCAATTTCCTCGTCGACAAAGTATACCGATATCTATCCCTTTCCTCTGATCCCTCCCGCGAGTCAGGACAAATCGCAGCCAGAATCTGCAGACAGCTACGTCAAAGCAGTGGACAGCGCGGAGCCTGCGCAGGCTCCTCCTTCTACTACAGAGTCCTTCACATCGACGACACCGTATGCAAATATGCTGCTGGTTAGACCTGGCTACCAGTCGACAACAATCGATGGACCGCCAGCGTTTGCCTCTATGCAACCCCCGAGTCCGACCTTGGAGACAATCACATATCAGCATATCCAGGAGACCTCATCCAAGAGAATATCAACATTAGACTACTTAAGAAAGGCGTCAGTGCTTTCCCAATTGTTCGATCGTACATTTCCCGCCTCTAACGTTCTTGCAGACATGAAGGGCGTGTTTACTGGTTCAACACTCTGCTATTTAACAAGTCGGATTTACAACGAATGCCTTATTTCGATTCCCGCAAGCTCGCTCGCCGGGCCACGAACTACCTCTTACTGGGCCTCTCTCTTCCAACGATCCTCGATCTCAATTCCTCAAACCCAATAGAGTTTTTGAAAACTTTAAATGCCCTTCTGGCAGAATTCGAGTCTTTCCAGCAAATGCATCCACCAGATGGCTCTTCGTCCTTGTCCCGAGGTCGATTCCCCCAAATGTTCAAGCGTGCGACCACAACAGGTAGTAAGGGTCGGAGAACAAGTTCAGCAGCTGATATAGGCCTTCCCATGGGCAACGATTCCTTCGACTCAAAGTCCACAAATGGTAGCAATTCTTCGGGGGGAACAAATTCAGCAACATCATTCCCTATCAGCGAGGTCGACCTACTCCCCGGGGAGGAGTACACGTATCTATTAACACCATCCTTACCTTTTGACCCCGATTTCTACGAGACTTTTGCCACTCTGTGTGATGTACTCATTGATTGCTACACGAGGCTCATGAGTCTGGTGGCATCGCCTAAAGATTGTAGTCCCAATGTCGCAGAGATGTTCACAAAGGCAGATGCCAGGGTTCGTAAGATTATTGTGCAAGGCGTTGTAAAAGAGTTTGAAGATAGTAGTCGGGCAGGCGTAAAAAGTGAGGTGGCTGGTGTAGGCCGAATTGTCTTGGGTGGGTTAATGTGAGCATTGTACAATATTGCATGGGAGTGATACGATTTATGGCATGAAACGAAAGATATGATTGAATGTTGGGGCAGAGTTGGATCTGCATCATTATGCTCATGGCCGGAATGTAAACATAACCTATCAACAAGTCCGAAACAAGAAACGTCCCAAATCCCAAATTACTCCACAATGTCCAGAACCCGCAGAACAGAAGGAAAAGAAGTCGGGCTCAGTAACCATAACGCTTGTGTGTCTTCAATGGTGGCACCGCTTTTTACACGGGCACACGTCAGTGCTTGACTCTAATTGGTATTCATCATGTGAACGACTTCTAGTCCAGCTCTTTCGACAGAGCTTCTGAGACTCAGTACCCTTGATCTGAACAATGTCTTCCAGTTAAAGAATACGTAGAGTTTGGGCCCTGATCTTGAGCAGCTGCCTCCGCTTTCCATAAGCTATGGACTTTGAAAAAGAAGTTGAACCCCTCGTGTCAAGAATAAGCCCCATCGAGTTACCACTCGCGCTGCTTACACAGAACTAGATGGCAATCGCATAACTATCATTCTCGACGAAAAAGCCTCAAACTACCAGAACATCCAAGCCAGATCAAAAACAGTCCAAACATCTCCTACAAGCCCATCTCACTTAGTCCCAAAGAAACATCGCGCAAGAAGCTCGGACTCATATCTTCATCCAAGTGGTCTTCTAAGCTAGAGTCCCGGTCCCAAGGTCAACAAGAATGCAGTACAAACGACGAGAGGGTGGTGGAAATGACGAGGAATTGGCAGAAGAGAGCCGCAAAGTGCTTCTATGGCGGCGCGTTTCCGCAATCCTTCAAAAAGAAGGGTGTCCGGGGACTTTCTCCCAAAGCAAAGTAGCTGATAGCAGCTGAGAGGTCTGAAAGGTCTCTCTGTTCGTGTGCTTCGAATGCGATTCTTTGACGAGGAGGTTGGAGAAAGAAAAGAAGGTCGAAGGACTTGGAAGCGGTTGTGGGAAAAAATCGTTAGCGGCCGCTAGCACATTTAGCTCCGAACAAATAACAGGGATCCTCATTGGCCGCTGCGGCAGTCGCGACGTGATCTTGAATTTCGAAATCGAAGTGGTGAAAGAGTTGCCTAGAAAGTTGAAAGACTCTTGACCTTCTTCCAGCACAACAATCCTCCCCTTAATTTTGAAGAAGCTGAAGAGACAGCGCCTCCCGTAAACCTCTTCGTTACCCCGCCGGATCCTTAACATGGCTGGTCTATTTGGATCGGCGAGCTCGACGAGTCAAGCCAACACTCTGGGTGACCTTTCCAAGGACGTGGCTTTGAACTCCCCGCCCGACGACAGCGTGTCCGATCTTTCGTTTTCTCCTCAGTCAGAACACCTTGCAGTAGCCTCGTGGGACAAGAAGGTCCGCATTTATCAAATCACACAGAACGGAACAAGCGAGGGAAAGGCTTGGTTCGAGCATGATGCCCCGGTGTTGAGCTGCCACTGGTCTCCAGTAGGTTTACGAACGATGGCATAGTTTGACAGGTTGCTGACTACTATCAGGATGGCACAAAGGTTGTTGGAGCCGGAGCAGACAAAGCTGCGAAAGTAATTGACCTTGGAGCGAACCAGAACACAGCTACCCAGGTCGCAGCACACGATCAACCTATACGCTGTGTTCGTTACTTTGAGCCCCCTCAGTCGAACGCCCCGATGATCGTGACCGGCTCGTGGGATAAGACCGTCAAGTACTGGGATTTGCGACAAAGTCAGCCTGTTGCTACTGTGACATGTCAAGAGCGAGTCTATACTTTGGATGTAAAGAAGAATCTCCTGGTTGTGGGCACAGCAGATCGATATATCAACGTCATCAACTTGAGTGAGCCTACGAAATTCTATAAGACGATACAGAGTCCTCTGAAGTGGCAAACCAGAGTTGTGAGTTGTTTTCCAGACGCGTCTGGCTTTGCTGTTGGAAGTATTGAAGGAAGATGCGCTATCCAGTATGTTGAGGAGAAAGACGCAGCGTAAGTGATTCATTCCCACAGCCAGACAGAAACTAACTGAGAATCTATAGTTCCAATTTTTCCTTCAAATGCCATCGCGACCCTCCTCAAAACAACATGACAAATGTCTATTCGGTCAACGCCATCTCCTTCCACCCTCAACACGGTACATTCAGTACTGCTGGTTCTGATGGCACGTTCCACTTCTGGGACGGAGTTGCCAAGCACAGACTCAAGGGTTATCCGTCGACCGGCGGCACTATCTCAGCTACAGCATTCGATCGAAGTGGGCAAATATTTGCTTATGCGGTCAGCTATGATTGGAGCAAGGGTTATGCAACCAACACTCCGCAGTACCCGAACAAGGTTATGATGCATCCCGTTGGAGCCGAAGAGTGCAAGCCTCGTCCAAGTGTCAAGAAACGGTAGAAGAATGAAGGAGAGTGGGGTAAGAAATGACACAACGAAGCTGTGCGGCATGAGATACGGAAGGGAAGGATGAAAGAATCTTGCGATTTGTATGCCTAACTTGCCTCAAAGGGTAAGAACTCGAGGTGGTGGGCTATGCATTTTCAGGCGTTCCGGATCCGAGCGACGAATACCACACCCCAAAGCTCAAGATAGCTTACATAGGGAGTGAGATCAAGAATCATACCACAATTTGGTCACGAATCGTGACAAGATCTTTAACTGCTTTCCACGAACGTATTGAGACAAGGCGCCACACAAAGAAACCGCCCGTTGTGTTAATGCTATCAACTCTTCTCTCCCTGTTTCCCCCCCCCATTGGTATTGCCGTTGCCATGCTTCTCGTCCTCATCCTCACTAGCACTACCAACACTATAGCGGTCCACATCCTCCGTAGGGGTCCTGACGTGAAGTTCATCCAACTCGCTCTCATCAAAGTCCGCAGCCTCAACATCCCTGTTTCCTCTCTTGTGTCTAAAGCTTTCCAGACCCATTCCACCGCGAAGACTCTCCCTTGCGCCACCGAGAGACATTGGAGTGTCCCCTCCAAATAGTCCTTTATATCCTGCACGTTGTCGGCGGTCTTTCCAGATAAAATAGCCCCAGGCGGAAGCAGCGATAATGACTATGACAAGAACGATCTCCCCAGATTTGTAGTAGGCGGTCCATTTTGCTGCTTCAAGCTTCGCCTGCTCAGCCTCTTCCGCAGCTGTACTGTTTGGATGCCCCCCCACTGAGGTCTCAAGGCCCTTCTCCCCATCGATACGACTGTCAGTGGGAACGCCACCAATGCTGCCAATGTCGACACCCATAAAACGATCAAGCATATCGCGAGTACGTCTGGCGTAGTCGAATGGAACCATATGAGAGGAATTGTTGAACAAGACGTAAGTAAGATTCCTGGCCTCCTGCCAGAAACCAGCAGACTCGCCCTCAAATACCCAATCCCTGCGTGGAGCCCATGTACCTGGCGAGAGTTCAAAACCTTTACCACCATTCCACTGCATGTTGCTGATGAGCTCTTCCGTTCCGATGTGGTTACAAATGAGATCCATTGCCCCTGAAAAGAGGACAGTTGGGACTTCTTTGAGAAGCTCTGGAAGCAGTTGAATTGACGGTTTGGAATTGGTGGCTCTGAAGGCACCGCCAACAGCGCCATTGCACTCGGTCCACCCTGTTCGCTTCCCGGGCGTGATATGCAGTGCTTCTAAGACGTCTGATCGGCGTAGATATGGGGTGACGTTGGCCAAATCCGGCGGCCAGTTCATCCCACAGCTTGGGTACGAGTCCTTCAACCGGACATCGTACATGTTGTAACATTGTGAACTGCCGTCTGGTCCTGTAGTTTGAGTCTCTCTCAGAATTTCCTGCAGAATCTGTTCACACTGCCCAATATCAACATGATCTTTCCCACCACTTTCGCTCAGCACTTTAACACAAACGGCTTGTTGAGATTCCAATCTCTTCGCCATATCCGAGTCCCTTTGCACTAATCCTTGTTCATATGCAAATGACAGGTATGCCATATACTGCTCTTCTGGAGAAATCCACCCGTTTCCAATTAGCATCCCTTTGAGTTGCCACGGATGCTTTGCTCCTGCCCTGTTTCGGTCTAGAATTGCTTTTGCTATGTACGGAATATGTTGGCCAGCGTAAGATTCCCCTGCGAGGTAAAGCTATAGAAGATTAGTGAAAATCATGTGAAACACTTGTCTAAACCCACATCATCATGCTCATATTCCGGGAACAAAGCGAAGAACTTATCCAGGAATAATACAAACTGGCTGGCCATTTCCGGCAGCTCATGAAGGTAGCTGTCCGTATCCACAAAACTGTAACCTGTTCCTACCGGATTGTCAACAAACATTATGTTTGCAAACTCATCCCAGGAGCCTGGATTGTATTCTAACACAGGACCATGGCTTCCATCTTTGACTCTGTAGGGACCGATCTCCATCAGGGCGCCGTCTTCAGAACTGCATCCAGGTCCACCGTTCAACCATATTACCGTTCGTTGTCGATTCGCGATATGTCTATTTTGATAGTGCCAGAAGAATAGATTACCATTGTGCTCTGGGGTGATCTCGATGTGACTAGGAAAAGGTCAGACGGGCCAATAAAGCGAATTCTCTACCACACATACCCAGCATGCATCTTCAACAAGGGCCCATCAGGAGCACCAGGCAGAGAATGGACGAAATAATCAGCTGCCGTCTTGTCGCCCAGGGCTCCTGGAATCAAAGTGGAGAGTGATAACAGGCCACAAATGGCCAATACTCCGGATCCTCTCATTCTGTGCATTCGGTCGGCACTATTGCATCTTGCATTGCAGAAGCGCATCTTGGGTGCGGATTCGCGGAGGGCGACGCTCTTAGTACTAGTTCATCAACGTGTGCTGTGCGTCGAGGTTTGGAACTGTGCTTGGAGTTGGAGATCTGTCATCCGCGTTGAGCCGCGTGGCTGCAACGGTGTTCAAGCGAGAAGGGGTGCTGATTCAAGAAGGCTGCGTTCAATGAAGCCAGTTGAATGTTGACCGCCGTGGCATTGATGCTCGTCGGTGCTCTGCTCGTCTTTCAGAGACTCGAAACGACGATGAGAGTTCTGGTTCCATTTGGCCAGATTCGGAAGTTGCGTTGCTTTATTTGCTGCACCAATCAACGAACGGCAAGCGGGTGCCAGGCGGGTCGGCTCAATCCGCCCAAGCACGATCTCCCACAACTTTTACTGATGCAGGTACGCTTGCACCCCGATTTTCTACCCCTTGGAATTGGCCTCTTCATAATGAACACTCGGGACGTGGTAACGTGTGAGGATGCTCAAAAAGCGGTTGAAACTTATTTCTATTCGTTTCAGGCGATACCTCCTTCTAATAAAGCGTGCCTTTGGGCGGTCCTGCAGCAATTCCAAGATCACTGGTATCCACAGTTTAAGTCAAACGGGAGCAGGAAGGAGACCCTATTTATAAGTCACGCATTCCCTTTCTCAACTTCAACTCCAGCTTAGAGAGTCCGTCCTCACTTGATGTTTCGACAAGGACTGAGCACCAGATACAAGCTTGCCTTCTTGCTGAGAGGAGACTACTAA
>Ga0302227_10002229_pt1 | contig 13520 bp, 18 predicted proteins | sample II_Palsa_N1_1_FD_193525 | JGI IMG/M metagenome (GOLD analysis project Ga0302227, IMG submission 193525) | Peat permafrost microbial communities from Stordalen Mire near Abisko, Sweden - II_Palsa_N1_1 | ecosystem: Environmental > Terrestrial > Soil > Palsa > Peat permafrost | place: Sweden...
CGCTCCCCACGCAGAAGGCCTACTCCAACGCTGACGTCGCCAACCTCGAACCACTCGGCCACCGTGTCCTCAACGTTCTCTGGCATCGCGATCGACGCCCAGTCGTCACTCACCGCTTGGTGATCCTTTTTCGTTGCTGGGCTTTCTTCTTCTGCTTCTTTCGGGAAGTTCTGCTGGTCGCAACGCGCCCGATACAAAGCTTGCCGCGACTCTCAGACTTGGTGCTTGCGATGGATGCGGTTCGACCCACCTGCAACTGTTCCGGCTCTGCGAACAACCCGTTAAGTTCTTCCCGGTCAGCAAGCGTTATGGTCGGACGTTCGATGTCTTTAGGCATAAGGTCCCTCCAGGGTCTCCCGGGGTCCCTTGGCAGCTAAAGTAACACAGGCCAAGCTTGCGCGGAGAATCAAGGTGTGTACCGGAGGACACCCATGTCAGCTAACCCTCGACACACTCCTCACCGGCTACCGTAAGCGGTGCGAAAGCGGCGGAGATCGTCGACGCCCTACGTAGACAACTAACGTGGGGGATCACCGTAGCGTCTAGACTCAAGCTTCTAAAGCCTACCAAGAGCTTCGCGCTGCAGTTCGAGTCTATGTTTCTCTATATCAAGGAACTCGAGTCTCTTTACGATGGATTGCAGTTGTCTCTGGGCGTACCTACGTCGCTTGAGGGCCTGACTTTGCGGATCATGCCCCACATGCAGCCCGCTACAAACAGGGCAGGGATAGATGTTCAGCTCTTCGTCTCCGAGACAGCGAGCATGCTTGATTGCGCTCAAGTAGTCTGTATGGCGAAGTTTCCTCTGGCACTTCCAGGTAGCCCTCGAACTTGGTGAGTCGGAACTTGGTGACATAGATGATTCGGTATCCACCTGCAGCACCGAATAGGGGGTGACGTTCAACTGCCTGGCAATCGGGCATGCGACATCTAGTGCTTTCTCGTCGCGGAACGCGGACTCGGAAGTCGGAAGTATTGCTTGCGCTGCTACTGCAAGCGTCTGCTGTCGAATTAATGCCCGTACGCTATTGCGAGCCTCGACAACAAACTTACCGTCTAGGGCACGCCGTAACTCTTCATATTGCTTTTGCAAAGATATGGCATATCTCCTGAAGTCTTTTTGACTGAATGGAGCAGGCTCCGCACCCAGAGCCTTTATGTAGAGCGCGAACCGCAGTGCGGATCGTTTGCTCTTTCCCATCTTCGCCACGTGTCCCCCCGGTGAAGCTTGCCTCTCTCGAGCGATAGATCGTTTGTGAGATCGTTGCTGCGTGATCATAGGCGAACATTTGGCAAAAGTACAGTCGACCGGAATTCGCTCAAAGAGGTGTACCTAAACGTCTAGGCGATCGCCTTGCGGCGTCCTGCACGCCAATCGTCCATGCGAGCCACTCCCGCCGACTCATCAAATCGACTTGCGTACTTCTTAAGCGTCGTCTCAATGTTTCGGTGCCAAAGGATCTTCGATACGGTCAGATAGTCCTCTGGATGGTGCTCGAGCCAATCGTCGGCGACGATATCACGGAAGAGGTGAGGGGTTGTGGCCTTTCCGGCATGTAGAGCGACGAGGTCCTTCACGTGGTTAGTTAGTTGTTCTTCCTCGAAAGCTCCTCCTCGGTCACCCAAAAAAAGAGTTCCCGGGTCTTCTTTCTCCCCGATAAGAACTGCCCGATGCTTGGATAGATACTCCTCAAGGAGGGCGATGAGGTCGAATGGCAAGAATGCATGGACAGGTTTCTTTGTCTTTGTTTCCTCCTTGCTGAAATGAAACTGCCAATACAAGCTTTTGGGCTGACGTTTCTCCTGTTCGACAATCCAGTTTGATTTTTTCATTTGAGAAAGCGGCGCGATTGTCTCCTTTGCTAGGTTTGGATTGTCGCCTAAGATCCTGCACTCTCTGATGTTCTTCTGTCGCCACGGCAGAATTAGCAGCCAACTCATAAGAAGTTCGTCTCGTACACTGTTCGCACATGCTCGAGGATCAATTCGGTATCTATGCCGCATTCTTTCCGCGCGAATACTGCTGGGAATCCTGTCAGCCTCATCGAAGCTGACAAATTTTTTCGCTTTGCGTCCATCAACCGCGGATTGCGGCTCGGTGGGTGCTTGTTTGGCCAAGTGACCCAGCCATTCGAGATTCAAGTTCCTATACTTTGGGTTTTGCTCCATCGCAGTCCGGAGCGCGGTAAGCCCGGCAGCCAGAGAGTCCCCTTGAATTTCGCGGTCGTTGATGGCCCACGAAGCATAACCTTTGATTAACGTGGGGGTCACCAATTCTCCTAAAGACGTTATTTGGGGATGTGCTAGTTCATTCTGGACATAACCAACAATCCGGCAAAGATGGTTGGTAAGATTTTTAGCGCTTACTGGTCGAATCCTAGCGTTGGCAGGACGATCGGGTTCAAACCCTCGCATCTTCCAGGCAGCGAGTTCTTTGATCTCACTGCTGAGTTGAGGATTCATTTTGGCTAGAGACACGCCATAAGGAGGCTTACTAAACTTGATCAAAGGAAGTGATAGTTTCAGCCCAGCTTTTACCACGGCAATGCGGAAGGCGGAACAGGTGGCGCCAGTGCCAGAGAAGCGATAACCGGTCTTGGCTCGGTTCAATCGCCAAGTGGTTAGGTCATCTTCGCTGAACTCCTTTGGCTTTCGGCCTAACTGTACCGCGAAGCGGATAATCTCCTTGGTTCTGACACAACGAGTTGATTCCCATAAAGGTTGCCACGCCGCTGGCACATCAAACGGGAGTGCCGACCATCCGGACGCCCTGGCCGATCTCAGGAGAATATTGACGAAGTTTCGATATGACTTTACGGAATTAGGCTTATATTTCCCGGACCGAAGATATTGGAGGAACGGCTCCATTTGTTGTTCGAGCAGGTCGATGGAGATGTTGTCTGCGCTCTGACCCCAGAACTCGGTGAACTTGCCGACTGTCGACGCAAGCATTGCTTTATCGGAGCGTTCCTGTTTTCTGATCTCGAGGAGAAGATCTTGGAGAGTGACAGGAGCGACCGGGGTGGAGGGCGCTTCAATAGGCTGAGCAATTTGGATACCAATCTCGACTGATTCTTCATTCATATATGCTTTCTTACCTACTATAACCCTTTAAAATACAAGCACTTACGGCATATAAAAGACGAAGCAAAGTGACGTTTGCTGAAAAACCCGGAAGCTTTGCGCAGAACGCGCGGAACCCCGAGATATAGCGATGCTAGGAGAAGAAGTGCGAAGTTAGACCTCGCACGATCTCTTGCTTTTCATCAAAAAGTTTTCCAAGTCAATGGGGAGAAAACGTGCCCTGCCAATCAGCTTTCGACTGGTCAAAGTCCCGTCAGCGGCTCGGCTCTGAATAGTACGGACAGATACGCCGAACAACGTCGCTACGTCCTCGTTGGTGTAGGTGGCCTGCAAGGCAAGTCCCTTGATGCAAAGCAAGCCTTCGAGAAGAGGATAGGCGGGTTGATTCTTCAGATCCATGTGATGCTCCTTCGGCGCTTCCCATTTATGTATCTAGGGAAATTTGCGCCACAAAGGGAGATACCAATGTCGAGCAGGGCATTGCACTTACTGGAGGAAGAAAAGCTTTGGAAGTCAGTTCCACGGTCACAACGTCGATGGTGACGAAACGCAGTGGATAATCTTCTAATCAAATTGATGGCAGGTCAGGTTTTTCGGTATTTCCCCTTAGGCAACTTTGTGCCAAGGAGAAGTACCATGAACAATGAAGTCGACCTCAAGTCCACGCCTCCATCGATACCGTTGCAGGCACCCCCCACCACCCATAAACTTGCTCACCACCAGCTCGATGACGTGAGCGCCGTGTCGACCGTGAGCAAGGTTCGACGTGCTCCAGTCACCGCTCAGTCGTTCCACCGCTCTGGATACACAGGTCTTGGAGCAGCGTCATCTATCGGTAAGTCGACAGATGGCGCAAACACTGACTCTGGCAATGTTGAATCAGTTGCAGTTCCGCTGACCGTCTTGACCTGCGAAACCGCCGAAGAGACCTTGGAGGCTGGAGAAGAGCGTGTTACGACAAGGGAGATCATCGACTTGTGGACGGCACATAACAAACAGAATGCGATGCTGAAGAAGAGCAGCAAGGATCTCAAAAAGACGCGCACCTCGCTGGGCTGCTACTTGTATCAATTGAAAAGTCTTCTTGCAAAGACTGGCCGCAACGGTCGTTGGACGTCTTTCATCTGATCGTTCGGCTCCCATTCGACGTGGTGAAGATTGCGATACCTCTTGTCATCTACTTTCTCATCATGTTTCTGGTCAGCTTCTGGATGGGTAAAAAGCTCGGCGCCAACTATACCCAGTCCGCGACGTTATCTTTTACTGCTGCTGGCAATAACTTTGAGCTTGCCATAGCGGTAGCTGTGGCAGTTTTTGGACTAAACTCGGGCGAGGCCTTTGTTGGCGTTGTCGGCCCACTTATCGAAGTGCCAGCTCTCATCGGCTTAGTCAACGTCGCCTTTTGGATGCGAAAGAAGTACTTCGGTCACGACGCCAATAATTTCCGGGTGCATCCGGTAGAAGATGCGTTATAAGGCGACGCGCAGAATGCCGAATGTCGACACGTATCCTGCGGTCGAGAGGCTGCTAGAAGGCGCTTACAACTATTTGCGAAGCTATTTCTAAAACGGAACTGAGAACCAAGAAGGACAATGATCGGGCCATGACCCACCTAGACATTATCGCCCGCTATCCTAATCTCTTTGACCTAAGCGGTGGGAGCAGATCGCAGATGCAGTGGGGCTTCCAAGGCGTCGGCCCTGGGTGGCTAGGTATCATGGACCGCCTGTGCGATGAGTTGCAGTCGATCGCTGAGCCTCAGTTCAGGTGTGTTTCAGTGAAGTCGAAGCAGGGTACTTTTCGCCTCAATTATCGCGGGGGCAACGAAGTCATCGAGAAGTTGGTGGAGGCCGCCAAGGCGGAAGCCCTTGTTACCTGCGAGGAGTGCGGGTCGCCGGGGATGTTGGAGGAGCGGGACGGCGGCTTCGCTGTGCGGTGTGGACGCTGCGCGGTGGAGTAGGCTGCGCGGGCGCTCGTTATTACAAGGAATGCTTATTTGAGCAGGAATGATTGATATCTAGCACGCTAGTCCACTACGGGCACTTGTACTTATTCCTGTCCCACAAGAGCGAAGCGATCCAGACATCGATCCTTCCTGTTCCTTTTCCTCAGCAGCTCCGCTGCTAGGACTTAAGAAGGAAGGATCGATTCGATCGAGTTAACTGTCCAAGTTGATTGCTCAGGTTAAGTTAAAAGGATAGGAGCCCAGTTCTGCCTTTCTCGCGGAAAAATTTTCCATCGAGAAAGCAGAATTCCTTAGCAAAGGAAAATAATTGAACTATCAGATCCCTTTTAGGAAAGTTTATCTGGCCACGAAGAATTTCTGCCGAATTTTCGGACAGAAGTTCAAAGCGGGTATTCACCTAGAAGGGGGAAAACATGAAAGACAAAAGCTACGCCTCATTCTTCGAAATCAGCGGATGGGTTCGCGACTCGCGCTTAACCAAGGGGTCAGCTCAGGCTCTTCTGTACACCTTGGTCACTCGGTGCGACCCAAAGAAGGACTACTCGTGCTTCCCATCGTACGAGACACTCTCCTACGACACCGGCCTGGACATCAAGACGGTCAAGAGCGCAGCCGATCGGCTGATCGAGGACGACTTGGTTAGTAAAGTTGCCCGATTCAATGGCTCTCTTGTCTGGTACATAAACGTCGCGAAGCTTAAGGCAGGGGCGGAGAAGACTCGCGCCCTATTAGCCGCAAAGAAAGCAGAGGCTACCGTCTGCCCATTTGCGCCGCCCGTTCTCAAGTCGGGCGAACAGCCGCAGGTCGCCTCTGACAATGATCAGGAAGTAGTTGATGAAATCGCCAGTGGACGCGCACAAAAAGACTCTAAGGTGTCGAAGAAGAAGGCCAATGACGATCAGGCTAAATCGGTCGCCGACGTTATTAGGAGCTCCTTTAGTGAACACGAGACGCTGAAGCACAAAGATGCGGTCAATATAATCACCTCCTGCGCGAAAACCTGCATTGCTCTGGCTGGCTCGACTGCTACGTGCATTGATGTCCTTAATTTCATCTTCAGCGACGAAAAAGAGAACGCTAAAATCCGTCGCTCATTCAAACTCGGGGGCTACATCGAGAATCATTTTGAGGACTGGCTTGCCAAATACGATCAGGCTCATGTCGACACTGAAGATGAGCGAGACGAGACAGCCGTTCCCATCACCGCCGACACCAACTTCTACGCCGATGAACTGTCCCCTACGGACAACATCGAGTATGTGGACCTCGAATCCTACGAACAAAGTACAGACACCATGCGAACAATCACCATCCATGAAACCGCGTACGAGCTCTCGAAGAAAATCTACATCCGCCTGAAGTACAAGAGGGTTGATGTCGAGGTCCTACATCGCGGTGCCGCGCGTCTCTTCCCATTGCTGAAGGAGGATGGATACGACGATGTTGACAAGGTGATCGAGTGGACGTTTACAGACCCCTTCTGGGTCAATGTTGTTGTGAAGGGTTGGGACGGGGTCTCATGCCCCGTGCATGGGTTCGCCGGACGCTACGAGAAGATCAGACCTCACGCCCAGGCGGCGTTCCTCTCCGCGAAGAATGAAAAGCGGAGTGGTCATGGCGGCCATCATGATCCAAGGCTGGACGACCCGAACTCGCCACGGGCGAAGTTGCTGGCAGCGCTGAGCGGGTCCCCGGATCTCTCTCTTTGAGGAGACCGGGTGAGCAACGTTCTCTAAGAGCTCCACTGTCTTGCGAAGATTGACAAGGTACAGCAGCCCAACGAGGCAGTATAGCCTTACCGCTTCGGTCAGGGCGTGCCGCATACCGTAGGATCGTTACGCGTGGAAATATACTCAGATAGTACCCATCCTATATAGAGCTCACGCACACATAATGAAGAACTCCAGACAAGTCATTCGCTTCGCATTGAAACTGCTCATTCTCACTATTCTTTTTGCATCTTGGGGGACAATCCATAGCCAGGAAACTAATCAAACTTCTGGGGGAACCTGTGCAGTCTTTCTTCAAAACGGTACAAACTTGGCATTTGCAATTGATAGCGCGGTCACCAATGAACTCAATGGTGTCCGCACAAACAAGAAAGAAGTGGCTTGCAAGGTCTGGCTACCGAACCCGACGATGATTGCCGCGACCACCGGCCTTCTCACTGCCTCAGGATCAAACTTCATGACACCTTGGAATGCCACGCTCACTGGACGCTCCTGGACTGAATCGCTTCCTCCCTCTCCTAGCCCGAAACAAGTTGACGCCGCCATGCGGGGTTGGGGCAGCCAGCTTATGACGTATCTCGCTAGTCATCCTTCATCGTCTTGGAATGGAGAGGTTGCTAGTCTCCTAGTTGCGTTTAGGTCGGATGGGAAGGCGTTCGTCTATAAGGAACGAATCTCAGGGGAGGGACGAAAAGTTTTCAGGGATGGGCCGCAGTCTGTGCGCCTTGAGCTCAGCAATGACGGTAGCGATCGACTGTATTCCGGGAGTTGTCGCAACTTCCTGAAGCTTGGTAATGGCCACAGAGGGATAGAACTGTCGGTCTTCGAACTCGATGCACTAAATAAACTCGGAACTGAGTCTAAAGGTATGCAGATCACCTCGGCGGCGAAGCTGGGTGATCTCGCAATGAGATACGAAGCTCTACTTACTGACATCAGCAAGGCTCATGCATCCGACCCACAGGTCGGCGACGATATAGGACCGCCATTTCAATTGGCAACCTTGGGCACCAGCTCCAGCAGGTGGTCTACACGGTTCAGTGCTCCCTGCAAATGATACGTTTCGTTCCCGGCATCTAACTCTTCAACCAAGGCGACTTAGGCCTCCTTTCTGGGGGCCATCTTTTCCACTCTATTTTCGCTTTTTGTTCGTCTATACTCGCACCATGAGACGCACTACAAGTTCCCGACGGAGGAGAGCCTGTCGGACAAATGCCCGTCGTGTGAGAAGCTCATCCGACCCGCAGACATCGTCCGGCTGACGATCGACTACTGACGGTGCCCTCACTGTGGAGGGGTGTACGCCACGGTGGACATCTGGGGTGAGAGTAGAGCTGCGTCGGCCCAGTGAGGTTCATCGCCAATGCCTATCGTGAAGATGTTCTTCCAGGAGACGATGATGAAGTTCGACGTGTGCTTTCTCCAGGACAATACCCTGATCGGCAGCCACTGGGAGTTTGCGGACGCCGATAAGGTTGTCAACCTGATGGAGTCAGCCAACTGCCGGTTTAGAGATATCCAGTCGGTGAGACAGACCCTGAAGGAGCGCAGGCCAGGCTCGATCGACATTGAATTGAGTCAAGAACAGTTCGATAAGCTTAGAAGTCGGCGACAGAGAGTTCAACGGAAGAGATAAGAAAGAGGAGACAGGGCGTGCCACAACAGATCAAATTCAAGAAACAGTATAAGCCGCTGGGCTTTGGGGCAGAGACGACCGTGGTTCTGTAGAGGCACAGCTGAGAGCAAAGAACACGCGAAAGAGATGCGGAAGTTCAATGCACGGATGAAGGAACTTGACGCCGACGACGCGCGAAAACGTGGTGAGTTGCTCGCCAGAGTGGTAAGGTTCTTCTCTTCAAAGCACAGGACACGATGATGGACAACAAAGCAGAAGTTCAAGAGCACTAATTAGCCGACTTAACGAATGATAGGCTGGTGACCATGCAAGCAGAGCTTGAAGCAGAACTTAGTGGATTGACGACGATGATCGACCGGTGGGCTGAACAGATCCGACTCGACGAGACCGAAATCAGACGTAACGAAGCGGCTGCAAAAGTAGTGACGTTTTCCGAACGGCTGCGGTATACCGCAATCAGCCGGTGCTTGGTGGACGAGGTCGCGGCTCTTACTCAACTGTGGGCGACCGCAATCCGTCGCAGGGATGAGGTGAACAAGCGGTTGTCGAGCTATGACCCTGACGGTGTGATGGACTCAGGCCTGTAGATCATGCCCGGACAAGCATGGACGGCACAGAATTTTGAAGGGGTAGCGGAGGCCGGTGAGGATGTCTGAGTGCGAAGTTTAATGATGGGACTTATTGCGGTGACTCTGTTGCCATGCGTATCCGCTCGCGCACAGATTGAGAAGCAACGAGAGTGCGCTCACATCGTGGAGAGCAACATCGCTGCGACCAAGAAGCAGAAGCCGGAGATATTCAAAACCATCAACGGCTACCTGTTCGAGTACAACTCTCGCCTCGACGCGTGCGTTATTGTCATGCAGTACAAAGTCGTAGTTGACGGTAAGAACGAAATTCAGGTTCTCGCAATGAATGCCGTCACGAGACAGGCGATGGAGGGTTACAAAAACATCTTCCTAATTCCAGCAAACGATACCCAGGGGGTGATCGATTCTGTCAACTTCCTGTTCGACAAGTATTCGCACTAAGCAGTTTTCTTTTTAAGAATGAATGCAATGTTGCAACCAAATAATTTTGGAACCTGATCGTTGTCTAGAATTGCCTCGATCTCTGCCTCTCCCACTTGTGCTCCACTGGCATCGTGAATAGGCATCACATCACCAACTACCCAGACCGGAACTCTGGGTCCCCAATCACTTCCAGTTGGAATCAGGCCATCTCGATCCTTGAGAAAATATCGGTTTTTTACGGGCTTCTGCGCGGGATCGATGAGGTTAGCGCCTGAAAACCTGAAACCCTCAGCCTGAGCTGCCAACATGAAATCAAAGGCGCTCTCTCGATCTGCAAATTGAATAGGCTCTGGCGTTCTAGCCTTCGCGGCGTCGCTTTGTGGCTCGAAAATTGGTTTGTCGGGCCTTCCCGACACGTTGTAATCCATCGTTCTCATATTAATGTGGTTCTAGGATACGCTCGCAAGGAATGAAAGTTCGAGATCGTTATAACAGGCACTCGGTAAGCCCCAGAATCTCCGTAGTAATTCAAATCGAGCGCCCTGTTTAGGTATCTACCTTCATGAGGTCAGATACAAGTACACGCTCGCACCCACCTATCGAATACCTAACCGTCACAGATGTTGCCACGATTTTGGCCGTATCGGATGACACCATACTCAAGCAGTTCGGTTCATTGGATGGTGTGATCGACATCGGAACGCCCGCTGGCATGCATCGTCGTCGCAAGCGGGTGCTCCGCATCCCCCGGCGCACACTGGAGCGGTACATCGCAGACAAGCAGGTCAAGGTCAGGCGTAGGCCATAGACCGTTTACGTCTGGGACGCCCCTTCTTAACTGCTGGATCAACCCACGTCGACACCACCGCCTTGTCGAGTACCTCCTGCCGTGAAGGCACCCACGCCCCATATGACTTTTCAGTTGTGCGAATCGAGCGGTGACCGAGTAGTTTTGATACATGTTCAAGCGACACCCCAGACGTGAGGAGTTCGCAGGCGAACGTGTCTCGCAGACGATGAGACTTCATGTGGCCACCGTTGTCGATCTTTGCCTCCGTGAAGCAGGGCGCTATGAACCTTTTTCCCCAGTTGCCGCAGATGGACTTGGGTGCACCGACCCCAGACCAGAAGAAGTACTTGTTATTGTCATTAGGGACGGCAAGCAGTTCTGCAGCCACATCCGGTGGGAGCAGGACACTGACGTCCGTCCCGGTCTTCGTTCTCTGGGTCACGACTCTGTGTCCGGTTGCATTTTTGAGTAGGGAAGAGCGGGGAAGTGTCAACGCGTCCTGGATAGACAGACCGCTGTGCCGCATCAGTTGGAACAGTCCATGCACCCGTTGGCACCAGTACTCATGGCTTTGGTTTTCCACCACTGCATCCTGCGGTGCCCGCACCACGACGTATACCGCATCGAGAAGCCGCGCGTACTCGTCCTTGGAGAGAGGCAGCGTGGGTGCTTCCTCGGCCTTCATCTTCGGCCACTGGGGAATCTCGACCAGCCATCCCGCCACTCGGCAGAACTTCAGGAATGACTTGTATCGCTCAGCAAGTTTGTTGCGAGTGAGGCTAGATGGGTACCGTTCATTCCAGTCAGTGCAGAAACCGGTGATGATCTCACGGTTGATGCCTGCGAGAGTGTAAACGCCCTGGCCCCCGCAGTATGTCGCCAAGCGACCGAGTTCCCGTTGGTACTTGGTTACGAGGTCAGCCGAGAGGTTCTCAACTTTCTTGTCCGCGATGAACACCTCAACCGCCGCATCGATGTTTTTTGTGCCGGGTGTTTCAAACACGACAGCCTTGCCGGTCAACTGGTCCTCTAGATCTCGCTTGACCTGTTCAGCCTCCGCCCAAGAGCGGGTGTTAGCTTTGAGTCGATGGCGGGTGCCGTCCTTCGTGTACCGGATCCACTTCCGGCAATCGCATCGCTTGGCAAACTCATCGCCTTCGTATTTGCAGCCTACTGAGTGCCTGACATAGATGGTGATGGTTGGTGTGGTGGTCACGTGCCGCTCTCCATTAGGTGACGTAATGAAAGTAGTAGACACGTTTTTGACACAAAAAGTAAAGCCATCCTCGCGGATGGCTCATTCTAAACGGTTTAATGATGGTGGAGGCGGTGGGAGTCGAACCCACGTCCGAAAAAACTTCCAACAGAGAGCTTTCATGCTTTTTCCAGTTCATCTTTGTCTCGTCATCGGCGCTTAGAACGGACGAAGATGCGACGACGACCAGTCTGATTGATCTCGTCCGACCCGCTCAGACGGAGCAGGGAAGACCAGCCTACTGTGCGACGATCGGTACAGGCCCGTAGGCGAAGCTTGAGCGATCGGCTACTTAATTAATTAAGCAGCAAGAGCGAACTGAGGTTCGGCACTTATAGTTTTGTGAGCGATTACGGGTGTCCACACCCCGGCATGCCTCTCTGCCACAAGCAATCCCGTCGAAGCCGTGACGCCCCCATCTGGAGCTGGCACCAACATTGCATTGGGCGCTACAAAGAACTACGTCGATTATAACTCTTACCTTGTCAGACACCGCGTCACGCGAAGGCCAGGATCACGGCACCGAGGGTGATGAGCGAGGCGCCACCTATCTTCAGCGGCGTGAGGTGTTCGCCGAGGAACAACCACGCGCCCAGGATGACCAGTACCACGCTGAGCTTGTCGACCGGCGCGACACTCGAGGCGGGTCCTATCTGCAGGGCGCGGAAGTAGCAGAGCCACGACAGGCCAGTGCAGATGCCCGAGAGGATGAGAAAGACCCAGCTGCGGCGTCCGATTTGCGACAGTGCGTGATGCTTCTCGAAGGCGATGGCGATCGCCCAGGTGAAGATCAGGATCACTGTTGTTCGGATTGCGGTCGCGAGATTCGAGTCGATTCCCGAAACGCCGACCTTAGCCAGCAATGCAGTTGCCGCAGCGAAGACAGCCGACAGGACGGCCCAGAAGACCCAAGTCATAGTGCAAGCATACTCGGCCGCTAAATTTCTCGGCCTAAGACGCAGCTACATGGTTGCGTTTACGAGGTCGACTTCCTGCCACTCGCCGCGTTCGATGCCGGCGCGAATCTGTGCCGGGGTCTGTCCCTTTTTCGTCTGCTGGTAAGCGTAAACCGCCTCTCTCATGCAGGTTGAACAGGCAGCGCCGTGGGTGCCTTCGAAGCAGCTGTGCAGGCTGTTGTGGCGCATCTCGCGATCACAGTGGCAGTAGCAAGGTTGCTGATGCAACACGGCAGGGATGGCGGCGGCCATCTTGTAGGCGGTCACCTGGTACGGATGCGAGAAGTAGACTCCGGTTAGTTGGTTCCCGCTAAGCACTGGAGGAAGAGGCTTAGTCGGAGCAGATGCGTTATAAGCCGGGATGTCTTCCGCGGGGTTCGACCACTGGGCGGAGGCCACCATGGTGACCAGACCTAACGCGATGCATCCGAGGATTCGCTTCATCTCGCTATTCTAGATCAATCCCTTTCGATGGCGAATGTACCGGCGTATCTACTGCTCTTTCTTTCTCTTTCTTCTGACAACTGAGTGAGTTGAACTACGTTGGTGGACCGTTTGTCCGCCCCCCCTCCACCCTGGGGGGATTTGGGCGTAACTCATTTATTACCTATATTTTGCGGGCGGTGTATGTCTGCAAAATATTCCATCTAAAGGGTTTACGGCTAAAATATTCCATCTAAATGGTTTACGTAGTGATTGGCGAAGGTCCGTCCCCGTTCGTGCAAGGAGGTACGGCGTATCAGTGTTAATTATAAAGACTTGGTGGTAACTCATGCGCCAGAGCTATCTCTTTGTCATGATGCGGGTTGCGATGGTTTGGGACTTGACAGAAAAGATAGCACCCTTCTCTCGAGTTCGATCACAGCCTTGCCCAGCAGGGGAATTGAGAGCCGAAGCTGTCGTTTGGGAGATGGGAGCGGTAGGTCACTGAAGGCAACGCAGTCGCTTGTATTTGAGTTTTTGGTGTGTGGGAGGCGAAGGCAAAAAAAATGCGGCACGAACGGTGTTTTGATCGTGCCGGGAGGCCAGTGACGCAACTTGTGTCAGCCGGACTGCGGGCTGAAATATTTCACGAGCGGAAGTCTCACGC
>Ga0302227_10002232_pt1 | contig 13513 bp, 8 predicted proteins | sample II_Palsa_N1_1_FD_193525 | JGI IMG/M metagenome (GOLD analysis project Ga0302227, IMG submission 193525) | Peat permafrost microbial communities from Stordalen Mire near Abisko, Sweden - II_Palsa_N1_1 | ecosystem: Environmental > Terrestrial > Soil > Palsa > Peat permafrost | place: Sweden...
ATTTGATTGGACTCCTATGAACAAATTTGGACAACATTGGGCCGTAGATGGCGTGGTTAAGCCATTTGTCTGGACTTGTTTGGACGGGACTGGACCCTGGGTAGACGGACTCTCTCTCCGCCAGATACGCAACTAAGCCCCTGATTACAGGGGTTTTTTTGTGGGCGAATGAATTTGATCCCGTCTTTGTTCCCTCCTTGGAATTCGGAGGCCCGTTTTCCGAATGCACTGCCGACGTGGACTCAACCACCCGTCATGCCCCCGCGATCGCACGATAACTACACCGAGATCGCAACATGGCTGTCTATTAAAATGACCCCACGATTACTCCAAGGTTGCGGCTGCAAAGTTGAGCTCGGCGTCGTGACTGAAGAGGTGCCTGAGCCGATGCCTTGGCCTGTAGCAAGTTTTCCCAGCCCGTAAAGATCGCCGCGCTCAGAAGTTCGCATGAAGTGTGACGAACGCGCTGCGCGGTTCGCCCACGAACGCACCGGCGCCGTTGGCGGCGACGAAATATTGTCGGTCAGTCAGGTTGTGCAGGTTGAGATCGATACCCCAGACCGGGGTGCCGTACCCGACCAACGCATTTACGATCGTGTAGGCAGGAATCGAATTGACGTTGGTGATGTCGCTGTAACTCTTGTCTTGATGGTTTACGCCGGCGCCGACGCGAAACCCGGGCAGGCCGGCGACCTGGAAGCTATAGGTCGTCCATAGATTGGCCAGGAAATCCGGCGCGCCCTGCGGGTGATTGCCGACCGACGTCACGCCTTGCGGGTTGTCGGTGATCACTGCGTTCTGATGGGTCGCATTGGCCGTGACGTGCCACTGGTCGGTGAGTGCGGCATCCAGCGACGCTTCTTCGCCCTTGGTCTTCTGGCTGTCGAAGACGACGGTTTCGACACTGTTGAGTGTCACCACCGACGCCACATTGTCGCGCTTCACGTTGAAGGCGGCGGTGTTGAGGACCAGTCTGTCGTCGACCCACGCGAACTTCATGCCAGCCTCGTATTGCAACGCGGATTCCGGAGCGCCGACACCGTTCTGGGTGTTTTCGGAATTGAAATTTGCCAGGTGACTTTTCGACACGCCTGCGTAAGGCGACATCCAGGAAAAGAGCTTGTAGAGCGTGCCGAGGTTCCAGCTTACCGGCGTGTCGTCACGCTTGTCCTCAACGCCGGCCAATAGCGGCTTGCCATCGGTTCCGAAGCGTCCGGGTACGGATATCAGTGGCGTCAGTGAGGTATCCCACCAATCCTGGCGTACGCCGGCACGAATCTTCCACTGGTCAGTCATGTCGATCTGATCGGTGAGGTAGAGGCTGTAATAGTTCGCGGCGAGGCGGTCGTCGTCGCACGAATGTTTCGCGTTGCATTGAAAAACCACGTCGCTCAGCGAAGACTCCGGCGGAACAGGCGCGAATGCGTCGGGAATGTTCGGCAAGTCGGCGGTGGAACGCTCGGTCGCCAGTGTCTGCCGCTGAAATTCGAATCCGCTGAGCAACGTATGCTGGATCGTGCCCGTGGCAAACTTCCAGATGGGCTCCCATTGATAGTCGACGCTGTTGTCGCGATCGTCCTGCTGGCGCAGTTGGCGATCCACGACCTCGCCATCGGTGATCTTCGTGCTTGAACTGTCGCCGTTGACTAGCGCATCCAGCGTGCGATGCAGATAAGAGAACCGATTGTTGATCGTGAGGAAATCATTGATCGTCCACCGATCGGTGATCGTCGGACGAACCAGCGTGGAATGGGCGGACGCGAATGGTGATGCGTATTTCGCATCGATCGAGACATCCCGGATGGGTGAGCCGTTTAAATAAATCAGGCCGTAGGAGTCCGGCGTTTCGCGAATGCGGCGCAGATCGAGCGCGAAATCGGTGACGTGGTCGCCCCATTGCCACTGGAATGCGGGCCTGACTTCATCGTCCCGGCTGCTCAGGTCACGAAACCCATCAGCGTGCGAGAACGTGCCATCGATCCGATAGTTGAGGCCGGCCATGCCGGTAGGGCCGGTGACGTAATCGCTATTGCTGATGGTGCCGAACGAGCCGACTTGCAGGCTGCCACCGTAGTGCAGGGACGAAGCGGGCGTGTAGTGGACGATGTTGATGGTGCCGCCAGGCGGTCCGCTGCCGAAGAGGGCCGACCCCGGCCCTTCGAGAATTTCCACTCGTTCGACACCGTTAAGGGAATGCGACAGGCCACTGAGTTCGTCGCCGTCGGAAAATCCATCGCTATAGATTTGCGCGTTGAGACCGCGAATCAGGAAGTGGTCGTAATAGCCTTTGGAGTCCTGGCCACCATAGTTGACGCCGCTGGCGTTGTAGACCGCGTCGCGCAGCATGTTGGCACCCTGCTCGGATAGAAGTGCCCGCGGGATGACCTGGATACTTACGGGAATGTCCTGCAGTTTCGTACCGGTCTTGCTCAACGCGGCATCCTGTTTCGGATGGCTGACACGATCGTCGCTTTGCTCAGCCGTGCCAGTCACTTGGACGGCTGGCAAGGTGGTTGAGCTATGAACATCCTGCGCCTGCGCCATCACACCCTGGCAGACCACGACGAAGCCGAACACCAACAGGGGTATGAGCTGTCTGTTGCGGGCTTTCGATAGATTCAATCGATGGAAGCGACCGCGAGAAATCGCGGAGTTCAGGGCGTTGTCAGATGGCATGGGTTTCCTTCGGCTGACGGTTGCAATCGAAAATACCAATGAGAATGATTAGTATTTATGCATCCGTGTTGAGTGCCGAATTCAGCCCCTTTGGTTTAAACCGGATTGAAAATCTTTTTTGCGCCACCTGGGGCGGCGAAGCTTGGATCGCGACATCCTAAGCATGAGTCGACAGACGGCTATTCGTTTGGGCTCCGGGCCGTGTCCATGAGCTCGTGGTGGTACGCCTCGGTCATCTCATCCATCGGGAACATGCATTCGACGCGGAGCTCCTGTGCAGCGATGGTTTGCGGCGTTCCAACGGTGGAGACCATGGAGAAATAGTTGAGCACTCGGCGATCTTTCTTGAAGCTCAGCGGGATCACCGGCAGTGTCGGCTCTGATTCCACGCGGTCAGCCATCATGACGTCGCTATCGGCGCAAGGATAGGCGAGCAGTGCCGATATCAACTCCCTGGTTTTCTCGTCAGTGAAACTGCCGACCGCTTCACGATGGATGCGTTCGATAAGTCCGCGGGAGGCACTCGGCCAATTCGCGATAAACGGACGCATACCCGCGGGATCAAACATCAAATGCAAAATATTGCGCGGCTTGGGCCTCGTGCCAAAGTCGATGAATGAGCTGAAAAATCGCGGTGCGGATTCGTTCGTCATGAGGACGTTCCAATAACGATCCATCACCACCGCGGGGTAAGGCTCATGATGATGCAGTACCCGCGTAAGTGCCCGGGTGACGCTGTCCATTTCGCGGGCGTTCCAGGCATCATCGGGGTAGATCGGCGCAAACCCCGCTGCAAGCAGGAGCTGGTTTCTGTCCTTCAAGGGAACGTTGAGGACTTGCGCGATATGCACGAGCGTTTGCTTGCCTGGCGCACTCCGCCCGCTTTCAATGAAGCTTAGATGGCGTTGTGACACACCGGTGTCCAACGAAAGCGCGATCTGACTTTTGCCGCGAAGCTTCCGCCAATGCCGAAGCAGGTGGCCAAGCTCACCATCGGAACGATGCGGGTCAATCTTGTTCAAGGTCACTCCTGAATACAGATCGCGCCGTGGTGATGGTGACCCGCGCATGATGAGTGCGAGCTTACTCAGGGTTCCATGCATATTTCTGGAAAGCTGCCTCCAGTGGCGGCATCGTGACATTACCCGTGTAATTCGTGATCGCCGATGCTGCAACGGACGCGATGACCTCAAGCAGATGGTCGCTACCAAACCCAGCCTTGAGGAACTTCGTGACATCCTGCTCGTCAAGGCGCCCGCGCTGCTCGATCAATGTTCTGGCCAAGATCGAAAGAGCGGCGTTCTTGGGGTTCCGCGGGATACGCCGCTCACGAATCGCCTGGACGTCCAAAGGATCCACGCCTTCTTTCAACGACAGGGCTGTATGGAACGCCACCGCCCATGTGCAGGCATTGGTGACGGCATTGGTGAGCAGAAGAATTTGAATCTGCTGCTCGGTAAAGCTGCCGCCGTGGACTTTTGAAAAAAGAGCCACCAGACAGTCGACGAGAACAGGCGATGTCGACATCGTGCCGGCGATATTGGGAATCATCCCGAACGCGCTTTGTAGTGCCTGAAGCGAAGGTCTGGACTGTTCTGGAGCAGAAGCGATGGTGTGGATGGGAAAGCTTTGCATGACGTCGATCTCGCTTGGGTAAGAGGGGGAGGTTGAGCACTTGCTTTGAAGCGTTGTCTCGTGCGCTTGCTCTGAAGCGATGATTGGCCAGCGACCGGATCGACGCAATTACGTCGCAGGTAATAATCGAGCGAACGCTTCTTCTTTCGACAGCGAAGTCGCTGCGTCTTACTCTTGCGTAAGTCGTCGTTCGCTGATCGAACTGGGCCATTTGGTGCTGGCCTTCACACAGCTCGGTGCCTACCTGGCGACTTGCCTTTCGTCGCGATAACCCGCGCAACTTGATCACGCGTGCGCCGTCACCTGGCAACCAGCGTTCTTGAAGCTCCCACTGCCGTACCCGGTCCACATTGGCGTGATTGGAGCATGAGGCCGTGCTGCAACTGCACACGGATAACCCTCGTTCCTTGGTACGAAAATATCATTGACACAATAATGTTAATCAGATAACACTGTGACGGTGGGCTATCCACACGGCTATCTCTGAGGGGAGAACGTCATGAAGTCTCAGCATCTGCGGCATGCTCGTCGGGGGATCTGCATCGCTGTTGCCGTGGGTTTGTTTGGGCCGCTTGCGTTGAGTGCGCAGCCATCGTCCGCAGTGAGTGCGAATGTCGCAGCGGGGTCGGTTGCCGGCGATGGAAATGCAGCAGTCGCCGCCAGCACGGATCAGGGCCCGCAAGCGCCGCCGAAATCCGCCAATACCACGGCGACCAACCTTGGCACGATCGAAGTCACCGCTAACAAACGCAAAGAGCGTTTGCAGGATGTGCCGATGGCGGTGTCAGCGACGTCGGGATATCAGCTTGAACGGCAGAGCGCATTCAGCTTTTCCGATTACGCCACGCAGATACCCGGACTCAATGTCATTTCAACCGGTGCGGGGCAGACCCAGCTGGTGCTGCGCGGCATCACCTCAGGCTCAGGTCAGGCCAATGCGTCGGTAGGCACCTATATCGACGACACGCCGTACGGCTCGAGTACGGTTTATTCGGCGGGTTCCGTGTTGTCTCCGGACATCGACCCTGATGATTTGCAGCGCGTCGAGGTACTGCGCGGACCACAAGGCACGCTGTACGGATCGAACACGCTGGGCGGACTGGTGAAGTTCGTCAGCACCCCGCCGGACAGCACACAGTTTTCCGGCCGCGTCGAGGCGGGTGGCAGCAGCGTTTCCGGTGGCGGCAGTGGTTACGACACGCATGTCACAGTCAATCTTCCGCTCGTACAAGACAAGCTTGCGCTTCGCGTCAATGCCTACGATCGCGATGATCCCGGTTACGTCGACAACGTGTTTACCGGGCAGAAGAATCTCGATGGCGACAAGGTGGGCGGTGGACGCGCGCAGTTGCTGTGGACGCCGACACAGAACTTCTCGCTGAATTTTTCGGCCCTTGCACAGAACCTAACAAGCAGCAGCCTGGCGAACGCGGGCACGGACGTCGATCCGGTAACGTTGAAGCCGATCTATGGCGACCTGCAGCAAAGTCGTGCAGCCAGCACCGGTATGTTCGATGTGCGCTACCGGCTTTACAGCGCCGACATGAATGCCGATTTTGGCTGGGCAAAGCTGGTCTCCACGACGAGCTACAGCACGCTGGCCAAGGATTCCAACACGGATTCCACTGCGGCTTACGCGCCGTTGCTGAATCCCTTGCTCGGCCTGACCGGCGTCGGCTACTCGATACTGAATCCGATTACGCTGGGAAAATTCACTCAGGAACTGCGGCTGCAATCACCACAGGATCAGACGCTGGAATGGCGAGCCGGCGTTTTCTACACACGCGAACATAGTGCCAACGAACAGAATATTTTGAGTTTCGATGCGAGCACTGGCGCACCTGTCGAGTTGCCGACGCTTGGCCAGATTTCGGTGGGCCCCGCGGTCTTCAGAGAGTGGGCCGCTTTTGGCGACGTCACTTGGCACGTCACCTCGCAATTCAGCATGCTGCTCGGTGCGCGCTACAGCGACGATGAGACGTCCTTTACACAGACCGGCAACGGTCTGCTGGTTGGCTCCAGCGACTTCACCATTCGTCAGTCGGACAGCCCGACGACATTCCTGTTCAACCCGAGCTACAAATTCACCGATGACCTGATGGGCTACGCGCGTATCGCATCGGGCTTCAGACCCGGTGGTCCGAACGTCGGTGTGCCACCTGGCCTGGGCGCGCCAGTGACGTTCGGTCCGGACAAGCTGGTGAGTTACGAGCTCGGTTTGAAATCGATCATGCTCGATAACCACATGACGGTGGATGTCGATGCGTTTTACATCAACTGGAGTCAGATTCAGCTGACCTCTTTCGCTGGTGGTTTCAGCTTTCTCGGCAATGGCGGCAAGGCCACTAGCCAGGGTCTGGAAGCCAGCTGGCAGTACTCGCCCGTGCATGGCTTGATGCTTTCGGCGAATGCCAGCTGGACCGATGCAGAACTGGCGGCAGATACGCCGCCCGGGTTGTACGGCTACAAGGGCGATGCCTTGCCGTATGTGCCGAAATGGAATGCAAGTGCTGGGGCGGACTATGACTTCCCGTTGGGCAGCGGATGGTCGGGTTTTGTGGGCGGAAGCTATCGCTTCATCGGTGACCGCGCGTCGGATTTCGCGGTCGTTCCCGGGCCGCGCGCCACAGTTCCCAGTTACTACGAATTTGATATACGCGCGGGCGTCAATTACGCCAACTGGAGTTTCAAGGCGTACGTCAAAAACCTCACCAACGAGCGTGGTATCACCGCGATCGGTCCGGAAACCACCGATCCTCTTGGCAGCCCTTTCAGCGCGGAGTACGTGATGCCCCGCACCGTTGGCATATCGGCCACCGTCGACTTCTGACCACGTCTCATTGCCAAACAGCCTTTGGAGTTCATCCATGAACAGCTACGCAAAATGCGGCATGGCATTTGTCTTCACCTGCATCGCGGGTATTGCCATGGCGCAGGTGACGCCGCCATTGCAGACCGAACCGACAGGTCCGGCTGCGCTGCAGCCTGCTTCCACGCCCGCCGCCGTCGCACCGACGAGCAACGCTGCCGAAGCGACTCATGCGTTGACGGCCGAGGACCTCTCGACCTTCTTTGATGGTTTCATGCCTTTCGCACTCGAGCGCGGTGATGTCGCTGGCGGTGTGATCTCGGTGGTCAAGGATGGCAAGCTGCTGTTCGCCCGTGGCTACGGCTTTGCCGACCTCAAGACGCGCACGGCACCGTCGCCCGAGACCACCCTGTTCCGGCCAGGCTCGACATCGAAACTGTTCACCTGGACGGCGGTGATGCAGCTGGTCGAACAGGGCAAGCTGAATCTTGACGCGGATATTAATCAGTACCTCGACTTCAAGATTCCGCCGTATGAAGGTAAACCGATCACGCTGCGCAACGTCATGACGCACACGCCGGGCTTCGAGGAAACGGCGAGCGGATTGTTGCCCGCGTCGACGGATGATGTCGACCTTGGAAACTATCTGAAGTCGCACATTCCAGCGCGCATCTTCGAACCTGGAAAGGTTGTGGCGTATTCCAACTACGGTTGCGGCCTCGCCGGTTACATCGTGCAGCGCGTATCGGGCGAGCGCTTCGAGGATTACATCCAGAAGCACATTTTTGCGCCGCTGGACATGCCCCACTCGAGCTTCTCCCAGCCGTTGCCGCCATCGTTGGCTCCGCTGCTGTCCAGAGGCTACGAAAGCGCTTCGGACGGCAAGCCGCGTGCGTTCGAGCCGGTTGATCCAGCTCCCGCCGGCGCCCTCAGCAGCTCGGCTACGGACATGGCGAATTTCATGATCGCCCAGCTGCAGGGTGGCCGCTTCGGCAACACCCGGATTCTGACGCAGTCCACTGCGGATCAGATGCATAGCCACCAGTACAGCGCAGCACCTGGCTTGAACGGTTTCGATCTCGGTTTCTATCAGGAAGACAGCCACGGCCAGCGCATCATCGGCCATGCAGGCGACACCATCGTCTTCCATAGCGACCTGCATCTCATGCTGGACGCAAACGTCGGCGTTTTCATGTCGTTCAACAGCGCCGGCAACGAAGGTGGCGCACATGTGATTCGCAAAGCGGTGTTTGCCAAGTTCCTCGATCGCTACTTCCCGTACAGCGCGCCAGCGGAGCCCACGGTTGCCACGGCGAAAGCCGATGCTGCGCGAGTGGCTGGCTGGTACGAATCAAGCCGTCGCAACGAAAGCGCCATGCGTGCTTTGTACATGCTCAGCCAGGTCAGCGTCGCCGCGCAGCCGGACGACACCATTGTCGTGTCGGCATGGAACAACTACGCGGGCAAACCATTGCATTGGCGCGAAACCGGGCCGCTCACCTATCGCGAAGTCAACGGTGACGCGCATCTGAAATTCGTCGCCGATGCGCGAGGCAACATCAGCTACTGGGCCACCGATGTGGAAGCGCCGGTGTTCGTATTCCAGCGCGTGTCGGGTGCGCGGGCGATGGGCTCGGTCAGTCTGTGGGCGAGCGTTTCATTCGCTGTCGTCATCGTGGGTCTGCTGACCTGGTTCATCGGTGGCTGGGTACGCCGACACTATCGCCGCCCGCTGATGTTGACCGATGCGCAGCTCCGGTCGCGTCTCTTCTCGCGACTGGGTGCGTTGGCATTGTTCGTGGTCATGGCGGGATGGCTGGGGCTGCTTGCCGCGTTGTCGGTAAGCGAAGACATCGTGCTGCAGGGCAGGGCAACGCCATGGCTTTACCTGCTTTACGTGCTGGGTGTGATCGGTGTGCTGGGAGCCGTCGCGGTGGTGGTCCATGCGGTGCGCAGCTGGTTGGCACCGCGTCGCAGTCGCTGGGTACTTGCGGGCGAAACGGTGCTGGCGCTCGCGGCGATTTACCTGGTGTGGTTCATCTTGGCCTTCGGCCTGATCAGCTTCAGTACGCGTTATTGATGACAGAACGTCACGTGCGCATTTCCGGATCAACAGGAGTTTTCATGAACAGCAACGGACAAGCGCGGCTGCAGATGCAGGCACGTATCGAGCGTCGGCCCACCGTGGCGCCCTTTCGCATCACGGGCTACACCTTCAATGCATTCGAAGCCGTCGTGGTGACTCTGCAGGAGAATGGTCTGGTCGGTCAAGGTGAAGGTCTCGGGGTTTATTACAAAGACGACACGCCGGAAAAGATGCTCGCCCAGATCGAAGCCCTGCGTGGCCAGATCGAGGCCGGCATCACCCGTGAGCAGTTGCAGGATCTTTTGCCCGCCGGGGGCGCGCGCAATGCGCTCGATTGCGCACTATGGGACCTGGAGGCCAAGCGCAGCGGTAAACCGGTCTGGGTACTGGCCGGTCAGGATCAGCCGAAGGCGCTGATGACCACGTTCACGGTCGGCGCCGACGACCCGCAAATCATGGCCGGCCGCGCCCGTGCTTTCGCCAGTGCTCGTGCAATAAAGCTCAAGCTCACCGACGACGATCTGAATGCGCAACGTGTGCTGGCGGTGCGGGCCGCGCGTCCGGACGTCTGGTTGATGGTGGATGCGAATCAGGGTTTTACGCGTGAGACTTTCGCCCGCCTGCTGCCCACCTTGGTGGAGGCGCGCGTGGATGTGGTCGAGCAACCTTTCCCGATTGGCGAAGAGGCCTGGCTGGATGGACTGGATCGCTCGATACGCATTGCCGCGGACGAAAGCGTGCAGGATCGCAGCGACCTGCAGAAATTAGTCGGCCGTGTCGACATCATCAACATCAAGCTGGACAAATGTGGTGGCTTGACCGAGGCGCTGGCGATCGTCACGGACGCACGCAAACTGGGTTTCGATCTGATGGTGGGCAACATGTCCGGCTCTTCCCTGGCCATGGCTCCGGCGTTCGTGGTGGGGCAGTACTGCGACGTGGTGGATCTGGACGGCCCCACGTTCCTGACCAGCGACCGTACGCCGTCGGCGAGCTACGAAGATGGATACATCTGGTGTGCCGACGAGTTGTGGGGTGGACCGACGACAGTTGCGGCATAGTGGCCACCTACGCACCACGCAGGGCAGGGCGAGCAGGCGCATGACCGAGGTCACCAACGCGGCAGACAGCAGGAACTGGTTTGGACATCCGCGCGGATTGAGCGTGCTGTTCTTGACCGAAATGTGGGAGATGTTCTCCTTCTTCGGCATGCGCGCGATCCTGGTCTATTACATGACCAAGCACCTGAACATGGATCAGCAATACGCTTCGCTGGTCTATGGTGGCTACGCGGCCTTTGTCTATTTCACGCCGGTATTCGGCGGCATGGTGGCCGACCGTTGGCTGGGGAAACGCAAGGCCGTGGTGATCGGTGCCGCGGCGATGGCGCTGGGGCATTTCATGATGTCTTCCGAAGCGCTGTTCTACCCGGCACTGGTCATGATTGCGCTGGGCAACGGCTTGTTCCTGCCCAGTCTGGCCAGCCAGATCGAAGGCCTTTATCGCGAGGGCGATGTACGTAGCAAGAGCGCTTACAACATCTACTACGTGGGTATCAATCTGGGCGGATTCCTGGCGCCGCTAGTGTGCGGCACGCTGGGTGAAGCGTATGGCTGGCACTGGGGTTTCGCAGCGGCGGGGTTCGGCATGTTGCTGTCGCTGGTGATTTACTTGGCAGGCACGCGCTACCTTCCGCAGGAGCCCGCGCGGGGAGCCGCCATGCGTGCGGCCAGGCCGCCACTGGACCGCGCGGCACGGGATCGCTTCGCCTTTCTGATCGGCATTGCCGCGATCGTGGTGATCTTTCGTGGCGCCTACGAACAGAACGGAAACACCATCGCGCTGTGGGCAGACACCGGCATCGACCGCCAGCTGGCGTCGGGTTGGGTGATACCGATGACCTGGTTCCAGTCGATCAATTCTCTGGCCGTGTTTGCGTTCACTCCTTTCCTGGTGGCGCGCTGGACGCGTCTGGCCCGACGCGGTGTGGAAACACCGTTGCTGGGCAAGATGGCATTCGGCGCTACCATCGTTGGCGCCTCCTACGTCGCGCTGGGCGTCGTTGCAGCATGGAACGATGCACACGGGACGCGAGCGAGCTGGCTCTGGTTGTTCGGGTGGTTCGTTGTGTTTACGATCGGCGAGCTTTACATCCTGCCGGTGGGGCTGGCGCTGTTTGGGCGACTGGCGCCGGAAGGGTTTCGTGCTACCAGTATCGCTACATGGTTCTTCGCCGGGTTTTTCGGCAACCTGCTTGCGGGTGTGCTGGGCATGCTGTGGAGCGTGCTTGGACACGGCTGGTTCTTTACCTTGATTGGGGCTGTTTCCGGCGTATCGGCGTTGCTGCTATATGCGCTCAGTCTTCGTATGGGTAATGTGGAACACCAGGGTGCCGCGACCGGCGCTGCGCTGCCTGCCCATTGAGTCGACCACGATGACCAAAGACCTGCAGAAGAAATTGAAGAGCCGGTGGGAGACGTTCACGACCTCCGAACAGAAGATTGCCACCCACCTTTTGCAAAACGTCAGTGGCATTCCCTTCGAGACGGCAGCATCGCTGGGCAAGCGCGTCGGCGTTAGCTCGATGACGGTGGGGCGGTTTCTGCGCAACCTCGGCTATGCCGGCCTCAATGAACTGAAAGAGGAGTTGCGTGGCGACGCGCCGTGGCTGCAGTTGTACGCGATCCCTGAGCAGGCTGCCCAGGCAGATGCCGTTTCGGAAACCCTCAAGGCAGAAATACGCGGACTGACCAAGGCGCATGCGCTGACTCGCGGCCCCGAATGGAAGGCCATCGTCAAGCTGCTGGTGGCGGCGGATCGTATTTCTGTCGCCAGTTTTCACCAGGGTCGCTTCCTGGGCATTGGTTTCGCCGGGCTGCTGCAGCATGTCAAACCGCGTACGGTGTTTGTCGAAGGACTCGATGGTGCGTACGCTGACGTGCTGCTCGATTCGACGCAAAAAAGTTGTGTGGTGCTGATCGACTTTCGACGCTACTCGCGGCATTTCCGCATCCTGGCTGAGGAAGCGGCGAGGCGTGGCATTCCCTTGGTCATCATCACCGATAGCCAGTGTTACTGGGCGACTCAGTTCACCGACAACGTACTGATGCTGCCGGTCGATGTCGATCGGCCCTGGTATAACTTCACCTCGGTCACGAGTCTGCTCAGTCTGCTGATTGCAGCGGTGAGTCGTGAGCAGGGCGACATGTTTGAGCGCATTGGCGACATCACGCAGCTACGGCAGAAGCTGGTGGGGTATGTCGAAGCGCCGCCCGATGCGCGACCGCAGCCGAGCGCAAGCATGAAGAACAAGACCCATGGCAAGACCAGCAAGACTCCCGGCAAAGGGAGTGGCGGCGTGGCCACGCGCAAGACGCGCGGCAAGCCCAAGGCTCGATAGGCATCCGCCACGCTGAAGGTGGCGCGATCCGGAACCAGCAACACCATTGAACAAGGGGAGTCATCGATGAACCGCAGAGCTCATGCCAGGGTCCCGCGCGAACGTGCGCCGATTCGTTGGATGGCTAGCGGCATGCTCGCCCTCGCCAGCTTGCTACCGTCGAGTTCGTTTGGCGCGGTAGCGGCCGCGTCTGCTACGTCACAAAATGTCGATGCATTTGCCGACAAGGTGATGCAGACGTTCGATCCCCCGGGCATGTCCATCGTGATCGTTGAAGGCAACCAGATCACTGCGCATACGTACGGTGTTCGCAAGCTAGGCAGCAGCGCGAAGGTGGATGCGCACACGATCTTCCCGATCGGCTCCAACACCAAGGCTTTCACCACGGCCGCACTGGCGATTCTGGTGGACCAGGGCAAGCTGCGCTGGGACGATCGCGTGGTCGACAAACTGCCTGGCTTTCGCATGTACGACGCCTACGCGTCGAATGAAATGACAGTGACCGACTTGCTGGTTCACCGCAGCGGGTTGGGGCTGGGCGAGGGCGATCTGATGATCTTCCCCAGCACCGACCGCACACGCGACGAGCTCGTCCATGACATCCGTTATCTGAAACCGGCGCACTCATTCCGCGCCGATTACGATTACGACAATGTGCTGTACATCGTCGCAGGACAACTCGTCGAAGCGGTGTCCGGTCAGCGCTGGGAAGATTTCGTGCAGCAGCACCTCCTCGATCCGCTGGGCATGCACGACACCCAGGTGAGCATCGACACACGTGTTGCCGATCAAGTGTCCTTGCATGCGAGGAATGCCACACCGGTGCGTGGCGTCGGCAGGCAAGCGGTGCTCACCACCATCTTGACCGGTAGCGTGTTCGCACCGGCGGGCGCGCTGCAGGTCAGCG
>Ga0302227_10002238_pt1 | contig 13482 bp, 13 predicted proteins | sample II_Palsa_N1_1_FD_193525 | JGI IMG/M metagenome (GOLD analysis project Ga0302227, IMG submission 193525) | Peat permafrost microbial communities from Stordalen Mire near Abisko, Sweden - II_Palsa_N1_1 | ecosystem: Environmental > Terrestrial > Soil > Palsa > Peat permafrost | place: Sweden...
TCCTGTTTTTTACAAAAAAAAAAATTTTTTTTTAAAAAAAAAATAGGAAACGCGTCCAATCGTAACTTACCAAAAAGCTGGTAATAGTACACACAGGGGTCAAGGCTGCGCTCTCCTTGCTTGCACCGCTGACGTCTGGTGTTGACAGAGAGGACGATTCGCAGGTGAGCAGGTGTTGGCGATAAAACTGCCACGTGTGGTGGGACGAGCTCTCCGCTGCGGCTACTTCTGGCGCATCCTGACTTGAAGGCGCGGCTGCAAGATCGCTCAGCTCGTTTAGGCTGCTGGACATGCTCAGGGAGACCTCGTGCAAACGCAGATGGAGATCGTCCAGGTCGCCGGCGGCACTAGCAAAGTCGGCCAGAGAACTTATTGCGCTTCGGAAGGAGGACGACAAAGCGGGTGTGGTGGCAGCGACGCTGGGCGCGTTGCCGTCGGTGCTGGGTGTGGCGGCTGAGGCAGAGCCGGCCCCTCGTGCCCACTTTGCGGTACCCGTTGCTTCGACCGAGGAGGACTGGGAAAACTCAACGGATTCCGCCGAAACAAACGAAGGCGTCCGCTGAAGGGGGGACAGCTGGCTAGCGCTCGCTCTTGTCTCGGACAGCGACGACGACGTGGATGTGTAGGAGCGCGCTGTGGTCACCGTTATTTGCTGGGGGATGGTCACGGATGAGGCGCCATGGCTCGGCGGCTCGAGGGCGTCTGCGAGTTCGTCCAGTTGAAGGGGCGAAAGCTGCACCTCGGGCGGTTGTCGCAAACGTCGCCCTGGGACCTTTTTCCTCCGCGCCCGCTGCTGCTGCGGCTTTTCTGTTGTTGGTGTCGAGGCAGATGTCCCTGACGGCGCAGCCACACGACGCTTGCCTTTTTTCTTCGTGCCTGTACCGCCAAGGGGCTGTTGCTGTAACGTCCTTGGCGCTTGGTGGTGCAGGGCCGACGAGGCCTCCGACTGCTTTGCGTTTTCCAACGCGTCGACGGCAGATTTCTTGGTCCCTCCACCTCCGCCGGGGGTAATGGACGCCAGGAAATTACTCCCGGTCACGACGACGCCCAGGAAAGATAGCATGCTTGTCTACAATAATTTGGGGGAAAGGGTGTAAATAAAAAAAGGGAGAGAGGTAAAAAAAAAAATCCAGTGTTTGGTGGAAATCCACGATTCGTTTCCCCAACGACGGCAACAAAGAAAAATCCAAAAGAAAACACGGCGACGTATACACACAACGCTAGCAGCAGCGAGTGCGGGTACTCGGCCCTGCTGCGCATAACGGGAGGCAGAGGCAAAAGGGGAGTTTTACTGGGTGCACAAGCCAACCACAACAAACGATGGAACTTTGCCAGAATCGCGCAGTGCGTGGTTCCGCGAACCAGGGTGGACAAAAGCACTGTCCACGACCGCGACCAGTAGGGCCACTGGCAACAAATTGGCAGACAACAATAAAGGCAAAGACATGCGTTGGACGTGCGTTGGCCCCTTTTTTTTTCTCCATCCGAAATGTGAAAAAAAAAAATATTTTTTTCCTGGGTCCAACTAAGTTTCTTGCCGCCGATGGGACACCCCAGAAACGAGCACGTGGTGAAAACCGAGAGATGCGAACAATGGCTTGAATCCCTTTGACCCCCCCACACCACCGCCAAAGAAAAATTTAATTTTTTATGTATTGTTTAAAATTTGGGGCTGTACGGAAGATTTGTCGACTGGAACGGGATGCGCCGTAAACTCGTCCGACAATGCAGGCGACAGACCCAACTGACCTTGACGGCCCGCACCCCAAGTAAACATGCGACGATCCGCTGTAACGTTCCAAAAAGAAAATTCTTTTTTTTAATTTAAAAATTCAACGGGTAGTTCGTACCTGTGATCGCCATCGCAAAGCCCACTGATGCATGGACCTCGACCACACCTTCTTTAGGCAGACCCTAATTTGTTCAATTATACTCAGAATGGTGCTCAGGGGAGAAGTATACGTTTTTTTATTTTGTTACCTGAACAAGCTTGGGCTCAAGGGATTCGACCACGTCAGAACCTTGCCCAAGTCCCAAACCAAAGCCGATGGACATTACCGAGCCATTCTCTATCCCACAGGGTTCAGACCAAAAAATAGAGATAAACATACGCACCAAGCATGAGGAGGATAAACGATCCACCGGCAGCAATGTCAAACACGCGATCGACCAACGACAACTGTATCGGCTGAAGGACTCGCGTTTCCTTTGGTGTGATCAGGTGTTGGCCGTACTCGTTGTTTCCCCATGCAAATACACGACCATTGCCTGTAAAACAAATTTTTTTCATATTAAAAAACAGTATGCAGTATTTTGCGGTTACGTGTGAGGGCAAGATTCATATCGGCCTTTGTGGAAACCTTGACAATCTCCGGCAGTCCATTGACCTTTTCAAACACGCCGCGACTGCGGATTCCGCCGTCGCCTAGCTGTCCATCCGCGTTCCATCCGGTCGCCAGGACATTGCCTTGATCGGTCAAAAGGAGCGTGTGGTCGAGACCACAGACGACGTCTTTGATCCTCTCCGATGCATCGGGCAATCGAACCTGGACCGTCACCGCCGATGTGGGCGTTCTTCAGTTAAATAGAAAAAAAAATTTTTTTTTATTGAGCAACATTGTGCATTCGAGGTGTTTTACTTGGATGGCGTGCATCCGAGCTGGCCGTACGTGTTGTCTCCGAGCATCACGAGCTCCTCTAGAGTGATGGTTAAAAGACCAAAAAGAGAGACAGAGAGAGAGAGAGAGAGAGAGACAGCTCCTTCATGTACCAGATGTAGCCGAAGCCAAGAGAACGGCCGTGTGAGCTCTTCCGCAGCCGAGTGCTTTTACGCGTTGCTTTGGCGACAGCCGAACTACTTCTTGAAAGTGGCTCGACTCGGGACCACTGCCCAGTTGGAGCGAGGTATTCAGGCCCATTCCGAACACGGCAGTCTGCAAGCCTGACTGCATCGCAAATACGCTGTGGCCATACCCAGCAGCCACGGAGATCGGGACGGGGGTGTCGTAGTCGCTCTACCACATACCTTTTTTTCAACGAAACGACTGAATCCAACAAAGTTACACTGACCTCGTGTGACAATAGGCTCTCCACAGGCAGGGGCGTTGCCTTCTCGTACACAGCCCGTGCATCCTTTGTCTTGGCAAGGCCGAGCGCGTTCAACGCGTTCGAGCCCCATCCGAGCAGACGATTGCGCCCCCCGACGGTCTATTCGTGTTCGGTATCAGTAACAAATTTTCGGATGGATGGATGTGGATCTACCCGTATGTAGGCGGAACCTTGCGTCGATTTCATCGGCCTACCGACTCGGCAGTCCAAATTAGTTCGATTCATCCGAAGTGTTCGATTCGATTCAAAAATAATAGGGTCCTACGACGGCAGCTAAAAAATATTATGTTCCGTTGTTGTTCATTAGTTCACGATGTGCCCTGCTAAGTGCCAAAATTGCTCGCAATCAATAGTCTGTCCAGGTCGACTTGAGGTGGCAAGTTGTCGCACGTGTAGCGATCCGTGTAAGCCCTCAGCCAGTCGTCGTATCCGAGCTGGCACAGCTCGTGCACAGACGCGCGAAGGACAAAGTCGACCTGCTCCGGAGAAAATACAAACATGGCAGCGCTGTCAGCTTGCTGCCGGGGCTGGTAGCCACCCACGCGTTGCCTGCCGATCGACGACTTGACTGCACAACCTATCCGGTCGTACATCTCTTGGATGATCTCGGGTCTCTTCACGTCGTCATCACGTCGTCTCCCGCCTTCAAAAACAAAATCGAGCACACCGAGCAGTGTGGCTTCTGACGACGTCATCAAATCCTCGTACCTGCCGGAAGAGGGCGTCAGATCCGCACTCCCCCCCCCTTCCAAAAAAAAAAAATCTGAAAGTGTGAACACGTACCGAACAAAGTGCGTGGGAATATAAAGGGAAACATTCTGCCAGTGTTGGATGTGCTTGACCCATGCAACAGTTTCGCGAATAACGTGTCCCTTCCAGGATTGTTGATTAATTCTATTTTTATTATTTATTTCTATTGAAAAAAAAAAACACGAGAAAAACAAGGTATTACAAGGCGATGTCGACGGAACGATCGTGCTGCATGTCTGTCAGGGCAAAGTTGAAGTAGGACCAGATGGCATCGAGAGGGTTTCGAACGACGTACACTGCGCGTGCATATGCTGGGAGCTGTGCCGCGCCATCAAACCGGAGCGGCTCGTGGGTTTTCACAAATATCACGTCAACCGGTGATGTCCTGCCTTCTCCAAGCCATCCCTTCCTGAGCAGACCCTCGTCCTGTTTAGCACCATCAGCATTCGGTCCTGTCTCTCTTATAACTGTGTACCAAGTAGACCGATCCTGTCCATACCCCCGTCACCCGTTCAAGCAGTAGTCGAGTCAGCGAGTTGCCCGAACGAGGGTACGACGCCAAAGCGGTGACTCCGTGGCCCTCCAGCGCAGCCTCCAGCCGATGTCTGTCGCCACGAAACCCAGACCGGACACCGCAGTGAGGACTTTCGCCAAGCGAAACGCACATCGTCGTCACAAGCAGGCCCAGCACAAGGGCGATGCCGCCAACGGCCAGCAGGGCGAACTTGCGTGGCCACCACATCGTCTCAAACTGAGAGAAAGGAGGGAGACGCGCCCTGTTGTTCCTTGCATACGGTCGACACACTTTCCAAATCATGGCCTCCGCTCTGCGCCTGTCGCCCGTAAGTTCGTTCCGCACACAACGCATAACGCACCTATGAACCAACCCACACCTCGTCCCCTCGTCTCCACGGGGCATTAAGGCCTTTTTTCCTTATTTTTTTCATGTGCGTGTGTGTGCGTTATGTGCTAATCGTAGCTTTTTTTTTTCAACAGGTCCTTGCTCGTGGTTTCGCGACACAGGGCATTCAGGTATTGTTTTATGTCCAATGGGGGGGTGGGAGAAATGCGTTAGTTATTGTGTTGGTCGCAATGCCTGAGGCGGGACGGAGGGCCGTTGGTGTTTGGTGGGCCTTTTTTTTTTCCTTCTCTGTTTTCTTTTTTTTTCCGGGTGACTAAATTCTGCATTGCAAGACCCCGATCCGTCTGCCCGGCCTCGACGGTCGCTACGCCACCGCCCTTTTCTCGGCTGCTATCAAGACCAACGTCCTTGAGAAGGTCGAGAAGGACTTCCAGGGTCTACAGAAGCTGCTCTCGACCGACAAGGTTGCCCTCGACTTTTTCAACACCCCTGTCCTCAGCGTCAAGCAGAAGAAGGCGGGTGTATGTGCTTTATACTGTTCTTTTACTGCCCTACTTGCAAGGGCCGCTCTGATCCATCGTTTCTGCGGTTTTCTTAACAAACTGCAGATTGAGGGAATCGCAAAGAAGTTTGGCTACCAGGCGACCACTGTCCAGTTCCTCAACGTCCTTGCTGAGAACAGCCGCCTGAACGTGACTGGTAAGATCATCGCTGCCTACAAAGAGCTCCTTGCAGCTCACCGTGGAGAGGTATACAAATTGAGCAAGCTCTTTCTAATTATTATTATTTTTTTTTTCGTTCTGATTAGGTTGAGGCCGTTATCACCACTGTCAAGGACCTTGACAGCAAGACCAAGAGCCAGCTCGAGGCTGCCATCAAGAAGAACCTTATCTCTGGCACACAAAAGCTCACCGTCACCTCCAAGGTAAAGGGAAAAAAAAAAACAATTCAAAAAAAAAAAAGACATTTTATTTAAATTTCTCCTGGTTTATGTACAAAGGTCGACCCTACCATCCTCGGTGGTGTCATCGTCCAGGTTGGCGAGAAGACCATCGATCTCTCCATTGCCACCAAGCTGATCAAGCTCAACACTCTCGCTGCCGAGAACCTCTAGAGAGCTAGCAACCGATATTCGTCTCAATTTTTTTAAAGCTGTTTCTCCTCCTCACATTGATGTTTTTCCCAAGGTGGTTCTGCAGTGATGTGAGTGGGGGGTGGCAGGAAAAAAAAAAAAAAAGTAAAACAGTACAAAGACGTGACTTGAGGATGACGTCTTTTCCAACGCAGTTTCCGAGGCCATGCAACACCGGAAGGAGCTCACGCCACAAGAGCGTTTTGTGTCTGCTGGTGTGGGCACCTGCATTACTTCCCTCGTGGGTAAGTAGCCGGCGCGTGCACTCGTCCTCGTCCCGTTGAGCTAACCCATGTTCGTCTCGTAATCTTTTTGCCAGTAACGCCCCTCGATGTCGTCAAGGTGCGCATGCAGGCACAGGCCCCCCTTGCCGCCAGTGCAGCCACGGCGTCAGCTCCCGTGAACGCTGCGATACAGAGGGCGATGGCGATGGCGCCGTTCGAGCCCCCGTTCATGGCACAGTGCCACTGTGGCGACTTTGTCTTTTGCGAAACGACACTGGAGATGTGCACTGTCTCTGAGGCGCACGTCGGCGTCGCACAACAGCCCCAGTTTAGGCTCAACGGCACTCTCGTAACTAATGCTAGTTTGAAGAGCGTCAACTGAACAAGCTTACTTGCAAACTGCAGGACGGCATCCGAAAGATCGTGCACTATGAGGGAGTGACGGCCTTGTGGCGTGGTCTCTCTGCGTCACTGTATGTCTCGTCCGTGTCTCGTTTGACTGACTATCACCCCAAATAAATAAAATTAAAAAAAAAAACCATAGGGCGATGGCAATCCCGTCAACAGCCATCTACTTTGTCGGCTACGACATGCTCAAGGCGTCCCTCGAGTCGCAGCAAGACCGGACACTGTCGGCCGAGTACGCCCCATTGATCGCCGGGGGGTCAGCCCGAGGTTTGTCGATGGGGGGCTTTTGACATGGTTTCTAAGCGCATTGCAACAGCTGTCGCTGCAACGGCCCTGGCGCCTGCCGAGCTGCTCAAAACACGGTTATTTTCCACAAACGGGAAGGGGACACGAGGACATCTCCGAGCTGCGATCGCAGGGGTGCGAAAGCTCGTCGAGGCCAACGGAGCCACAGTGCTCTGGCGTGGCATCAGTCCTACGCTGTGGCGCGACGTCCCATTTTCAGGTATGCCTTCCGTAAAGACCGGCAAATATAAATGTCGGAGAGACAGGGATATACTTTTTGGGTTACGAGTCCATCCGCAAGAGTCTGCACCCGATCAATGGTGCGCGCCCACTCTCCGCTTCCGAAGACTTTGCGAGCGCTTTTTTGGCCGGGTCTGTCTCGGGTGCTTTTGCTGCAGCAATCACAACGCCTTTCGACGTCGCCAAAACCAGGCAGCAGATCAACAGTAGTGCAGCGTGTACGCTTTTTTTTATATTTAAAAAAAATTTTTTTTTAAAAAAAAAAAAAAATAATAATTTTGTTCCTCCTAATTTTTTAAAAAAAACTATTAGCCGAATCTGTGGTCACGTCGATGCGCAACATCTTTACCGAGAGCGGATGGCAAGGGCTTTTCCGTGGATTTGGGCCTCGCATCGTTCGAACAGCGCCAGCATGTGCAATCATGATAAGCTCCTACGAAATGGGTAAGAGATACTTTGCCATGACCCCCCTCTTCGCCTCATCTGAGCAACAACACCAACACCTTCATTGAGCATCCACTACGTGGTCACGTGTACATTTTCTGTAAAATAATTGCATATGGACTGTAATTACATCGTTGATCTTTTGTATGCACATGAGAGCTTGGGGCGGTGGTGGTGTGGGGGGAATCATGAGCCTTTCTTGCTGCGATCGCGGCTACGGCTGCGGCTACGGCTGCGACGTCGGCGAAAATCACGACCACGGTCCCGGTCGCGGTCTCGGCCACGATCGCGGTCACGATCAAGGTCCGCCACAAAGGCAGCAGGCATACCGCTGCTCATCGCCGGCAAGCCACTGCCCAAGGTTGAGAAGCCAGAGGGGTCGTACGGAGCTGGGTAATAGTAGGCCTGTTGTTGCATTTCTTGCATCTGCTGCATCTGGAGGGCCTGGGGATCGTACATCGGATTGCCATACTGATGATAGTAGTACGGCTGCTGCACCTGCTCCGGCGGGGGATAATAGTACGGGTATGATTCGACCGGGTAGGAGACAACGGGAGGAGCGAGAGGAGCGGGAGGAGGAGGAGGCGGCGGCGGAGGTGCAGGCACAGTGGTCGCGAAAGGCGCGATGTCCATGGTAAATGGTTTCTTGTCAAAGATCTCCTCGCGCTTCTCCTCGCGTTTCTTTTGCTGAGGTTGCTGAGAGCTCTTGGATCCACTGCGCCAGGACGACACCTCTTTTTTAACTGAAAACAAACACGCCATTAGTAAAAAACATTTCACGTCAAAAGGGAAATACACGTACCAGTGTACTCTTGGGGCTTGCTTGCAGTGGACGGTTTGGTGTGGGAAACGGGCGGCCTCTTGTCAGTGTTGCCTTTAACGATGACAAGTGCTCGGGCTGGGGGCTTGGACAAGATCGGGCGGTCCTTTGACTCTTCTGTTGACGACGGCGCTCGAGCAGGCTTGACAGTTTTGATCTTGATCGACTTGACGGAGGGCACGATGTGGCCATGATTGAAGTCGTCCAGGTGCTTGGAGGGGGCTCGGCTGCTGCCACTCAGGTTGTAGTGTTTGACCATGGGCTTGAAGGAGCGAGTGATCACAGGCTTGGGCTGGACGGCTGGTGGCGGTGAATGAATGTTTGTGGCCTCCTTGCTCGCAGCTGATGGTGCGCTGGGAATAAAGTAGTCGCTCTCGAGGAGCTGGCTGATCTTGACGGTTGACCGTACCAGCAAGTCCAGCGGATCGGACGAGACAAGGCCCTCTGGGAAGAGGACGGGTGGGCAGCGGGCTGTGAGACTGTGCAGTTCAGAGAAGACGAGCTCATCAGCGGCTACGTCAGCGGCCGCGCGCGGGGCACGGAACGACGCTTCGAGCGAGCGTAGCTCCGAGTCCTCGGTCGTCTGGGTGGCCTCGGTCGTGGCTGTGGGCTCGGTAAGGCGGTCCAGGAGAGGTGCAAGCTCGTCGACGATGAGCGGTTTTGCTTGCACAGACCAGGCATGCCACAGCGAGGCAACTTGCGAAATGTTTCCGAGAAGCCCCGTGCCGATGTTGCCCTCGTCCTCAGCAGAGGCCGGCCAGTTTGCACGGATGGCTTCGGCCGCCTGAAGAACCAGCACATTGACACGAGCGTGCAGCGATGACTGAAGTGCAGCGCGTCCACAGGGGCTGCTCGCAATCTCACCAATCGCCCACACGATCCCGACGACACTCGCGACCGCGTTCTGGGCGGACGTGGTCGACAGGGACTTTTCCAGCTCCGCGTCCAGCACCGAGAGCTGGCGGGCCTGGATAATGGCTGCCGCCGTGGCTCGGCGCGTTGGGCGCGTAGTTGCCGAGGCCGTTGTCGAGCCTGACGTTCGTGAGGGCTGCCTGTTCGTCATGCCTGTTTGCAGGGCAACGAGCGCATCACACAGCGAGTGAATGACCAAACGGGCGATCTGTGGTCGGCCCAGGTCGACGAGTTGGCGGAGAAAGGCCATGCGAGCAGCAAAAGCCGAACCTCCCACAGCATTTGTCGCGAGGATAATAGTAAGCGGGACGAGTTCGGTGCCCAGGGCCTCCATCTGCAATGCGATGACGTTGCAGTACGCAGCGTCGCTGACGACGGCAGCAGTCGACGCACCGGCAGCAGGGAATAGGGACAGCACCAAGTGCAAGAGTCCGTTGTAGTGGCCTGGAGAATCGAGCATGAGCATGCACAAGTCAGCAAACACGGGCTTTTGCGTGTGGCTGACGAGATTGAACCTGTCCTGGGTAGCGTGCGAAATCATGACGGCCTCGTCCTGCTGGGGCACGACTACAGGCGATGCCTGGACGCTGAGCAGGAGGGAGAACAGCTGGCGCACGTGGACGTGCACCACCGATGCGAGCGGCAGCTGGCCTTCTTCTTGGGTGCGGGCAACGCTGCGCAGCAGGGCAAACACGGCTGGCATAAAGTGGCGAGTGTACACCTTGATCTTGCCATCGCTGTAAAAAGAGCCGAGGACAGAGAAGAGCAGCTGCAGGGCGGGCGCGGCCACATCGAGGGCAAACATGCGCTTCCACTTGACGCGGAGGGACGGGTTGAGAAGGAAACGGGCGTGTGCCATCAGTAGACCCTTGGAAGCGATCCTGAGAGCTGTTGACGCAAGCGACAGCAAAGGGGCCTCGCTGAGTGCGATGAAATTGGTGCCCGCCGTGTCCTGGCCCATACGGGCGCTCGACGCGGTGTACTGGTGAGCTGGTGCGGCGAGGAAGCAAAGTTGACGCAGGCAGACGCCAACCCCCTCGAGCGTGGCCATGGCCTTGTCCGTCTCGCCCGCACCGACCCCGTCCGAGAGCACGCCCCAATGCGATACGACCTGTTGCTGCTGCTGATGGAGTTGGGCCGTGGCTGCGGCAACGAGCGCACTGGCGGTGGCAGACGGCTGGGCCACTCCAGTGGACACGCTGGCACTCGCTTTGTCCGAGGACTCAGGCTCGTCAGCGGTCGGCCAAAAGCTGTGAAGGCGCTGCAAGTAGTTGACCAGCGAGGGGACGCCACCGGCTCCAGGCATGCCGAGGAAGCGGACTGCCTCGAGGATGTTCTGGGACGTCATGTGCGAGGGCCACTCGATCGGCCACTGGGTGAGCGCGTCAAAGACTTCGTTATTTTGCTGGAGGACGCGGATGCCACGTTCCGTCCGGGCAAACACGTCGACGTAGAAATCTCGCAGGGGCTTGACGATGAGGCTTGAGGACGATAGGATGGCGGCCCCCTCGACAGCTGAAAGAGCGGCCATCTGCTCGTCGCTCTTGGAAAGGGTTGTGTGGGTCTCCACCAGCTGCAGAGCCGTCTTGATGACATGAGCGAGATCCGACCAGCTCGATGTCGCGTCGGCCAACAGGGAAAGTGCCTGCAAAATGGAAAAAAAAAAAAAAAAAAATTTTTTTTTTTTCTGTGAGTTCACATAGGGGAAAAACAAAACAAAAACAGTCTTGCTTACCTCCTTGCCAAGGTTCGAAGAGGCCAAGTGGTGCAGATGGAGCAGGAGAGCGGTGCGGTCCGAGTTGTTCGTGAGGCTTGCGGCACCGGGCCAAATCTTGTGGAGGAGGATCGCTGCGTCCTTGGTTGCGTGGAGAGAGGCAAAGAGAAACGAAAACGAGGGGACCGCCGCGAGTTCCAAGAGCTCCAATGAGGCGCCATTGAGGTGGGCATCCAGACTAGCTGCGCCGGATCGTAACGAAACAGCGTCCAGTAGCACGTTGAACTGCTCCGGGCGAAGGACGAGCCAAAGCCGGAACTCTGGGCTGCGTAGCAGGAGTGCGACAAGTTGTCGAACGGGAACGTCGGCAGCAGGGTCCGCCACCAATGAAATAAAAGAAGCCAGCGAGACGACAAAGTTATGATGGGCAAGGAGGCGTAGAACGGAGTGAAGATTTGCATCGCACGATTGCTGTTGCTGGTGGACAGGAAGCATGAGCTGTGGCAGCGCGACGAGCAGTTGTTGCAGGGCTGCACTAGCACTGGCGAGGTCGTTCAGGCTGGACGTGAAGGCAGCGAAAGCACAGTGGGCCGAGGCGAGGGTCAGCGCCGAATAAAGGGCCCTGTTGATCGGCTCAGGTTGGGCCGCGGAAAACGTGCGGGCGAGCCACGCCACCAACAGCGACGACGACGGACGTCCATCTGTGGGCACGACAGTGATGTGGTGGAGCAGGCGTGGCCATGGGGCCGCCGCCAGTGCTACCTGGAGGACGTCCAGTACCGACGAGGCAACAACGTGCTGATTTGCTGCAAGCAAGGCTATTTGGTCAAAGAGGGAGGCGAGGAGTAGGAGCTGCTCTTGCGACGAGAAAAGCGACGTCGCCTGGATGAGCTCGGGCACACACAGGAGCGCACGACGAAGATCTCGCACGAGAGGCCATTCTTCGGCCAGGACACGCTGGATTGCACCAACGACATCGCCCACGAGACCAGATACAGCTGCAAGAGGAGCAGCCGTTGAAAACAGGTATGCGGTCGCAGGGATGATGTCGAGGTGTGCATCGTCGTAAAGCTTCTTCTCGGTGCTGAGCCGCTCCCACGACTCTCGTGCAGCCACAAAGTCGTCATTGTCGCACTCGTTGTGCTCGACACATGCACGAAGCGAATCCACTTGGCGAGCCAGCGGCGACAAACTTGTCAGTGCAGCAGCCAGCTGTGGTTCCGCGCGGCTCATGACGACCTGCGTAAGAAGCGCACTGGTGGACGGTGGTAGTTGACCGGGAAGCGGGGGCAGGTCCTTCCGCAACGACAGCAGGGCTGACAGTGCGTCCCCGTCACTTGGCCCGTGCCACTCGACCAGTAGGTCGCTGTTTATCTTGACTGCATCAACGAGTTCCTCCTGCAGCAGGTGAGCAAAGACAGGGTCGGACATCGTTCGGGCAGTAGCGTCGGCCAGCAAGTCCTCGATGACGAGCTTTGACTGCTCAAAGCTGTCGACGTCCGCGACGGCGGCCGTTCCTGAACTGGGTCGGCTGCGAGCCTCGTCTGTGGGCGATAGAGGGCCTGTTCCAGACGTGGACGACGGTATCGAGGGAGGCATCAACGGGGAGACGTCCTGGCTCCGGCGGCGCTTGGGCGGGTTCATCAGCAGCTCACGACGCCACCCCATTGCAGTCTCTCCAGAGGCGGCACGGCGACCATTCAATCCAGCGGTAGCCTGGATGTTTTCGTTGTTATTTTTACATAATTTTTGTGAAAGTAAACGACAAGAACGTACTTGGGTCTCGGGATGGTAGTTGTCAACCACGATGACATCGTGGTCGTAGCGCGGAACATCACCCGACTCCATGACCTCTTCCTCAACCTCGTCGTCTCGGTATGCGATCATGTCATCATTGTACCCGCTGTCATGCTTGTACTCGTCGTTCTCGTCGTCGTTGACATGCCTTTGTCCACCGTTGGCGCTCGCCACCGCCAAGAACTCGAGCTTGACTGCCGCGTCCGACGCGTCCACGTCTGCAGGAGTGGGGGCAGCAGCAGGAACAGCGGCGGTGGCGGACGTGGCCGAGTGAGTGTACACGTACCCGTCGATGGACAGCGTGATTGCGTGAAAGTCGCCGCGGACAACGAGCGAGTCGATTGGCTCCTTGAACAAGTGCTGCGGAATGGCCAGCACCTGCACCGTCTCCTGCTCAGAGTACTCAAACTGGGTGTCCTGTCGCTGCAGGCGACGATAGCAAGCCTTGTCCCGCTCGTCGATCTGGTCGTTGCCGCCGTCGCCGCCGCCGCCGCCGTCCTCGTGCTCACTGGTCAGGCTGTGCCTGAGACCAGCAAACAGCTCAAACTGGAACCGGCTCGGCGCCGTGCGCGCAGCCGAGTCCGCACCACGCGGCACCACACCAATTTGCGTGAGGCACACCGGCGTCTTGAACGCAATGTCATGTGCGTGCACACTGCTGCCGGCGCCTACCATCCCCTTCTGCACATGAACCTCGTCGCCGCTTTGTGTCCCCGTCACTGGAGCAACCAGCGTCCCGAAGTACAGCCGCATGCTCGGTGTGCCGGAGGGGTGAGGTCGCTGGGG